>ULSZ01009659.1_pt1 | contig 19963 bp, 18 predicted proteins | sample 1957151 | NCBI WGS metagenome assembly ULSZ01 (sample SAMEA4835721, study PRJEB28245) | human gut metagenome | biome: gut microbiome; material: fecal sample | place: Denmark | collected 2008
ATTCTTGCAGCGATAGATAAGCAATATCTGCTGAAGTTTAAATACGTTTCGGGATTCGGGGCAGAGAGCGATATCGTGTTACAACCGGCTTTCGTGAGATACTTCAAACAACGGTGGTACGTTGTGGGAGTGAAGAAACAACGTTCGGCGTCCGAAGGGAAAGCCAATTCAAGTGCTGAACAGGATGAGAAGAAGCTCATTCGCTGTCTTCCTTTCGACCGCATCAGTTTCCTGAAGCTTATTTGCGAGAAGCATCCGTTGTCGGCAAAGATGAAGAAGTTCCTGACCCCAGAGAATTATTATGAAGATTGCTTTGGCATCTATCGGATGGAGGATGTACCCGTGGAGAAAATCCGCATCCGTGCCTTCTATCCGGAATACAATTATATCGAGGAGGTTCCGCTGCACGAGAGTCAGCAGAAAGTGAAGGAGTCGAAAGATGGAATGTATCGGGAATATACCCTCACCGTTCGTCCCAGCCGTGATTTCCTTCAGGAACTGTTGTGGCATGGCAGAAACCTCATCGTACTGAAACCTGAGAGCTTGAGGCAGGAGATGATTGGTATCTTAAAGGATATGACGAAGAGTTATGAGACGGGCGAATGCTTGAATGGGGAGGAATAAAAGAATCCTCAGATTGGGAATACACTGTGTGCCCAATCTGAGGATACGATGACTGTCTCCCTTACCAAGATACCTTTCTATCTTGTCGATATATGATTGACGAATAATAGTTGCCATATTTTTATCACTTATAAATGAAATTTTCTGCAAATATACGAAAAGTTTCACTTATAAGTGATAAAACTTATCTATTTTTGGTTTTTATAACTTATAGATGGTATCGTTTCAATGATATTAAATGCTCGTTGTAACAATTAATCTTCCTTCAGATACCAGTCTTTGATGTAGCTGGAATAATGTTTGGCAAACTCCTCGGCTTGGCCGGGAGCGCAGGCTTTCACCTTTCTGGCTGGAATACCCGCCCAAATCTCATGTGCAGGAACTTTGGTGCCATGGGTAACTACAGCACCTGCTGCAATAATAGCCCCTTCTCCAATGTCAGCCTTGTCAAGCACACTGGCATTCATTCCGATGAGAGCACCTTTCCTAACTGTGGCTCCGTGGACGATGGCACCATGTCCCACAGATACATCATCCTCCAGGATGCAAGGCATCGTGCCGGTTTGATGGATGCAGGCGCAATCCTGTACATTCACTCTGTTTCCACATCTGATGGCATCCACGTCAGAGCGCAATACCGCACTATACCAGATGCTGCAGTCATCACCAAGAATACAGTCGCCGGTCAGCACTGCGTTCTCAGCGATAAAACAATTCTTTCCCCATTGAGGAGTCTTTCCCTCTACTGTCTTTATAATAGCCATATTGAATATATATTTAAATTTGGGTGCAAAGGTAACAAAAAATATTGGAATCACCTTATACTATTTCAGATACTTCTTCAGCCACAAATCGAAGAACTTGTCATATACCACGTAGGCATCATCCTGCTGGGTGATGAAATCCTTCTCCAGCAATCCCTTCAGGGCGGAATTTACAGAGCTTGGCGACGGGAGATGATATTTCTTGGCGAAGGCTCCGCTCTTTACGCTTCTGGCTTCGCCCTCTGCAGAGATGGCGATGAAGACATTGCGCTGCTTTTCCGGCATCTGGCGCAGAAGGGTCTCGTAGGTGTCTGATGCCATGTTGAGATTGTAGTTGATGGCGTCATCTACCATATCCAGAGTGCAGGTACCCTGTTCGGGAGTCTTGAGGAAGAGAACATTCATTACTCGCTGGATGTATGAAGTGACACCACCGAAACGGGCGAAGAGTTCTCCGATAATGGCAGTATCTAGATGTTTGTTGCGCTCCTCGAACTTGGCTGTGGCAAACTCCTTGTATTTCTCCACATCCAGAGGCTTCAGGTTCATCAGCGTCACGCTCTGATAGAATGGGCGGGCAGGAGATGTGAACATTTCTGCCATCAGATGGCGGTGAGAACCCGAGAAGATGAAGTGGGCATTGGTGCAACGCTGAATGTAGGTACGGAGTAAAGCTTCTATGCGGTTGTCGGCATAGTTGGTGATTTGCTGAAACTCGTCGATGGCAACAAGACATGGCTTGTCGGCTTGGTTGAGATAAGAGAATATCTCATCAAGCGTAATTTCGGGATTTACTATGTTGCCGATGCCTATTCCCCAAACTGGAGCCCCGTTGATATCGAAAGAGATTTCTGAACGGAGAGAAGAGAGTGCTATCAGAAATTTCTCCCAAGCGCTTCTGCCTTTAGGGCGAAGTTCATCAATAATGGCTTTGCCGAACATATTGACCAGATCGCTGACGGAATTGGTTGAATAGATGTCTATGATAAAAGTATAATAATCTTTTTGGATGACTGGCTGGGCAAAGCAATGGTGAATCAGCTCTGTCTTTCCGATGCGTCGAGGGGAAATCAGAGCCATGTTATTCTCATTGGTCAGCATCTCTGTGATATGCTGGGTTTCTTTCACACGGTCGCAGAAGTATTCCGGACCGGCGTAACCATTTGTGACAAAAGGATTCTTCATTACCATATCTATACCTTATTATATATTCAACGGCTGCAAAGATAATGCAAAGGAGCGCAATGTAAGCTTGCTTACAAATTGCCGAGTGCAGCTTATCTTCTGCAAAGATACAACTTTTATTCCGATTATCATAAAGTGATTATCATAAAATGATAATAAAATAAGGAATTTTATCATTTGATGATTATTATAAATTGATAATTATGATATGGAGACCCCTTTAATGTCAATAGAAAAAGGGTTGCAATCCTCGAAAAGATGGATTGCAACCCTTTATACCTTATTATATATAAGAGTTAAGATAACTCTATCAAATATTCATTTGTGGAAGCTGATTACAGTTGAGCCAACTCTACAACCTTATCTACTGCAGCGCTCAAGCCGTCCTTGTTCTTACCGCCAGCCTGAGCATAGTGAGGCTGACCGCCACCGCCGCCCTGAATCAACTTGGCAGCTTCGCGAATCATCTTACCAGCGTTCAAACCGTGATCCTTAACCATATCATCGCTGAACATTACGCTGAGCATAGGCTTGTCGTTATAAACAGAACCTACCACGCAGATCATGTTCTCTGGCAATGCCTCGCGAACCTTGAATACCAAATCCTTGGCAGCTGCTGGCTCCATTGGCAATACGGCTGTAACAACCTTCACACCGTTGATTTCTTTTGCATTCTCTACAAGCTTATCCTTGGCACGCTCTACAGCCTGAGCCTGGAACTTCTCAACATCCTTCTTCAAGGCATCGTGCTCGTCGATGTACTTTCTGATGACACCTTCGAGATCTTTGGCATTGTTGAACAAGCCCTTCAAGGCTACGATGGTATCCTGCAAACCGTAGATAGCCTCCTCGCAAGCCTTACCTGTCAAAGCCTCGATACGGCGGATGCCGGCTGCTACGCTGCTCTCAGAGATAATCTTGAAGAAACCAATCTTACCGGTGCTCTTGGCGTGAATACCACCACAGAACTCGGCAGATGGACCGAAGCGAACCACACGAACCTTGTCGCCATACTTCTCGCCGAAGAGGGCGATAGCGCCAAGTTCCTTAGCCTCCTCGATAGGAGTATCGCGGTGCTCATCCAATGGATAGTCGGCACGGATCATCTCGTTTACCATGTGCTCTACCTTGCGGAGCTCCTCATCAGTTACCTTCTGGAAGTGAGAGAAGTCGAAACGCAAGGTGTCCTTATCTACATAAGAACCCTTCTGCTCTACGTGGTCGCCCAAAACCTGCTTCAGGCAGTAATCGAGCAAGTGGGTAGCTGTATGGTTGGCTGCACTTCCCTCGCGGTTCTCGATATCTACGCAAGCCATGAAATCAGCGTTTACATCCTTTGGCAACTCCTTTACGATGTGGATGCTCTGGTTGTTCTCGCGCTTGGTGTCGATAACCTGGATGGTCTCGTTCTCGTTAACGAGTACACCCTTGTCGCCAACCTGTCCACCCATCTCACCATAGAATGGAGTGTTGTCGAGTACCAGCTCATAGAAAGAGTTCTTCTTCTGAGTCACCTTGCGGTAGCGCAGGATGTGGCACTCATATTCTGTATAGTCGTAACCCACGAAGTTCTGGTCGCCTTCTTTCAAAACCTCCCAGTCGCCGTTCTCTACAGCTGCAGCATTGCGGGCACGCTCTTTCTGCTTCTTCATCTCCTCGTCAAAGCCTGCAGCATCTACGGTGTAACCATTCTCACGGCAGATAAGCTCTGTCAGGTCGAGAGGGAAACCATATGTATCGAAGAGACGGAATGCGCTTACGCCGTCGAGCTGAGTCTCGCCATGAGCCTTGAGCTCGTCCATATCGCCATTGAGGAGGTTGATACCCTTCTCCAATGTGCGGAGGAATGAATCCTCTTCCTCTTTCATCACGCGGGTGATGAGCTCCTGCTGAGCTGGCAACTCAGGGAAGGCTGCACCCATCTGCTCTACCAATACATTGACGAGCTTGTACATGAATGCCTGCTTCTGGCCGAGGAATGTGTAAGCGTAACGTACGGCACGGCGCAAGATACGGCGGATTACGTAACCTGCCTTAGCGTTGCTTGGCAACTGACCGTCGGCGATAGAGAAGGCTACGGCACGGAGGTGGTCGGCGCAGACACGCATAGCGATGTCAATCTTCTCCTGCTCATCCTTGCCCTCGCCATTCTCACCAGTAGGAGTAGTGAAGCCATACTTCTTGCCAGAGATAGCCTCGATTTCCTTGATGATTGGCTGGAAGATATCAGTATCATAGTTAGAGTGCTTGTCCTGCAACATGCGGACCAAGCGCTCGAAGCCCATACCTGTATCGATAACGTGCATTGGGAGTGGTTCGAGAGAACCATCAGCCTTGCGGTTGTACTGCATGAACACGATGTTCCAGATTTCGATGACCTGAGGGTTATCCTTGTTTACCAACTCACGGCCTGGCACCTGAGCCTTCTCCTCTGGAGTACGAGAATCCACGTGAATCTCTGAGCAAGGACCGCAAGGACCTGTTTCGCCCATCTCCCAGAAGTTGTCGTGCTTGTTACCGTTGATGATGTGGTCGGCTGGCACGTGCTTAGCCCAGTAACCTGCAGCCTCGTTGTCGCGTTCCAGACCTTCCTCCTTGCTACCCTCGAATACGGTAACGTAGAGATCGGCAGGGTTGAGCTTCAAAACTTCAGTAAGATACTCCCATGCCATATCGATGGCACCCTCCTTAAAGTAGTCGCCGAAGCTCCAGTTACCGAGCATCTCGAACATGGTGTGGTGGTAAGTATCGTGACCCACCTCTTCGAGGTCGTTGTGCTTACCGCTTACACGGAGACATTTCTGAGTATCAACACGACGAACATCCTTGCCTGGGTCTTTTGTACCGAGGATGATGTCTTTCCACTGGTTCATACCAGCGTTTGTAAACATCAGCGTTGGGTCATCCTTGATAACCATAGGTGCTGATGGAACAATCTTGTGGCCTTTACCTTCGAAGAATTTCTTGAAGGATTCGCGCACTTCATTAGCTGTCATCATATCTTTTTTATATTTATCTTTAATTTCTTTTTTCTGTTTTGGAGAGGGGATTGAGAGTCCTCTCAGAAAATATTTTTGCCCTTTAGGGCATTTTCTTCCGAAAATCTTTGCAAAGATAAGAAGAATTGTTTAATTTTGCAACTAAATTAATTATTTTTGAAATTAAAGACGGAAAAAATGGCAATAATTCCAGATAAAACAACGAAATTGTACTATTCTATCAAGGAAGTAGGTGAAATGTTTGGTCTAAACGACTCTACGTTGAGATATTGGGAAAAGGAGTTTCCTTTTCTCAAACCGAAGGTTGCTGGCAATAAAGTGCGTCAGTATACCGATAAGGATATTGAGCAGGTAAGGCTCATCTACAACCTTATCAAGGTGAAGGGATTGAAGATTGCGGCTGCCCGTAAGTATCTGAACCAAAACAGAACGGGTGCCGAGAAATCTTCTGAAGTTCTCGACACCCTTATTTCTGTAAGAGACCAGCTCAAAGAACTCAAAAAGCAGCTCGATGGACTGGTTTAGTAACTTTGGACTTTATGATTAGCTAGGGTTACCACGCTTCTTCGCCGAAGACATTCTTGATGGTAACTTTAGCTGCTTCTTTCTTGGTGAGCTGACGGCTCCAGGCTACGCGTGCCTTGGTTGCAGCACCTGAACCATGGTTGTTATATTCGCTGTAGCGGGCTGTCTGTTCGTTGCTATGCTTGCCCCAGTTGTGCCATCCTTCTGGACGGATGTGGCTGCCCATTTCGCAATTCATGAAGAGGGTAGCTGCATAAGGGCGCCATGGGCGGCCCAGATAAACCTTGTCTATACCTGGATCGGCGGTAAGCTTGCACTTGTTGAATACATAGCCATATTCCTGACCGGCAGGACTGGATGCGGCTGTGATGTAGCTGTTGGCCTTGCTGCGAATCTCACAATTCTCAAACCATGCTCTTCCCGGACCAAAGATGAAATCGGTGGTTCCTTCGATGTAGCAATCATAGAAGGCTGAACGGTTGTTGGCTATACCTGTATAAACGGTATCCTGATTGCCCAGCAGACGGCAGTTCTGAACCAGGATATGATCGCCTTCAAGATGCAGGGAGACAGCTTGTCCCAGTTTGGCAGCATTGTTCTCAATGGTGATGTTCTTCAGGGTGATGTAACTGCCCTGTACCTTCAGGGTATAAGTGCGGAATGTACCCATCGGTTTACCCTTTACAGCAGCTTCTGAATCGAGTCCACCTGTAGGCATCTTGATGTTGGCATGATCGTCCCATGTAATGATAGTGTTATCACGGTCTTCACCACAGATGGTGATGTTGGTGAGCCATGAAGGGAGGATGAGTTTCTCCTTGTACACGCCTTTCTTTACGTAGATTACCTTGCTGTAATCCATGAAAGCACGACATACTTCGATGGCTTCGTCGATGGTGCGGAATTCGCCGGTACCATCACGGGATACTACAATCGTGTCGGGGGTGTCATACTTGTTGGCTGCTGCCAGAGGCAACAGGGTCAACATCATTAAAAATGATAAGAATAATTTTTTCATATTGTTTTTAAGTTTGTTGTTTTGAATCTGTTTTTATAAGATGTTGAAATCTGTATGATTTCATAGAGAATCGCCAGATTTTAAATCCGGCGATTCTCTATTATTTATCTTTTCTTTATTATCATAAACTCCTAAGTTACAGGATTCTCTGTACTTCTTGCAGATCATCAATATTTCGGAGTTGGTTCATAATGGTCTTAACTTCTTCGCGGTCGTGAACACGGAGTTCGATGGTACCGTCGAAGATGCCGTTGTCGCTACTGATAGTTACCTTGTGGATATTGATACCCAACTGGTCGCTAATCACCTTACTTACATCCAGCAGCATGCCCTTACGGTCGATACCCTTGATTTCGATGGTAGCATCGAAGAGTATCTGCTTGTGCATGTCCCATTTGGCATCTACGATGCGGTTGCCGAAACTGGACTTCAGTTTGGCTGCTATGCTGCAAGAGCGCTTATGGATTTCGATGCGGTTCTTGTTGTCGATAAAGCCCATAACGTCATCGCCAGGAATCGCATGGCAGCAGCTAGGGAAGATAAACTGGTTGATGTTCTCCTCGGTCAGGATGAGTGGCTTCTTCTTGTTGAAGTCTTTGCCCACCACGAAAAGATCCTGAGGCTTCACGATGCCTTTTTCTTGAGCCTTCTCCTTGCTCTTGCCCAGGAATGGGATATAATTGCGCCAGCTGCTGGTCTGCTGTTTTTTAGGCTTGCCCTGCAACTCATCGAAGTCTTTATCGCCTAGGATAATCTGATGGTCTCCCAATGACTGGAAGAGGGTTTCAGGCTTCTGGATATTATGAAAATCGCATAGGCGGTCTACCACCGACGCACTCATCTCGATGCTGTTCTTCTTGAGCCATTCGGTGAGTATGTTTTCTCCCTTCTTCTGAACCTCTCGTGAATCGCGGCGCAGGATGGCCAGAATCTTGCTCTTTGCCTTGGCCGAACTGACGAAGTTTACCCATTCTTCCTGTACATGCTGGCTCTTGGAAGTAAGAATCTCAACCTGGTCGCCACTTTGCAGCTTATGGCTCAGCGGAACCAGCTTATGGTTTACCTTGGCTCCGATACAGTGGCTGCCCAGGAAGGTATGAATCTGGAAGGCGAAGTCGAGGGCAGTACAGCCTGCCGGCATCGTCTTGATTTCTCCCTTTGGTGTGAAGACGAAGATTTCTGAAGCATAGAGGTTCAGCTTGATGGCATCGAGGAAGTCCATGGCATCCGGCTGCGGATCGTCCAGAATCTCCTTGATGGTGCTGAGCCAGTCGTTCAGCTCGTTCTCATCTTCTGTATATTCACCTTCGTTTCCTTCTTTGTATTTCCAGTGGGCAGCAAACCCCTTTTCTGCTACCTCGTCCATACGGTCGGAACGGATCTGCACTTCTATCCATCTTCCCTGCTTACTCATCAGGGTAACGTGGAGTGCCTGATAACCGTTTGCTTTCGGATGGTTCAACCAGTCGCGTAGACGGTCAGGATGGCTTTTGTAGATTTTGCTGATGGCTACGTAGATATTGAAACATTCGTTTACTTCGTTTGCTCTTACCTTTGGCGTAAAGATGATGCGCACAGCAAGAATGTCGTAAATCTCATCGAAGGTAACGTGCTTGTTCTGCATCTTGTTCCAAATAGAATAAGGGCTCTTCACACGTGCTTTGATTTTGTATTTTACGCCTAACTTGTCGAGTTCTCCGCGGATAGGTGCAGTAAAACTCTCAAAGAGGGTATCGCGCTGCGATTCGGTATCGGCAAGTTTATGCTCTATGTTGGCATACTCCTGTGGATGGTCGTAGCGGAAGCTGAGGTCTTCGAGTTCGGTCTTGATCTTGTTCAAGCCCAATCGGTTGGCGAGAGGTGCATAAATATACAAGGTTTCGCCCGCAATCTTGTATTGTTTGTTGGCCGGTTGCGATTCCAGCGTGCGCATGTTGTGCAGGCGGTCGCAAATCTTGATAAGGATAACACGGATATCATCGCTCATAGTGAGCAACAGTTTTTTGAAGTTTTCTGCCTGTGCTGATGCCTTATCGCCGAAGATTCCACCACTGATTTTGGTGAGTCCATCAACGATTTGTGCCACCTTGGCTCCAAAGATGTTTGAGATATCTTCTACTGTGTAGTCGGTATCTTCTACCACATCATGAAGCAGTGCGGCACAGATGCTCGTTGAGCCGAGCCCCATCTCCTCGCAGGCTATCTGAGCCACGGCGATAGGGTGCATGATATATGGTTCGCCCGAGAGGCGGCGCACACCTTTGTGCGCCTGTCGGGCGAAATTGAATGCCTTGGTCACTATATCTACCTTCTTGCGGTGTCGCGAACTCAGGTAGGTGTCAAGCAGGTGTTGAAAGGCATTGCCAATCAACTGGTTATCAGCCTGCTCTCTTTCGAGGTCTTTCAAGTTCTGGTCATCCATAGTGGGTCTCTCCAATAAATAATGTTCTTAATTAGACTGAAAAAACTACAGCGGACGTAGTTCTTTTATTTCACTTTGATTTTCTTTCCGGCACGGATACTGTTACCCTTGATGCCGTTCAGTTTGCGCAGTTTCTTAACGGTTGTTCCGTGGCGTGCTGCTATTTCAGAAAGGGTATCACCATTCTTGATGGTAACACTCTTGCTGCCTTGTTTTCTGTTTCTGCCTCGTTTGCTGCTCTTCTTGCTGCGTGAATAAGCACTGTGGCGACTGTAGCTGCTTCGTGGGCGGCTATAGGTAGGCTGTGCATCGTTGACATCTACTGTAGCGCGCTTCTGGAAGAGTTCGTCGGCTCTGTAAGCACAGATGCTGTCCTGCTGGTCGATGAAACTACCGATGAGGGTAGATGGAAGACGCAATACCATCGGATGGTTCAATCCGTTGATGATATCATGACGATACTGTGGATTCAGATTGCGCAGGTGCTCGATGTTGATGTTCAGCACTTTGGAAATCTGCTCCAGGTGGATATCTTTTGATACTACGATAGTGTCTGTCTTTACTGGCAGTTCGCTTACCATAGGGCAGATGTTATGATCGCAGTAGTAGTTCATGATGTAGTTGGCAGCAATGAAAGCTGGTACATATCCACGTGTTTCCTTTGGCAGATATGGATAGATGTTCCAGTAGTCGGCGTTGCCTTTTGCACGATGGATGGCCTTGTTGACATTGGTTGGACCGCAGTTGTAAGCTGCAATCACGAGGCTCCAATCGTCGAATATTTTGTACAGGTCGCTCAGATAGTGAGCGGCTGCATAGGATGCTTTTACCGGGTCGCGGCGTTCATCGATGAGTGAGTTTACTTCCAGTCCATATCGCTTGCCGGTAGGCAGCATAAACTGCCATAAACCTGTGGCACCAACGCGTGATACAGCTTTAGGGTTAAGTGCCGATTCGATAACTGGCAGATATTTCAGTTCCAGTGGCAGGTTGTAAGCCTCTAATGCCTCTTCGAAAATAGGCATGTAGAAGTTGCTTGCTCCCAACATGAAACTTACCGAACGGCGTAGTTTGCCGCTGTATCGGTCTATGAATTTCTGTACTACCTCATTGTATGGCATTTCGATGATGGTAGGCATTCTCTTCAGACGGTCGATATACACTTCCTTCTCGAAGACAGGGTTTACATCGCGGTATTTGCAGGTTGTATCTGCCATCATGTAAGTCTGTGCATTGTAAAGGTGGAGCAGGCTATCGAGGTTATCTTCCATTCCCTCAGGTACTTCGATTTCCTCCTGCTTTCCGTCTTTGTCGGTAACGGTGATGATATCATCGTTATCTGTTTCTTCTGTAACGTCGGTTTGGGCATGAATGCCTTGTAAGCTGAACAGCATCGCTGCTGCCATGACTAGTATTTTCTTCATATTGATGTTTTATCTCGTCTATGTTTCTAATTTCTATTTTGCGTTATAATATATATAGGTGTATTCTAACTCCTCACGCATTAAAATGTGAGTGAGCAACTTACGCCGAGGCTTCCAGACCGCAGCGGATTGGCAGTCTTGTTGCCGTTATTCAGCATGGTAGGCTCTATTCTGAGCGAGAGATCATCGGAGATGTCAAATTCCGAGAGCGATGCATCTACGTAGGCATCAATCACTGAGAAGGCATAGATGCCTATCATGACGAAGGTTCCCAAGTCTCTCCAACGGCGATATTTATCTTTTCGCTTGCGGAAGATTTCCTTATAGCGTTCTATGTTCGATTCGTTGATCTGGGCACCCAAGTGCAGAAACTGATTGTAGCTCTGGGTGTTGGGGTCATCGTCCATAATATCCATGTAGGCTTGCGAATAGTCGTGATACATCTGGTTGTTCCAGGTGATGGCGTATGTACAGCCTACGAAACCGCCATAGATGAAAGGCAGTTTCCAATATTTGCGATTGTATATCTGTCCGGCACCAGGTAATACAAGTGCCAACCACATGGCACGCTTGGTATCAGGTCGCCAGGTTGCCCAGTTGCGCTTTTTGCGTACAGGCTTTGCTGATTGGGTGAGGCTTGCCAGTTTGCTGCTGTCTTGTGCGGTAAGCATCGAGTCGATGGCTATTTTTGCCGAGTCGGCTGATGCAATGGTTGGCACATCGGTCACTTGTTTTTTTTGTTTCGACTTCTGTGCCTGTGCGCCCATCGGTGCCAGAAGCAGCAGGGTTGCCAAACAGATTTGTGATATACTGAGTTTCACTTTTATTCTTGCTTTAACTGATCGAAAACATTCATGATGTGCTCCAGCTCCTCTTCGTTGGCGAATGGAATGCTGATTTTTCCCTTGCCCTTAGCAGAGCAGGTGAACTGCACTTTTGTATTGAGAAACTGTGACAGGCGGTTTTTGAGTTGTGTAAATTCCTCAGACATCTGAGCCTTAGCCGTGATGGTTTTCTTACCGCTCTCGATGTCTTCTCCGCTCTTGAGTCGCTGTACCATCTCTTCAACCTTTCTTACTGAGTAGCCGTTCTTTTGTATCTCCTTGAACAACTTGATTTGCAGCGAAGGTGAGTCGAGGGCCAGTAGGGCACGGCAATGACCCATGTCGATTTCTTTCTTCTGTAGTGCCATCTGCACCTGGGCAGGAAGTTTGAGCAGTCGCAGATAGTTGGCGATAGCTGCACGGCTCTTGCCCACACGTTCTGAAATTTTCTCCTGTGTCATACCCTCGTTTTCCAGAAGGTGTTCGTAGGCGAGTGCTATTTCTATGGCGTTGAGGTCTTGGCGCTGGATATTCTCTACGAGCGCCATTTCCATTACGTTCTCATCGCTGATGGTGCGGATGTATGCAGGGATAGCTGTCAGCCCCGCAAGTTGTGAAGCGCGCCAGCGGCGTTCACCGGCGATAATCTGGAATCTGTTTTCTGAAACCTGTCTTAAGGTGATAGGCTGGATGATGCCTATGGCCTTGATGCTTTCGGCGAGCTCATGTAGGGCTTCGTCGTCAAACTCCCGGCGTGGCTGATTGGGATTCGCCTCAATCTGGTCGAGAGGAATTTCATTGATGGTACTGCTGCCCTGGGTGCGCACTCCCTCGGTAGAGATGAGGGCATCGAGTCCGCGTCCTAAAGCGTTGCTCTTTGTACCGTTGTTGTATTTCTTGTGTACTGCCATTTTTTTACTTTTAATTTTGAACATTGAACTTTCTGAAAGGGTTCAATTTCCAAATCTTAACTATTCTTGTTGATAATCTCCTTTGCCAAGGCCAGATGGTTCTTGGCTCCATTGCTTTCTGCATCGTAAAGGATAACTGGGAGACCATGGCTCGGACTCTCGCTCAGCTTCACGTTGCGCTGGATTACGGTCTTGAACACCAATTCCTGGAAGTGGCGTTTCACCTCGTCGTATATCTGGTTGGCAAGGCGTAGACGACTATCATACATGGTGAGCAGGAAACCTTCTATCTCGAGTTTCGGATTCAGCTTGCTCTTGATGATCTTGATGGTGTTGAGCAATTTGCTGATACCTTCAAGAGCGAAATATTCACATTGGACTGGGATGATGACACTGTCGGCTGCCGTCAACGAATTGACGGTGATGAGGCCGAGCGAAGGCGAACAATCTATCAGGATATAGTCGTATTCGTCACGGATAGGCTGCAGTAATGTCTTAATCACCTTTTCGCGATTTTTGAGATTCAGCATCTCTATCTCGGCACCTACCAGGTCGATATGACTAGGTATGATGTCGAGTCCATCAATGTCGGTGGTGTAGATGGCATCGCGCACGTCTGCATGGTCGATGATGCATTCGTAGAGCGAGCAGTCTACCTCGCTGATGTCCACGCCCAATCCACTGGAAGCGTTTGCCTGTGGGTCGGCGTCCACTACGAGTACCGTTTTCTCTAGCGTGGCAAGCGATGCTGCCAAGTTAATGGTGGTAGTAGTCTTTCCTACACCGCCTTTTTGGTTAGCTAATGCGATGATTTTTCCCATTTTCTTAGTAAATTTTCGGCAAAGATACAAAAATATTGTGAGAAAGTCGCTATCTTTAAAGGTTTTTTCGTACTTTTGCACCAAAAAGAAAGATATTTTTATGGAAAATAAGAAACCGTTAGTATTAATTTCGAATGATGATGGCTATCATGCCAATGGAATCAAGACCCTGGTGAACTTTCTGAAAGACTGGTGCGACCTGCTGGTTGTAGCACCGGAAAGTGCCCGTTCGGGATTCGCCTGTGCCTTCTCGGCTACTACTCCCTTGCGCCTGAAGCGTCGCCACAATATGGGGAATGATGTTGAGGTTTGGTCATGTAGCGGCACACCGGTTGACTGTGTGAAACTGGCGTTGGATCAGTTTCTTGCTGATCGCAAGCCTGATCTGATTATCGGCGGTATCAATCATGGTGACAATTCGAGCGTGAATAATCATTATTCGGGAACTATGGGTGTAGCTAAGGAGGGCTGTATGCAGCATATTCCAAGCATAGCCTTCAGCAGTTGCAATTATGATGAAAATGCTGATCTCACTCCTTTGCGCGATGGGGTACTGAAGGTTGTTAAGATGGTGCTGGAGAAGGGATTGCCAGAATATACCTGTCTGAATGTCAACTTCCCGGCTTTGCCTCCGTTCAAGGGTTTCAAGGGTTGCCGGATGACTCATGGCTCCTGGATCAATGAGGTGGATCATCGCACTCATCCGCATGGATATGATTATTATTGGATGGTGGGTGAATACCGTAATGACGAACCAGAGGCAACGGATACCGACCAATGGGCTGTGAATCATGGTTACATCGCTATTACCCCAACTAAGATTGATGTAACGGATTATGATTGGTTAAAGAATTTTGAATTATGAAGTATTACCTGATAGTTGGCGAGGCTAGTGGAGATTTGCATGCCAGCAGATTGATGCGCTCGTTGAAAAAAATAGACGAGTTTGCTGAATTCCGTTTCTTTGGCGGTGATTTGATGGCTGCTGAAGGTGGCACTCGCGTCAAGCATTTTAAGGAGTTGGCTTATATGGGTTTTGTGCCTGTACTGCTACATTTGGGTACCATCTTTTCGAACCTGAAGAGATGCAAGGAAGATATTGTGAAATGGAAGCCGGATGTAGTGATACTGGTAGATTATCCGGGATTTAATCTCAAGATAGCTAAGTTCTTGAAAAAGAACACCAATATCCCTGCCTATTATTACATTTCTCCTAAGATATGGGCATGGAAGGAGTGGCGGATTCGCAGCATTAAACGTGATATCGCTGAACTCTTCTCAATCTTGCCATTCGAGGTGCCGTTCTTCGAAAAGAAACACCGTTATCCTATTCACTATGTAGGTAATCCTACGGCTCAGGAAGTTGGGGAGTTCAGGTCGGGATATCATCAGAGTTTTACGGAATTCTGTCAGGAGAATAATCTTGACACTTATCGTCCTGTTATCGCTTTGCTGGCAGGAAGCCGCCTGCAGGAAATCAAAGACAATCTGCCGGCGATGATTGAGGTGGCTGAGCGTTTTGAAGATTATCAGATGGTGCTTGCCGGTGCTCCTTCGATAGACGATGCTTACTATGAGAAGTTTATCAAGGATACACCTGTCAAACTGGTGCGTAACAAGACTTATCCGCTCTTGTCGCATGCTACGGCAGCTCTTGTTACCAGTGGTACTGCAACCTTAGAGACGGCTCTTTTCGATGTGCCTCAGGTGGTATGTTATGAAACACCTGTACCTCATCTCATCCGTTTCGGTTTCAAGCATATCATCAAAGTGAAGTTTATCTCGCTGGTGAATCTTATCGCCAATAAGGAGATTGTGCCGGAGATGCTTGCCGACCGCTTTACGGTTGATGGTATTGCCAACGAACTTTATCAGATTCTTCCGGGAGAACCTGGCAGGGATAAGATGTTGGCAGAATATCAGGAAGTTCGAACTCAGTTAGGCGATAAGGTTGCGCCGGATGAGGCTGCGGGCATCATGTTTGATCTTCTGGTTAAGCGTAGGGAAATGCTTCTCCGTATGGCTCGTGAACGTGCTGAAGCTGAAGCCAAAGCCGCAGCTGAGGCTGCAGAACGTGCGCGACAGAAGGCGATAGCTGAAGCCGAGGCTGCTAAGAAACGTGCCGAAGAGGAAGCTTTGGCGGCGCAGAAGCGAGCGGAAGAAGAGGCTGAACTGGCAAGAATAAGAGCAGAAAAAGCCCGACTGGCGGCTGAGGCTAAAGCACGTGAGGCTCAGCAGCGTGCAGCCCAGGCACAGTATGAAGCGCAGGAAGCCCAGAAGGGTGAACACTTTGAAAAAGAACAGGAAAAAGGTGAAATGTTTTAATAAAAAGTAATCTCTTTCAGTTCTGTGGCGGATATCAATCCGCTGCAGAACTGCTGACTAAGGCAGATTTGAAGGTATACGCTAAAACCATCATCACGGAAATCAGAAAGTATGATCCGGATAATATCATCCTGATGGGCTGTCCGCATTGGGACCAGGATATTGATATCGTGGCAAAGAGCCCTATCGAGGGTGTGGAGAATGTGATGTATACCCTTCATTTCTATGCAGCTACCCATAAAGATTACAGATGATCTCATCAAGCCATGGGGCAAGATGGTGAAACAGGCACTGAAGAAATATAATAGATAACAGCATAGTTTATCGCAAGTACTTTCGTGAGCCAACGAAGCTACTTGTGTTTTTTATGGTGATATGAAAAAAAGAAAGGCAGGGGTTCTTTGAGGAATCCCTGCCTTTCTTTGTGCTTGGCCAAACTAAGGTTTGGCCTTTATCTCATAAAAGATGTATTATCCAAACAACTGGATGGTGTATAGGTAGATTACTGCTGCCGGTATCGCCATGAGCGAAGAGTCGAAGCGGTCGAGCATGCCTCCATGTCCTGGCAGGATGTTGCCGCTATCCTTTACTCCGAGGGTACGCTTGAAGAGGCTTTCTACCAGATCGCCCCATGTGCCGAAGAATACCACAACCAGACCTAAACCTTCCCAACCGAGAATGCTGAGACGGTGGGCTTCGCCATCGTTGGCGATATAGCCGATGATACCTGCTGCTATCAGTACGAATATGCCTCCGCCTATGCTGCCTTCCCAGCTCTTGGCTGGACTGATGCGAGGAAAGAGCTTATGCTTGCCGAAAAGCGAACCGCTGCAATAGGCACCGGTATCATTGGTCCAGAGGAAAATGAAAATGCTCAAAGGCAACAGCATGTCGTAATGTATCTGGCCATCGAAAGCTGATGTCTCGAAACTCAATACATTGATCATCGAGAAAGGCAAGGCGATGTACAACTGAGAGAGCATAGTGTAAGCCCAATCGTTGATGGCATCCTTGTTGCCTGTATACAGTTCGCTGATGAAGAGATAGAGGATGGTGAGCAGATAAGGTACGAAAACCACAAAATTGCCCACAATGCCCATGCGGAAACCAGCTACGGCAAGGAAGAAGTAAACACCCGCCACGGTGCTGATGAAACGGTTTACCGTAACATTCTCCTTCTGGTTTACCAGTCCGCAATACTCCCAGATGCTCAATCCGGTAATGAGGGCGAATAGGATAACCATTGCCCTGGGATTGAGAAAGCAAGATACCATGCACATCACGAAAAATACGCCTGTGATGGATCTTATCACTAGATTCTTCTGTTTGTCAGTCATATCTGTTTGTTTTATTCGTTCTTGTTTTCTTCCGAACCTTCATCCTTCTTGGAAGTCTCATCAGAATCTGCATTCTTCTTTTGGTTCTCTTCATGCTCCTTGATGGCAGCCTGAACTTCAGGAAGTTCCTTTACGGCGTCATCGTCTATCTTAGGCTGTTCGTCTTCCATGATTTCCTGCGAACGGCTCAACCAAGGGCGTTTGCCAAAGATATGTTCTACGTCTTCTGCCATAATCACCTCTTTCTTGATCAGAAGTTCTGCTAAGGCATTGTGGCCTTCCTTGTGCTCCATCAGAATGTTCTTGGCACGAGTATACTGCTCGTTGACAATCTTCAGAACTTCCTGGTCTATCTCGCGGGCTGTAGACTCAGAGTACGGACGCTGGAATGCATATTCGTTCCGGTTGTAAAAGCAGATGTTTGGCAACGTCTTGCTCATACCGAGATAAGCTACCATAGCATAAGCACTCTTTGTGGCGCGCTCCAGGTCGTTCATGGCTCCTGACGAAATATGACCGGTGAAGAGTTCTTCTGCGGCACGTCCACCCATTAATGAACACATCTCGTCGAGCATCTGTTCCTTGGTGGTTATCTGGCGCTCTTCTGGCAGATACCATGCAGCACCGAGAGCCTGACCACGAGGCACGATGGTAACCTTGATGAGAGGGTTGGCATACTGGCAGAACCATGAGATGGTTGCGTGGCCTGCTTCGTGGAGAGCGATGCTACGCTTCTCGTCGGCAGTCATCACCTTAGTCTTCTTCTCCAGACCGCCTACAATACGGTCTACTGCATCGAGGAAATCCTGTTTGCACACAGCCTTCTTGTCGTGGCGTGCAGCAATGAGGGCTGCCTCGTTACAAACGTTGGCAATATCTGCACCCGAGAAACCAGGAGTCTGACGGGCCAGTAGATCAACATCTACTGTTTCGTCTATCTTGATAGGTTTGAGATGAACCAGGAAGATAGCCTTACGTTCGTTCAAACCAGGGAGATCTACGTGAATTTCGCGGTCGAAACGTCCGGCACGGAGCAAGGCGCTGTCGAGCATGTCTACACGGTTGGTAGCTGCAAGGATGATGACACCACTGTTGGTACCGAAACCATCCATCTCTGTAAGGAGAGCGTTCAAGGTGTTCTCGCGCTCATCATTACCACCCATGGCTGGGTTCTTGCTGCGGGCACGGCCTACAGCATCAATCTCATCGATAAAGATGATACAAGGTGATTTCTCTTTAGCCTGGCGGAACAGGTCGCGTACACGTGAGGCACCTACACCTACGAACATTTCAACGAAGTCGGAACCGCTCATAGAGAAGAAAGGTACGCCAGCCTCGCCGGCAACAGCCTTAGCCAAGAGGGTCTTACCAGTTCCCGGAGGGCCTACGAGAAGGGCTCCCTTTGGAATCTTACCACCCAAGTCGGTATATTTTTGTGGGTTTTTCAGGAAGTCTACAATTTCCTTCACTTCCTGCTTGGCACCTTCCTGTCCGGCCACATCCTTAAAGGTGATGCCGATGGCATTTCCCTTTTCGTACATCTTAGCTTTGCTTTTGCCCACGCTGAAGATGCCGCCGCCCATACCGCCGCTGCCCATACCGCCGCTGAATCTTCCAGACATCCAAAGGATGAAGAATACGAAGAAGAGCAGAGGTGCCAGATTGAAGAGCGTGCTTAAGAAGTCGTTATCCTTCTGGTTGTCGTAGCTGAAGGAGCGTATCTTCTTTTCCTTCAACATCTGGTTGGCATAGCGTTCCACTTCGTCAACCGAGCCGAACTGTACTTTTACGTATGGGTTAGGACCTACAGACTTTGCCGGCATATTGTATACATCGCGCGTATATTTCGGGTTGATGTATATTTTGAGGGTGCTTTCTGTTTTATTGGCCACAACACTGAGCACATAACCCTTGTCTACATACTGTTTGAACTGGGTGTATGTGGCTTCCTTGGCAGCGCTGCCTCCAATCGCATCGCCTCCTCCTGTAAAGAAGAGGATGATCATGGTGATGAGGCAGATGGTGAAAAGCCAGGTCATATTAAATCGTGGCATCTTTGGTCCGCCATTGCCACGAGGCTTCATATTATTGCTTTGTTCCATTTTATTTTATATGTATAACTTTTAGTCGAAAAACAATGTCTGATTCATCATGTAGGATGGGAGAGACTGACTAGTCGAGATTAGGTATATGGGTAAGCTTTGCATCCTCCCATAAATGTTCGAGGTCGTAATAAGCACGTACTTCCGGAAGGAAGATGTGTACTAATACGTCAACAAAGTCCATTGCCACCCACTGGTCGTTGCCGAGACCAGCTACATTTACAGGTTTTTCTTTCAGGTTCTTGCGCACGATGTCTCCTACAGAACCTGCGATAGCTTCAACCTGAGTAGGGCTTCCTCCCTGGCAGATGATGAAGTACTTGGCAATGCTTCCATCGATTTCTGTCAGGTCGGCGATAACAATGTCTTGACCTTTCTTTTCTTGTATACCTTCTTTAATAGTCTCTACGAGTTGTTTAACTGTGTTCATTTATCTTTTCTTTCTTACTTAATTTATATTCTCTATTTTTCTGCAAAGATACATTATTATAATGGAAAATCGACTTAAAAGGCAAAAAAAATGTGGAAAATTAAAGAAATTGCGCTTTTTTTAGAAAAAAGTGCCGAAAAATTTTGTTGGTTCAAAAAAAACTAGTACCTTTGCACTCGCAATTAAGAAAAGAACATCTTGTTTGCTGATATTGGGATATGGTGTAATGGTAACACTACAGATTCTGGTCCT
>ULSZ01003748.1_pt1 | contig 19584 bp, 22 predicted proteins | sample 1957151 | NCBI WGS metagenome assembly ULSZ01 (sample SAMEA4835721, study PRJEB28245) | human gut metagenome | biome: gut microbiome; material: fecal sample | place: Denmark | collected 2008
GTTTTGGCATAGCCCTCAACAAGGCTGGCATCGCCATGCTCGTCCTTGTCCCAGCTGAAGCGCGGCGTAACGCCAACAGCCAGGTCCTTGCTCAGGCTGCCGCTGATGTGCAGCGTGCCCACAGCGTTAAAGCCATCGCCATAAAGATAGCCATTATTATTGTGGTTCAACAGCTGCCAATGTGCCTTGGCGTTATTATACTTATACGCAGCACTGTCCTGCTGCAGATAGGAAAGGTCAACGCTCGCACCACGCAGCTTCACATTATTGATTTTCCCTGCACCCTGCAGGTAAGCAATCTCCTCTGACAGTCCCTCGCGCATTGCATCCAGCCTGGTCTGCAGGTATGGCGGCAGCGGCTTGCTCTGGGCAATTGCTTCAGCCTGCAGCACCCATTTGGCCATGTCCAGGCGGCTATAAGGCTTGGTATTGGCAGGCATATCCTGGATATAGCCCATGCCATCCAGCTTATCAAGATAACCGTAATAGCTGCTGTCCAGCGGCACGTCAGCAGTAACCAGCGGGCTGGCGGCGGCACAGCTGCAGCCCAAGGCTGCAGCAATTGCTATAGCACTAAGTAGTTTCTTCATCAGGTAGCATCTCCTATGCTTATAAATTTGTTCATTGCAAGTGTATATTATATCGCTTGCTTATCGAAAACAGTCTACAGTAATATATTGTAGCAAACTATATTCTATGTTTCAAGATTATTTTATATGCTGATGGCTAAACCTGTATATCGCAATATGATCTCGTTTGTGCGATTTTTCGGAATCTTCACTTGACTTCTGCTGTCCTCTTATTTATACTTAGCTTAGCTTCACATTTACAACAAAATAAGCAGGGCCTACCGTCTCATGTCGGTAGTATTTAGCAGTACCTATGGTATCCGGAACTTCCGGATGCTATGTGTACTGCTTTTTTTCTTAAGCACCTCATGTTGTATTTTGCTGAAGCAAAGATTATAATTAAAGGAGGAAACTATGACCAAAAAACTATCCAAAAGCAGTCTTCTGCTGACACAGGAAGAGCTGCAAAAGCACATCTTGGGCATGACCTTGTTCAACGACCTGCTTGCCAGAGCTGTTTTAGAGGACAAAGAGGCCTGCGAGCATATCCTGCGTGTTCTCACCGGTATCAAAACACTGGTAATCAAAAAGAACAAAACGCAGTATGTCATCAGCAAGCTCTCCTCGCACAACATCATCATGGATGTACTAGCTGAGGATGCCAACAACAAGCTTTATGAAATTGAAATTCAGAAGGCAGATGGCGGCATTGCACACGAAAAGAGGATGCTTTATTACGCATCAACTATCATCAATGAATACTTTTTTAAGGGTGACCAGACTTATGCATCTGTACCAGAGCTGCACATTTTTTATATCAGCCAGACAGATATCTGGAAGCTCGGCAAAACCTGCTACCCAATCTTAAAATTTTTAGGCGATACCAATACTCCCTACAATGACGGACTGCATATGTGCTATATCAACGCAGAGGTTAATGATAACAGCAGTATTGCGCAGCTTATGCAATATTTTGCTACCGCCGACGCAGGTGATTTTAGCCAAGGAAAGCTTTCACAATGTATCAACAATCTTAAAACCACAAAGGAGGGACTCGCAACTATGGATAATTTCAGCAAGCAAATTTATGAGGCTGGCATTAATGACGGAAGAGCTGAAGGCAAGGCTGAAGGTTTGGCTGAAGGCAAAGCTGAGGGCAAAGCTGAAAGCATCAAAAATCTTATGTCTACAATGAATGTCTCCATTGACCAAGCCATGGATATTTTAAAAACACCGCCCGAAGAGCACCAGTACTTCAAGGACCTGTTAGCTAAGGAGCAGTAAACTCCGCCCGCACAAAAAAGCGCCTGCCATCCGGCAAGCGCTTTTTCTATTGCACGATATTCGAGTATATATTTGCTCTTCTTACTCTTTTCTCCAGACCATCTTATTAACCACACCTGTGTAGCTTTGGATAATCTTCACAACCTTAGCAGATACGTTCTCATCTACATAATCAGGCACCGGCTGTCCGTCATCGCCATCAAGGTTCATCTGCACCGCTGTGTCTACAGGCTGCAGCAGGCTTTTTTCGTCAATGCCTGCGAGCACAAAGCAGCCTTTGTCCAGCGCTTCCGGGCGCTCCGTAGAGGTGCGGATGCACACCGCCGAGAACGGATGCCCCACACTGGTGAAGAAGCTGCTTTCCTCCGGCAGTGTACCGGAATCAGATACTACAGCAAAGGCGTTCATCTGCAGGCAGTTGTAATCATGGAAGCACAACGGCTCATGCTGAATTACGCGCTTGTCCAGAGTGTCACGCGGTCAAAGCCGCCTGCGCCGACAAGAAGAAGTTGTATTTTCATGAATTGTCACCTCGGGGTTAGAGAATTTTATTTTGCTATTTAATTTATCTATTGTATGTTCTTGCTTCTAATGCTAAAATAAGAACAAAGAAGTAAGCTATATACTTTATAGACTCATACACGCCACTAATTGCCAATGGAGGTCAGATTTATGGTTGCTATCTTAACTAATAACGATAAATTTAGTATTTTTAAAATAGGCGATTTACAAATTAAATTTAAAACATCACCATTCTTACAAAAATATATCTCTATTCTCAAATGGAACAAAGGCTATATTGAATGTATGGCAAAGTATTCTACTCTAGATACTCCCATAGAAGAATATATCGATTTACGCTATATCGCCAAGCGTTTGAGATTGCCGCAAGATATCTTTGATAATATACAGGAGGTAAGGATAGTATGAGTGTTAAGGAAATTGCAGACCAAGCAGATATGATTGTGGCTGGTTATGCTTTCAAAGTTTTAAAAGACCATATAGAAATTACTGATTTAAATAATTTATCCAAAACAGCAGTTATCCAAAACGACGAGCTTGTTGAATCTGTCATGAGTGATGAAGAAGACGCTATAGTAATGAAGTACTACAATCGCAATAAAGATTTATTGAAGGAGACTGTAAATGCCTAAATATTTCCCCTTTAAAATTTGTGGTTATTATTTATATTTCACAGCTCACTGTGTAGTTGAATGTATGCATGTACACGCTAGTAATGAAGAACTAACAGAACCTGGTTCTGCTAAGTTCTTTGTTCGAAGCGACGGCTCTTCAAAATTAACAGCTCGTGGACGATTAAAAGATAGAGAAATAACTGCCATTCAAAAATTCATCAAAGATAATTACGAAATAATGTACGCTACTTGGAGAACATTAAGCAGCAACGGATTCTATGAAAAATAAAATTTCAATCTTTCAAAAATGCTAAGGAGGGACTCGCAACTATGGATAATTTCAGCAAGCAAATTTATGAGGCTGGCATTAATGACGGAAGAGCTGAAGGCATTTCAGAAGCTACTATTCGTTTTATAAAGAATACTATGCTCAGCGACAGCTGTTCTGTTGACCAAGCTATGGTAAAGCTGCATATTCCACCCGAAGAACACCAGTACTTCAAGGACCTGTTAGCTAAGGAGCAGTAGGCTCCTGTTCAAAAAGCGCCTGCCATTTGGCAAGCGCTTTTTCTATTGCACGATATTCGAGTATAATTATCAAATATTAAAGCGATCAAAAACACCGGCATCTGCCGTACCCTCGGTACGGCAGACGTCGGTGTTTCACTTTATTCCATATTAGTCTCTTCTGAACAAATCTCTGGTATATACTTTTTCCTGCACATCATCCAGGCAGCTGTCATAGCGGTTAGCAATAATCGCCTGGCTTTCAGCCTTGAACTTCTCGAGGTCGTTTACCACAGCACTGCCAAAGAAGGTGCTGCCATCCTCCAGCGTAGGTTCGTAAACAATAACCTTCGCACCTTTGGCCTTAATGCGCTTCATTACTCCCTGAATACTGCTCTGACGGAAGTTGTCGGAGTTGGATTTCATGGTCAGGCGGTATACGCCGATTACAGGCTCTTTGCCTTCCTTCTGTGCATCATATTCAGCATTTGCTTCATAACCACCGGCGATTTCCAGCACACGCTCAGCGATGAAGTCTTTACGTGTTCTGTTGCTTTCAACAATCGCTTCGATGATGTTTTCCGGTACGTCTGCATAGTTCGCCAGCAGCTGCTTGGTGTCCTTAGGCAGGCAATAGCCACCATAACCAAAGCTGGGGTTATTGTAATGGCTGCCAATACGCGGATCAAGGCAAACGCCGTTGATAATCTGCTGGGTGTCCAAGCCCTTCATCTCAGCATATGTATCAAGCTCGTTGAAATAGGAAACGCGCAGTGCCAGATAAGTGTTGCTGAACAGCTTAACAGCCTCTGCCTCAGTAAAGCCCATGAATAAGGTGTCAATGTTCTCTTTAATTGCGCCCTCCTGCAGCAGGCCGGCAAAGGTATGCGCAGCCTTCACCAGGCGTTCATCCTCCAGGTCGGTGCCCACGATAATGCGGCTCGGATACAGGTTATCGTACAGCGCTTTGCTTTCACGCAAAAATTCCGGGCTGAAGATGATGTTTTTGCTGCCTGTTTTCTCGCGGATGCTTTTGGTGTAGCCAACGGGAATGGTGGATTTTATTACCATGATGGCATTCGGGTTATACTCCATAACCAGCTTGATTACTGCTTCTACAGCGCTGGTGTCGAAAAAGTTCTTTTTGCTGTCGTAGTTGGTCGGTGCAGCGATAATAACAAATTCTGCGTCTTTATAGGCCATTTCTGCATCCAGCGTAGCAACAAGGTTGAGGTCCTTTTCAGCCAGATATTTTTCAATATAATCATCCTGAATTGGGGATTTTTTGTTGTTGATCAGTTCAACCTTCTCCGGGATAATATCCACGGCCTTTACTTCATTGTGCTGTGCAAGCAGCGTAGCCAGGGAAAGACCAACGTAACCAGTACCAGAAACGGCAATTTTCATGTTCATCATACTCCTTTTGTTTATATAATCAGCAGTTATAAAATTTCTTGTACCATTCAGCAAATTTGCGCAGACCTTCGCACAGCGGTGTGCTCGGTTTAAAGCCAAAGTCGCGCTCCAGCGGTGTTGTGTCTGCATAGGTTACAGGCACATCGCCGGGCTGCATGGGTACAAGCTTTTTGTGTGCTTCAAAGTCATAATCAGCAGGCAGCACTCCTGCGCGCAGCAGCTCTTCCTGCAGGATGGTCACAAAGTCCAGTAGGTTTTCGGGATGGCTGTTGCCAATGTTATATACCTTATACGGCGGCAGGGGCAGTCCGTCCTCGCCTACCTTGCGCTCCGGCGGTGCCTGCATTACGCGCTTTACGCCTTCTACGATATCGTCTACGTAGGTAAAGTCTCGCTTGCAGTTGCCGTAGTTAAAGATTTCAATGGTTTTACCTGCCAGCAGCTTGTTCGTAAAGCCAAAGTACGCCATGTCCGGGCGGCCTGCAGGACCATATACGGTGAAGAAGCGCAGTCCGGTTGAGGGAATGTTGTACAGCTTGCTGTAGGCATGTGCCAGCAGCTCATTGGATTTTTTTGTTGCAGCGTACAGCGATACAGGGTTATCTACCTTGTCATCAGTGGAATACGGCACTTTTTTGTTGGAGCCATATACGCTGGAGCTGGAAGCATATACAAGATGCTCTACTCCCTTAGCGCCGTTGTCATAGGAGTGGCGGCAGGCTTCCAGAATGTTATAAAAGCCAATCAGGTTGCTTTCGATGTAGGCATCAGGATTGGTGATGGAATAGCGCACGCCTGCCTGTGCTGCCAGGTTTACTACTATTTCGGGCTTGTAGTCGGCAAAGATTTTGTCGATGAGTGCTTTGTCAGCCAGGTTGCCTTTGATGAAGGTCCACTGGGAGTCGCTGTGCTCGGCAGCGCTGGCAGCAATCTGCTCCAGACGGTATTCCTTGATGGATACGTCGTAGTAGTCGTTCATGTTGTCCAGACCGATGATTTGCACCGGTGACAGGGAGCGCAACAGCTCCAGAACAAGGTTGCTGCCGATGAAGCCGGCGGCACCGGTTACTAAAATTGTTTGCATGATATACAATCTCCTTACACGAGCATAATAGTATGCTATGTTATATTATACCACTATTGAATAAAATGTTCTTTAATACTTTGTAAAAAATTACCTGTTATTATTAATGATTTATGGCGCAGTTGATATTTATTTTGCGCTTTACTGTTAATTCAGCAGAAGGTCTTTTTTAGGGATTTCTTGGTTACATATCACTGGCTATGTTTCGCTTTATATACTAATCTCTGCTTACTCTACAATCCCCTTCAGATACTCCAAAAACTTATCCTTCAGATCCGGTCTGCGCAGCGCATATTCTACCGTTGCTTCCAGATAGCCTTGCTTATCGCCCACGTCGTAGCGACGGCCAACAAAGTCATAAGCATACATGGCCTGCTCCTTTGCCAACACCTTCAACGCATCAGTAAGCTGAATTTCACCGCCACGTCCAGGTTCCGTATGCTCCAGGATGGAGAATATTTCCGGCGTGATTACATAACGTCCCAATACCGCCAAACGGCTGGGTGCTTCTTCTACAGCAGGCTTTTCTACCATGTCATTTACTTTATAGATACGCTCTGCATCTGTTGCTTCGCTTGCTACAATGCCATAAGATGAAACCTTTTCCTGCGGCACTGTTTGGCAGCCTAATACGCTTGCTCCGGTATTGTTATATACGTCCATAAGCTGCTTTAAGCAGGGATATTCATCGTTATAAACAACGTCATCACCTAAGAGGACTGCAAAAGGCTCATTGCCTACGAACGCTTTGGCACACAGGATGGCGTGTCCCAATCCTTTGGGTTCCTTTTGGCGGATGTAGTGCAGGTTGATGTTGCCAATATCCCTTACCATCGCCAACAGGTCGTCTTTGCCATGCTCACGCAGGTTTTGTTCCAGCTCAGGGCTGTAGTCAAAATGATCTTCGATGGAGCGTTTGTTGTGACCGGTGATGATTAAGATGTCTTCAATGCCGGATGCAAGTGCTTCTTCAATGATGTATTGAATTGTAGGTTTATCTACAATTGGCAGCATTTCCTTGGGGCAGGCTTTTGTTGCGGGCAAAAAGCGGGTGCCTAAGCCTGCAGCAGGGATTACAGCTTTGGTTATTTTTTTCATCTTAAACAGCTCCATTTCTTTTACAATTACTCTTATATCTATTTTTATTTAAGCAGTTCTTTGCTGCTTGCAATCAGGTCTTCAGCAATTTGTTCTGCCTGCGCTTTACTTTCACCAATTGCGTAAATGTAGGTCTTTAATTTGGGTTCTGTACCGGAAGGACGCACAATTACTGAGCAATTATCTTCTAAGGTAAATTGCAGCATATTTTCCGCAGGCAGGCCGTTAATGCCTCCTGCATAGTCAAGCACAGAGGTTACTTTTTTGCCTGCAAGCTCCGCCACTCCCTGACGCAGGTTGTTCATTATCTGCTGCATTTTTGCCAGACCAGTGCTGCCATCAAATTCGTAGCTACAGGTTAAATTTATGCTATAACCATGCTTTTTATACAGCTCTGCCAGCTTTTGCAGGATGCTGATGCCCTGCGTTGCGTAGTAGCTGTACATTTCACATATTAGGAACGCTGCATTTACGCCATCTTTATCACGTACATAAGGTCCGCTCAAATAGCCACAGCTTTCTTCGAAGCCAAAGATGTAATTGCCTGCCTTGCCTTTTTGTTCTAACATACCAATTTGCTCACCAATATATTTGAAGCCTGTCAATACGTTGATGGTTCTTACACCATAGCTTTGGGCAATTTGTTCTGCCATTGCTGTTGTTACAACAGTTTTTATCATGACTGCAGCTTCTGGCAGCTGGTGATGCTTGCTTCTTTGGCTACAGATGTAATCTAAGAGGAGTACACCTACCTGGTTGCCTGTCAGAATCTGGTATTCGTCGTGCTCGTCTCTTACGGCAATGCCTACGCGGTCCCAATCCGGATCGGTTGCCAGCAAAAGGTCGGCATTATTTTTTTTGGCGTATTCAATGCCTAATTTTAGTGCTTCAGCAAGCTCCGGATTAGGATAAGGACAAGTCGGGAAGTTGCCATCGGGTAATTCCTGTTCCGGTACTATTTTGATGTTGGTGTAGCCTGCTTCTGCCAATATTTGGGTAACTGGCTTTAGTCCCGTGCCGTTCAACGGTGTATATACTATTGCAGCGTCCTTTTGCACTTCTTCGCCAAACAATACGGATTGCTGCTTTACTTCTTTTAGGAAGGCGTTGTAGACAGCATCATCTATATAGCTGATTTGTTTGCTGGCAAGTGCGGTTTGAAAGTCTGCTTTTTTTACATCTTTAAAGATATCTAGCTTATTGATTTCTGCAAGGATGCTGTTGGCTGCTTCTGTAGTTATCTGGCAGCCATCTGCGCCATATACCTTATAGCCATTGTATTTTGCAGGATTGTGCGATGCTGTTATCATGATGCCTGCAGTGGCCTTTACATAACGTGTAGCAAAGGATACTGTCGGTACTGGCATCAGTTCAGGCCAGATATGAACCTTGATGCCGTTAGCAGCAAAGACCTCTGCTGTTATTTCAGCAAATTTGCGGCTGTTGTTTCTGCTGTCATAGCCTATTACGACTGCTGGCTGCGATTGGCTTTGCTTGAGGTAGTTTGCTACGCCCTGCGATGCTCTGGCAACGATATAGCTGTTCATGCGGTTGGTACCAGCTCCCATTACACCACGCAGTCCGGCGGTGCCAAAGGCAAGCTCACAGTAGAAGGCGTCTTCTATTTGTGCTTTGTTATTTTGCATTGCAACAAGCTCTTGATGAAGTTTTTGGTTATCCGCAGTATGCTGCAGCCAAATGTTGTATTCTTCGTTTATGTTCAATTGCCATTCAGCTCCTTTTGGTGGTATCTTCATAACTCAAAATCTTATCTTCTACATTTTCTCCATCTTGATAAAACTCAACAAGAATTTGCTTTTTCTCAAAATTAATCTCGTAGTATATTCCCAATAGATATTCATAATCATGGTGGCTTCCATTGCAATTCTGTTTTGTCATCTTCCCAAGTCTATTCCTATCATTTTCCTTATCTTGGTGATCAGCACTACTTTTTTTCATTTCAAGAACAAGTAAATTATCAAGAATCTCTTTGCCACGACTATGCACTATAATATCCGGTAAAATATTATTAAGAAAATCGTCGTCATTAGGTAACTGTTTAATGCTTTTTTATTCCTATTGAATTCAATATCAGCATAATATTTGTTACAACCGTTTTTCTCCAATTGCTTATTAAGTTCGTGCATTAACGCACCACACAAGCAGCGTTCTGATAACTCTGTATCCAGCAACACATAGTTTCTTTCCATAAAGTCCCTATTGGCTTCCCTAAAGAAGTCTTTTAAATTCTGATAATTATTTTTTTGTTCTGTTATGTCCATTAGCTTATTCCCCAATACTAAGGCTAAACCTATCTGTAAGATTTTTTTGACGAGTATGTCACTTACTTTACACTTATCATATTCAAAAGTAGCCTTTAAAAACACATAATATCATTTTACACTTTTCTATCAATATATCCTTCTGTCGCATTCTCCCTATGCTTAATAATACAAGGATTACCAAACACAATAGAATGGCTCGGCACATCGCAGTTAACATAACTATTCGGCGCAATCAACACATCATCCCCAATAGTTACCTTACCAACGATAGCAGCGTTTATACCAATCCAAACTTCATTCCCGATGACAGGAGCTCCTTGTCTCCCCCCCCGATTGCTTTGTCCAATAAGTACACCGCGATGAATATTAATGTTCTTACCTAAAATAGCATTAGGATTAATGGTAATGTCGTAAGCATGGCCTATATATAATCCTGCTCCAATCTGTGTTACTCTTGATATTTCTACGTGGCGTATTTCCTTTAGCAGTCTAAAAATCACTTTATAAAGAAACTGCAATGGATAAAAGCTGGTGCTCTGAACCTTTCTAAAGTACTTTTGAAAAGCAGGCATATCCGAAGCTTTTGGATAACGCATATAGTCTCGTTGTAAAATGTTATTATTCATTACTACCCTCACATATTCAAATATCTCTCTACATCCGACAAAAAGCTCAATGTTATCAATACAATAACAACTCCTATCGGGAAGGCTGCTACTATACTTACACTCTGCAAGTTACTCATCGAACTTTCTGCAAACAACAATGCTATCGGCAACATGATCAGTAAAAGGCACCACATTAACTGTATCAGCTTATGAGGCTGTTTATTAGTATCAAGGGTATGATAGCTATAACAAGAAGCAGTATAAGCAATGGAGTCGAAAGACGTTGCGTAAAAAGCAATCATCGTCAAAAGAATTAAAAGCATAATTATATTACTAAAAGGCATGGTATTAATAATAGCCACGACCATGCTATACAAATCTCCATCTTTTGCATACTGAGCTATAAAATCAGCTGTTCCTGCCATCTGCATGCCCATAGAATAATTACCCAATATAATAAAGCTTATTAATGTAGAACCTACACCAAAAATATACCCGCCTATTATCGTTTGACGTATCGTTCTGCCACGTGAAATATTACCGATGAAAAACGGTGCAGCTACACACCAAACCATCCAGTACGCCCAATAATATATTGTCCAGTTTTGAGGAAAGCTTGTTTTTCGTAAAGGATCTGTAAATGTAGATAACTCAATAAAATTTTGTACCATTCTTCCTAAAGAAGAAAAACCTGTTTCAATAATATATCTTGTTTCACCGCAAAGGAACAACACATATGCAAGCAACGCAAGAAACATATAAAAGCATACATTAGCTAAAAGACTTATGCCTTTAAATCCTTTAAGAAGAGAATAAGTATACACAAAGCATGTAACCAGCAAAATGAAAATATTTATTATTGTTCTGCTTAATTCAATGTTAAAAAGATGGCCAATAATTTCAGCCATTAATGGAGTTGCTACGCTAAATGTTGTTGCTGTACCTGCAAGCAAGGCGAATACTGCTAAAAGATCTATAAAGCGTCCTGCAAATCCATCTGTATGTTTTCCTAAAAGCGGTCGACATGCTTCCGAATATTTCTGCCTGCTTCTTTTTCTAACATGCAGCATAAAGCCAAAGGCAACAGCCAATACAAGATAAAAAGCCCAAGGAATAAAGCTCCAATGAAACAGGGGATAAACGCCTGCCCAATCCTGAATTGTTCCCATTTCCTTAATATGCGGATCACTTGCATACAGCACCCATTCAGAAAAAGAATAAAATAATATATCTGCTGCCAAACCACAGGTAAACATCATTGCGCCCCATGCGAAGAATGGGTATTTAGGTTTTTCTCCTTTATCTCCCAATACAACATCACCATATTTTGAGCAAGCTAGATATATGGATGTGCCAAAAATAAATAAGCCAACAACCAAGTAATACGTTCCCAAAGTATCGCCAAAGAAAAATCTTACTTTACTCAGTACTTCATTAGATTGTTCAGGACTTAGAAAAAATAATACGCATAATGCAATAATTACACATAAAGGCAGAAGTGTTATCATCCAATCTATTTTATTCTTTTCATAAGTATTTTCTTCCATAATTATCCCCTTATATACTTTTCATAGCTCTTATCTAAGGCAGCCAACTCTGCAATACTGTCAACTTCAATAATATCTTCTTTATTCATAGGATAGATTCCAAGCTTATAATCATTCGGATAACAGAACATAGCTACATCATCCCAATAAATCTGTCTGTTCTTCTTCTGTTCAAACTCTATTTCTAAATGCTTTTTCAATCTCGCTCCATCCTCTGCAGTCCAGCGAGAAATACTATATAGCTGCCAGCCATAACTACCACCAGTTCTACTACAAGAAACTACAATACCATTTTCCACAGTCTGCAACCATTCATCAGTTTCATACTTGACAAAAACACTATTATAGCCTGAATGCTCAAAATCTGGCTGCAAAATCGATTTATTATATATTATCTGATCTCCATCCAAGATTATACAATCTTCCAGATACTCTCGTGCAACGTAAAGCGAAGCGATATTATTACAAGTATCATAATAGGGATTATCAATTAATTTTATAAACGGATAATCTTCTTGCAGCTGTTTAAATTGTTCTTTTTTGTAGCCAACTACAACATAAATTTCGCTTATACCATTAGCCAGCAGTCCATCTATCGCTGTATCAATCATACGCGTACCATTTACTTTTACCAAAGGCTTAGGTGTCTCCAGCGTAACAGGTCGCATTCTGCTGCCGGTTCCAGCAGCCATAATAATCGCTCGCTTCACTTTATGCATGTTTTACCCCTCCTACAACTCACTCATTTTTTGCAATGCTAATTTATAATATTTTTTAGCATATTTATACTGCATTTCAGCATATTCACCAAATTCGATTCCCAAATGGCGTTTATACTCACACCAATTACTCCATAACAAACCAGCTATAGCAATATAACAATAGATTTTTACTCTGTTTTGCTTAGAGCAACTATCTTCAAAATAATAATCAATCAGTCTGTCTATCTGGCGTTTATTATAGCAGGAATAAATAGCAAACATCGCAATATCAAGATGTGGATCCTGCATTCCTGCATACTCCCAATCAATCAAGCGTATTTCTTCTTTGCCATCTATAGTAGAGAATAAGAAGTTATCTGGAACAGCATCAATATGCGTCAAACACTTTTCTACATTCTGTTTATCTATAAATATTTTCAACGATAATACGCCTGCTTTGACTTTCTTGTAATCCTTATATGCCGATTCCTTTCCATCCCACAAAGACTCATAAAACTCAATCTCATCAAAAATCTTAAATTCATGCTTTACTTTGAGTTTCATAGAATGAAAATCTCTAAGGTACGACATACATCTTTTTACATCATTTGTATTGTTAATATTACATACACGCGCTCCATCTAAATAACGAGTTATTTTATAACCATTAGAAGGATTAATATAAATGATGTCATCGCATATCTTTTTTGATGCAATAGCTTTGTAAACATCTGCTTCCTGTTCCCTATCAATTAATTGATCAGTACCTTCTCCAGGAATACGCATTATATATCTACTGTTAGATACACGGAAGAGAAATGAACGATTAGTCATGCCTTTTTTCAAAACTTTAATATCAGTAACTTCCTCAGCTTTTACAGCCAATGCCTGACAAATGACATCTATCGCTTCTGTCTTTAATTGCTCAGAAGAGCTGTCCAATTCTCGGAGCTGCTCATAGGTGTTTATTTCTACCACATTCTGCATGCTAACAACTCTGGCAGGAATAAACATCTTTCCGTTTTTATATAATGTACTTTCCCAAAAATCATTATCATGCTTTCCATCTGCTACAAACTCAGATACTCTTGCTCGAACGATTTTACTATCCGCTTCATTTAAGTAAGCAATTCCGACCATAGCATTCCCGGCTTTTGATTTAGGCACAGCAGTTAATTCCATTTTACGATTGACTCTTACGGAGCTATCATCGTCTACTAAATCACTAACCATATACCAAGAAGCAGTTTCCTGATATCTGAAGGGATTTTCAAGACACCAAATGTCACAAGGAACAATATAAGTATTCGATAGATGATTCAAAGCTAAGGATAAAGAATATAGATTGTTTTTATCCTTGTATTCATCATTTTCTATGATATGTACGTCATACTTCTCATGTAAATAATAATAGGATTCCTTCATAAAGCCAACTATAATATAAATATCAGTAACGTCAACTTCTCGCAGTTGGCTTATCAAACGCTCAATTAACGGTTCATCGTTTACCTTTAATAAGCCTTTTGGTAGCTGGGTATTAATAGGAACCATACGCATACCAAAACCGGCTGCAAGAATGATAGCTCGTTTAGGGGCATTCAATTTAAATTCATCAGTAGCTTTTTGTGTAAGTTGTACTTCCTCATCTAAATATCCAGCCTTAATAAGTTCCTTAATAGACCGATTTACTACACCTAAAGAATGTCCGGACTTTTCTGATAGAATTCTCTGATTTATAAACGGTTCTGTTATAAGCGTCTTTAAAATATCGCTTTCTTGTTTATTCATCTATTTATTCATCTCTTTTTCATGAAATTGTTCGTTTCGTTTTTTGTGAACACTGCCGTACAATAAGAAGCTAGTTCTATGCTAACCTCCTATTTTTTCATTAAACTAATCTTAAACGTTTTCCATGAATTTCAAGTAATTATAATGTGTCATTACTTCATGTATTCTTGTATCCAAATCTGGTATACTCATATAATCCTTATAAACAAGAGTAAGAAATTCTGCATACTGTTTTGGAATACGAAATGTCCCATCAACTGTATGGAAAAGCTCTGTTTCCTCAAATAGACTTCTTGGAAATTCATACCAATCAGCAAACACATCGGCAGACACAAGATAATCTGACTCGTCAATCGGATACATTTGGCAAAGTTTTTCATACTCGTTCTTCAAATCTTCTGTTCTTTTAATAGAATATTTCATTTTATTCAGCATTAAGCGAATGTATTTTTTTACATTGCCTCCTGCCTCTTCTTTACAATTAACAAGTTTACAATACCGTATATGTGCTGTCCTTTTTATTTGTTCAATATGTAACTTCCGTTCTTCTACAGAATTCGGTGTTCCAACATAATAAAATACATCCACATGCAGAGCTTCACTTCTGTATCCTTTAGGCGCCAACCTCATAATGACATGTCTGCATTTTTGATTAACTTCTGGACAATAAAAATAGTATTTATCATCTAGTTCTTTTTTTAATGTCTCAATTAATCGCTCCTTATCTTTGAATGCTACAAACACATCTACGTCGTAATCCCAAGGAATTTGGCCATTATCTCGAATTGCGCCTAAAAGAGAGCCATATGCTAGCTCATATTCTATATTACTCTTTTCACACACTCGATGAAATTCAATAAGTGTGTCCATGGTAACTTTTTGATATTTCTGGAATTCTTTGTAAATTTCTTCAAAATTATCTGGACACTGCGGACTACTAAGTACCTCTTTTAAAAATTCTTCCGATGTCATTTATTCTTCCTCTTTTCTTTAAACTTAGCTAACATCACCATTGCTGATTCTCTATTCATCATAAATATCATTATCACATACAAAAGGACCACTACAATTTTATATCCAAAATTAAAAATGCTGAATGTTGTTTGATAATTCATAATGCTCAATATTAATCCCATAAAAATAAATAGCTCTATTATTACAAAATTAATAACAAAATCTCGAATTCTCAACCCTACATCTTCGTATTTTCGGCTAATAGCAACTACAATTAGCACTCTAACAAGCATAGCAATTGCATCCGCCAAAATCGATCCATATACGCTCCAAATCGGAATAAATATTGCAGATAACAAAATGTTTAATACACTGCCAGTCAATGTTGCTATGAACAACTTTCTTGATGCTTCTTTATAATAGAATAGTATTTCTACATAAAAATAGTATGCAGTCTTAATAGCGAATACACTTACGATCAGAGGAACATACATCCATGCTCCCACGTAACTTTTTTGTAGGAAAAGTACAATATAGTCTTGTGCAAACAATGATATACCAACGAAGAACAAGCCGATAATTGCGATTAATAGTTTTACATTTTGTCTGATTGTTTTTTTATATTTGTTCTCTTTATTATGTAATCTCTCGTATAACCACGGTCCATAAGCACTATCTACGTAGCACTGAATCGTATCAGCGATATTTCCAAACTGAGTCGCGACACTGTAAACTCCTAAATCTGCTAATGAACCCTCAGCTGAAATCAATAATTTTGATACAAATAGAGCTATTTGTGTTGAAAGATTGTGTGGCATGATTGGTATAGAATACTTTAATGCATCCTTTAAAAGTTTTAAGTCCATACAGAACTTAATTGAATGAGTCACGCTCATTTCAATCACAAAATAAGCTGTATATAGCACATATGCAATTAAGGATGCGAGAAGCGTTCCAAGTGCCCCCATCTTAAGACAAACTACAAAGAATATATTTAATGCTACTGATACAAAGAAATAAATTATACTACATATAGAACTTTTCAATGCCCTTTGTTGGCTTCGTAAAATATTATCAAAAATTGTATATTCGCAGTTGAAAACCAGAGAAATTAAAGCTACTAATATAAACGGATAATAATCTATACCCGAAAACAAATATTTCGATGTAAATTGTTTAAATATGCTTAATACAACAGCAAATGCTGTGCCCGAAAAAAATACAAATAACGATATTGTTCCATAGAATCTCTTTAGTTTTTCTGGTTCCTCTTTTAAATCCACGTAAAACCGCATAACAGCTGAAAACAGCGAAAAAGCAACAATAAAGCTTGCCGTCGAAATAAAACTTGTTATTACACTGTTAATACCATAATCTTCTGTTGTCAGATATGCGGTATATAAAGGTAACAAGAAAAAGCTAAAGCACTTCAACATCAATCCGCTGCAAGAATATATGATTGAATTAATTAAAACTTTTCTTCCCGATGAAGTCTTATTTTCCATACGTTTCTGTCCTCGTTTCACTAGATGTATGAGCTTGTAAGCAAACTTATTCTATTTTTATCTCTTTCCTTGTCTTCTCTTCTAGCTATACTCTTTTTCATTTCATGAGCCAACAAATTATCAGGAGGGACTTTACCACGACTATGCACTATAATATCTGGAAAAAATACTATTAGGGATACCTTCTTCATCAGGTAGCTGCTTAACATTATTAATAGTATGTATTTTGTCAACCCAAATTCCTCAATTTGACACTATCTTCCATTATTCCATCAATACTATAAACACAAGGGAATCTCGAATTTTACTCCTTTATTCCCTTCATGTATACTTCTCTGTGTGCTTCACACTCAACAAAATTTATTAAAAATTGACGATTTTTCTTTAGTTTTCTGTCTAAATACCAAGGCATCAATTTATGTCTTAACAACTTATTTACAACTCGAAATGCAAAAGATGTTGCTATAGGATCCCCTGTTTTTAAGTATAATTCTCGTATTTGAAAAGCAAACGCCCGATACTTTTTTTCAACAAAATCTTCTTCCTTTATTTCTTCAGAACGTTGCATCATTTCAGTTAGAATTTTTGTTGCATCATTCTCTACCGCAAGTCGTACACCTTTCCCATTTTTCCGAAGAGGAATATACTCAATCTTTTTTGTGTTAGTATCTACACTTACAAGTACAGATGTCTGCCAAAATTCACTCTCAGATTGATCAAACAGAAAATTTCCTTAGCCATAGACAATCGTTCCTTCTTGCCACTTTTCCTCACAGCCAATACAATGGGTATGCTGACAAATAACAAGGTCCGCTCCCTTCTCAACAATCTTTCTGCAAGTTTTCTGAAGGTTTGGAGAAGGATAATGATAATGTTCTTTACCACCATGATAAAGGCAAATTAAATAATCACATTGTGCTCTCAACGCTACAATATGATCAAGACTTTCAAGAGGATCAAAAGGATTTGCTCCTGCCCGCTTCGCACTAACAATAGAGAACTCATGCTCGGCACAACAGTAGATGCCAATTTTCTTGCCATCCATTTCCACGATATGCGCTTTTGCTGCTTCTGCATATGTATGTCCAACACCCGCATATGAAATCTTATTTTTCTCAAGTTGTTCAATAGTAGACCACAAGCCTTGTTCTCCTTGGTCTAGAATATGGTTATTTGCAAGCGTAAAAAATGCGGATTAATAGCTTTTAAGCCAGCTATTGTTTTCGTAGGCGCAATAAGATTCGGACCACATTTTTTAATCGGGGTACTTAAATCAGTCAAGGGTACCTCTAAGTTAAAAATTGTGAAATTAGCAGAATTTAACAGTTTTTTAATATCCTTACCAATTAAAGTCTCTACATCTGCGTTAGCAAATAAACCAATATTAGATTTTGTAGGGACCAAATCAGCACCTATTATAAACTTAAACATAAATATCTCCTTTTACTTGGGCAGCTTAATCCAACTACCTAATTTATAATCCCATTTTTTTTCAGAAAACGGAATAAAGCCAGAGCCAGTAAAAAAGGTTATTTCACCAAAATATATCCTGTTTTGTATATAATAAAAGTCAATTCTTGTATGAGGAATATTTCTAGATAACTGTTCTGCTATTTTAATCATGTCATCTAAATGATTCGGTTTTTGGGGAATTTCATCAAAAACTAGGTAATCATCTCTTCTAATCGGCAAAAGATTATAATTTCTATCAAAAAATTGTATTTTTTGCTTAGCAGTATGCGAATTGACGGAAACATACATACACTTCATTTTCCCATTAAAACAAAAAAATTTATAATCCGTCAATAATCCTTCTTTATTATTGTCTTCAATGTATTGTTCAGCAATTATTCTAGGTTTAACATCTTTATACGGCCATTCACGACCAGACCAATAATAATTTCGTCTCAAGCATTTTTCAATTTTTTTCTTAGCTGCTTTCAAATCCAAGTTACTTTTATCTCTACATATAACAATGCCGCCACTGTCATGAGTACACTTAAGTACAAATTGATTTGGCAAAGCATTAAAATCGATTTCATTAAAATGATTCCAAACACCTAATGTAGGAATAATATATTCTTCACCAATTATATCAGCAACATATTTTTTTACTGCATATTTGTCTACCATTGTAGTATATTCAGGCTTGCGGTCATGTAACTTAAGCCACTGAAGTTTCTCATTAAATGTTTGCGGATTTTTGAGATCAAGTTTTCTGCCAAAAATCAACCTATAAATTAATTTCAAATACACCGTATCAGACATTCTTTTTAATATATCTGTTTTTGTTATATTATCCGCGATGGCCTTCTGAAATCCTCTTTTATCATCCTTTTTAGTTATAAGAGCGAAAGCTGTCTTTAATTTACTCATCTATGTACCTTCTTTCATATCTAGGTTCTTTAACATTGAGCAGGCAAGGAAAAGCATAATTTGCGTTGCAGTAACTGTATAATTCACAGCACCATACTCAAACACAAGCATTGAAAATACTATTCCAATAACAAATGCTCGAATTTCGGGAATATAACTATTCTTTCCTTTCCAGGCAACATAAAACAAATTCCAATAGAACCAATAGTATATAGCAAATCCTATAATTCCAAGATCATATAAAAGTTCTATATAATTATTATGAGAATAATAGAAATGCCCTGTCATCAACCTATTGTAATGCTTAAAGCTGTCAAAACCATAGCCCCAAATCGGACTATCCAGCCACCTATTAAATCCTATCTCAATCATAGTTGCTCTTATTTCTGCTGATTTTCCTGAGATACTGTGCCCTGTATGTATGAAGGAGAACAAACTCTCCATTCGTTCGCCAATCACTGCATAAAACGCAGGAACATTCATAATCAAATAATAAACTGCAATAACTAGTGCAATAACAACACCCGTATACTTCACCAGGTGTTTCCTACCATGACTATCTTTCTTGAAAAGCAAAAGAATGTATAGGAAAATAGCGGGAATAATAATAAATTTTCTTCCACCGGACAAAAACATTCCATAATACGATACAACTAAGCATATTGTAAGAGCTATTTTATGTATTATCTTATTCTCAAAATACACGAGCAACCATATTGCATACAA
>ULSZ01001032.1_pt1 | contig 19437 bp, 19 predicted proteins | sample 1957151 | NCBI WGS metagenome assembly ULSZ01 (sample SAMEA4835721, study PRJEB28245) | human gut metagenome | biome: gut microbiome; material: fecal sample | place: Denmark | collected 2008
GCACCCTTCCCTTGGACAGCAGGTGGAACAGCAGCGTCCCCAGTCCCGCAAAGAGCAGCGTAACGCTGACGGACAGTCCTGTCAGCGTGGGCACCAGCACGGTCGCCCCGAACATGGCGAACATGTGCTGCACGCCGAGTACGAACATCCTCGGCGCGCCGAGCGACCTCGCGTCGTAAATCGGCTCCGAGCCTATGGTTTTTTTGTTCATGCCTTTCCCTCTCTTATCACTTTGAGTGCCGTGCCAAACCCCTGTCCTTGCACAGCCCAGGATATTATATAGGTATTGGCGCTCCGGCGCAAGACGGGTCGAAAAATATTTGTTCAAAGATAATTCACAAGAGTTCATGCTTTGCTCATAAAATTCTAATGACTCGTTAATTTTTCCCTAGTATTATTACAACCGTAGACGGCGAGAGCCGTCGGCACACCTCTTTTTCCCCTCTCTTTTTTAGTTGTCCCGAGCCATCCCCCCACCGCTTGGGGCGACGCTCCGGGGGGCTCCCCCAGCCCCCCGGGTACCCCCTCAAAACGTCTTAACCGACGTGCGGTATTTACCGCAATCCCCCCTCCCACAGAACAACTGTAAAAAAGGAAATCCACCCGAGTGACGGATCGGGTGGATTTTTATTTGTTAAAAATATTTTCTTTTTCTTTTAACGTTACTTTAATGTTTCTGGGTTATATTTAGCTCACAAACAAAAAACAACACTTCAAAAGGAGCTAAATAAAATGACTAACAACACCACTTTCAATATCACCGCCGAGGCCGCCCGTCTGATCGCCCTGCACGAAGCCGGGCTGGACAGCGCAGTATTCCACAGCGAGACTCTCGCCGACGGGCTCTGGGAACTCGAGTTCACCGCCGATGAGCTATGGTACACCTGCTATGTCGACGCGGAAACCGGAGAGGCTCCGGGACTGACCTTTGCCCCCGTCCCCGTTGAGAGCTACCCCTCCGAGGCCACAGCCCCTTCCGCCGTCAAAGCCGCGTGAGGCACACATAAAACTTCCGGGCACAGGGAAGCGTGCCCGGGAGTTTTTTGCCCTCACCTGCCGGACTGCCAGCCCGGCTCCTGTATGCGGCGCGTCATGCGCCAGCCCTCGTCCGTCTTTATCCACTCGTCATGGTACCAGAGCCCGATAAAGAAGGTCCTCGCCCCCTGCCTGGTGTCATAGCTGAGGGGGTTGAACAGCATGACCGTGGTCTTTGCACTCCGTCCGTCTGGGGCGATATCGCACTGCACGTTGCTCATGAGGTGCTGCGTGCGCAGCGGTCCCATGCTGCGGCGCAGGTACTCGCGTATCTCGTCCAGGCTGCCGGCCACGCCGCCCGACGCGGTGTAGTCGATATATGCGTCCGGCGTGAACACGCTCTCCAGCTCATCGAAACGCTTGCGGTCGATGAGCTCGGCGTAGAGCTTGACCCTGTCTTCTATCTCCAGGCGGTCAAGCAGGTACTGCAAACTCTTTTCTGCTTCCATATAAGCACCCTCCTCTCACACTATCATATCAGTCCGGCTCGTATAAAGCAAGTATAGGAGAGATCTGTTTGAGCGAACTTCTGACCTTGTCGTTCCTGTTCTTCATGGGCTCCATTGCCGGTTGGGTACTGGAGCTGTTTTTCCGCCGCTTTTTCTCCTCGGCCAATCCGGAGCGGAAATGGATAAATCCGGGCTTCTGCACCGGCCCCTACGTGCCGCTGTACGGCCTGGGGCTTTGCGCGATGTACCTTATAGTCTCGCTGGAGCAGTACAGCACCCTGGAAAGCGTATTCTGGACGCGCGCCCTTCTGTTCCTCACCGGCGCCGTGGCAATGACCGTCATAGAGTACATCGCCGGCATATTAAGCCTGAAGGTGCTCAAGGTCCGGCTGTGGGACTACAGCAACCAGCGGGGCAACATACAGGGCGTCATATGCCCCAAGTTCTCCCTCGCCTGGGCGGCGCTGGTCGCGGTCTACTACTTCGCCGTACACCCGTACATACTCGACTCGATAGAGTGGCTGTCTAACAACCTGGCTTTTTCGTTCGTGATCGGCTTTTTCTACGGCGTATTCATAATAGATGTCGTACACTCCGCGCAGCTTGTGGCCAAGTTGAAGCGCTTCGCCGAGGAGAACGGAGTCGTAGTCCGCTATGAGCGCCTGAAGGAGCGCATACGCGCCGAGCAGGTGCGCGAGCGCGAGAAATACCGCTTCTTCCAGCCGTTCAAAACCTCGCGCGAGCTGGGCGAATACCTGCGCGAGATGCGCGGCGAGCTGGAAAGCCGTGTCCGCCGGAGGAAATAGCCCTTACGCCCAGTCCAGCTGCTCGGGCGCGCGCAGGCGCTGATGCTTGTAAAAAGGTATGCCCAGCTCCCTGCCCAGGCTGCGCACCAGGTCTTTATAGCAGCCCTTGAGCTTGTCGTGGAAGAAGATCGCCTCCACTCCTCCGGCTATGGCGTTCACGCAGGCCTTTGCGCGCTCCAGCCCGCTCTCGTCCTCGTATCTGCCCGAGACCAGCCACTGGTTGGCCAGGATGTGCGTTATGCCGAAGGCCTCGTCGCCCCAGGTCGTGAACACCGATTCGGCGAAGCTTGGCTCGAAGTGAGTGCCGCCTACGCAGAGTATGTTGTGGACACGGCGTCCGTCATCGTCAAAGACCTGCGTCAGCGTGTGAGCCAGCGCGCGGCAGGCGCGCTCGTCCTCCCAGCTGCCCGGGTCGCTCCCCACCTCGATGTCCACCATCGGCACCGGGTAGCGCGTCAGCAGCCCGGGGTCGCCGTCTCCCCCGCGCACTCCCGACCAGTGCGTGGCCTCCGTCAGCACGCGGTACTCGTCCAGTCCCAGCGCCGCGCGCTCGCGCTCATAGGCCAGGAGCAGATTCCGCATATACCGCGGAGCCGCGGCGCCGAAGACTCCCGAGTCCACGTCGCCCAGCGAGTGCACCGTGAGCACGTTGGCCGGCGCATGCGCCCCCTCATGCCAGGTCACCATCCCGGACATGTCGCAGTCCGCGAAGTGCGCGTTCATGTACGGCAAAAAGCGCGGATAGTCCAGGCAAAGCGCCGTGTCCGTGGGCACAAAGTAGTATTCATGCCCGCCGGCGCAGAGCCTTTTGACCCCCCTGCCGGCGAAGTCGATGCCCGTGTCCTCGGCCAGGCAGCCCTCGGCTCCAAGGATGTCCCACACCTTCGCGGCCACGTGACCCCAGGCGCGGTTGTCGCTTATGTAGTATACCGCTTTCATTATGTCCTCCAAACGACCTGCGAGCCGGGGAATTGTTCCCCGGCTCGCTTTTTCAGTCAAGCCTTGCCTTAGCAAGTATGCCTATGCCCAGCGCGTGCGGGCCGGTGTGGACCGCAATCACGGAGCTTATGTGGGTTATGGGTATCTCTCCCCCGCCGCCGAGGCCAAGCTCGTCCAGCACGGCCTCCAGGCGTCCGCGGAACTCGACGGCTTCGTTGTAGTCGTAGCCGTAGCCCAGGCAGATGTCGAACTGATCGCGGCTGGTAAACGTCTCCTTGAGGTATTCCCTGGCATTGGAGAGCGTTTTGTCCAGGGTCTTGGCGCGGCCGCGGCCCATGCCGCCGAGGAAGATCTCGCCCTCCTTGAGCGTTATCACGGGACGTATTCCGAGCACGGAGCTGACCTTGCCGGCCAGCTTGCCTATGCGGCCGCCGTTGGCCAGGTAGTCCATGCTGCCGATGGTGAAGAATATACGTCCGGTGGGGCGGATTTCATATATGCGCTCCACGGCCGTCTCATAGGGCACGCCGGCGTCGCGCATGTTGCAGGCCTCCAGTACCATGAGTCCCTGGAGCACCGTGTTGACCATGGAGTTTATGACGGTTATCTGCGCGTCCGGGTAGTCCTCGCGCAGCAGGTCGAGAGCTATGCAGGCCGTTTGATAGGAGTTGGAGAATTTCTCGGTTATGCAGAGTACGACGGCCTTCTCCCCGGCCTTGGCTATCTCGGTAAACACCTTCAGATAGTCCTGGGTAGAGGGTGTGGAGCTCTTGGGATATACGCCGGGATGCGTCACCATCCACTCGTAAAACTCGTCGTCGCCGATGTCCACGCCCTGCTGCAAATATTCGCCGCTGCCGAGCATGACGAAGAAGTTGATTACGCTGATGTCCCTAGCCTTTACAACCTCGGCGGGGATATCGCCCGAGCCGTCAGTTAATACTCTGAAATCTCCCATCTGCTTACCTCATTTCTGCCAGAATTTATTGACCGGCGTCCGACCCGTATGACCAGGCCGGACGCCGTGGCGGAGAGGATGGGATTCGAACCCATGGCCCGTTGCCGGGTCACCGGTTTTCAAGACCGGCTCCTTAAACCACTCGGACACCTCTCCACATGCGCGTGCTCGATGACGATTTATTATAACATTTTCCCGGAGTTTTACAAGTATTAAATTGTGTACATTCCTCTCAGTTTGAATTTGCCGCCAAGTCTTGACGCGGCCGGGGGTGTTGGAGTTAAATATATTAGTAAAATAAGAGCCTGCACATTCAAAAGGGACGGTGGAAATGAAAAAGCTGTACATGATAGGCGGCGCGATGGGCGTCGGGAAAACCACCGTGTGCCAAATATTGAAGCGGCGGCTGGACAACTGCGCTTTCCTCGACGGCGACTGGTGCTGGGACATGCACCCCTTTCGCGTCACCGGGGAGACGAAGGCGCTGGTGCTCGGGAACATATGCCACGTGCTCAACAGCTTTCTCGACTGCGAGGCGTTTGACAACGTCGTCTTCTGCTGGGTCATGCACGACCAGGCCGTGATCGACGCCATACTCTCGCGCCTGCACACCTCCGGCTGGGACGTGAAGCGCGTATCCCTCGTGTGCTCGGAGAGTGCGCTGAGAGAGCGGCTGCGCCGCGACATTGACGCCGGGGTGCGCGACGCCGGCGTGCTGGAGCGCTCCCTCGACCGCCTGAGGCTCTACCCCGGACTTGACACACACAAGCTGGACGTCACGGAGCTGTCCCCGGAGGAGGCCGCGCTTGAGATCCTGCGGCTGTAAGCCCCCGGCGAGCGAGCCGTGACATCCGCTGCGAAAGGAGCGATTATCCAATGCCATATACAATACGCCCGGCGACGAGCGCCGACGGCGCGGCCTGCGCCGCGATATACGCGCCGTACATCGAGACCGCCGTCACCTTCGAGTCGCCTGCGCCGGACGCCGCCGAGCTGTCGCGGCGCATCGCCGACACCCTGCGCGGCTACCCCTGGCTCGTCTGCGAGCGGGACGGGGAGGTTCTCGGCTACGCATACGCCCACCGCTACCGCCCCCGCGCCGCCTTTGACTGGACGTCGGAGTTCTCGATATACATGAGCCAGACCAAGCGCGGGCACGGCGCGGGCGCCGCGCTGTACAACGCGGTGGCCGAGCTGATGACCGCCCAGGGCTACATCGTGGCCTACGGCCTGGTCAGCACCCCGAATGAGCCGAGCGAGCGCCTGCACGAAAAGTGCGGCTTCAAGCGCATGTTCACGCTGGAAAACTGCGCGTGGAAGCTGGGCGAGTGGCGCGATCTCACCTACTACATGCGCAATCTCGCGCCAATGAGCGATGCGCCCGCGCCGGTGAGGGCTTTCCCCGAGCTTGAGGCGGGGTTTGTGCGCTCGGTGTGCGAAAAGTACACCGCGCAGATAAGGGAGGTACGGACATGACCAAAACCAACGCCATGCGCCTGCTGGACGCAGCGGGCATTGCCTACCGCACCACGGAGTACGAGTACGACGAGAGCGACCTCTCCGGCAAGCACGCCGCCGAGCAGATAGGCATGCCCCCCGAGCAGGTGTTCAAGACCCTGGTCACGCGCGGGGACAAGACCGGCATACTGGTCTTCTGCATCCCCGTCCTGGACGAGCTGGACCTGCGCCGCGCGGCGAGCGTGTCCGGCAACAAGAAGCTGGAGATGATACACGTCAAGGAGCTGCTGCCCCTGACCGGCTACATGCGCGGCGGCTGCTCGCCCATCGGCATGAAGAAGAAGTACCCGACGTACATAGACGAGACGTACATACTCTTTGACGAGATAGCCGTCTCCGCCGGGATGCGCGGCGAGCAGATAATCCTTGACCCCAACGACCTGGTGCGCTACGTCGGCGCGGAGGTGTACTGAGCGGCATGGACAAGACTTACGCAAAGCTGCTCCGGACGGGCATAGACCTCGCGCCGCTGGGCGTGGAGCGCGGCGAGGGCGAGCTATATTTCTGCACTCCGCGCGGCGCGTCCATGATAGGCTGGGAGGGCGCGGACGGCATACACTACTGCTTTGTGCGCGGCTACGGCGGCACGGTCTTTGCCGTCAGTCCCATGAACTCCGCGCCGGACTATGTCCACGCCGTGGCGGCAGACTTTGCGGACTTTCTGCGGCTGCTGCTCAGCTGCGGCCACGGTGCGGCCATCGAGCAGTGCTGGCGCTGGAGCCGCGAGCAGTTCGACGCCTATCTCGCGGAGAATCCGCCCACGGACGCGGCGCTCGCTGTCATGGACGAGATACGCGAAAAACTCGGCCTCGCGCCCATGGAGGACGCCTGGGGCTATATCCACGCGCTGCAAGGCGGCTTTGACTACGGCAAAATAAAGTACGAAGACCCCGAGTGCATCGCCTCGCTCTGCGAGCCGGAGCCGGAGCCGTGGTGCGTGCGTTACGACGGCGCCCGCGACAAGCCGGGCACGGAGCTGCGCCTGGACAGGCGCTTCACCTGGGCAGGACACGAGTGGTGCGTCCCCGCGGTCTACTCCTGCGCCAAGGGTCTGGTCATGGACGTGGCCATGAGCGCCCCCGTGGAGGACGTGCTCGCCTTCATGGCCAAGTGGGCGCCGCAGGGCAAGGCGCACTACAGCGATTTCAGCAAGGCCGACCGTATGCGCATCGAGTACGAACACCCGCTGAGCCTGGACTTCTCCGTCTCCGTGACCGTCAACGGCCGCGTCCTGGACAGCAAGGGCGCAAGCGGCCGGGGCTGGGCGCCCATCGAGGGCTGGGAGAGCCGGGAAGCGCAGCGCACCGTCGAGCACTACGGCCTCGACCCCGTCCGCTGCTGGCAGTTCATGCGCATACGCTTCCCCTGGAAGCGGCGCATGGACATAAAGTCCCTCGACGCCGTCTTCACCCCGGAGCGTGTGGACGTCCCCGGCGAGTGCTTCACCGTCTCCCGCGCCGGTGAAGAAGTCCGGCTCGTCAGTCCGGTGTACGGTGAGCAGTACACGCTAACCGTGTGCGAATACTCCGCCAACGAACTGGACAGCGCCGACTTCGGCGGCGGAGACGAGTGGGAGTACCCCACGCACTGTGTGACGCTCGAATACACGCTCACACCCGATCTGGACGATGAGAGCTTCCAGATAGACGACGCCTCGGAGGGCGACCGTCCCCGCCGCAGGCACAGCAGCGGCTCAGATCCTACGGCTTCCCACGGTGTTGTCTTCTGCGTGCTGGACGACAGAAGCGGCGACGGACGGCACGCGGCCGGCTCCTCGCTGTACTTTGAGGCGCCGGAGCGCGTCACGTGGCTGCCCGTATTTCGCGAAACCCCCTGCGAAGACCTGGAGCTAAAGCTGCTTTGAGGCGGCATTTTCAGAGGTGAACACTATGAGACGAATACGCAAAATACGTTCGGTCGCAGTTGTTTTCTCCGTTGAAAGGTGGTGAGAATTATTCTAAAACGGAGGTAAAACCAATGCTAAACACACCCAATCCCAACGTGATATTCCCCAACGAATACGGCACTTCGTGCTTTGTGAAAAACGTAGTCCACGCCCCTAACATAGAGATAGGCGACTACACTTACTACGATGACGACACCGACCCCACGGGCTTCGAGCGCAACAACGTGCTGTTCAACTACCCCGAGTTCGGCGACGGGCTGATAATCGGCAAGTTCTGCGCCCTCGCCCAGGGTACGACATTCATAATGGGTCCGGCCAACCACCGCACCGGCAGTGCGAGCACCTACCCCTTCAACGTCTTCGGCGGCGCGTGGACTGAAGCGACGCCCGACCACATGTCCCAGCTCCCGCGCAAGGGCGACACAGTCGTCGGCAACGACGTCTGGCTCGGCCGCGAGTGCGTGGTCATGCCCGGCGTGAAAATCGGCGACGGGGCTATAGTCGCGGCCTACAGCGTCGTGACGCGCGACGTAGCCCCCTACACCGTCGCAGGCGGCAACCCCGCGCGGTTTATCAAGAACCGCTTCGACGAGGAGCTGACCGGGCTGCTGCTGCGCCTCAAGTGGTGGGATCTCCCGCCCGAGGAGCTTGTCGCATGGCTCCCCATCCTCTGCGACGAAAACCTGGAAAATCTCCGCTCCGCGCTGAAAAGCAGGCTGGATTGACCTCGCGCAGGCGCGTTCGAACCTCCAACGTGGGGAAATGCGCCAAATTCCGCGCATTTCCCCACGTTTTTGTGAAACCTATCCCATGTTTCCCGCGTCTTGATATACAAGGAGGCGATATGTGTGAAGAAGATTCCGGCAGTTTGTCTCGCGCTGACCATGCTCTTTACCACAGCCTGCGGAGTGCAGCAGACGCCTGTCACGGAGACGACCGCGCCCACACCGGAGCCGGGGACGCCCGAGGCTGCCGGCTTCGACGTTCTCACGCCCATTGAGGGCGAGGATTACACGCTGAGCGAGCATGAGATTTCAGATGCGTATTCGTACATAGACTACAGTCCAATCATGAAGTGTCTGGATGAGCAAGCGATGAAAAGCGGTTCGCACTATGTTGCATACACGGTCAGCAACGGCGAGTTAACCGAGCTGGAGCGGCACACCTTCTCGCAGGACTATGAATTCGACGGCACAGTGCGTCACTTAGAATTCGAGTGGTGCGAATACGGAGAGGGTGTCGCAATAACATACTTGAATCCGTATATGGCCAGCGACAACTCTTTTGACATCTACAACAACAGGTTTTTCTCTACTTCGCCGGAGCGATTTATGATATGCTTTTCGAAAAGTGACGGGTCAATATACCCTGTATTTGCAAACCTGTACACCGGAGAAATATCGGATGTGCTGGCCGGGGTCGCTCCGGGGCATATCTGTTCTGCCGACATGTCGCCGGATGGTAAAAGCATGGTGCTGGGCTGCCGTGAAAGCACCGACGCGCCCATTATCCGCTGGTATTATGAGCCGGAAACCGGCAAGCTCACTGATATCACCGGCATTACGCCCGAAGGCCCCGGCGCTTACTGCAGGCCAGTCGGCGACGGCATTATCGGCTTCTTTTCCAGTGAAATACCGGAAAACGCATATTATGAGCTCAACCAGCTGTGGAGAACAGACGTAAATACCGGCGAATCGGAGCTGTTGTGCGTCAGCGGGGCAGATCCCCACGTTGAGTTTTGCTATGACCGGACTTTCAACCGTTATATGCTTGTGAGCCAGGACGGAACTCTCGTCTCAATAGACATAGCGACCGGCATCAGCACGCCCGTCTCCGACGCCTCGCCATACCAGGTGCGGTACAGTCCTGACAGCACGAAGGCGCTGCTCATGTTCTATGACGGCACGACGGTCACTGGGCTTTCCGTCGTTGACTTTGAGGCTCAGACATTGTCTGAATATCCCGTGCCGGAGGACTTCGCCGTATCAGCGGGCAACTATTCCTATCCGGGCATAAGCTGGCTCGGCAGCGGCGTCTTCGCCCTCGACAACGGAGCGGACGGCGGCACGGACGACCCGCTGCGGCTATGGGCGTATGAGCTGCAAACGCCGTCCGGGGAGAGTCCGGACGAGGTTTGGGTGTACCCTGAATCGAGTGCGTACAGCAACGCTGAGCTGGGAATTTCAATAGACTTCCCCGAGTCCTGGGTCGGCCACCTTGCGCTGCTGGAGAATTACGGCGCGGAGCCGTCCGTCACTGTCTGCTGCCGCGAATTGCTTGAAGCGGAGAGCGTGCCGGAGTACTCGATAATTTTTGCCGTGCTGTCCGCTGACAGGAATAACAGCGCCGCGCTGCGGCGCTTCGACGACCCTGAATGCTTTACTTTACTCGGCGAGCGCGGTGATTTGGTCTATTACTACAGCAACGCCTATGGCCGAATAAAAGGCGCAGAGCTTTGGTACAAGGATGTCTGGGCGGCTAACGAGCCGCTGTTGACGGACATGGCTGAGCAGTACGGCACACTGATGAACAATGTGGAGATATTATCAGCCGCACCCAGCGTTGACGCGGCGGACTACGGCTTCACGCAGATTGGTTCTGACCTGCCAGACTTTGCCTCTCTTGAGCTCGAAGCGCTTGGCGCGTACTATCTCAACAGCGACGGTGCATACAGCGAGGGCGCGATAGATGAACTGACGCGCCGCTTTGTATCGGAGCCGGATGCGGTGCTCGACTACCTGCTCGCGCTCGGCAGCACGCCCGCCCCGCACTTCCCCGACGAGACAGCCGCGGAACACATAGCCACAGCTCTTGCCCTTCACGCGGCCTGGGACAGCGGAGAGCTCAGCGAGGGCTTCCCCGCCGCCCTCGCCTCGGTCTCAGCAAGGGCTGATACGCAAAAGCTCGTCGTATTGATGGAAGACGCACAGGCCTCGGTACAGAGCGGGTTCCAGGCAGGCTGAAACAAAGCCCTATACTCCAAGATTGTCGCATCATACCGCCCAAAGCGCGCTGCGCAACCGCCGGTTGACAAGGTTCCAGGCGCGTTTGGTGGACTGGCAACCGCAATTTTTGCTATTCTGGGCGGCGAAAGGACGGTGTTTGCATGAACATCTCAGACAGAATACAGTCCCTGCGCAAGGCAAGAGGAATAACGCAGGAACAGCTTGCCGACGCGGTCGGCGTTTCTCGCCAGGCAGTTTCCAAGTGGGAGGCCGAGCAGAGCGTGCCGGACCTCGAGCGCGTCGTGGCAATGGCCGAGTACTTCGACGTCACGACCGATTACCTTCTGCGCGGCATAGAACCTGCGCCTAAGAAGGGTTCCGGCTCACGCGTCAGCCCGCGCACGATGTGCATTATAGCTACGGCGCTTGACGCCGCCGGGCTTATAATAGGCGGCGGGCTGTGGTTTGAATATCAGAACTGGCTCTGCGTTGCCGTTATGCTCATCTTTCAGCTCGCTGCAATCACTGTGTGGCTGCTCACTAAGGGCGAGCGCCCGCGCTGGTTCTGGGCGGTGAACGTGTGGCTCGTGAGCCTGCTGCCCTGCCTGCTGATCTCCTCGCAGCTGATGCCCCTGCTTTACCGAGCCGCCGCAAAACTCCCGGCGGGGAGCGCGAGCTACTACCTCTCCGCGTTCGCCGTCAGGAGCGTGCCCGTCGTGCTCTGGCCGTTGGTCAGCGCGCTGGCCACCTGGCTCCTGCTGCGCAAACGGAAATGAAAAAGCGCCCGTGCACTGCACGGGCGCTTTTTTGTCTCTATCCCAGCTTCGCGTAGCCGTAGGCTCCGTCCGTTTTCAGCAGCAGCCAGCCGCCGTCCAGGCGGTCGATCACCTCGGCCTCGACTCCCGCCGGGGCGCTATACAGCTCCTCCGCCAAATCGTCCGGGGCGGCAAGCAGCGGAGTTTCAGTTATTATGTCAACCGTTTCCGCCGGCAGCAGACTGTAGTACACCTCGTAGCTGTCGCTGTCCGTGTAGTGCCACCACTCGGCGGAGTAGCCGGTGAAGCCCTCGGCGGCCATCTCACGCTCCAGCAGGCGGGCGTTTTCAGCCGCCTGAGCGCTCACATCGGAGTAGTCGCGGTCGGCAAGAGCCGTGAAGTTGTCGAAGTCCGTGGGCATCTCCACGCGCTCGCCGGCGAGCGTTACTAGTGTTATGTCAACCGTATTGCCCCGGCAGTGGTTGCCGACGCCGTTGAAGGGGTTGGCCACGTAGCGCGCGTCCGGGCAGACGCGCCAGAGCGTGAACTGCGCCGCTACCGGCCTCCACCCGTCCCAGATGCACAGCGAATAGCCCTGGGCGTTCAGCCTCTCCTGCACCCGCGAGAGCTTGAGAGCCGTCGAGTAGCGAAGGTACACCTCCGGCGAATCGTATATGGTCTCGCCGGTGAAGTTGTTGTCCGTGGCGTAGCGTATGTCGGTGTAAATATTCGGTATTATGTCAACCACGCGCACCATCGCCCCGGGTTTGGGGCTGGGCGCAACAGGCACATTTTCAGTCGGCATGGGCGTCACCTCCGGGGTAGTCAAAGCTGTGGGGTCTGGAGGTGCAGTATTATTTATGTCAACTCGGCTCGCTCCGCAGCCGCCGAGCAACAGGGCGGCGCACAGGCACATGGCGGCGCATCGTTTCACGTCTCTCACCTCAGCGCTAATATACTCCAAATGTCTACAATTGTCAACATCATTCTCAAAGCACAGCCCCCGCGCAAACGGGGGCTGTACGCTCAGAACTCGTAGAGGTTGAGGCCTATCTCGTCGGAGAACTTCCGTCCGACCTCGCCGTCTATGACGTCGATGACCAGCTCGCAGGTGGCGCTTATCACGGCGGCGTTGAGGTGGCCGCCGAAGCACATCCCCGGCTCCCGGATCTGTCTCGAGTCCGCGTCGTTATACAGCTCGGTGTTTCCGATGACTGCATGGAGGTGCAGATAGGGCTTGCCGTCCTGGCGGCTCAGGTTGCCTGTGACGGAGGCCAGCTCGTACGGCCCCTGATAGCGGGTGGAGCTGTAGGTCTTGGTGGCGGTATTGAACACGCCGAGCGTGATATCATCGCTCGCCCCGATGCCGCTCACGCCGGCGAGGCGGATGTTCTCGCGCTCCGCCAGCTCCAGCACCTTGGCGCAGAGCTCCTCGCCCTTGTCTATGCGTACTACCAGCTTATTTCCGAAACGTCTGTATTCCATGGGATAATCTCCTTTTTTATAGGCATCGCCCCCTGGGCTTAGGGGGCGATGCAGTGTGTTCAGCAGAGCTTGGCGCCGGCGGGGATGGAGTCGTCCACCATGATGAGGTGAAGCGCCTCCTCGCCCTTCTCCTTGTGCACGGCGGAGATGAGCATACCGTTGGACTCAAGACCCATCATCTTGCGCGGCGGCAGGTTGACGATGGCGACCAGGGTCTTGCCGACCAGGTCTTCCGGCTGGTACCACTTGTGGATGCCGGAGAGGATCTGGCGGTCGACGCCCGTGCCGTCGTCGAGGATGAACTTCAGGAGCTTGTCGCTTTTCTTGACGGCCTCGCAGCTCTTGACCTTGACGACGCGGAAGTCCGACTTGCAGAAGGTGTCGAAGTCGACGTTCTCGGTCAGCTGCGGCTCCAGCTCTATGGGAGGCAGGGCGGCCTTGCGGGCTTCCTCCTCGAGCTTTTCAAGCTCGGCGAGCTCCTTGTCCATGTCGATGCGCGGGAACAGAGTGTCGCCCTTGTGGACGGTCACGTCGGCGGGCAGGGCGCCCCACTCACCGGCGGCGTCCCAGGTGCGCAGCTCCTCGGGCACGCCGATCTGGTCGGCGGCCTTGACGGTGCTCTCGGGCATGAAGGGGGTCAGCAGCTGGGTGCAGATGCGCAGGGTCTCCAGCAGGTTGTACATGACGGTGGCCAGGCGGGGCTTGTTGGCCTCGTCCTTGGCGAGCACCCAGGGGGCGGTCTCGTCGATGTACTTGTTCGCGCGGGAGATCACCTTGAAGACCTCCTCCAGGGCGGCCTGGGTCTGGAAGGTGTCCATAAGCTTTTCATACTTGCCGCGCAGCTCGCAGGCCATGGTCTTCAGCTCGCAGTCCATGGGGTCGTCCACGCGCTCGGTGCTCAGCGTGCCGTCGAAGTACTTGACGGCCATCGCGGCCGTGCGGCTGAGCAGGTTGCCGTAGTCGTTGGCGAGGTCGGAGTTGATGCGGGAGATGAGCAGCTCGTTGGAGAAGTTGCCGTCGGAGCCGAGCGGGAACTCGCGCATGAGGAAGTAGCGCAGGGCGTCCACGCCGAAACGTCCGGCGAGGATGTAGGGGTCGACAACGTTGCCCTTGGACTTACTCATCTTGCCGCCGCCGAGCAGCAGCCAGCCGTGGCCGAAGACCTTCTTCGGCAGGGGCGCGCCCACGCTCATGAGCATGGCGGGCCAGATGATGGAGTGGAAGCGGACTATCTCCTTGCCGACCATGTGCACGTCGGCGGGCCAGTACTTGTCCAGGCCGTCGCGCTCGTCGTTCATGTAGCCCAGGGCGGTCATGTAGTTGAACAGGGCGTCCACCCAGACGTACACGACGTGACCCGGGTCGAAGTCCACGGGGATGCCCCACTTGAAGCTGGTGCGGGAGACGCACAGGTCTTCAAGACCGGGGTCGATGAAGTTCTTTATCATTTCGTTCACGCGGCTGGCCGGCTCCAGGAAGGTGCCGGAGAGCAGCAGCTCGCGCACGGGCTCGGCGTACTTGCTGAGCTTGAAGAAGTAGGCCTCCTCCTCGGCGTACTTGACGGGGCGGCCGCAGTCGGGGCACTTGCCGTCGACCAGCTGGCTCTCTGTCCAGAAGCTCTCGCAGGGGGTGCAGTACATGCCGGAGTACTTGCCCTTATATATGTCGCCGTTGTCGTACATCTTCTTGAAGATGCGCTGCACGGCCTTGACATGGTAGCCGTCGGTCGTGCGGATGAAGCGGTCGTTGGAGATGTTCATCAGCTTCCAGAGGTCGAGGATGCCGCCCTCGCCCTCGACGATGCGGTCGACGAACTCCTGGGGCGTGCAGCCGGCCTCCTTGGCCTTCTCCTCTATCTTCTGGCCGTGCTCGTCCGTGCCGGTGAGGAACATAACGTCATAGCCGCACATTCGCTTGTAGCGCGCGATGGTGTCCGTCGCGACCGTGCAGTAGGTGTGGCCGATGTGCAGCTTGTCCGACGGATAATAGATGGGTGTTGTGATGTAGAATGTGCCTTTCTCGCTCATAGCGATACCTCCGTTATATTTCTCCCATGCCGGGTGGTCTTCGTTTTCCAGACTTTAATAGTATAACAATCCGAGCCTCCCGTCAAGCACCAGACGCCGTTTTTTGACCCCGCTCATCCTTAAAAATGTCAGAAGATGCCCGGTATCACCCGCGCCAGCGCCAGTCCCGCGACCGCCGAGAGCGCGTTCGCCGTCACGGCGTAGCCCACGCTCCTGCGCGCGGACTTCCCGCCCCGCAGCGGCAGCTCGCGCCGGTATATTACGGCCTCGACAAAGGTGACGAACAGCTCCATAATTATGAACACGCCGGTGAACATGCCCGAGAAATAGTGCACGATATTCACCGCCAGGTTCAGCGCTATCTGCGTGAGCGTGTTCACCAGCGCGATACACAGCAGCTCCCGGCGCGAGCGGAAGCCGAACGCCAACGCCGCTATAAGCTCCAGTGCTATCGTCAGCACGCAGCGCGCGGCCATCGATAGCAGCTCGCGCAAATAGTCATAGCTGCGATGCACATCCATGCCCTCGGACGAAAGCTCCGCCGTGTAGTAGCTGTCAAAGGCGTAGGCACTCATCGCCTCCGAGGAGAGGAACGTCCCGCTCTCCGGGAAGTAAAGCAGTATCTTGAAGTTGTCCGGCGGGTAGTAGCCCCAGCGCATACCGCCGTCCGAGCAGTCGAACACCTCGTTCAAAAAGTAGAAGCCGTCCGCGTCCTCGTAGGCGCGAAACGCCTCCCAGACGGCCAAGTCCGTTACCTCGTCCCTTTCCGTCGGGACATAGTCGTCCCGCTCCGAGGAGTACGGGCCGCGCGAGGGCTGCCGACACAGCAGCGTGCCGTACACCGGCTCGTCCGGCAGGTTTTCAAAATTCACCGTCACCGACGGCTTTGGTCCCGTGTCCGCATACGCGCCGGTGGAAAGTGCAAGAGCCAGCGCGAGTATGAGCAGTGTCCTGAACAGCTTTTTCATCTTGTCCTCCTGTTTGTCACGCGGATTGGCCTGCATATATTTAAAAAAGCGCCCACTGCACGTGGACGCTTTCAAGTTTTTACAGCGCGCGGTCCAGCTCGGCCGCGTCTGCGGCGAGCAAAGAGGCTCCGGAGGCGATAAGCTGCTCGCGCGTGCGGAAGCCCCAGGTTACGGAGATGCAGTCCACGCCGGCGGCCTTGGCCGTCTCGATGTCGACCTCGCTGTCGCCTATGTAGACGGTGCGCTCCGGCGCGGCGCCGAGCTGCCGCATGACCTCCAGCAGCGTGTCGGGCGCGGGCTTGCGGCGTATGCCCTCGCGGTCGCCGACCGTCGTGGCCACCAGGCCGCCGAACCACCTCTCCCCCAGCTCGCGCGCGGCGGCGTCGGGCTTGTTGGAGACTATCGCGCAGCGCACTCCGCGCGACTTCAGCCGCTCCAGCAGCGTCATGACGCCGGGGTACGGCGCGGTCTTGACCGAGGAGTGGGCGCGGTAAAACGCCAGGTAGTCGTCAAAAACCGCCTGGTAGTTGGGATCATCATATCCGCCCGGCACACTCTCGGATATAAGGTACTTCGAGCCGTAGCCCAGCCGGGCGCGGATCTGCTCGCGCGTGGCGAGCGGGTATCCGAAGTCGGCCAGCGCGTGGTTCACGCCGTCGGTCAGATCGTCCAGCGTGTCCAGCAGCGTGCCGTCCAAGTCGAAAATTACAGTGTCGTATCTCATGTGGAGAGCATACATCATTTTTAAAAGAAAGTCAATCCGGTTCTTGACAAGCACGCCGCGGTGTGCTATCATATACGAGCTTTGAACTTGCGGAAGTACCCAAGAGGCCGAAGGGGCTCCCCTGCTAAGGGAGTAGCTGGTCTGAAGCCAGGCGAGGGTTCAAATCCCTCCTTCCGCGCCACAGCGTCGGAGCAAAGTCCGCTTTGCTCCGACGTCTTTTTATGCCTATGGCAGAAAAAGACGTCATCCGCACGCTCCCTTGCTCCTCCTTCTCCAAATTGAACCCGCTGCGCTGGGCTTCAATTTGGGTTTTTTTATTTTTGGGGCAAAGTCCGTTCGGCTTCGTTTCCTTGCGCCTCCTTCCAAATCCGAAGCACTTGGCTTCGGATTTGTTTTTTATTATCTAGCAGACTTCATATCGCTTGCTCATTCTCCAAATTGGAACCGCTTTGTCGGGCTTCAATTTGGGGTTTTTTCGGGCGCGATGTGGTTGACATGGCGGAATCGGAAGTGATATGGTGTATAATACACTGGTGGAAAAGGTGAAAACTGTCATGAACATCGCAATATGTGACAATGACATGGACTTCGTTTTAAAGCTGAAAGCCTGTATAGACGACTACCTGGCGCGCTCCAATCTCGCGGGCGTTTATGAGCTGTTCAGCTCGCCGGCGAAGCTGCTTGATGCTGATCTTTTGGCCGCCGACGTTGTTTTCCTGGACGTGGACATGCCGGAAATCAACGGCATCGAGGCGGCCGGCCTTCTCAGGCGGAAGTATCCAGACGTAGTTCTGGTTTTCGTCACGGACTACATAGAATACGCCCCGGCGGGCTACCGGGTGGACGCATTCAGGTACCTGCTGAAATCGCGGCTGGCGCCGGAGCTGAGCGACGCCCTGGACGAAATCGTGGATAAGCTGTACGTCGGCCAGGCAGCTATACAGGTCAAGTCCCGAAGCGAGGATGTGCCGCTCCAGCTCAAGGACATAGTTTACATCGAGGGCACAGGCCGCAGGAGGGTGCTTGTACACCTGGCAGGGGTCGAAGCCCCGATGGAGTGCAGCGGCAAGCTCACCGAGTTTGAGGACGCTCTGAAAAGCGACGGGTTCCTCAGATTGCAGCGCAGCTTCCTCGCAAACATGCGGCACATCAAAAAGATAAGCGGCTATACAGCCTACTTGGACGACGGCACGGAGCTGAAGGTCTCGGACAGGAACTACAACGCGCTCAGGAATACGTTTCTGGCGTGGAAAGGGAGACACATATGAGCGCATTGACGGTCTCTTGTTTTGACACCCTGTTCATCGCAATAGAGCTGACTATGATGGCCGTAATCATAAGCAGCTTCAGCAAAAGGCGGCTCAGCCTGTGGATAGCAGCCGCCTCCCTCCCTGTGCTTGCAGTTATAATCCATGTGCTGTCCGCCCTGTGCGCGGGCAGTCAGATCATAAGAGCCTGCGCAAACGTCGTTTTGATGACTGTGTGGAGCCGGTTGTGCTTCAGGGTCAGCTTTACAAAGTGCATTTTTGTCGTCCTGTTCTGCGTTGCCTATTACAACGTAGCCGACATGACATTCATAATCATATACACCGAGCTTGTGGGGATCGACGTCTCCGGATTCATAGCCGATATGTACAACTATGTATCCTTCAACATCCTGGTCAAGCTTGCCGAGCTGCTGGGCGCTATAGCGCTGTATGCGTGGATAAGGCGTCATTCCAACGCTGTATATGCCGGCGCGGGCAGCTGGATACGCACGCTCATATACCCTCTGGCGTCCATGATAGTCGGTATCTGCCTGGTAAAAGTGGTCACGGATTTTCCCGGCACCAGCGTTGACGTCTTTGTTTGCATGTTGATATTGCTCTTTACAGACCTGATGTCGATCTTCCTGGCAAATTATCTGGAGCGGCAGCAAGCTGAGGTGCACAAATCCGCAATACTCCGAGCCAGCGTGAAGTCCGAGCTGGAAAACGTCCGCGCATGGCAGGACGCATATTCTCAGCAGCGCAAGATAACGCATGAGTTCAACAACCAGTTGGCCGTGATAAAAGGCATGGTGGAACAAGGCGGCAACGCACAGGAGATACTGGATTACATAGGTCAAATCCAAAAGCTCCCCGATTCCTCAAAGCTTCTCGTCAACACCAGGCGCGCCGTTGCCGACGTGGTCATTAACCAGAAGCTGGCCATTGCAAGCTCAAAAAACATAGATTTCCGAGTGCAGCTTGACGACTTGTCGCCTGTCAGGCTGCCGGACGACGCCTTAGTCGTCGTCCTAGCCAATGTCATAGACAACGCCATTGAGGCGGCCGACAAGGTGACGGATGAGCAAAAGCGCAAAATATCCCTCAAGATAAAGGTCTCAGACGACGTGACCTTTTTAAGCATTGAGAATTACACCGAGTCGCCGGTAGTTATAAAGAACAACAGGGTGGTCACATCGAAAGGAGATCGGGTGAAGCACGGCTACGGTCTTCTCAATGTGTCCTCCATTGTAGCGCAATACGGCGGGTTCTACACCCTCAGCTATGACGAGGGGCAAAGCCTGTTTGCCGTGTCTATGCAGATATAAAAATGGGGCTGACACGCTTGTGTCAGCCCCATTTTGTTTGACTTGCCCTGTGGCCATATGCCGTTTACTGCATTTTATGCCCTTTTTACTGCTTTGCGCCTCCTCGAACGACACAGGATAATATAATTCTATTGAGCAAGCGCACATATCGTAGAATACCACAAAATCGCGCAGGATTTGACAAGTGCTTTTTATATGATATTATTAAATCAGCATTTCGTAATCAACAACTTTAACGCATTTGAGGAGGTGCCCATATGAAACGCATAATCCCGCTTGCGCTTGCATTGCTGCTTCTCGCCGCGTGCGGCACGCCTGCCGCACCTCCGTCGGCGTCGCCGACGGAG
>ULSZ01015941.1_pt1 | contig 18755 bp, 17 predicted proteins | sample 1957151 | NCBI WGS metagenome assembly ULSZ01 (sample SAMEA4835721, study PRJEB28245) | human gut metagenome | biome: gut microbiome; material: fecal sample | place: Denmark | collected 2008
GTTGAACGGCAATGCTCCGTTTTTTAAGCCTCTTTTAACCCCTTTCCCGCATCGAAAGTGAGTGGATACAACCATCCCGAGTGGGTGGGAATGCTCCGTTTTCGCCAGCCTAGTGGTTGGTTGGACTGAGAGCGTCCATGGTAGTAATAGGGCTTGGGCTCGTTGTCTATGAGCAATCGGCATCACAGGGCGGGCAGGCCCGCCAAGCCCGTCCTGTCACCGTATTAACGTTTTTATTTTGAGGTCTATGTTTTGACGTTGTTTAGACACAAGAGAGAAGTCACGTTGTCACGAAATCACGTCTTGGACCAAATCCTATCGCCTTGATCGTGGAAGCCATGCGTTCTTACATGATAACGTTATAACGTTTTCGAAAACGGATACGCTTGCCGCGGATGTCCCCACGGAAACATCAAACTGCGCCTTCGTCATAGACTGGAGCAGCTTCTTTATTGTTGTTTTTGACATAGCAATCCGTTCTTATCCTTTTTTCGTATCGTTTTCTTTTTCCTCACTAAACGCCTTTATCTCGTCAGTAAGGACTTTCTGTAATTTCTCTTTCGGAACGATCAACTGATAATCCGCCACTCAGATAGGCTTACCCATATCTTCAAGTGCGAGTTTCACCTCTACACGGTCTTTCTCCGCACAAAGTATGATTCCTATGGAACGGTTATCTGCTCGTGCCAATGCCTGGGCCTCATACATATTGAGTTTGATGGCATTGAGAAGCAAGTCGCGATTCCAGCCTTTGGTTACGGTTTCCTGCGCATAATAGAGCGTAGCTTCATCATTCAGTCCCTTGCTCAACAGCAGCAGATTGTACGACCACGGCAAAAGTGCTACGGAGGGTAGCACTTTCTCATCATGCCCAGCGTAACGCTCATAAAATTTTTTCATGTTCCAAAGTTGACGTGGTGAAATACCCATCTTTGGATAGCGTTCTTTCAGGTCTGCTGACAACCGTTTTACAACGCTATCACCATACCCACTTTCAATCTTGCGCTCATGAAGCATTTGACGACGCTTTGGTTATCTATTTTATGCAAATGTTCATAAGGCTATCCAACGTTTTGTCCAAGGACTCTTTATACAAAAGGCCCTCAATGTATTCGGCCGGAATGGATGAATACCCATATTTCGCTCCAAGTACGGCACACGCCACTGCCGCATTGGTATCAGCATCGCCTCCCGCATTCACCACAGCAAGGAGCCCCTCTACAAATGAAGTAGCATGCCAGTAAGCCCAAAGAGCCACGGACAATGTGACTAAAGTATAGCCCATGTGGTCATAATCTACCAAATACTTGACATCGGATTCATCCCACGCTTTGTCCACATAGTCGCAGATCTCTACATCATACGACAGTGCCAAACTTCTTATTTGAAGAAATGTCGGAGGCTGCATACCATAAACCAATGCGTGTATAAGTTCGGACACTATCACGCACGAACCGACACATCTAGGATCGTAATGGGTGAGCCGACAGATCTGCTCTGCACAAGTCCTGACTTCCTTCGGGAAAAGTCCAACGACAGATGTACGCATCAATCCACCATTAGCCGCAGATTGGTAATTGCTCATCTTCCAAATCATGTAAGAGACATCAAACGGCTTCTCCGTATAGTCTCTCGCCATCAAGACCTTATAGGTATGCTCACCAATACCCATAGGGATGCCGTCGGCCCATTTCTTGAAGTGCTGGGCAATATTTCTAAAATTGACACCTTGGTCCTCTATGACTGCGTCAGCAATGCACAGCATCATGTCTGTATCATCAGTCCAATCGCCAATTTTCCATCGCTTCCGATGTCTGTCCTGGTATATCTGCTTATAGTGTTGTAGTCCATGAGGATATTTCCAAGCAATATCCTCATCTATCATGAATTCCGTTCCCAATCCGAGCGCGTCACCTATGGCTTGACCATAAAGGCAACCTCTAAATCTGTCAATCGTTCTCTGCTCCATAGCCGTATGAATCTAAGTTTCGAGATAATTGATGAAAGCGAATCCCACCGTGAAGCTTTTTTGCTTTCATTGCCTTTTTCTTATATGTAATGGAGTTGGATGGCATTGAAGCCGTTGTCGATACTTTTCCTATTTACCAATGCAAAGATACTTATAAATACTGAAACATGGCTTCTTGATCAAAAAAACTTTGAAAGAAGCGAGATTCTCGGCTTTTATTTGTACCTTCGCCCTGCGATTCAGGATTTCACGGTGTTTGCTTTCACGACACCAAGGCATGTGAATTACCGGATAGGATCATGTTCAGAGCAATCATTTGCTGCCCAGACAGGCATAGGAAAGGCCTGATGGTAGAGTTTAGGTAACAAGGATAATAAAATGAAAATAAAGAATCTATTTTTGCTGGCATCCCTGGCCATGGTGATGCCAACGACAGCGCAAACTCCTCAGGAGGATTTCAAGCGAGACATCACGCTCTCGGGTAGCAACTATGTGGCTTATCGTGGCCCGCAGAAGGAACTGACTCCTGCGCCCAAGGGATATAAGCCCTTCTATCTGAGCCATTATGGTCGCCATGGCTCCCGCTATATGATTGGCAAGGAGGCTTACGACGTGCCTTACTTTGCTCTGCTGAAGGCGAAGCAGGAGGGCAAGCTCACGGCCAAGGGCGAAGAGACACTGGCAAAGGTGAAATTGCTTCGCGAGGAGGCAAGAGGACGCGACGGCGAGCTGACTCCGCTCGGAGCACTTCAGCACCAGGGGATAACCAAGCGAATGATGGAAAGATTTCCTGAGATCTTTGCTGGCGAGACCAATATTGAGGCACGAAGTACGGTAGTGATCCGATGCATCCTCTCCATGGAGAACGGTTTGCAGCAGATGCTCCGCATGAATCCGAAGCTCCATATCTTCCATGATGCCAGCGAGCACGACATGTACTATATGAATCATGGCGACAGATATCTTGACAGCCTGAAAAACTCGGTGGGCAGAAGGGTTGTGCAGGAGGAGTTTCTCAAGAAGCACGCCTGCTACAGCCGCGTGATGCAGGAGCTTTTCAACGACTCAGCGTGGGTGAGACAGAACATCGACCAGAGTGATCTGAACAGAAAACTATACGAGATGGCCAGTTCCATCCAGGGCACGGAGTTGAGGGGCAAGGTCTCTCTGTATGATCTGTTCAACGAGGAAGAATTGTATCAGAATTGGGTTGCCTCCAACGCCTGGTGGCAAATGAGCTTCGGCTATTCTCCCTATACGGGCAATGTTCAGCCTTTCTCTCAGCGCAACCTTCTGATGGATATTATCGAGAAGGCTGACAGCTGCATCGCCCTCCAGCACCCTGGAGCCACCCTGCGATATGGTCACGACTCGATGGTCACTCCGCTCACCTGCCTTTTGGATCTGAACGGTTATGGCGAGGAGATCAAGGATCCGGAGAGAATCTCCTCTCAATGGTTTGACTACAAGATCACCCCGATGGCCACCAACCTTCAGTTTGTGTTCTATCGCAACAAGGCGAACGACATTCTGGTGAAGGTCTTGCTTTGCGAGGACGAGGCTACGCTCCCCATCAAGAGCGACGTGGAGCCTTACTACCACTGGAACGACTTCAAGGCTTATTGTCTGGAGAAACTGAAGGAGTATAAGAATTAAGCGGCTTAAAAACAAGCGGCTTAAGAAATAAAAGAGAGAAGCCTTTGGCTCGTTTGCCATAAGTAGTAGCCATACTACCGACATGGAAAACGGGCCAAAGGCTTCTTTCTAAAAGACTAAAAACCAAGCACGTACCGGCGCCCCGCCCAAGAGACGAATTGTCTCCCGGCGCTTAGGCATACGAATGCATACCCGTCATGAAATAGTTGACGCCGAAATAGGTGATGACGACGGCCAGGAAGGCTGCCAAGACATAGGCATGATAGCGTCGAGGACGGCCCGCCTTGACGATCGGCGTTTGGTGGAGAGGGACTGCGTAGATCATCAGCAGGATGAGGGCCCAGGTCTCTTTGGGGTCCCATGACCAATAGGCTCCCCACGACACATTGGCCCATACGGCACCGACAAAAATGCCAATGGCGAGCAGGGCGACCGCCGGATAGAGCAGGAAGCGCGAGAGGGCCGTGAGGCGCATCAGCAGGTCGCCGTCCTTTAGCAGCAGACAGCGCAGGGCGATCAGCGCTATAAGGGCAAAGAGGGCATAGGAGAGCATGACCACGGCCACATGGATGGACAAGAGCGGCGACTGGAGCACGGGCATCAGTTGGGTGATCTGAGGACTGCCCACGGCTATCATTGACACCAGCAGGCAGAGGGTGGAGACAAGCGTGCCCAAGACCTTGAGAATCGGCATTCTCCCGGCCATCAGGAGGGACAGAAGGAGGGTGGCCCACGACATGAACAGCATGGTCTCAAATCCGTTGCTCAAAGGGATGTGGCCACTGATGTACCAGCGAAGGGCGAGAAGCAGGGTGAGGTACAGGGCGAGGAACACGCAGAACAAGGTATGGAGACGGCTCAGCCACTTGGCCTCCTTGCCACAAAAGGCGATGACGCAGAACAACAAGCTCAGGGCAAGGCTGAAGAAGACCACAGCGCGCTGGGACTGCAAGGTATTGTAGAGCACCTCGGCTTTGAGAGAGAAAGGAGAGGGCAGCACCTGGCCGGCTTTCTCCTTCTGGAAGAGTTTGATCTTGGCAATCATGGTCTTTGCGCCATCGACATCGTTGGCCAAGATCGACTTGACGAGATAGTCCATGGCGTGATTGACAAACTGAAACTCTGCCTCGGGAATGCCCCTCGGGAGCTGCGTGCTGCCTGGGGTGTACCATTTCAGCCCACCCTGAGAAGGGAGCGGAAAGAGATGGAGCATCTCACCATTGTAGAACATCGTGACGACCTGCACCTTCTCGTCCACCTCGCGAAGGGCCTTGCGCTGCGCATCGGAGAGCGTACTGTCCCCTACTCTGTCCTTGAGTTTATACTCATGCTGCGAGGTATAGAAATCGTTGACCGAAGCCCACTCGCCCTCTATGCCAAGCAGCTTCTGCACCTCCTGGCTCTTCACCCGAATGATCGGTTGCGCCTCCCATTCCGTATAGAATATCATCCAGCTCAGGAAGATCTCATTGGCAGAGAGGCCCTCCCAGGTGCTCTTGCCACACAATTTGGTGACAAACTCCGTAGCGGCAGTATTCAGCGGACAGATGCGGCCGTTGTAGAGCACAGCGACGCGCCCCATCGCGTCGGCTACCTCGCTGTTGACAGGCGTGACGGAAGGTTTGGCTACCGCGGAGGAGGTGGAGAGAAGGAAGAAAAACAGGACCACGGCTCCCTTGGTAGCGACGCGATAGAGCTGGCGGATCCGCGTATGGCGCGAGACCATCGTCCATAGCAGTGCGACGAGCAGCAACAGATAGCCCATGTAGGTCACGGCAATGCCATAGGGATCATAGGACACGAGCAGCGTCGTGCCACGGAGGTCGGCGTCGTAGGACGACTGATAGAAACGGTAGCCAGAGACCTGGCCGATATGGTTCATGGAGACCGCCAGATGCTCCGTCTTGTCGCCTTTCTCAGCCACGATGTCGGACTGATAGTCCATGACGGCATTGGTGCCGGGATAGTAGTGGACCTTGAAATCGGAGAGGGTCAAGGAGAACGGAAGGTCGGTTGCTGCCCCATGCTGGTCCACATAGCTCGCCACACTGGCTCCTTGCTTCAGATGGATGGTGCCATCATGGGAAAAAAGATGGGTGACGAAGGCTCCCATGAGTATGAGCAACAAGGCGAGGTGGAGCAGCAGCACGGCCATGCGCTTATGCAACCGAGCTTTGACGATGTAATACACGGACAGGAGGGCAAGCAGCACCCATAGTGCCACAAACCAACCCGTACCATAGATTTGCTCCTTGGCGAAGCCGACGCCATGGAGCTTTTCCACAATAGTGGCAATCCCCATACACACCAAGAGAAGTGTGTACAGGGAAGCCATAAAATAATTGATCAATCTATTATTCACGTTGGATTACACTATTGTATCAAACGGACTCGATGAAGAAGACGATCTGGTCGCGCTGCGTCTTGGAGAGTGCGCGGAACTTTTTGACACATTCATAGGCATCGCTCTTGCCGCCCTCCGCGGTGCAGCCATGCCACATAATGGCCTCGATGACGTTGCGTGCACGACAGTCGTGCAAGCGCTCCGTACCCGATCCACACTTGCTGGCCAGTCCACGTCCCCAGAGAGGTGTGGTGCGACACCAGCCTGTGCGGATATCGTTCTTCATGAAAAGACGGTGCTGCACCATGTCGGTGTAGGGCCATATCTTCTGATAGGGATAGCGGGGCATGTCGGCATTGGAGAAGAGGCGGTTCGGGTCGCGAATCTCGTCGCTTCCCGTGGTCCATGACGGGCGGTGACAATTGGCACAGCCGATCTGGGAGAAGAGGGCCTTGCCCGCCTTGAAGTCTTCGGTAGTGGTGTTGCGGGCCGCAGGCACAGCCAGTCCGCGATGCCAGATCATGAGGTTCTTATACTGCTCTTGCGTCATCTCGGCATCCAACTTCTTGCTGGTCAGATAGGTCTTGATGTCGCTTGCCAAGTCGCCCGTATGCCACTCCGGATGTTTCTTCTCCGGGTCGATACGGTTGATATACTCCGTGAAGCCAGCCTGGACCTCAGGGTCCTGCGAGGACTTCTCGGCATAGTACTTGCCAGCGAGGTCGAGATAGTGGTAGCGGCGGTCAGGACGCGTCACGTTGGTGATGTTCCAGATGGCATTGGCGCCAGCACCGTCGAGCACAGGGCCACGACTCAGGGCATAGGTGAAGCGGCGCACATACTTCGTGCCATCGCCTTGCAAGCTGTTGCTGTAGTAGCTCTTCCACGTATTGGCGGCCTGATCCCACATGGCAGGATTGAGCGTGACGTAAGGCGACTCGGCCTGCCATTGTGCCGTGATGTCTTCGTCGGTAATGGCATCGAGCAAGCCCGTACCATAGATGCCGATGGTGGACTCCAGGCGGATGGCGATATTGTCGTCATACTCTGCTGGCGTGATCTCCACGTCCTTGCCATCTCGCTGCACATAGACGGGGGCGTAGTAGGCAGAAGCAGGGATTGTCACATCGGGATAAGTGAGGTCGTAGGTCTCACCATCGTCAAACTTGTTGCCCCACTCGTCCGTGTAGTGCTTCCAGGCGATCTGGATCTGCGATTCGTCGATCGGGGCTTTGAAAGGCTTCACGGCCGCGGTCTGAGGCATACCAGCCACCGAGCGGATGTAGGCATTGGTCTGCTTGTCGTAGATGACGAGGAGGTAGCCATTACGCTCCTGCGTGGCCGAATAGGCATTTTGGCGCGCACCATGTCCGTAGCCTGGGTGGCAGTAGTTGCATCCAGGGCGCACGTACACCGGACCCAAGCCGCGGAAGGCACCCGTGGTGTTGGTATTGAAGTCTTTCTCGAAAAGGTACTCACCCTCGTTGAAGGCAGTCACCATACCCGCGTTCTCCACAGCCAGGGAAGGCTGCTTGTAGGCGGTGGAGGAGTTGTTGGTCGTGGTGCCCAACTGACCTCCGGTGAAGTAATCTTCCGGATAGTCTATCTTGGTTCCATCGCCAATCTCCCACGAAAGGGCATCGGACGTATCGTCGGAGCAAGAGGAGATAGCCATGGCACCCAGCAGGAGGCAGAGATAATGGTTATATCTTAATTTCATGTATCTTATTTCTTGATGTTCTTGATGTTCTTGTAGAGGATCTCTGCCTGGTCGCAGAGGGCCGTATAGGTCTTGACGATGACGTTATCGACGTAGTTGGCGTTGATTACCTTGCACTGCGCCTCCACGGCCTGGTTGCCGGCATAGGTCTTGAGCGTAGCGCCCAATGCCTCCAGCGAGCCGTCCAACTCTTCCAGAGCATCGATGGCCTTCTTGGCAGAGGCGTCGGTATAGTTGAGGGCAAACGGACTCTTCATGGCCTTGATGCTACTGAGCGCCGCATCCATCTTGCTCTGCACGGTCTGTGCCTGGGTCTTGAGGGTGGCGTTGCCCGCATTGAGGCAGAAGTAGATGAGCGACTTGTCGTTGGGCGTGGTGGCATCGACTGCTCCATACAGGGCACTCTTGCAGCCGGCTATGTTGTCATAGAAATCCACGATGCTGTTGTAGGCGTATGGCGACTCGATGTAGGAATCGTCCTGACCCGACCAGGGCAGACCAATCTTCGAACCTGCCACCTCGCCGATGATGTCGCGCGCACCTTCGATGATCTGGATGGTGGCGTCGAGGTTGCTGGAATAATCGGTTGAGGGAGTGTTCTTGAACAGGCCGCCGAAGTCCTTGTAACTGAGTCCCTCGCTGCTCACATTGCCATCGTCCTGCAACTTGTTGTGGGTCTTCAGATAGTTGAGAGTCTCATTGTATCGGGTGCCACTCTTGGCTCCCTCCCACGTGGTCTGCAGCACACAAGTGGCCTGATAGAGATCCTTGGCCACGGCGCACACATACTGATACTCCAGGTCGGTGAGCTGACTGATGTCACGCGGATTGCCCTGACGGAAGAGCACATACTCAATACCGTGATAGCCCAGCAGGCCCGAGTTGAGGAGTCGGACTTTGTTCTCGATGTCCGACATGATGCTCTGGTCGCGCAGCACATTGGCAAGGGCGGCTTGATCTACAGGCCAGGTGTCGGTGTGGGGATCGATGGAGTATTCGTCGGCAGCACCAAAGAGGAAGGCCTCCGACTTCTCCCAGTGGGCACGGGCCACGCGCCATTGCTGACAAGCCACATTAAGTGCCTCCTGACTACCGGTAACCACTTCTGTCTTCACATCGTCTTCTGAAGAGCAAGAGGCCATGAAGCCACATGCTCCAATGCCCAGCATGAGGGCAAAAGAATAGTTCTTGAGATTCTTCATTTTTATTTTTTTGTTTGGGTATTACTTTACTTGTTTACATGAAGAGCCATCCTTCTTTTACTTAAGGAACCATCCCTGATAGGCAATGCTCAAGCTGATACTTGGCTCATTGTTGAACGGCTGAACATACAAGGGGCTGTCGCTGCTCAGTCCTTTGTTGTTGGGCTTCTTGAAGGCGCGATAGGCGTACTCACCCTTGATGACGATCTGCTTGATGGGGTGGTAATTGAAGCCCACGGTTGTAATATAGGGAGCGCAATGGCGGTACTGGCTCTTGTACGTGCCTGCCACCATCGAGTCGTAATGGTCGAAACGGCCGAAAAGGTACAGTTTCTGTCGGTCTCTCAGTCCTTGGATCTGCGAGAAGAGATTGTAGCCCGCCTCGATACTGTAGGCCAATGCGTTGCTGCCAATATTGGTGTTGTGGAAGGGGTTGCCGTCCTGGTACTTATGGTGTGTGGAGTTGGCCTTGTTGTAGGTCGAGATGCGATCAGCATCGGAAAGGTGGGCATAGACCACGCTGCCTCGCACAATCCAGTTCCATCGGTTGAGTTGGAAATCGCCCGAAATGATCGAGAGTGCGCCTTTGACATCATCATAGGTGGCGCCAGGATCCTTGATAGAGTTGCGAAACGTATGACCATAATAGCCACTTACGCCCACACGAAGGCCCTTGACGGAGTAGTTGTCGACGCGTGCGGCCAGGGCGTAGGTGTTGGCTACCTTAAACTCGTAGGGGCTGGTAGCACCTGGGTGGACGAAGTTCTCGCCCGTGAAGCTCTCGGAGTTCAAACCAGAAAGGAACTGCATTTCGTATCGCCAGTCCTTGACACGTCCCCAGAACGAGACGCCCAGCTGATGCCAAGTGTTGGGCAGGATAGCGGCTTCGCCCTCCGGACGATAACAGGTGAAGAAGTTCAGAGGCTCATGATGGGCATTGGAATAGCCCACTGGCACGATGATCTCACCAGCCTTGACGTTGAACATTCCCTTCCAGAAAGCCTTGTTCAACCAAAACTGCTCGAGCGCCACCTCGCCACCTTTCTCCGTCTCGGCCTCATACTCGCCCGACTCTTCCGCTTCTACCTCCACGGCCGTCTCGTTGCCACCGTGCTCAAACTCCACCTCGGTGCCAAACGTCCAACCGTGGCCAAAGTCATAGCCCAAGTTGAACGTGACATGGGGAAGGTCAAAGCGCCCGTGGCTATTGTCGTCCTTGTAGCGTGCGGGGGCATTGTATCTGTTGAAACTCTGACTATAGAAATTTCGGGACATCACCGCTTCGCCATAACCTCCAAGGCTCAAACGGGAGAGGGCTTTCTCTACTTTGCTCATACGGACAGTGTCGGCCACCTGCCTCGTGGCTCCCGTCACAGCATCCACAGACTGTGCCATACATACGGTTGCACTGGCTGCACACACCACGATGGACATTACTTTTCTAAACATAATTTGTGGTTTATTCTTTTTTGGGTGCAAAGGTATGGGTTAGTTGACGGGAGTACAATACACAAATATGGTGATTTTGATACACCAACTCGCTACACGCATACTCAATTCGTATGAGTTGCGTTTTACGCATCACGAGGAGGAACCTACCGTGCTGAGCACGCGCTCTACCGTCCTTGCCCAAGGATAATCGAGCTAGAGGAGGCAAAAGAGTTTGGCCCTGAGCTGAACAGCAAAGGTGCTTAACAATGATTAACTTGACAGGCGTGCTTTCCTCGATTATTATTTGTAAATTTGCAAATGGAATAATTTCTCTCAAGAGATTGATTTCCATATTTTTGATGGTTAAATTAGCGTTTGCTATTCGGTCATGCACATTGGAACGTAGGAAACTTCAATAAAAAGCAGGAATACCGACAAATAGTAAACGTCCACTATAGCGTGGGCGTTACTTGTCGTTTTCCTCAGCTTTTCCTACGGCTGCAATGTGGACAGGTTTCGTCCACGTGTCTTGTATCCGTAGGAAGTGTAGAAAATGATGGCTTCGCAATAAATCTATCAAGCTAACTAATTTAATAACATTAAAAGCTTTGCTATCGGCATGACGGGCACAAGATTATGAAAAAGTTACATTTTTCTTCAATGGCGATACTCTTCGCTTTGTTTGCAATGGTATCTTTCACCGCTTGCTCATCTGATGACGATGAAACACCGTCGACAGAGGACATCAAGACCAATATTGTTGGTATGTGGCAATCTACCCACATCTCTGGATGGGATTATGATGATACCGACGAAGAGAATTTGATCAAAGTAGACCAAGACATTCCAGAGGCGGACAGTTATCGCATGCTATTCAAAGGTGATGGTACATGTAAAGAATATTATTGGGATGATTATAAGTGGCATTTAGATGGCACTTATAAGTATGAGGTTTCTGGAAATAAAATTATCTTTTATGATTCTCATGGAGATATTGAAGGGACAGCTAATGTACTTTCGATTAAAGGCGATGTTGCTATTTTCGAGTTGACTTTGGAAGAGGGACCACAATACAAACATCGAACAACTTTCAAGCGAGTATACTAATTAGCGTGGCGTAGGGGAAATCCTCCGAGGATAGCCCCTGCGCTACTAACCAAACATTTTAGCACAACGGAACATGAAGAAAGACTGCTCGCAGACTCCATCATCTGCGCCCGTTATCTTTGAATTGAACGAGTCGGCAGACGCATTGGTGGGCCTGTTGCTGAAGTAGTTTTCGACTCAAACTTCTCGTTCTAGCACTTGGGCGGACGGCCTATGCACTTGCCGTCCTTTCGCTTGTATCTCGTCCTGCCTTCTCCACGATCAAAATGCTCAACTCATACAAGCCGTACATAGGAATCATCACCATAAAACAAGTGAACAGATCTGGAGGTGTGATTACTGCAGCAATAACACCAATCAAAACAAAAGCATGGCGGCGATATTGTCTCATAAAACTAGCTTCCAACACTCCCATCTTAGCCAAAAAGAAAGAAAGCACGGGCAACTGAAACACCAAACCCATCATCAGCGTTAGTGTAACAAAAGTGGAGATATAGGACGAGAGGTTTATTTGATTGACCACATCTGCAGCCACCTGATACGTTCCTAAAAAACGCAAGGCAAAAGGAAACAAAACATAATAGCTCATCAAGACACCTAGCACAAACAAGAAGAAAATGGCTACAGCCACTGATACAGAGTAGCGACGCTCATTCTCATACAATGCCGGAGCTATATAACGATAGAGTTCTACTACTATATATGGCGAGACAAACAACAACGACAAGTATAAAGAGGTAGATACATGCGTCATAAACTGACTGGATAATTCCGTATTGATCAGTCGTATTTCATAAGGGTCAAAATGAAATTCAATCCCTATAGCACGCGCCGCATCTTCTATGACAGAATAGGTAATGAAATGGTTGCTGGCAGGGGCCAGCAACAAGTCGAAGGTCGTGTCTTTTGCACAAAAGATAACAACACCCAAGCAGACTGTAATGCCAATGACACGGAAGAGCATCTTGCGGAACACCTCAAGATGCTCTCCGAATGTCATTAAATGCTCATGCTGATTATTCTCCATTTTCCTATCTTTAGGACTGGGATTCACCTGTGGTACCCTTTACTTGCTCAGATTTTTGGTCCACAGGGTTCGATTGATGACAAGCATGGTCGTCAGCTTCATCAGGCTCTGATATTTCTTTCATTCCGTCCTTAAAGCTGCGTACGCCTTGTCCTAATCCCTTCATCATCTCTGGCAGCTTCTTGCCACCAAAGAGCAGCAAGACCAAAGCTGCAATAAGCAGCAGCTCCGACGTGCCTATCATCAACAACATATTGCTCATACGCTTCCTTCTACCAAACAGATTTCACAAGTATCGAAATTAATCTCCCAGTGACCATTCGCTTCGCTTTCCCACTGATATTTTTCAGCCATGCGATCCCACCAAGACTGAAACTTCACACCAGTTTCCCCAAGGTCTTTCACCAACTTTTCATACAACTCCGAATTATCCGCAGTCAAAATTTTAGACAACTCGCGCAATCCATTGCGACGTTCAAACAACCGCAGAATTTCATTCTTTTCATCGGTCGTCACCTGACCTATTATTTTCTTCGTTTCCATATCAATTTACATTATTAGTTTCAAATTTTCTTTTACATCAAACGGATCGAGATATGTAATCTCCTTTATGTCTTCTCGCTCTGGAAGAAAGCGCCCATGCTTACGGATTGCATTCAACAAATCACGACTAGCGTTGCGTTCTAAATGAGCCACTACACATTGCTCATGACTCGGCGTATTCACCTCGTAAGTCGTTTTACGGTTCAACCAAATACAACGCTTACATTGATACGCATCACAACCACGACAAAGTGGCGCATGGTCGAGTTTGTAGAGTTGGGGGTTTTTGACTTCCAAACCTTGGGACAAATCACCCACCGACCCATTGAGTTTACCAATCACATCCTCCTCGTTTGTAAGATAGAATGCTGGACAGACATAAAACTTCCCGTCGGGTGCCAAAGTGATGGTCGTGTCTCCAGCACCACAGTTGTTCATCTTATCAAGCATCATCCGATCGGTCAAGAGGTTCAGTTGAACGGATTTACCTGCTACGTAGAGTTTCTCTACTTCTATAGCTAACGCATGAAGAACGTTGGCATAAGAATGGAAATCCTCTTCTGCGAACTCCTCTATATCCGTTAGGACCACATTCAGTCGCTCCACCGTATTAAGCAAGGCACATAGGGTGTCAACATGGGAGTACAAACTCTGCCTATCCGTACGTACCACATACGAAACACCCTGCTTGTAGCTATAACCTATTACTTGCTTCCAACCTTCAAACACAACCACCTCTGCCTCAACGCCCATGCCTGCGGGCTTGATGTCAGTGTGGTCGATGCTATCTATCACCTCTTGATAGCCGGAGGGTAATTCGTAGGACGGATAGACAAACTGAATGTTAAGATTTTCCTTCATTGCATAGATGATAGCAGCCTTCAATGTCTCAAGCGACATGAGGTTTCTCTCCTTTTTACCATTGCCATAATGACAGAAAGAGACCGACGTATCATCTAATAAAATTATGATATATTGCGTCATCTTTCACCTCCTTCCATTTCCAGTTTACGATAAAGTTTGTTCCAATAATAGTTATTCGCTCTAACTCTTGCCTTGTGCATTTTACAAATAGCAGTGGCTCGTTGATAAACTGTCGGTGTGTCAGCAGCATCATAGTTCTCTCCTTGACACCAAGCACAACCATCAGCTACCTCACAATCAATACACTCCTGAGATGACTGGGTGCATCTATCCAAAGTCAAGAATGGACGAAGCTTATTCTTGTCTATTCCATCGCGAACGTTTCCTATAATCCATGCCTTCTTGTTGCGAAGTGAATATTGAGCGAAACGAGTGCAAGGGTAGAAATTGCCTTCCGCATCCACAGCCAGCATCATGCCCGCACCGCACCAGTTTTGGTTCTGATATTGGCAGTCCATCGGCTTGCCGATATGCTCCACAAAGAACGAGCAAGCATAATCTTGATAATACCCTCCGTCTATAATCGCATCAGCCAACTGCACAAGTTGATTTTCAAAGAGGACATCATCGCCTTCTTTCCACACTCTCTCAAAAACACAGTTGATATTCACCTCATGAATTCCCAAAGAATAGAGATGAAGAACACTTTCCTTAATATAAGGAATGTCAGCACTACTGATGGTCACCTTGGTACTAGCCCCAGGAAACTGCTCCAACCATAGAGGAATATTTTTCACCACATCCTCATAAGAACCTTGCTCATCTTCTGGCTTCGGCACAACACCAGCCTCCATTTCTTTGGTTTTCCAAATGCGGTTGAGGTCATGCTTGCGCTTCGTTCCATCAAGGGTGATACCAATACTCAAGTGATCACGGTTCTTTTTGATAAACCGCTGCACCTTTTCTGTCCCGTAGTTGATACCATTCGTGGAGAATGAGAAGCGATACGAATTGAACCAATGATGATTCCGACGGTACATCTCGACTTTGAGGTAATCGCAAATCTTATCGACCAAGTCTATCTCCAAGAAAGGCTCGCCACCGATGAAATCCCAAACCACACTTTCTTGTCCCATGTCTTGCTCATGGTCGAGAATATAATCAATGGCAGCCTTTGCTACCTCCCAGGTCATTCGTTCTTTCGAGTTTTTACCTACTAGGTAACAATACTTACAGGCAAGCTGGCAATCTTTGGTGACAATGAAGGTGATACTCTTTGAGCAACTTTCTTGCCATGCAGTTTCTAATTCCTTTATATTCATCGCCTATAAGCCACTTTAGAACATGAGATACTGCAATTTGTCGTACATAGCCTACTGCATCTCCCTTTACAAGTAGAAGAGCAAGAGCTACCACCACAACTTCCAGTACAAGATCCTGTACAATTAGTACAACCATTATAGCACTTTGCAGTACAACCCGAGCATCCGTTATCTTTACCATGAGCAGTCGATGTACTGACGCAAGTATTGTTACAGCTTTTTTTACAAGCACCCTTACAACCTGTTTTGCAAGAAGCCGGCTTGTCCTCTGCCAATGACTTACATCCATTCCGACAAAGAGCGGAGCAAGCACCACCACAACTGCTACCACCGCCAGAGGAACCCTCATCATAGTCATCTTCATCGTCGTCAGAAGAACTACAAGCTGATAAAAGGCTTGTAGGGAGAGCCAAGACACCAACAATAGGTAAAACTCCGCTTATCGTCTTCTTAAAAAATGACCTTCGCGAAAACAAATTATCTTTTTTCATTCTTTTTCGAGATTAATAATTACACTTAAACCAACATTAAGCCGCAAATATACTAGTAACAGCCTGCCACCTCTTATTTTTCACATGGTGCTTTTGCACGATCCATTTTGCCCAAATGGGCATTAAAAAAAACACACAAATCCCTTAAAATCCAAGAGGCAATACAAGCTATCACTTTCATCTTGGTTATATTAAAAACTCAAGCCATAACAACTACCCGAGCAGCAGCCAGTACAAGACGAGCAGTTTCCCAGGCAAGTATAAGCACAACTACCTTTGCAGCCTCCACGGCAATACTCATAGCATGTGCCCGTACAACTCGAAAGACACGAGCCCGAACAGCTATAACAATTTGTCGGTGCTTTTTCAGCTTTCAACAAATGAGGAACTCCACCTAACACCACCGCGCCTAAAACTGGCAATACACTTTTAGCAGCATTCTTAAAAAACTCTCTGCGAGATTGAATATTATTCTTTTTCATATATACAATAGTTTAAATCACAATCTTCCTTTTCCATGACACACACCACATTTACCTGTTCCCCTACATACGGGACAAGTTGTCTTTTGACGTGTATCCGTACCAGTATAGGTTCCTGTTTGCTGCCAATAAGATCCGGCTCCTGAGCAGGTTGTACAACGTCCTGTTCCTCCGCATCCCGAGCAGGTAGAACTAGAAGACGAGGAAGAGGAACCAGACCCAAAGCCCCACGTACCTCCACCAGACATCATAGCATCAGTCTGCAATTTGGCAGCCACTTGCTGGCAAAAAGCTTTTCGATTCTCCTTCGTTGCCCCCCAATATCCCTGTCGAGATATTCGTTTCAGAGCAGCTCTAGCATCATAGCTTCCCATCTCTGCGGCCTTCCCATATATATCGTCAACTAAAGAATGATCGGTTTCAACACCCATTCCGAGTTCTACCATCGCTCCGAGATAAAATCCAGCATCTTTGTTATCCAAGTCAAAAAAAGCCTCCCTAAACGTCTCCAATGCACCGTCATAATCTTGAGACGCAAGTTTTTGTCTACCTTGCACTACCAACATTAAAGACCGTCCCCAATTAAAAGCAGCTTGATTGGAGTCGAATTGAGCCTTAGTACAAAGAGGCACTAACAAAAACAATAAAACAATAATTTTTTTCATTTAGAAAATAGTTTTAGCCCTGTAGAACATCCCAGAGTAGGCGGTTAATATTGCTTGGGGATAAGATACTAAAAAAACGTGGAATCGTCGTGTTGTCCATTCCGCACACTGAGGCTCTTGTATTGCCTATCAAAATCGAACAGACAACGTCAGAGCCCACGCCGATATGAGTATCGCTCCCCAAAGAGACCTATATAATCATGTGGTTGGGTCCAAGTCGGGAGCAATCAATGCTTACAAGGTCTCCGCAGGGGTGATATAATCACACCCGGGATATCCACCGTTGACTATATTCGAGACTTTGATACTGCGGGTTGCAAGATTTCTGTGTGCCTCAAACACAGTGTCGAGTAAACGCCTTCAATATGTCCTGGACTATTTTCCCTCCCAAGCCCGCTTTGCATTGGTGTCTTGCGACTTACTACACTTTGCGCGGCGTGGTCTTCACGAATGCATTCATGAGGACGTGTCCTTTTATAGCATTTCTTAAGAAATTGTAGTCCAACTGCAAAGATATGCTTTTTTTCTCAAATGGAAAAACAATTCATTCTTTTTTGTGTGTCTTGACAATGCTGTGTCTTTCTCTAAAGGTCGAAGTTTGTATTTCAAGGAGATTGGAGGCGTTGAATATTGAAAGACAACAATCGGTCGGTTTAACCACAATCCGACCGAAATCCGACCGTTTGAAGATATTCCGACCGAAAACAGACCAATAGGACGGTATATCTGACACAGAAAGTCTATGCAAACCTTCCGTGGGACTGGGGAAAAATGTCTGCGAAGAGCTATCCAAATACTGACGCGGTTTAAGACTCCCATGGAGGCTTCCGCAGCAGGCGTACCCGTTTTCGAAAACGTTAAACGTTAAAACGTTAATGGTAGGCATGGGAGAGCGCTCCGCCTCCCTGGTCTCCTAATAACATTGTAACGTTTAACGTTTTTGTTTTCGTATGCTGCAGGGGAGAGGGAAGGGGAGGAGGGAGCCCGTCTTTGCGGCTAACTCTTTCCGAGTTCTTAGTCTTCTCGGATTATCCAATCGCTGATCGTACGCTGAGTACTATCGTAGTTTACACCTATTTTGAACAGGCGCTTGCCATCGGCAGAATATGGAATCAAATAGCCTTTTTCGTCTATCTGCCGGATCGCTTCCTCTGCAGAGCCATCATACTTGAGCTCAAAAACAAAAACGGCATTGGGCATATACACCACGGCGTCGGCCCGGCCTATCGCACTATCTTCCTCGACCCGCATGTGGGCGCCCATCAGGTTGAAGACGAGATAGAACACGGTCTGGAAATCGCGCTCGCTCTTGTTGCTCAGACGATTGGAGATGCTGGCAAGGTAGGCCTTCAGGCGAACCATTGCCCCCTCAACATCTGCATCATAAAGCTTTTCCAGGAAATCACCCACCAGACTGTTGTTGTCCAGAGATATAGGCGAAAGATAGTTGGGCGCAAGACTTTTGAGCATGCCAATCTTTACCTCCCGGTTAGGATATTCCAACGTATAACGATGCAGCATCGGGTTGTACTTCTTGATGGTGAGGTAGCCACTCTGATAGAGCAGCGGGAGCGCCGAGGTCATCATTTCGGGCGAAACATCAAAGTCATCCACGTCACATGACTTCTTCTCAATATCCATCACATTGACATGATACTTCTGCAACGTCTTGATCAGATAAGTTGGCGTACCCGAGCCAAACCAGTAAGGAGCAATGTCGCGCGCATTCAGCGCCTTCACCAGGCTGAACGGATTGAAGACATCCTCTGATTTCTTGCTGAAATGATAGCCGTCATAGAATCGCGTCAGCTCTGCCAGGCATTCCTCGTACGTCATGCAAAGGGCTTCGCCCAGGGCCTCTATATCCGGTTTCATCTGCGTAGTAAGCTCTGTCTTGCTGATGCCGCAGATGGCCGAATACTGGTCGAACAT
>ULSZ01003036.1_pt1 | contig 18634 bp, 12 predicted proteins | sample 1957151 | NCBI WGS metagenome assembly ULSZ01 (sample SAMEA4835721, study PRJEB28245) | human gut metagenome | biome: gut microbiome; material: fecal sample | place: Denmark | collected 2008
TTGTTTTTTTCTTAACTTTGCATGCACAATTCATTATAGAATAACAGTTAATAGTTTATAGTTTACGATTGATTTCGTGGTTATTTGATGATAAGTTGCAGATTTCTTGTGATTTTCTTGGTGGTTTCGAAGAAAAAGCGTATTTTTGTGGCAGAGTTAAACGTTTAAAAGGAGAAGATTATGGCATTAGAGATAAGAAGCATTCCTGTTTTGACAGGTGAGACCGCTGAACGATTTGTTCGTGAGGCAGAGGAGAATGAACGCAATCCACAAAGAAAGGCATTGCGAATGTCATTTGATGACGTTGAGAAGATTTTGATTCGTTCAACTGCTAATTTGAAAGCGCATGGAGGAAAGAGTCCTTTTGCAAAGTAATTGCTCTCTTTATCGAGTTACGACAAAAGAGGAGCTTGATACTTTTAGCTGTGGCGATAAAGACCTTGATGACTTCTTTCATCGAGAGGCTTGTCTCTATGATGGGCAATTATTAGGGAAGACATATTTCTTTGCAACTGAAAGAAGTGGTAAGGATGAAATAGTCTGTGCCTTTACATTAGCTAACGACAGTATCAAGGCAGCTTTAATTCCAAATGCTTCAAGAAATCGAATACAGAGGAAAATTCCTAATTCTAAAAGAACAAGGAGTTATCCTGCAGTATTGATTGGAAGACTTGGAGTAGCCAAGGATTTTCAAAGTACTCATGATGGTATTGGATCACAAGCGATAGACTATATCATATCTTGGTTTTTGTTACCAGACAATAAGACTGGTTGTCGTTTCATTGTTGTTGATGCTTACAATAAGGAAAATGTGCTTCATTTTTATGAAAAGAATGGCTTCAAATTCTTGTACTCTACAGAAGATTTAGAGAAAGAAGCAAATCATATTCCTGAAGATGAGTGCTTAGAGTCAAGAATGATGTATCTTGATTTGTTGGGTTATATAAGATAAAAAACAAGAGGTAATCTTTTGGATCCTTCTTAACTCTTTTTTGTCCCACAGATCTCACAGATTTACACAGATGGGGCGGGTGTGAAGTCCGCAGTGAATGATAGGCAATTGCTCATTCGCACACGGATCTCACGGATCTCACGGATAGGGCAGACGTAAAGTCTGCAGTGCTGTATTTCTACCTCTCCGTCTCTCCTGTAAGGAGAGCTCCACCTTTCTCACCGAGCCTCTCTTCAATAGTCTTTACAACCCCTTCGGTTCCCCTTGTAGGGGACAGAAACCATTCTCGAAATGAGAAGGATGTAACCGCCCTCTGTGCTGTTTTTTCGAAAATCACCCCGTCCCTCTTTACCCTTAAAGAGGGCTCCACCTCTCACCCCGACCCTCTCTCCTCAGGAGCGAGGGAGGAAACCGCCCTACTCGGTGCTCAGAACCGCTTCGCTCTAAGGTTGGCGGACCATCAAAGGTCTTCGCCATATTTTGCGGGATGGGACCGCCTGGCTGTTGCGGGAGGAGATCTAATGCTGCATCAAAGCCCTCGCCATGGTTGTGCGGGATGGGACCGCCTGGGGAAAGCTTGCTGAGGTAGGGAACTTTTGCATCAATTAAATCTTTATACTGCATAAACCATGAGAATAACTGAGGAAGAAATCGGTGATTTGTAGAACTTTTATTCGGTGATTTACCGCTGACTTTCTTGCTGATGGTGGAGAGGTACTTCGGTGTGATACTGATATCAAGAGCAGCGTGGCTGTAGGATAAATATAAAAGGAAAAAGCGTGCAAGCCACATCATAGTCGCCTGCACGCTTTTTTTGTCATCTAAATTTCTGATGATTTCCAATCGAACACGATGGTGTTGTCTTCTTTGATATTGAAGCTCATACCTACCTTGATAATTTCCTTGCCGCTCATGGCAAAGGCATCGGCATAATGCTTGCTTTCTATCTGCTCAAGAGCCTCCTGGGCAGTCTTTCCAAACTTCAGCTCCATTACATAGATAGTATCGTCCGTCTCCATGGTTATATCAATTCTCCCCTTTGACGTATGTTGCTCCACTATAATCCTGAAATTCGTGAGCAAGGCAAAGATGATATACATCGTTTGCTGGTAATGCCCTTCGTAATGGGTGTTGTTGCAATAAGGCACAGTCTCCCAAAACGATTTCAGCAACTGTAATGCTTCGTCTATCTTGCGCTGTTTAATAAGCACCGACATCTTGGCGATGGTAGTATTACACATCGCAGTCTTTGAGGTCAGATAATGAGGCAACAAACTTCTGTACAATCCAACTCTTATTTCCTTGTTGGGAATGGCTAGGGTATAGAGCTCCGTTTCTTCATCATAATCCTTGATGGTGATGTAGCCACTCTGATAGAGCAGTGGCATGATGGTGGTCATGGTTTCCGTGGCAGCATCAAAGTCATCCTTTCCGGCTTCCATGCTCTCGCCCAGGTTCGCTGGCAGAAAGTTGAAATTGCGCATCATATTGATCAGATAAGTAGGAGTGCCAGATCCAAACCAGTAGGAATCAATTTTCTGCTTGGCAAAGCAGGTTAATAAGCTGAACGGATTATAAACGTCTGGAGAAGGCCATGTAAAATGATAGCCGTCATAATTATCCTTTAACTTAGCTAACGTCTGCTCATACGATAAGTTTAATTTTTCAGCAAGTGCCTCTATGTCATCCCGCATTCCGTTCACCAGTTCATCTTCCGTAATTCCGCAAATGCCGGCATACGGCTCGTCCATACTGATATTGGTGATGTTGTTCAATTCGATGAAGATGCTGAGCTGAGAGAATTTGGTGATGCCTGTGAGGAATACGAAGCGGAGCAATTTCTCGCATCCTTTTAGCGGACTGTAGAAATTGCGCATGGCGTTGCGAAGTTCTTCCAGTTTTTCATCCTCGTGCACCACATCAAGCAAAGGGGCATCATATTCGTCAATCAGTATTACCACTTGCTTGCCCGTTTCCCTATAGGCAATCTGGATAAGTGAGATTAGGCGGACGTTGGCATCAACAGCCGGATTCGTAATGCCCCATTTCTGCTCTTGTTCTGCAAGTTGCTGGTCGAAATATCTTTCCAGCTGGGCTATCTCCATGTGTTTGCCCATGCTCATATCGAAATGAAGCACCGGATAGCTTATCCAATCCTTTTCTAGCTTTTCGATGGCGAGTCCTTTGAAAAGCTCCTTCTTTCCTTCAAAATAGCTCTTCATGGTAGTCAGCAACAGCGACTTTCCGAAACGGCGTGGACGGCTCAGGAAGAAACAAGTACCATCCGTATGTGCCATACGATATACATATTCCGTCTTGTCGATGTAGAACTTATCTTCCACTCTGATTCGTTCGAAAGTTTGTAATCCTATCGGATATAGTTTTCTTGCCATAATTGCTCGCCTTTCTTTTAAGTGATATTCTCTTTGTTGGCAAAGATATGAATAAATGGTGAAACCACCAAATTAAAAACATCTTTTCTTCATTTATGCCCCTTATCTCATTTCCTTATACCTTTTATTTCTTTTCTCCCTTCTCTTATTTCTTTTCTCTCCTCCTTTTATTTCTTTTCAGGCTTCCTCTTATCTCCTTTCTTCCTTCTTGCTGTATTAATAATGGGTTAATCTCGGGAAAAGTCTTGGTTGATTATAGGATAAAATGTTCTTTAACCCTATTGAAATCTCCGTTCATAGACGTTGAACCGCGGTTCAGCGTCTATGAATGGCGGTTCATCGACGTTGAACGGACATTCAACGTCTATGAACGGAGATTTTATCTAAGTATAAATGTTTCTTTTCTTAGTTGAAAGAACTGTTTTAGTAGGTTAAAATCCTTGTTTTACCCCTCTTCTTACTCTCATTCATTCGTTTTCTTGCTCTCATTCACCCGTTTTCTGCTCAAATTCACCCGCTTTTTGCAGCAATTCTATAGAGATTGCTAACTAGCGGATGCATCACCAGTTGGCTCTTCTACCATCTCTGGTTGGCTGCTTAATCATTGCTAATCAGCTATTTAAGTCCATCTGTGGCCCAAATATTGCCAAATGAAGGTATAAACGCGGAGACCCTTACATGCAAAGTGTATTGTTACAGAAGATGTGTTGAAGCACATAGATTCTACGCCTGAGGATAAACTTTATACTCTTCTTCCTGAGTTCTGGGAAGATGAGGAACAATAAAAATGAATTTAATTTATGGGGTGATTGGAACGTATGCACTTTCGAATTGCTCTGGCTCTTCTTTGGCAAAGAAGTATTTTTTTAGAAAATCACCCCGTCCCTCTTTACCCTTAAAGATGAGTGCAAAGGTACAAAATCAAATCGAATACACAACTTCTAGAACATAAAATATTGGATATTAATAACTTATATAATAATCGTCCAGACTAAACGGGACACTAGTGCAGATTTGAGTGAAGCTAAGAATCAAGAAATCCACAGCTGGCTTGAGTCCTGCTGTGGATTCTCTGGTTTATATTAAAGTGTAAGATTCTATAATACTTTCTTACTGATCAATCTGGCACATAAGGACTATTATCGGTAGCACCCAGATTACGGTCAAGCAGAGAATGATTCTGCGAGTTCCATCCGGCATTTACATCGTGAAGGCATCTACCCAGTCCTGTGCTCAGGCTAAGGGTCAGAAGATTGCCGTAAGATAGTATACTGAACTTGCGAATCTTGAATAAATTATATAGAAAAAAATCTAAAAACTTGGTAGTTATTTTGTTTTTTCGTATCTTTGCACATGATAAAAATGAAATATACGTATGGCAAGTACCTGATATGCAAGGGGCATATATAGGTGAACTTAGCAAGTCACGATAATTTTGTTTTTTGTAATTAGACAAGCAATTATAGTAGATATGAACGATAGAAAATTACCAGTAGGCATCCAGTCTTTTGAAAAAATCAGAAAGGGTGGATATCTTTATGTTGACAAGACAGATATTATCTGGCAACTTGCCAATAGAAATAAAACGTATAATTACCTGAGCCGCCCACGCCGCTTTGGTAAATCTCTGTTGGTAGATACGCTCGAAGCCTACTTTCTGGGTAAGAAGGAACTCTTCGAAGGGTTGAAGATTATGCAGATGGAGAAGGAATGGGTGAAGCGACCTGTCATCAGGCTCGATATGAGTCGTGCTGGCGCAGAGCCGGAAACTTTACGCTCTTATCTCGACATCACTTTCGACAGATTAGAGAAGGAATATGACATTACACCTAAGCCAACCGCCAAACTTGCCGACCGTTTTGACGGCATTATCCAAACGTCATATGAGCAAACTGGACAACAGGTTGCCATCCTCATCGATGAATACGACTCTCCATTGCAGCATTCCTGGAAGACTCCACATCATGAAGCATGTACGGATATCTATAGAGAGGTTTTTGCCATTCTCAAAGCTGATGATAAATACGAGAAGTTTGTTTTCATTACCGGTATTACCAAGTTTACGCAGATTTCTCTTTTCTCTGTACTCAACAATTTGAGTAATATCAGCTTTGATTCTGAGTATGCAGCTCTTTGCGGTATCACGAAAGATGAACTCCTCTCAGATTTTAAATCGGAGATTAACAGGTTGGCTACAAAGAAAGGATGGACTTTTGATGAAGCCGTGGTACAGTTGACGGCATTCTACGATGGTTATCATTTCAGTCATGAAAATATGGTTGATATATTCAATCCATTCAGTCTTATCAATGCCCTCGCTGACTCCAGTCTAAAGAATTACTGGGCTTCATCTGGAGCAACCTCTTTGCTTCCTAAGTTTGTAGATGATATGGAAATTAGATTGAAGGATTTCGAGAAATGTCCGATAGACAGCGATACCTTGGAGACTTCTGATGTGACAGGTGGTGGAGCTGAACTTTTCCTCTATCAGTCTGGTTATCTCACGATAAAGGGATATATGGAAGGAATTTATTTGCTGGGCATTCCAAACTATGAAGTACGCAAGGCTCTATACAAGATAGTCTTGCCAGCCTTGACACTGAAATCAAATGCGATAGTGATATCTACACAGAATATGTTGCTGTATTCTCTAAAAATTGGCGATTTGCCTGAAGCCATGAAATGTCTGAAGGCGCTTATTGCGGATGTGCCATACAGCAATAAGAAACTTGCCAGCATGGATATGGAAGAGAGGTACCGTCTTATCTTGAGTACCATCTTCAATGCTATCGGCTGCAGGGTGGAAGTTGAGAAGATGATTTCTACTGGTAGGATAGATATGGTGTTGGAAACCAATAACTTCATCTACGTTCTGGAACTGAAGCTGAGCAACAATGGAGGCATTGATGCGGCAGCGGAGCAAATTAAGGCTAGACAATATGCCGAACCATTCAAGGCGGATAAGCGCAAGGTAATAGCTATTGCTATAGAACTGGATGATTCTGGTAAAGGACTGGTTGATTGGAAGGAAGTTTAGAATCAAGGAAGAGGGTGTGGCTTATGACACACCCTCTTCTTTGTAAAACAGCTGCTTTTATACTTTAATTATATATAAGTAAAAGATGTTATAATATTTATCACTTATCTTATGTTTATTACAGGACATGTACCAGACGGATTGGCATGGCCCTGTAAGTCCCGGTGTTTTTACCTGCATTACCGCTGACGAAGCGGAGATTCGACATGGTGCAAATCTTACCATACACATCTAAATAGCGATACCAGAAGCCATACTCAGGACTGGTGGTGTCGAAACCCTGATTTCCTGAGAGTAGCGTGCGGGTCCATAGGCTGACATGGGTGACATTTCTGAAAGCATCACCCTCCACATATCCTGTGGCTGGCAAATAGATTACGGGCAGCTCCGAATTGTCTGTTGTTATCTCAACACTGTTGTACGCCTCGCCCGACAAGGTGTAGCGGGTCTCCTCTTTCAGATTACCGCCGTCTATGATGTCTTGGAACACACTATTCTCGGGAATAGTGAAACCTTGAGGCAGATTGCCGATAAGACTACCTGCATTTGCCTGATCCTGTTTCGCTTTAGCAATATGGAAGTATCCGCCAATAGCACCCTTGTTAGCTTCCAACGCCTTGGTGCCCGGAGCATAGCATCTGTCGCTGGAGGCTCCGAGGTTGCGGTCGAGCATGACGTATGTTTTACTCTTTCCTTTCACCTTCACTAAACCGTAGTAGAAACGGCCGCTGACAGAAGATTGATCATCAGGCGATTGCTGGTTGCTGGCATCTATCTTGTGGAAGATTCCACAATGATAAACAGGATACGTGATAGCAATGTTGTGTCCACTCTCCTGATAAGTGATGGTGAAGTCGCCGATCCAGATGTCATAGTTGTCAGCACCGCTGTTCAGCGTCACTTTCCAGTTGCCGTCTCTAGTATCCGTTACCGTAAACTTGTCGCTGCTTGCGCCCATCGTCACTTTGTCACTTGTTTTCTTCTGAATCAAGTAGCTGAACTCGTTGGTTCCCACACCGAAGTGCAGACCATCGTTTCTGACAAAATCTTTCAGCATATCCTTCGGTCTGATACCTTTAGTATCTGGCAGGAATTTGTTGAAATAGTCATTATATTCTTCCGATGTGCCCACATTGCTTGATGTCACAAGCTTTACGGTTCTGTCAGAACGCTTGAAGTCATTACCTTTCTGGGTCACGGTTATGGTGCGGGTCAAGTCGCCCGACTTCACGATTACCGTTCCTGTGCGTGGTTCCTCAGAGTATTCATTTTTATCTACCGCAATCGAAATCTTATATTTCTTACCTGTAGTAGAGTTTGGACCGTCAGTATCCGGCACAGTGATAGTCTCACTGACCGTGACACCTTTTATCCAGTCATCGGACTTAGAGAAAGTCGGCTTCTCATTGTTCTTGATAGTTGTAACGACAGTGGCGATAATATTCTCATCATCCCATGCGCCGCTTACTTGGTCGCTTACTCCCAGATGATAGTCCTTGCAGGCTATCATATCGTTAACCAAAGGATTATCATCTTTCACGTCTACCATCATTCGGTTCTCGGGATATGGGTCTTTAATAGCCTCTGCTTCTGTGGGCCAGCCATAGGTGTTCACGTGAGTGATTTTTACTGTATAGGCATGGTTGCGGAGCAACGGCATGGCATCCTTTGTTTTGTTGTCGAGGAAAGCCACCTTATAGTAAGACTCCACACTATTATATTTACCCTTCACGATGAGATAGGCTTGACCGGCGGCAGTCTCATAGAAAGGTGTTTCGCCTGTCTGCCATCCGCTATTAGCTTCGCCTGCATCAGCTGGCACATTGACTGCTGCTGCATTATAGTCAAAATCCTTGGGAGCTATGGTTCCCTTGTCTGCAGCTTTATACAACTGGAAGCTTTCCAATTCAAACGTATTGTCGTCGTTAAAATCACTGGATGTAGTCTTCTCATACTTGACGTTTACCTTGGCAAACTGGCGCAGCAGACTGATTTCCGGATTTGCCTTCATCAAGTCTGACACGCTGATCATTCCCCAGCAGACAGGATTCTCTGTGTTGATTGTTCCCGAAATGGCTGCCTTGTCCAAACCACTCTTACATTGAGTCTCTGACAAATCGCCGGCATTGGCAACCAGATGAATCATTGTAGCCTTGTCCGTGACTGGCACTTTCACTTTGTAAGTGTTGTCGGTGCCCGACACAAGTTCGTAAGCGGAAACGCTTTGGTTCGACAGGGACACTCCTTTATCATCGTAAGCCACTACGTTCAGACTCTTCAATCCCGTATCGCCAGCTCTTGTCAGCTCCTCTTTTGAAAAGTCGGGAAGGTTGATGGTGAGCGTGATGCCCCCATCTTCCACCCCATTCTTGTTGCTTGGGTTGGAACCTTCGTTCAAAGTGTCGCTACATGCTGCCAATGTCAGCAGTGCCACTAAAAGAGATATTATCTTTTTCATTTCCTTACTTACTTTACTTGTTTATACACCTGATGGTATACCTGGATGCCAGCTATTATTGTCATAATATCCTGTATCGTTATACTTCTCATAACTTCTACCTCCGAAAAGGGTATATTTCTCTTCATAGGCATCCTTTTCAAACTGAAGGACTATACCCTTCTCATGATAGCCGTCAACCGCTTTTAAACTTATCGTTGTCTTCCACCAGCCTCCTACTTGTTCGCTTTTAAAACTCTTGGCGCTGTGACCATCCCAAGTGTTGTCCCAATGTACATATTGTTTATTATCTCCTGAGGATGTCGGATTGTCTGTTGCGACACCGAACTTAAACGCCCAGCCTAATACTTTATTCTTGGTATAGACAACATAATTGATATCCTTAACTATCGGCTTCTCATCGAAAATACGATAATAAGGGTCTGTTGTCGGGTCGTAAAGTATCCAACCTTCTCTATCCTCATAGTTAAAAAGGGGGATACCAGGCGCCATGTGCTGAGGGCAGCGGTGAAGGTCCGCACCATCGTTGATGAAGCTGTAGAATATCATCAATGTCTCGCCAGGCTTGATCGGTGTAGTTTCTTGACCGTCGCCTTTATCCAATCTATATCCTTTAGCATTAAAATCCATGTCCATGTAGTACCATCCTGGATTATTCGTGTCCCCAGTCATACCGCTTGGATTATTATATCTACCATTAAAGTACCACACATTTTCTTTAGGTATTGCTGTTCCTGTCGTTTCACCCTTTTGAGAATAAATATATACATTATGTCTACTTGTTTGCATCTTATTGTCCCAACTCCAAGAATCGTTCCAGTTGTTATTGTTATCACCTGTTCCATAGTATTCATCCAAAATACCTTGGAATTGGTTAGTATTAAACTTGTCTTTATTTGACGACCTGTCATTAATGGCACGGAAATAGATACGGTAATTGTCAACCGGAGGTCTTACAGTTACTTTAATATCTCTGTACTTATAGTTGCTATTATACGAGTCTTTCGAGTGTACTCGGAATGTATGCACTGTAGTTGTTCCAGGGTCGGTTGTAGCCTCCACCTGGAATGTTCCCTTGGGAGCGTTTTCATCGGATGGCTTCGATATATTGATAGTTGAGCTACCAATGGTGGAAGTCTGCTCGTTAGGAAGCACGATACCTCCCAAGTTTGTAACCCAAGTGAATACCTTTGTGTTGGTTTTTGCACTTGCCTCATAATAGATGATTACCTCCAATGGATCAACCTCAAACAGAGGTTCTACATTGTAGTCTACATCCAGATATTTCTTCAGGTTGTTAGCCTTCAGCCATATCTTGGTCTTTCCTTTCGGAGGAAATTGACCTTCCCCATTTCCATAAGCACTCATGGGAATCTCGGGATTAATCCTAAAGGTGATAATATGATTGACCTCATCTCTTTTATCTACAACGACGAGGGGCTTACCATCAACAATCACATCGCAACCAAACTCCACATTCACCCAATTTGACTTGTAGGAAATAGAGTCTTCCTCTATGGAGGTTATTTGAGCGCTTGTCTTGTTTACCCACAGTGTGGTATGGCTGAAGTCTGCATCTATCGTTACAGGAGTCCAGTCCTCTACGCTCACATTACAGTTGAGAGTCATGTTTCCCAGACTCTTGATCTTGCCGATAATCTCATAATAGGTGCCACGAGGGAAAGTTGGGACTTCTTTGGAATTTGAACTCTCGTCCTGACGATGTCCCAGCTTAATCTTATAGTAGTTCTCAATGTTACCATTCACAGAGCCATTAACTTTGAGGGTAGACTGCTGAGAGGCTTCGGCGATATAACGCTCTGGCAGATAGTAAGTACCTTGAAAAAGCCACTTATCGGCGGCATTCTGTGGAGCAGCTTTAGGAGTAGCACCCTGAACAAGGGTGATGATGTCCTTATTATTCACATTGGCATTGGTTGCATCCTCTGTCCAGTCTCCCGCCTTATAATAACCACCCTTATTGCTTGCCTCAGAAGAAGTTGCATAAACTTTATTTTCAAAACCATTGGCATAATCTTGGCTAACACTAGAGGCTGGCTTGCTAAATGCTCCATCCCAACTCAGCGTGGTGCTAGGAGAAAGCTTTTGAGCCAGAATATCCTTGATGATATAGCTATTACCATTGAATGCAGAACCTTCAGCAGTAGGATCGAAGATAAGATTCAGCTTAACCTTTACGCATGTAAACTTCAGGTTAGCTGCCACCTCGGTATATTTATCACCACTTTTTTCTATTTTTTTATCGATGATATTACCGTTTACATCCTTTGGCTCATAAATCATCGGGATGTTAGTAGAAACAGGCATTCCCGGTTCTTTTCCAACGCCATAACCCAGTACTATATCTTTGAGATTTTCTTCAGTTTTGATAGTTTGACCACTCAACACCTTGTTCATGTTGGCAACCACATAGATATGGTAAGTGCCCGGCTCGATATTGAGCTGATAGTTAGCTACATTCGGCTCTACCATCATCGTAGCCAATGGGGCAGGGAGCGTCTCTACCAGGAGCTTGCCTTCATTTTTTACAGGGAAAGCATAGAGGGTCAGGTCGTTGATCTGGCATTCATCTACCGTAGCATTATAGGTAGGAAGGCCGGAAGCATCGTCGGTACGGGTGCCGCGGCTGCTGAGCACGGTTGGCACGAGTACATGCAAGTTGCTTTCTGACGAAATGGGGGCGCGCTCGCCTCCAAGTTCGTCAGAGCAACTTACTGTAACCAACAATATAAACCAACTAACTAAACTTAAAATGAAATCTCGTATTTTCATTGTTCCTAATTTTTAAAGTCAAATACTCTTATGAGCTAAATGCCCGGAAGGGGCTCTGACAACTGAAACGGTTAGAAATCGACACGCTGGATGCGCTTGCTCCAATCCAGGATGGAAATGCTGAGCTGCACATACTTCCACTGGTTGCCCTGGAGGAAGAAGTCGAGCTTGTAGTCGTACTCTCGGTCCAGGAATTCCTGTGCTGAATAATGGCGGGCTTCGAAGGCGCCACGGCCTTGAGCCAGACAGTCAGCAAGATTGATGCGTGCCACCTCTTCGCCTGTAGTCTTGTTCGTGATGGTGAGGATGGCGTTCTTGTCGTTTTCTGCTGCCGGATGCCAGATGAGTCGGGAGAACATGAGGGCGGCATGAGCGGTGCGCTCCTTTACATTGCCCTCGGTATCCTTAAACTCAGTGGTCCAGGTGTAGTATGGGGTATATGTCAACTCCTCGTCGGGGAGGAGAGAGTTGTCGTAACTGATATCGCCGTTGGCATTGGTTATCTGATAACTGAAGTCATCGGCATTGATGTTGGCAGGCTCGTCGGTCTGATGCAGGCTGATGGTAAGCTGCTTGGTATCACGAACCAGACCGATGGTATGGCGTGTAACCTGCAGGTCTTTTACTTCAACCAGTTCGTTGCTGAGTCCTTGCCAGAGTGTATCGAGCGGTTGGCTCTGGTTGTTCACCTTGCCCTGTTCGCGGTCGAGTCGTGCATGGAGGGCGGTGATGTTGTCACCCTGCTGTGGCAGAGCTATCTGGAATTTGGCACCTGGCTGCGCAAGTGCATCTTCGTATTTCTTCTGGAAGGCGAAGGTTGCGAATCTGTATTTGCCCGGTTCCAGATTGATTCGCATGGCATAGTTAGGGTCCTTGAGCGGCTGTGATGTCGCATCGTTATAGGAATCATGGCGAGCAATGAAGTTGCCCTGCTCGTCGTATACGAATACGCTGAGGCCGCCCACATGATCATTGAACATGTCGGCACGCTGCACGTTGTAGTCGTACTTGAACTGCAAGTCAACACCCATGTCACAAGGAGGCAGGTCGTCGTGCATCAAGTCGTTGCAGCTGCTGAGCATACTGCCCGCCATGATGAATCCCCATCCCATGCATATATTCTTGATCCAACTGTTAAACTTCTTGTTTGCCATGATGCTTATCTGTTTTATGAAAAAGTAAAGTGTATAAATTGATTCTTATTCTTCCGATATAGCCAGCCGCTCCTTAGCGCTAGAGCGGCTGAGCTATATATAATAATGTGAAATGGATTACAAATCGACGCTCTGAGAACGCTTAGCCCAAGAAAGGATCTTTACGCTGACGCTGATGTACTGATCGTTCTCATCGTCTGGAAGAGTAGGCTTAACCTCTGGAACGTCAGGATATCCAAGACCGCTTACCTTGTTTACAGAAAGCTCGTACCAGTTGTTGCGGAGCACACCGTAACGACCGAGGAATTTATCGTTGTCTGTACCATAACCAGTACCAGGTGTCCAAGGAGTCATCTCGTTGAAGTGCTTGATACGGGCAATGTAGTAAGCTTCGCCATTGAGGTATGTAGAGATACCGGTTTCAGCTGACAAACCAAGCTTTTTGTTGATCTTATCAACATTGTCATCTGTAACCTGTGATGAAGCAGCTTCGCCTGAGTAGGTAATGTTAGCTGCCTCAATAAGATGCTGACCAGCCTTGCCGCTGATGTTTGTACCCTTAGAAAGGTCTACATCATACTTTGCCTGCTCTTCAGAAGTTGTAATACCCATAACATTGAGAGCAACAGTCTTAATCTGTTGTTTAAGATCAGCTTCTTTCCAAATATCGGTATTGTTACCAATCTTATAGAATGTCTGAACTTTTGTAAAGCCATTAGGAGTGAAAACTGCCTTAAACACAACACGTGTAGTCTGACCCTGCTTCATGTTGTCAAGGTCGAAGGTGTTCTCAAGGCAATACTGAGGATTGGCATCACCTGCGGCGCCCGTAACGTCTTTATTTTCAATCATTTTGAAGGCAGTCTTGCAGTTTGCCAAATCCTGATAATCAGCATTATTATAGTTAGGATCTACGCCCCAATATACACGCTTGAAGGCAGTACTTGTTTTATCATAGAAACGATCTGTTTTCCATATATCGGCAAAACCCGTAGTAGCCGAAGACAAACCACCAATCTGATGAACCGGGTATGTAGAATTATTGGTTACGTCGAGCTGCCAATTCTTAATTTCTACTTTGGCATTTGTGTATGTACCATCAGCTACTTTGTAGCCTTCAGTTTTAAAATCCTTCATTGTAACCTTAGCCAAACCACGCTCTACGTAAATTGTAGTAGCAGGCTTAGCCTGTGCTTCCTCTTTTGAAGCGTAAACACCTTTAATATCAACAAGAGTTGTAGGCTCGGTTGTTATACCATTATACATGGGAGCATTTGCCATAAAGATGCCATCGGTCTTGGCATAATCAACAGCATTAACATTTGAAACATCTTGGCTCCAATTTGCATAAGTATCGGTTGAAGCAGTAGGCAATCTTACCTTTACCTTCTTGGTAGTAGTAGTAGCAGTAACATCAAAATCATTGTTGAGGAGCACCAGTGCCTTATATTTGCCTTTTACCGTTACACCCGAAAGCTTTACAGTAGCAATAGCTGCTGTTGTAACACCATCATTCTTAACGTCGGTCCAAGGGTTCATGGTTCCAAGTTCGGCACTTGTAACAAACTGATCTGTATTAGCATCGAAGATAAGGATGGTACCATTCTTAACCTCATACTCAGCTGCTGTACCATACTCAAATGAAGGTGTACCTTGCTTAGGTTCCTCAGGATTGTCTGCACGAGTACCACTTGTTGTAGGCAGATTAATCTTGAATGAAGCATACGCAGTACCAGTCTCATTCTCACTAGAGCCATTACCCCCATTTACTAAATCGTTGTTGCTTGAACAGCTTGCTGTCATAGCTGCGATGACAGCCAAGCCAAATAAATGTTTAATCTTCATAATTTTTGAAAGTTAAGCTTGTTTATAATCGTTATTCTCTAATTTTCTGTTATTCCAATTCCTTTATCTGCTTGAAGACATCTCTTACATGCTCTGCCTCTTTCGAGTTGCCTGCCTTGGCAAGATGCTTTTCGGCAGAAGTAAGATCACCTTTCTGCAAATCGGTGCAGGCGGCATTGAGATTCGCTGTCTCATCATCTGGGAAGAGGCGGACGGCAATGTCGAATACCTCGTTAAACTCTGGCGAACCCGGCTCGTAAGTCTGTGCCACCAGGAACATCTCCTGCAGAGAAAGCTGCTGTGGTTTGGTCTTCAATATCTCCTTGGCCTCTTCGATGCTGAACGGACGAACGGTATAGGTTACCGTATAGTCGCTATGACGGAGACGAGGATAGATATGATCCAGGATGTAGCGGTAACTAGCCGGATGGAGCTTTCTGATCTTCAGGTCCTTATCGTCGGGAGCCAGCGAGGAGTTAGCTATCTCGAGTATCGCTTCCTTATCAGCCAGATGACTAGCCTGGATCTTCTTCTTGAATCCTTCCCAGTCTTCCGGTGTAGCCTGATAGGTAAAGAGCTTGCTGTTTAAGGTGTAGAGGCTGCTCACATAGTTGCGGAGGGCAGCTGCACGCTCGTTGGCAAGGCGCTTGTTGTTGGCATACGAACCATCAGGCGAAGCATATCCGTGGATATCAATATCGGTGATTTCAACGTTCTTATCGTTCTTCACCAGGTCGATGGTGGAAGTAATCTTCTTCAGCTCAGTAGCATTCTCACGGAAGTTGGCAAGGATATTACTCTTGTTAACCACAAAGCTGAGATAAGCTTCACCCTTTTCGGCTCTTACCTTCTTGGCTTCCGCCTTCGGCTGCACGAAGAAATCCTTCGTAATCTTCGGTGTACGGTCGATATCCGCAATCGGCGTATTGTCCTGTTCTATCAGGTTGCCGCATCCGCAGAGATCTTCCTTTACCGAGAGTTTGAACTTCTTCATCCATTTCTGATAAGGAACAGACTGGGCGAAGTAAACCTGCTGACTGGTCTTGTTCTTGCGGGTAAGAACCTGTGCCTGCGGATTCTTCTTGCTGTCGGCAAGCCGGCGGTATCTTACAGCCTGGTTTCTGCCCTGGATGATGATAGGGTTGAGAGCGATAGAATCAGTTCCTACCATTACCGGTGTGAAAACAATCTGCTGCTCTGATTTCATCTTCAAATCGTTCAGATTCATACGGAAGGCAACGTCCATCCGGTTGCCGTTCTTGCGTGCCAAGACGCTGTCTACCTGAATCTTGCCCCCTGCCAGCTGTTGAGCCTGAGCAGGCATGATGCCCTGAGAAAAGAGTATGCAGAGAGGCGAAATGACCGCATAAAGCTTCATTTTATCCATATTATGATTTCCCTAAAATTTTTTGTATTCTGTCTAGTTATTACGTGTTTATATTGTCAGTTAAAACAACAGTTAAATAAAATTCTTAGAACACGTATATGAGAGATAGTGCGGCTTTTGTAGGGCCCACATAGTTGCGGTGGTCTTTGTCGAGACATTTTTCGCATCGTCCGTAAAGCTTGTAAGGACTGTAGGCATATCCCAAACCGATAGAGCCTTCGAAATTGAGGTGCTTATTAAGCAACCACTGATAGCCGTAGGTAAGGCCTCCACCTACATACCAGCCTTCATAGTGCCTGCCCTCCAGAGTTTTCGGCAGGATGCCGAAGGGCATGTCGATGTTTTTAATGTTGTATTCACCGCCTAAGGCATGGATTCCGAAGAAATGGCCTCCAAACTTCTGGCAGGTGTACCATCTGTATTCTGGCATAACATTCCAGAATCTCATCTTCTTGTCGCCCGAGAACTTCCAGGGGTTCAGGGTTCCGAAGAGTTGGAAGGTTGTTTTCTTGCCCGTGCCGATTTCGATGCCGGCGTTGGCAGATGTAGAAGCCCATCCCAGTAAGTTGGTCTTCAGAGCGACCTCCTGCGCTCGCGTCGTTGCCGTTGAAAGGATCAGCAGCAGCAACATAGCTGATTTTATGAATGTTTGCTTCATCATATCTTTACTTTTATATTTGGTTTCGTTTATATTAAACTTAGCCTTCGTTCGCCAGTTGGTATCTTTTTTCGGCTGCAAATTTAATAGAAAATCCAATACGAAGCAAGAAAAAGTTTCAAAAAGGTTACATTTTTTTGTGCAAACGTTTGCACACTTCATGCAACCTGTTTACGCACACACATCATCAAGCACATGATTGATGGCTGCCTTTGGATACAACAAAGTTAACAAGAGAAGAGGCTCTACGCCGTTGGAATGCTTCTAAGGAAAACAAACGTAAAATGGTGGAGAAACTGGAGAACTTGGTTCGCAAAAGCTGTCTGGAACGTACTGGTAAAGAACCTATAGGGGTAGAAGTATGGTAGTAACTGTTAAAATTTGGAAAAACGGACAAAAAGATGCGTAAATACCTTGGAAAAACGGACAAATTATCGTATATTTGCCATGGAAAAGCGGACAAAATACGTTCGTTTAATATTAGAAAAGGGGACAAGGATATGATTAAACGTAAGATAGACAGATATTTAGCTGATTTCTTCGAAGCGAATAAGAAAGCTTTGATGTTGACAGGAGCAAGACAGATAGGAAAAACATATTCTATCCGTCGTTTCGGTCATGAACATTTTGAAAGATTCATAGAAATCAACTTCATCGAAAATCCAGGCTTGGTAAAGGTCTTCAGCAAGGCGAAGAATAGTCAAGACATCTTGTTGCGTCTCTCCACTGTGACCAGCCAGGATTTGGTCAAGGGCAGTACCCTTGTGTTCTTTGATGAAGTGCAGGAATGCCCGGAAATCGTAACTGCCATCAAATTTCTGGTGGAAGAGGGGAGCTATCGCTATGTTTTAAGCGGTAGCCTATTGGGAGTGGTGATCAAGAATCTCCGTTCTGCACCAGTGGGATATATGGATGTGAAAGATATGTATCCTCTTGATTTGGAGGAGTTTGCTACAGCAGTTGGTATCAATGATAGAATTATAGATGCTTTGAGGAAACATTTTACGGAAGGGACTGCTGTAGATGAATTCATCCATGAAAAGATGATGGAGGTATTCCGCCTTTATCTTATAGTAGGTGGAATGCCTGCAGCTGTTGATAAATATCTGGCTACCAATAATCTGCAAGATGTAATGGCAGAGCAGCAGGCTATCATACGTCTCTATAAGCAGGATATAGCGAAATATGACCCTGACCATAAATTGTATATTCAGGAAATCTTTGACAGGATCCCTGCTGAGCTTGATGCCAAGAACAAACGTTTCATATTGAAGAACCTGAATGAAAACATCAAGTTTGCACGTTATCAGAACAGTTTCTTGTGGTTGAAGGATGCCGGTGTAGCTTTGCCGGTATATAATGTTGAGGAGCCTACTGTGCCGTTGATTTTGTCGAGCAGCAGAAACTTATTCAAGCTGTTTATGGCAGATATTGGTCTTTTGGCAAGTCTTTATGCGGATGGCATTCAACTGAAGATTTTGGATAACGAACCGTCCATCAACTTTGGTTCGGTATATGAGAATGCCGTAGCACAAGAGCTCTGGGCGCACGGTTTCCAGTTGTATTATTATAACAACAAGCGCCAGGGTGAACTGGATTTTGTGATAGAGCAAAATGGTGAGGTGTTGCCGATAGAGGTTAAATCGGGCAAGGATTATGAGCGTCATAAAGCGCTTACGAATGTGGTGAACTCAACAACTTATCAGATTTCTAAAGCCTATGTGCTGTGTAATGATAATGTGAAGAAGGTGGGAAAAATCACTTATCTTCCTATTTACATGCTGATGTTTATCAAGAAGGAGCAGAAACTTCCTACCAAATATTCCATTGATTTAAGCGGACTGGTTTAAAGGAGCTCAGTATTAAAAGAGAGTCCGGTTTTTTACAGACTCTCTTTCATTATATTATGGGTTATTCTGCAGTCTCTATCATGTCGATGATGGTATAGATTGGCAAG
>ULSZ01022056.1_pt1 | contig 18364 bp, 18 predicted proteins | sample 1957151 | NCBI WGS metagenome assembly ULSZ01 (sample SAMEA4835721, study PRJEB28245) | human gut metagenome | biome: gut microbiome; material: fecal sample | place: Denmark | collected 2008
AGGAACTTGGCATTGATGCCCTCGTGGTCATCGGCGGCGACGGTTCTTTCATGGGTGCCCGCGCATTGGCGAACCAGGGCATTCCCTGCGTTGGCATTCCCGGCACCATTGATAACGATATTGCCTGCAGCGAGTATACCATTGGCTATGATACAGCCATGAATACCGCGGTAGAAGCCATTGATAAATTGCGTGATACCACCCAGAGCCATGACCGCTGCAGTGTTGTTGAGGTTATGGGCCACCATGCAGGCTATATTGCGCTGAACGTCGGCATTGCTACCGGTGCTTTGGCTGTGCTGCTGCCGGAGCGTCCGTTCGACTTTGAGCGTGACATTCTCCAGCGTATGCGCCAGACCCAGGTTACCGGCAAAAAGCACTTCATCATCATTGTGTCGGAAGGCGTTACTGATGCCCAGACCCTGGCCAACCAGATCCAGGCTGCAACAGGTGTTGATTCGCGTGCAACTGTTCTGGGCCACATCCAGCGCGGCGGTTCACCTACCGTGCGTGACCGTGTGAATGCCTCCCTGATGGGTTACCATGCAGTGGACCTGCTGGATAAGGGCATTTATAACCGCGTGGTTGCCCTGTCCGGCGGTAAGATCGTGGACTATGATGTCAACGTGGCGTTGTCGATGCACAAATACCTTGACCCGATGGAGATCGAAGTGGCACAGGCAATTTCCATCTGATGCGGTAAGTCCGTGCGGCCCTGTATATGGGCCGCATTTTTTTGTAAAGGTGCATATTTTGCGCCGTGCAGGCAAGAATTTTCGCATAATGAAAAAAAGTTCTTGCATTTTGCTGCACCTTGTGCTACTATACTATAGCAATACACACGCATTGCGTTGTTTTTTTGTGCCTTTTTTGCCGTAACACGTAAAAAGGTTAGAAAACAAGTACGCGATGCGGAGGGTAAAAAACTAAATTTTGGAGGAAATTAACTATGGCAGTCGTATCTATGAAACAGCTTCTCGAAGCCGGCGTGCATTTCGGTCATCAGACCCGCCGCTGGAACCCCAAGATGGCAAAGTACATCTTCACCGAGCGCAACGGCATCTACATCATTGACCTGCAGAAGACCGTAAAGAAACTCGATGAGGCTTACAACTTTGTCCGCGATGTTGCTGCTGACGGCGGCGAGATCCTGTTTGTTGGCACCAAGAAGCAGGCTCAGGAGTCCATCCGTGACGAGGCTACCCGCTGCGGCATGCACTATGTCAACGCTCGTTGGCTGGGCGGCATGATGACCAACTTCCGCACCATCCGTAAGCGCATCGACCGTATGGAGCAGCTGAAGACCATGCAGGAAGACGGCACTTTCGACCTGCTGCCGAAGAAGGAAGTTGTTAAGCTGGAGCTGGAGATGGCTAAGCTGGACAAGTACCTGGGCGGCGTTAAGAACATGAAGACCCTGCCGAAGGCTATGTTCATTGTTGACCCGCACAAGGAGCGCATCGCTGTTTCCGAAGCTCGCAAGCTGAACATCCCCATTGTTGCTATCGTTGATACCAACTGCGATCCCGATGAGATCGATTACGTCATCCCCGGCAACGACGACGCTATCCGCGCTGTCAAGCTGATCTCCGGCGCTATGGCTGATGCTGTGCTGGAAGGCAAGCAGGGTAAGCAGGATGCTCCCGCTGCCGAAGAGGCCGCCAAGGCTGAATAAGCCCGATCCCGCCCGAAACTGTTTGTACACCTAAATTCAGAAAGGACGAATGAACATGGCTGTTTCTGCAAAGGACGTTATGGAACTGCGCCGCCAGACTGACTGCGGCATGATGGAATGCAAGAAGGCTCTTGTCAAGGCTGATGGCGACATCAATAAGGCTATCGAGATTCTGCGTGAAGAGGGTCTGGCTACTGCCGCTAAGAAGGCTGGCCGTATCGCTGCTGAAGGCATGGTTTACGCTGTTGCCACCGCTAACGGTGCTGTTGTTGTTGAAGTCAACGCTGAGACCGACTTTGTTGCCAAGAACGATAAGTTCGTTGAGTTCACCAAAGATCTGGCCAATGTTGTTGCTGAGCAGAAGCCCGCTGATGTTGAGGCTCTGATGGGCTGCAAGATGGGCGAAGGCACTGTTGACGAAGCTCTGAAGGCTCTGATTCTGGTCATCAAGGAGAACATCAAGGTTCGCCGTTTTGCTTTCTATGAGGGCCATTGCGCCGCTTACGTTCACGGCGGCGGCACCCACGGCGTTATCGTTAAGTTCGATACCACCGATGAAGTTGCTGCTAAGCCGGAGTTCGTTGAGTTTGGCAAGGATATTGCAATGCAGATCGCTGCTGCAAACCCGAGCTACCTGAACCGTGAGGCTGTGCCTGCTGAGGCTATCGAGAACGAGAAGAAGATTATCATCGCTCAGATGGCTAACGATCCGAAGGCCGCCAACAAGCCCGACGCTATCAAAGAGAAGATGGCTACCGGCCGTCTGGGCAAGTTCTACAAGGAGAACTGCCTGGTCGATCAGGCTTTCATCAAGGATGGCAACATGGACGTGAACGCCTATGTGAACGCTACCGCTAAGAAGCTGGGCGGCGATATCAAGATCGTTGAGTACACCCACTTCATCAAGGGCGAAGGCCTGGAAAAGCGCGTTGACGACTTCGCTGCTGAAGTTGCCGCCGCTGTTAAGGGCTAATTAGCTGATTGCTTTCTGAAAGAGCACTTTGAGAGTTTACCTCTTGGGGTGCTCTTTTTTGTTTGCTTTTGAGTGGTAAAATTTGGAACGCTATCTCCAGAAAAGCCACCTGCCTTTGTTCAGCTAATCCGATTTTTGTGTCTCTTTCACGCATGTGATTATCCTCAATTTTTGCCAGTATCCTATCCGAAACTCTACCATGACCAATGGCATCGTCCTTGATCCGTTCCTTGGCAGCGGCTCTACGCTGATTGCCAGTGAGAAAACAGACCATGTGTGCCGGGGCATTGAGTTTGACCCGAAGTTCGTGGATGTCATCGTGAAGCGGTACGCCTGTTTGCTCTCTTCCATTTTTTCTTTGGCGATCTCAGCACGGTTGATATAATCCTTAATGGCGTTTGCAACTAATCTAAATCCTTCAGTAATAGCCCAAATGGCCGCGGCCTGAGCAGCAGTTGTCAACATCTGCAGACCAATACCCTTGATGGCGTTTGTCAGTTTGCCTGCGCCGGTTACGGAACTAAAGAAGTTTTTCAAACTAAGAGTTCCTTCGTCGGCGTTTTTAGCAAATTCTTGTAACGTAACAGAAGCGCCTTCAAGTTTTTTTAATGCTGCGTCTTTATCATGACTTTCTTCAAATTCTTCATTAAAGGCTTGTAAGGCTTTTGTATCAGAATCCAAATTTTTAGCAAAATCGTAATCATTGTTGAAATTACCAGCCAGCCAAGAAAGCACCGTTCCTTTTTTCGTGACTCCCATATCATTGGCTTCTGCAAGAGCTTTTTTAAGATCTGAGATAGACTCTCGCCATCTTTTTCCGTTAAGAGTTACAAAGGACCCTGTGTTCAAATCATTACCTGTTCCGAACATATTAAACAGATTCAAAATCCAGTTGTTCTACTAATTACTGTGTGTTATAATTAGCATAAGGTTATAAAATAACATGTTCAAGAGGTGTAAAAGTATGAACTTTAACGAAACACTTTACTATATTTGTCCCGTTTGTGGAGAAAAGTTTTCTTCAGAAGATGATCAACCAGATTGTGATTTCTGTAAGAATCATACGCTCATAATTTACTCTATAGAGACATCAAATGATATTCATTCACAAGTAGAGAAAATGTCTCCATTAGAATTTCAGGAAAACTTAAAACTAGGACCTTGGGATAAATTTTATATCGAACTTTATGCTGGTGACAAAGAAAAGATAAAAAAGCAAAAAGAATACGCCGTATACAAAGAACTCCTCTATAAAAAATACGTCTACAACAGCCCTCTCTTTGACAAAGCCAAGTTTGACATGCGTGCCGAGTGGGAATACGAAAACGCCGTAGAGATGGAAGAGTGCTACCGTAAGCGCCAAGAAGAAAAGAACAAACCTCGCTGTCCCAAGTGTGGCTGTACCGAGTTCCAGATGGTTCCCCGCAAGTGGTCACCCCTTACCGGGTTCCTGACGAATAAGGTTGACCGAGTATGCGTGAAGTGTAAGATGAGATATTAAGGATAGTCCTCTTATATATCTAAAAACATAAAAAGGAGTACAAACACTTTCTGCAACATATATGACATCTCTATAGTTGCAAAAAAACATAAAATAGCCAAAGCGAAATCTCCACCGTCCATAAAAAAATCACCTCTCAGAAATACCAAAAGCCCCGGCCATTAAAGGTCAGGGCTTATCTTTATTGTATGCTGGTAAAATCAATCGTTCCATGCGTACATCGTAAATATAAAGTGGCTTTTTTGTGCTGAAGTTGAAGTCTTTTCTTGTCCAATCCTCCCTAAAGGAACATAATAAAAAAGATAAAATTCAAAAGGAGCTACCGACATGAATTCCACGCAAGACAGCACAGCAACCCAAAAGTCACTCTTTGCACGGTATCAGGAGCACATCACCAGTGCAATTTTTATCGGCCTGGTGCTTGGTATCCTGACCGGGCTTTTCCTGGCAAGCCGCTTTGATGTGGTCTTGACCGTTACCACATTGCTTGGCAGCATTTACATGAATGCGCTGAACATGATGATCTTTCCGCTGGTGTTCTGCTCCATCGTGGTGGGCATTACCAGCATCGGCAACGCCAAAACCACCGGAAAAATCACCGGCGGTGCCATGATATTCTTCCTGTTCACTACAGCGCTGGCAAGCTTTGTGGGGCTGATTATCCCCAGAGCCATCAATCTTGGAAAAGGCGTCCGGTTTGAAATGGCAACCTCCGATATCGAGGCCAGCAAAATGACCAGCATTCTTGACACCGTCAAAAACCTGATTCCCGCCAATCCGGTGGCTGCTTTTGCCAACGGCAATATGCTGTAGGTGCTGACTTTTGCGGTTATCATCGGCTTTACCCTTGTTGCAATCGGCGAAAAAGGCGAGCCGCTGCTGAAAGTGATTGAATCCGGCAACGAGGTTTGCCTGAAAATCATCAGCACTGTGATGTACTTTACCCCCATCGGCGTTTTCTGCACCATTGTTCCGGTGGAGGAAGCCAACGGCACGGAAACCATTCTTTCCCTCACAACCCTGCTGGTCGTTCTTTATGTTACCTTCTTCTCATTTGCCGCTATCGTGTATGGCAGTTCCGTCAAGTTCCTTGGCAAGGCAAGCCCGGCAAAGTTTGTTAAAGCCTGCCTGCCGGCAGCTCTGAACGCCTTTGGCACCTGTTCCAGTTCGGCCACCATCCCCCTCAGCAAGCAGTGCATGGAGGACGAGATGGGCGTATCCGATAAAATCACCAGTATCGCTATCCCTCTGGGCGCAACGGTCAACATGGATGCTGTTTCCATCGTGTTGTCGTTCATGATCGTGTTTTTTGCCAACGCCTGCGGCGTTGAGGTCAGTACCTCCATGATGATTGTGATCCTGCTGGCAAATGTGATCTTGTCCGTGGGCACCCCCGGCATCCCCGGTGGTGCAATCGCTTCGTTCGCCGCGCTGGCTACCATGGCGGGTTTCCCGGCTGGCGTGATGGGCGTTTATATCAGCATCAATACCCTATGCGATATGGGCGCTACCTGCGTGAACGTTATTGGCGATATGGCAGGCTGCGTGGTGCTGAAAGAGAAAATTAAGCTGGATGACTGACACAGTTCCCACAAAACAAAATGACAAGTTACATTTGGGCGGGCAGCGACGAAAAACAACTGCCCGTCTTTTTGCTGCCTGCTTTGCTTTCAGCGGAAAAAGATGCTAAAATAAAGCAGTTGAAAAATAACACCGGAAGGGGAGCGCACAAAAACGCAAGATGGACGATAAGATAAGGAATACCTCAAAGCCCGGCGTGGCATATTATCATCTGCCGGGGCTGTTTGAATTTTATGGGCTGTACCGCATGTTCCTGCCGCTGTTCTATCATCACAGAGAATATTTTTACAACTGGTGCGCCATCGGCTCCATTTATGGGGCCCTGGGCGACTGCATCTGGGGTGGCGGCCGCACAAGTTTTGGCGTGCAGGACCCCGAAGATGTTATGGATCTGATGCGCGAATATGGGATATCCGCCCGGCTGACATTCAGTAACTCACTGCTGCGTGAAGAACACCTGGCGGACATAAAGTGCAACGCCCTGTGTAAGCTGTTTGAAAATAGCGGCGGCGCACAAAACGGCGTTATTGTCCATTCGGACTTGCTGCTCAGATATCTGGAAAGCCGTTATCCGGGGCTTTACTTTGTTTCATCTACAACCAAGGTGCTCACGGAATTCCCGCAGTTGCAGGCGGAATTGAATCGGGATGACTTCCGCTATGTTGTGCCGGATTTCCGGTTAAATAAAGAATTTGAACAGTTGAACAACCTGCCCCAGCCCCAGAAAGATAAAGTGGAATTCCTTTGCAATGAATGCTGCTGGTTTGGCTGCAAGGACAGAAAGCGCTGCTATGAAAATGTAAGCCGTAAAAACCTTGGCGAAACCTGCCCCGACCACCGCTGCGCAGCCCCTGGCGCACAGGAAGGGTATCGCTTTTCAAAAGCAATGGACAACCCCGGTTTTATTGGCATCCAGGATATTCAAAATATCTATCTGCCCATGGGCTTTTCCAACTTCAAAATTGAGGGCCGCGGGCTTGGCAGTGCCTTGATTTTGGAGTTTCTGCTTTACTATATGACAAAGCCAGAATACCAGCTGCGCGTCCGCGAAGAAATTTATCTCAATAATATGCTAGACCTGTTCTGAATGGGGAAACGGCGCAATCGCTTTATTCAATATTTAAGGCAATACCGCATAATTCTAAGTGCCGATACGGCGAGCGAGGTGCGGCAGATGCCAAGCCAAAAGCGCAGATAATACTGGATGCTGCAAAGGTGAGCGCCGCCAGTGGCGGAAACAGCGAACCGAAGCAGGGGCAGCGGTCGCAGAGTGCAAGGGGCTTTTGCCCCCGAAGCACGATGCGGGTACCGCAACCCGACATTATCGAGCATTTTGGCAACGCAGATGCCGTGCCGCAGCTGCCGGAGCGGTGCTTAAGCCGTCAAGCGGGAATTGTGCGGTGCTGCCTTAAGAATTAAATGTCAGTTTAGCACAGAAAAATTCTGGAATCCGCTTGCTCTCATGCTACATGAGGGACGTATACGCAAAGTATCCCTTAAAAATAAAAATGCAAATCGAAAGTGAGGCATGATGATCGAATGAATGATTTTGTTTATAACAGCGGCGTACGGATTATTATGCGATTGCGGAAAACTTGAACCGAACAGAATCCGAAAACCTGAACGGAAACCACATTTTTGCAGGCGGGCTGGCACGATTTGTGATATAATAGACAGCATACAAATCGAAGAGAGGGGAATGTTTTGATGGAACTGCAAAAAGGCCGCCCGATGGATACTACGGGCAGATTGGCCAAAGAAACCCGGACCTATGATTTACTGGATAGTCTTGGGATCGAATATAACTGCATTGACCATGCCCCGGCCATGACGATGGAAGTCTGCCAGGAAATTGACAAAACGCTGCAGGCGGTCATCTGCAAAAATCTTTTTCTTTGTAACCGTCAGGAAACCGCGTTTTACCTGCTGATGATCCCGGATACCAAGGTGTTCCACACCAAGGATCTATCCGCCCAGATCCACTCCGCGCGCCTGTCCTTTGCCAAGCCGGAATATATGGAAAAGTTCCTTGATATCACTCCCGGCTCGGTCAGTGTGCTGGGCCTGATGAACGATACCGAAAACCATGTGCAGCTTTTGATCGATGAAGATGTGCTGAACAGTGAATATGTGGGCTGCCACCCCTGCATCAATACTTCCAGCCTGCGCCTGCGCACAAAAGACCTGGTGGAAACCATTCTGCCCGCCATCCACCATGAATTTGTCCGGGTTAAACTGTAATTCCGTGGGGGTAAAGCAGAATGATTTTGATTATGGCAAAATGATGTGATGACTTCGCCAATTTCTTACACATAAACCACTTTACAATCCAGAGTTATACCATATAGTGGTGCAACCGGCCAGGGGAGCTTTGCTTTTTTGAGTGATTCAAAAAGTGAAGTGTCCCTGGCATTCTTTTTGTCTTTTTCCATGCCTGCAGCAGGCAAAACTTACCGTAATACCGCGGTTGGTGCCAGGGGACACACGGCCAAATGCCACATGCAGCACGCTGCCCCGCGCCGGAATGCGGCGTAACGTTAGCAGCCAACGGCATGGATGCGGCGCGCACTTTAACCTTGTTACTGACCACACCTCGTTTTATGAGCGTTACGGCTGGCAGTTTTACTGCATGGTGCAGGGCGATGGCGAGGAAGAGCCCTCGCGGCTGCATATCCATACGATGTAAAGCGTGTTATTGTTCGCTGTGCCCCGCAAAATGTCTGTAAGGTGCGATGCTCTCATTGAGCCGGGGAAGAACCCGAACGATTTATCATCCTCTCCAATAAAAGCATAAACAAAAAGCAGCGTGAACCCAATCACGCCGCTTTTTTAATCGTTAATGCAGATGATAAATATCGGATCGTCCCAATTATACGAAACCAAGCAATCTCTCTTAATACTCCGTCTCGCGGAACTTCAGGCTGCCGTTATCGCCCATTTCGTCCACAATGGCCAGGCTGGCCAGTTTGTAACCCTCGCGGCGCAGCTCGTCGCCGCCCGGCTGGAAGCCTTTTTCAATGCAGATGCCGATACCCGCCACACTGGCTCCGGCCTGCTGGCAGACATCCAAGAGACCGCGCATGGCCTTGCCGTTTGCCAAAAAGTCATCCAGAATCAGCACACGGTCATTGGGGCCAAGGAACTTCTGGGCCAGGGTGATATTGTAATCTTTGCCGTAAGTATAAGAATGTACTGTGGAAGTGTACACATCGCCATCAATGTTTTTGCTTTTGGCCTTTTTGGCAAACACCACGGGCACATCAAAGTGGCGAGCCGTCATGCAGGCAATCGCAATGCCGGATGCCTCAATAGTCAGGATCTTGTTTACTCCGTCATCCTTAAAAATGCGGTAAAACTCCTCGCCGATTTTATCCAGCAGGTCAACATCCAGCTGGTGGTTCAAAAAGCAGTCAACTTTCAGCACATTGCCCGGGCGGACCTGCCCATCGCGCAGAATGCGGTCTTCCAAAAGCTTCATCTTAAGATACCCCTTTCATGTTTACCAACTATTATGCCTAATTCCGCCGCGTTTTTCAACCCTTAAAACCAGGTTTTTCATTTTTTTATTACAAACTTTGTCAATATGGTAGTTTGATAATATTTTGTAACCAAACTTTGTGCAAAACCGCCACAAAGGCTTTGGATTCCATCTGCAATTTATGCCGATATTCCGTATTGAAGATTTGCCAACTTAGCGGTATACTTTAGTTTAAATTACAGTTATGGGCTGTGCAACCCGTTCCGGCAGGCGTTTGCCCGCCGGAGGCTGTAAATCATTAGGAGGGAATAACAATGAACAAAAAGGTCATCAGTGCAATGCTGGCTGCTTCCATGGCTGTCAGCCTGGCCGCCTGCGGTTCCACCGCTACTTCCGAAGCTACTTCCGCTGTCTCTTCCGAGACTTCCAGCACCGTCGCTTCCGGCGAGTCCGCTGCTTCCGGCTCCTACACCGGCACCCCCATCAAGGTTGGCGGCATCGGCCCCATCACCGGTGCTGCTGCAACCTACGGCAATGCTGTTAAGAACGCTGAAGAACTGGCTGTCAAAGAGATCAACGCCGCAAACGGCAGCGATGTTTTTGACTGGAAGTTCGAGGACGATGAGCACGATGCTGAAAAGAGCGTCAACGCTTACAACTCCCTGAAAGACTGGGGCATGCAGGTTCTGGCTGGCCCCGTTACCACTACCCCGACCCTGGCAGTTGCTGCTGAGAGCGTCAACGATAACATGTTCGTTATGACCCCTTCTGCCTCTGCACAGACCGTTATCGAAACCGGCGACAATGTCTACCAGATCTGCTTCACCGACCCCAACCAGGGTGTTGCATCCGCTGACTACATTGCCGAGAACGCTCTGGCTACCAAAATCGGCGTCATCTATGACTCTTCTGACGCTTACTCTTCCGGCATTTACGCCAAGTTCAAGACCGAAGCTGAGAGCAAGAGCCTTGAGATCGTCACTGCTGAAGCTTTCACCAGCGACAACAAGAGCGACCTGTCCACCCAGGTTGCCAAGTGCCAGGAAGCTGGCGCTGAGCTGGTGTTCCTGCCCATCTACTACACCGAGGCTTCTCAGATCCTGACCACCGCCAACAAGACTGGCTATGAGCCCATCTTCTTCGGCTGCGATGGCATGGATGGCATCCTGGATGTTGAGGGCTTTGATACCTCTCTGGCTGAGGGCCTGATGCTGCTGACTCCGTTCGCTGCTGACGCTCAGGATGAAAAGACCCAGGCATTTGTTTCCGCTTACGTTGCCGCTTACGGCGAAACCCCGAACCAGTTCGCTGCTGACGCATACGACGTTATCTACAGCATGTACCAGGCAGTTCTGGAAACCGGCGTCACCGGCGATATGGATGCCAGCGAGATCTGCGAGCAGCTGAAGACCGGTTACACCAGCATGACCTTTGACGGCTTGACTGGTACCGGCATGACCTGGGATGCTTCCGGCGCTGTTTCCAAGGATCCTAAGGCTGTTGTGATCAAGGATGGCGCTTACGCCGCTATGTAATCTCTGCACAAAAGCAGGGAACCGCGTGCTGAAAAGCATGCAAAATTGAGTTTTGGCCAATGGGGGCTGCTGATTTACCATGTCAGCAGCCCCCATTTTGTTACGCGCAGAGAAAAAAGTGACAGAAAGTGCCTGTTTTAGCCAAAAATACGTACCTTTTGCGCTTTAAGGCATTGTACTGTGCGGACAGATGTGTTAATATTATATACATATTTTGTTTTTCCGCTGTGCAATAATCAGGTGGTGTGCGCCGCCTTGGTGTGGAAGAACAAGGAAAAAATAGAGTGAGGTGTTCTGCACAATGCAATTTCTATCCTATCTGATCAATGGCATCAGCTTGGGCAGTGTGTACGCGCTGATCGCATTGGGGTATACCATGGTTTATGGTATTGCCAAAATGCTGAACTTTGCCCATGGCGATGTCATCATGATTGGCAGCTATGTGATCTTTTTCGCATTCGGCTCGTTCGGGCTTAACCCCATTGTGTCGGTGCTGTTGTCCATGGTGGTGTGCACCATTCTGGGCGTTACCATGGAGCGTGTGGCCTACCGCCCCCTGCGCGAAGCCCCGTCCCTGGCTGTTCTGATCACAGCCATCGGCGTTTCCTACCTGCTGCAGCAGGTGGCCCAGCTGCTGTGGACTTCCAACCCCAAGAACTTCAAGTCCGTTGTCAGCCTGCAGCCCATTAAATTGTTTGACGGCCAGCTGACCATCTCAGCCGAAACGCTGGTCACCATCTTGGCCTGCATCCTCATCATGGTTGTGCTCACCCTGTTCATCAACCACACTTCCGCCGGTCACGCTATGCTGGCTGTGTCCGAGGACCGCGGTGCTGCCCAGCTGATGGGCATTAACGTCAATGCCACGATTTCTCTGACTTTCGCCATTGGTTCTGCGCTGGCCGCAGTTGCCGGTGCCCTGATGTGTTCCTCTTACCCGACTTTGATGCCCACCACCGGCGCAATGCCCGGCATCAAGGCGTTCGTGGCAGCGGTTTTTGGCGGCATCGGTTCTATCCCCGGTGCTTTCCTGGGCGGTATCCTGCTGGGGATCATCGAAAACCTCAGCAAGGCTTACATCTCCACCCAGCTGTCCGATGCCATCGTGTTTGTTGTTCTGATCGTTGTGCTGATCGTCAAGCCTACCGGCCTGCTCGGCAAAAAGGTCAACGTGAAAGTGTAAGGTGAGGATCATGGCATTAACAAAATGGAACCAAGTGAAAAAAAGCACCAAAAGTAATTTTATCACCTTTGGCATCGTCATTGGGTTTTACATTGTCGTTCAGCTGCTGGCAGCCGCCGGTGTGCTGACCAACTCTTTCTCCGGCCAGCTGGTGCCCATCTGCGCTTATGTGGTCATGGCTGTTTCGCTGAACCTCGTTGTCGGCTTTTTGGGTGAGCTGAGCCTCGGTCATGCCGGTTTTATGAGCGTTGGCGCGTTTTCCGGCACGCTGGTCTGGGTCAGCCTGTATGATGTGGCCCCGCACTGGCTGGCGTTGATCCTGGCCTTTGTTGTGGGAGGCGCTATGGCCGGTATCTTCGGCGTCATCGTTGGTGTTCCCGTTCTGCGCCTGTCCGGCGACTATCTGGCCATCGTTACCCTGGCATTTGGCGAGATCATCAAAAATATTATGAACGCCGTTTACCTGGGCGTGGACGACAGCGGCCTACATTTTTCCCTTAAAGATGCCGCTTCGATGAACATGGCCGAGGATGGCAAGATCCTGATCAACGGCGCCATGGGCATTACCGGCATCAAAAAGACTTCCACCTTTACCATGGGCATTATTCTGGTGCTTATCACGCTGGTGGTTGTGCTCAACCTGATCCGCTCCCGCGCTGGCCGCGCTATCTCCGCTATCCGCGATAATGAGATTGCTGCCAAGAGCATCGGCATCAATATCACCCGCTATAAGCTGATGGCTTTTGTACTGTCCTCCGTGTTTGCCGGCATGGCAGGCGTGCTGTACAGCTTGAACTATTCTTCTTTGGTTGCCAAAAAGTTTGATTACAACACCTCCATCAACATTCTGGTCTTCGTGGTTCTGGGCGGCATCGGCAGCATCCGCGGCTCCGTGATTGCAGCGGCCATCCTGACCGTTCTGCCCGAAATGCTGCGCGGCCTGAACGATTACCGCATGCTGATCTATGCTATCGTTCTGATTGTCATGATGATCTTTACCCGCAGCCCCAAGCTGGTGGCATGGCGCAAAGAAGTGGCTGAAAAAATCACCGAGAAATTCCCGATTTTGAAGCTGAACAAATTCCTAAAGGATAAAAGCAAAAAGGAGGCGGCATAAATGGCACTGCTGGAAGTCAGTAACCTTGGCATTGCGTTCGGCGGCCTGCAAGCCGTTTCGCAGCTGGATCTTAAAATCGAAAAAGGCCACCTGTATGGCCTGATCGGCCCCAACGGCGCGGGCAAAACCACCGTGTTCAATATGCTGACCGGTGTGTATAAGCCCACCGAGGGCAACATTGTGCTGGATGGCAACGATATTACCGGTGCCACCCCGGAAGCCATCAGCAAGGCGGGCATTGCCCGCACGTTCCAGAACATCCGCCTGTTTAATGATATGACAGTTCTGGATAACGTCAAGGTCGGCCTGCACAACCAGGTTGTTTACGGCATGTGGACCGGTATCCTGCGCTTGCCGTCTTTCCGTGAAAAAGAGCACGAGATGGACCGCCGTGCTATGAAGCTGCTGAAAATTTTTGACCTGGATGCGGAGGCTAACTATAAAGCCAGCCAACTGCCCTACGGCAAACAGCGCAAGCTGGAAATTGCCCGCGCCCTGGCTACCAACCCGAAACTGCTGCTGCTGGACGAGCCCGCAGCCGGTATGAACCCCAACGAAACCGAAGAACTGATGAACACCATCCACAGCGTGCGTGACCAGTTCGGCGTTGCCATCCTGCTCATAGAGCATGATATGAACTTCGTTATGGGTATCTGCGAGGAGATCACCGTGCTGGACTATGGCCGTGTGATTGCCCGCGGCGACGGCAAAACCATCCGCAATAACCCCAAGGTCATTGCGGCCTATCTGGGAGGTGACGACTAATGGGTGAGCTGCTTTCGGTTAAAAATATCAATGTTTATTACGGTTCCATCCACGCCATCAAGGATGTTTCGTTCCATGTGGACGAAGGAGAAATCGTTACTCTGATCGGTGCAAACGGTGCTGGCAAAACCACCACCATGCACGCCATCTCCGGCCTGCTCAAGCTGGCCAGCGGCGAGATTACCTATGACGGTAACCTGATCAGCAAGATGGAAGCCCACAAAATCGTCCGCCTTGGTCTGGCCCAGGTGCCGGAGGGACGCCGTGTATTCAGCGGCCTGACTGTGCAGCAGAACCTTTCCATGGGTGCTTATACCCGCCACGATGGTAAGGATGCCATCCAGAGCGATTATGACATGGTGTTTGACCTGCTGCCCCGCCTGAAAGAGCGCCGCAACCAGCCCGCCGGAACCCTTTCCGGCGGCGAACAGCAGATGCTGGCCGTGGGCCGCGCCCTGATGTGCAAACCTAAGATCCTGCTGCTGGATGAACCCTCCATGGGTCTTTCTCCGCTGCTGGTCAAGGAAATCTTTAAGATCATCCGCGACATTAACCGCCAGGGCGTTACTGTGCTGCTGGTGGAACAGAACGCGAAGATGGCACTGGATATTGCCAACCGCGCCTATGTGCTGGAAACCGGCACCATCAAGATGGAGGGCGAAGCCACCGAGCTTGCCAATAACATCGAAGTGCGCAAGGCTTACCTTGGCTGCGAATAACCATAGCATAAGATACGCCCCTGCAATGAACAGAAACTGACAAAACAGCCCCGGCTTTTACCTGATTGCATTCAGGAAAAGCCGGGGCTGTTTTTTGTTTATTTGATGGTATGCAATGATGATAAGATGGTAACTTGGCTATCCGTACTGCCATGATCATATACGGCAGGGGAGTGCCGATATAATTTTACCGTACTCCCTCCGGCGGGCGCTGTTCATCGCTCAGTGGCTGGGTCAACAGATTCAGCACTTTGTTGTAAATTTCGCTCCCGCAGGCTACAAAATGGTCGCGCACCTGTTCAGCGGTCATGGCGTCCGGCATCGTCACCTGCAGGGTGAATGCGCCGTGCTGCTGGTTTTTATCCTGAATGGTGCAGGTTACGCGGTAACGGTCACCGTCTTTTTCAATGTCGGCATGGTTCTGGGCCGCCTTGTGCACCCAGCTCTGGATGCGGATAACTGCCAGAATCGCACTTTCCCGCACGCTGCGGGGCAAATCTTCCGAGAGAGTCTGAGCCACTGTGGTACCTTTTTCGGTAATGGTGTAGCCGTTGGTTCCCTCAATGGCCAGCCCCTGGGTCACAAGATCGTTCAGCGCGCCAACAAATTCAAAATAATTGACCAGCTCTTCCTGCAAAAGCGCAGCCTCCATGGCTTCACGGGTCACAGGCCCCACGCTTTTAATCAGGTAGCACAGCAAAATACGAATCTCGGTATCATTGGTCAAGCCGCCCATCTTTACACCGGCGGTAAATGCTTCTGCCATGGTCTCACTTCCTGAACAGGGGGCACAGGCAGCACCGTGCCCTCAAACTTTACTTTGTAATTATTATACAGGAGTTTCAAAAAACTTACAAGCGCAAAATTCTTGCCCGCTTAAGCCGGCTTCAAAACACCGTTTCGATCTGCTTGCGGCTTTGCGGGGTGGAGTAGATCCACCGGTCCAGCCGTCCACGGGTCACAAAATAGTGTGGCTCAAACCGCATTTTCTGGTTCAGGTTCTTGTTCACCACCACCAGCTTGATCTTCATTTTATCCGGCAGAATGCTTTTAATATACACGCTCACCGTCTGGCCGGGGTGCAGTGCCGTATCCGGCTCCGCCAGCCCGGCCAGGTTGGGGGCAATCTCAATGAACACACCGTAATCTTCCACACTGCGCACAATACCCACCACGGTCTCCCCGGCGGCAAAGCAGGCGGCGTTCTCACTCCAGGTTCCAAGCAGCTCCCGCAGGGTCAGCACAATGCGGTCCTGCTCATCCCGGTTCTTGATGGCGCACAGCAGCTGCTGGCCCACCGTTACACGGTCTGCCGGGGAAGCAATCCGCGAAACTGAAAGGCAGTCGATTGGCAGCAGTGCTGAAATGCCGCACCCGACATCGCAGAACGCGCCAAAGTTTTCAATGTGTGTTACCGTGCAGGGAATCACGCTGCCGTTTTCCAGCTGGTCCAGGTACTGCTCCCGGCAGGCCCGCTGCGCCGCCGCGCGGGAAAGCAGATAAACGGCCTCGCCGTTTTCATCCTGCGTCGTACCCTGGACCACAAAACAGGTCGGCCGCCCCACGCGGGTCAGCACAGCGATCTCTTTGACTGTCTCACCGGGGGCAGTGTCCAGACATTCTTCAAACGGCATATACGCATGGTGCCCGCACAGCTCAAAGCGCAGGCGGCGGTTGGTATCAAAGGCAAGGGCTGTGCTTTGCAGCACCTCCCCGGCGGCAATGCAATGATCCAGCTCTTCCCGCCGCAGGTGGGAAGCGTTGCGGCAAAGTCCTTCAGCACGGTATTCAAGCATTTGTTTTCCTCTTTTCTTATATATAAAATAAAAGAACAACGATCATAGCTGCCGCTACCGCCAAAAGTTCACAAAAGATTCTCCTGGCGGGGGCAGCTTTTCCCGGCAGGGCTATTTTCAAAACTGCCGGGATGGTATATAATAATATCTGTATCGCATTGTTCACAGGTACAGCCTGTAGCCCTGCGGACCAGATCAAAGAAAGGCGGTGGAAGAATGGACGTTCAGGTTGGTGATGTGATCATGACCAAAAAGCCGCACCCCTGTGGAGCCAACCGGTTTGACGTACTGCGCGTGGGCATGGATTTTAAGATCCGCTGCCAAAAATGCGGCCATGAGATTATGCTGCCGCGCGTAAAGATTGAAAAGAACATCAAAAAAATCCTGCGCAGCGGGGAAGAGTAGCGGCAAAAGCTCTTTAACCATCCGGCACAATTTTGTGCCCCTAATGTAAGGAGATTTGCCTCTATGTTTGACGATTTAAGCCAGGTAAAGCGCCGCTATGAGGAGCTTGCCTACCGCATGACCACCCCCGAAGCAATGAATGACCCCGCGGCCTATGCAGCCATGATGCGGGAGTATAAGGAACTGACCCCCCTGGTGGAAGCATACTGCAGCTATACCGCCCTGCAAAAAGAAGTGGACGAAGAAAAAGCGCTGCTGGATGCCCCCACGGAGGATGCTGCCTTTAACGATATGGTACAGCAGGAATTACGCGAAAACTGGCAAAAACTGGAAGGCCTGGAACAAAAAATCCGCCTGCTGCTTTTGCCCAAAGATGCCAACGATGAAAAAAGCATCATCATGGAAATCCGTGCGGGTGCCGGCGGCGAGGAAGCCGCCCTGTTTGCCCACAGCCTGCACCGTATGTACACCATGTACGCCGCACGCCAGAACTGGGCCTGCTCCGTCATCAGCCTGAACGAGACAGAGCTGGGCGGTGTAAAGGAGATCACGTTCTCGATCGAAGGGCCCGGCGTTTACAGCCGCTTAAAGTTTGAAAGCGGCGTTCACCGCGTGCAGCGCGTGCCGGAAACCGAGACCCAGGGCCGCATCCACACTTCCACCGCCACCGTTGCCGTCATGCCGGAAGCTGAGGAAGTGGAGCTGGAACTGAACCCCAAGGACCTGCGCATTGATACCTTCCGCTCCTCCGGCGCAGGCGGCCAGCACATCAACAAAACGTCGTCCGCCATCCGGGTGACCCACCTGCCCACCGGTATGGTGGTGGAGTGCCAGGACCAGCGCAGCCAGCGCGAAAACAAAGAGCAGGCATTGAAAGTTCTACGCAGCCGCCTGCTGCATCAAAAGCAGGAAGCATACGACCAGGAATATAACGCCAAGCGCCAAAGCCAGGTGGGCAGCGGCGACCGCAGCGAGAAGATCCGCACCTACAACTTCCCGCAGGACCGCGTGACCGACCACCGCATCGGCTTGACACTGCGCAATTTACAGGATATACTGGACGGCAACCTTGACCGGGTGATTGAGCCGTTGATTCTGGCCGATCAGGAAGAAAAGCTCAAAAATAACCCCATCCAGTAACCCCACATCGTAAAAGAAGGAATCAAGATCTATGAATACTCAGGTTTTGCCTGTTAATGAGGAAAGCATTGCCCTTGCCGCTAAACTGCTGCAGCAGGGAGAACTGGTAGCTCTGCCGACCGAAACGGTGTACGGCATTGCCGCCGATGCCCGCAACGGTGAGGCTGTCAAAAAAATTTTTGAAGCCAAAGGCCGCCCGCAGGATAACCCGCTGATCGTGCATATCTGCGGCATGGAAATGCTGCACGGCATTGTGTCTGAAGTGCCGGAACGCGCCAAAAAGCTGGCCGCCGCATTCTGGCCCGGCCCGCTCACCATGGTCATGCCCCGCGGACCGGAAGTGTCCGAAGTGACCTGTGCCGGGCTGGATACGGTCGGCGTGCGCATGCCGTCCCATCCGGTGGTGCAGGCGGTCATCAAAGCCAGCGGCGTGGCGTTTGCCGCCCCGTCTGCTAACCTTTCCGGCAAGCCCAGCCCCACCAACGCACAGGATACC
>ULSZ01039567.1_pt1 | contig 17837 bp, 18 predicted proteins | sample 1957151 | NCBI WGS metagenome assembly ULSZ01 (sample SAMEA4835721, study PRJEB28245) | human gut metagenome | biome: gut microbiome; material: fecal sample | place: Denmark | collected 2008
GCCGAATTTTTTGGCAGCAGCGTCGAGAACCTCTACAGCTGCATCAACTATTTCTACACCAATGCCGTCACCTGGCAGTAAGCAAATCTTCATTATTTGTTTTCTCCTTTAATATAATTAATCAGGCCGCCGCAGTCTGCGATATGCTGGATGAATTCTGGCAGCGGTTTTGTTTTGATCGTAATATTTTTGTTGAGGATTTTGATTTCACCCTTGTTTACATCAACGTCGATTTCATCGCCGGGTTCAATCTTTTCTACGTCGGCGCCTATTTCCAGCACAGGCAGGCCGATGTTGATAGCATTGCGGTAGAAGATACGGGCAAAGCTGTCTGCTACAATGCATTTGATGCCCTTAACCTTTAATACTACCGGGGCATGCTCACGGGAGGAGCCGCAACCGAAGTTTTTGCCGGCAACGATGTAATCTCCGGGCTGTACGTTGGCGGCGAAGTTAATTTCCAGGTTTTCCTTCGCATCTTCCATTGCATGCTCTGCTAATTCTTTGAAATCGGCAATGTTCAGATATCTTGCCGGGATAATAACGTCTGTATCAATGTGGTCGCCGTAACGCCAAACTTTGCTCATTTTACTACCTCCTCAGGGCTGGTGATATAACCGGTGATGGCACTGGCTGCAGCGGTATAGGGGCTTGCCAGATAAACCTCGCTGTCGACATGGCCCATGCGGCCACGGAAGTTGCGGTTAGTGGTGGAAACAGCGCGCTCGCCTGCTGCGAGGATACCCATGTAACCGCCCAGGCAGGGACCGCAGGTCGGAGTGGAAACGGCAGCACCGGCATCAATAAAGGTATCGATGTAACCGCGGTGCATAGCCTCCTGATAAATCTGTTGGGTTGCCGGGATGATAATCATACGCACATGGTCGCAAACCTTGTGTCCTTTGAGAATTTCGGCAGCCTGCTCAAGATCTTCCAGACGGCCGTTGGTGCAGGAGCCGATGACAACCTGGTCGATTTTGATTGCATGACCTTCCTTAGCAGGATGAGTGTTTTCCGGCAGATGCGGGTAAGCAACAACGGGAACAAGCTCGTCGAGCTTAATATCAAGTACGCGGGCATATTCAGCGTCTTCGTCGGCAGTAACTGCTTCCCATTCACGGGTTACGCCGCGTTCCTTTAAGAATTCAATGGTTTTTTCATCAACGGGGAAAATACCGTTTTTGCCGCCGGCCTCAATAGCCATGTTGCAGATAGTCAGACGGTCGGCCATCGAAAGCTCGCTGACGCCTTCGCCGGTGAATTCCAAAGATTGGTAACGGGCGCCGTCAACGCCAATCATACCGATGATAGTCAGGATGATGTCCTTGCCTTTAACGTATTTCGGCAGCTTGCCGGTAAGGTTAACCTTGATAGCCTGCGGAACCTTGAACCAGGAGGTGCCGCTGGCCATAGCGCAGCCGATATCGGTCTGGCCCATGCCGGTGCTAAGAGCATTGAGTGCGCCGTAGGTACAAGTGTGGGAATCGGCACCGATGATGATTTCGCCGGGAGCAACAAGGCCTTTATCCGGAAGCAGTGCATGCTCGATACCCATCTGGCCTACTTCAAAGTAGTTTTTGATTTCGTGCTTGCGGGCGAAGTCACGCATACGCTTACACATGGTTGCGGATTTGATATCCTTGCATGGGGAGAAATGGTCCGGAACCAGAGCAATTTTGTTTTTATCAAATACCGGCTTGCCGATTTTTTCAAATTCGTTGATAGCCGGAGGACCGGTAATATCATTAGCTAATACTAAATCTACTTGAGAAACAAGCAGGTCGCCGGCGCTTACGCTGTCGCGGTGAGCGTGCTTGGCTAAGATTTTTTGCGTCATTGTCATTCCCATAAGATAGTCCTTCTTTCTTTAGGGGCTGCCTATAAGGGGTCATCTGCTTCAGAAGCGCTTCTAGGAGTACTGGTATGTACGCCGTTGTCGCGCTTCTTCGCATCTGACGCTCTTCTAGACAGCCTGTAAAATTTTTAAGTTAGAAAGAGTGTAACATGAAATAAAATAGCCCCTATCTGCGCTTGCAGATAGGGGCGAAATTTTTTCGCGGTACCACCCTAAGTTGTACTTAATTTTTCCGATTAGCGAATCGGCAGCGTAACGTGCTGGAAACGTCTGCTCCTACTTGGTTCAGAGAAGCTGCTCGCGGGTGAGCTTCTTTGCCTGCTTGTTGGCGGCTTGCACCATACGCCGTCTCTCTGGATGCTGGGGCAGGTAAATTTTCCCGGTCATTGCATTTTTGTTTTTGAAATTAAAATATACACATCGCTGTGTTCTTCACATTATCGCAACAATTTCACGGTTTGTCAAGTGTAAAGTTAAAGAAATGCCTAGAAAAACATTTAGTGTATAGTTGAGATGGAAAAAAGTGCAAATGTGGTGTAAGTGGCTGCAGAAGTATAAACCTACCTCTTTCAGAAAATTGCCTTTTATAGAACTTTTGTAACGCAAATAAATATGTATATATACAATTTGTAATCATAATAGCATAGTATTATAATCTAAATTACAGTTACCGTGGTGGCCTTCAATAGAAACACTAATAGAACTGTTAATAGATGTACTGATAAAATGCTTTGAGAGGGGAATTTATTATGAATACTTCGCTGCCCAAGAAACAGGGATTGTACGATACTTGGTTTGAACACGATGCCTGCGGTGTTGGCGTAGTTGCCAATATTAAGGGCAAGAAGTCTAATAAAATTTTACGACAGGCTCTGGTGGTTCTGCATAACATGGACTATCGCGGCGGTCAGGGAGCAGATATGAACTCCGGTGACGGTGCCGGGGTGCTGCTGCAGATTCCGCATAACTTTTTGTCAAGGAATGCGCCAAACAGTGCTCAGCGAAAAGCCGCAGCTTTTATATAATTACTTTAAACAGCTTTTTGCGCAGGTAACAAATCCGCCGATTGATGCCATTCGTGAGGAGGTTTTTACGGATACAACTAGCGGTATGGGTCCGGAACTGAATCTGATTGATCCACAGCCGGAAAGCTGCCACCAGATTTCTGCCGAATCTCCGGTATTAAGCAATATTGAGCTTGCCAAGATGAAGAATATTCCTAATTTCGAGGCAGCAACAATTCCTATGCTTTACAAGGTTGCTGACGGCGGTGCCGGCTTAAAGCAGGCGTTGGATGCAATCTTTGCTGCTGCTGATAAATATATTGCGGAAGGCAAGTGTATTTTGATATTATCCGACCGCGGCATTACTAAAGATATGGCAGCGGTTCCTGCCTTGCTGGCAGGTGCAGGTCTGCATCATCATCTGATTAAAAACGGTACGCGTCTGCGCGCTTCTATTATCATAGAATCTGCTGAGCCGCGTGAGGTACATCATATGGCGTTGCTTTTAGGCTATGGCGTTAGCGGCATCAATCCGTATCTTGCTTTTGAAAGCCTGGAGCATATGTGTGCTGACGGAATGCTGGATATCAGCTTTGAGAAAGCTGCTGAAAATTATATCAGCGCCTGCACTCATGGTATTGCTAAAATCCTGTCGAAGATGGGCATTTCTACTGTACAGTCTTATCGTGGCGCACAGATTTTTGAAGCTATCGGTATCAGCAGCGCAGTTATCGAAGAATATTTCACAGGAACTCCGTCACGTCTTGAATGTATCGGACTGGACGAGATTGCCCGAGAGGTTGCTATGCGTCATGAGCCTGCGTTTGCTGAGCAAATATTGATCTTTTCAGCTATGAATCAGGTTCGCATTATCAATGGCGTAACGGCGGTGAGCAGCATATGCTTAATCCGGAAACGATTGTTAAGCTGCAGCAGGCCTGCAAGACCGGTGATCATAAGCTCTTCAAGGAGTTCAGCAAGCAGCTGCGCGGCAGTGCCTTTGCCAACCAGAATCTGCGCAGTATGCTGACCTTTACGCCGCAGCGTGCGTCAGCTGGAAATCAATCCCTGTCTGCCGCACAGCCGCACGGCAGATAATCCCTGGCCGCAGTTCCCGCGTATTTTTAAAACGGATTACGGTCAGGAGGAGGCTATCCATAAATTTAAGCAGGACCCGCGTGAATTCTGTATTACAACTAAAGAATTCCTGGGTGAGGATGGCAAGGTAAGCGGTCTGCGCTTGTGCCAAAACGAATGGAAGCAGATAAACGGACGCATGGTGCCGGCAGATATCCCCGGTACAGAACATATTGTGCCTGCACAGCTGGTGCTTCTGGCTATGGGCTTTGTGGGCAGCGAAGAGCGACTGTTTGAGGAATTCAAGTTGGCGCAGGCACCTAACGGCAGCATAGCGGCTGATGACAGCAGCTATGCGACCAATGTGCCTGGCGTTTTAGCCGCCGGTGACGCACGTCGCGGACAGAGCCTGGTGGTGTGGGCTATTGCTGAAGGGCGTGGCGCAGCACATGCTGTTGATAAATTTTTGCGTAAGTAAGCTATAAGATTCTCCTTTCCTTTTATAAACGTGCTTGCAGCTTTTGTTTATATAAAAAATAGCTGCAGGCACATTTTTTATTAGCTGTAGCCTTGAAATAGTTAACGGCAACAGCAATGCACCATCTGCGTCATAAAAATCAGAAGTGAAATCTTCGCAAACTCAAAGCTTTTCTGCGGATTTGATTGTTACCACGTTGCACTTTCCCTGCAAGATAAGCTATAATATAGATAAATATACCTAGCAATAGCTAAATTTACGATATAGGAGAAAACAAAATGTTTATTGACAGAGCGAGAATTTATGTAGAAGCAGGAGATGGCGGCGACGGCATGAGCAGCTTCCGCAGAGAAAAATTTGTAGAAAAGGGTGGCCCGAACGGCGGTAACGGCGGTCGCGGCGGTGATGTTGTCCTGATTGCGGACAAAAATCTCAATACCCTGATTGACTTTCGTTACAAGAGAAAATATGTTGCCAAGCGCGGCGGCCAGGGCGGTACTAAAAACTGCACCGGTGTACGCGCCGATACTGTTTTCGTGAAGGTTCCGATGGGTACTTTGGTACGTGATGATGCAACCGGCGCCGTTATGGCAGACCTTGTTGAGGACGGCCAGACCTATACGGCTGCTAAAGGCGGCCGCGGCGGCAAGGGCAATGCCTGCTATGTTACCAGCACTAACCGTGCACCGACCTTTGCCGAAAAGGGCGAACCCGGCGAAAACCGTTGGCTGAAGCTGGAGCTGAAGTTGCTGGCTGACGTTGGCCTTGTAGGTTACCCCAGTGTAGGCAAGTCCAGCATTATCGCACAGGTGAGCGCTGCCCGCCCCGAAATTGCTGCCTACCATTTTACAACGCTGTCCCCGGTTTTGGGCGTGGTACGTCTGGATGAGAAGCGCAGCTTTGTACTGGCGGATATCCCCGGTTTGATTGAAGGTGCGCATGAGGGTGTAGGCCTTGGTCATGACTTCTTGCGTCACGTAGAGCGTACTAAGGTACTGCTGCATGTTGTTGACGTTGCAGGCGTTGACGGCCGTGATCCGATTGAGGATTTTGACAAAATCAATACAGAGCTGGCAGAATACAGCGAGCGTCTGGCACGTCGTAAGCAACTGGTTGTTGCCAACAAAATGGACCTGCCGGAAGCGCAGGAAAACTTTGAGCGCTTAAAGGAATACGTTGAAGCTAAAGGCTACGAAATCTGTAAGGCAAGTGCTGCTACCGGCGAAGGTCTGCGTGAGCTGATGTTTAAGGCTTATGACCTGCTGCTGCAATATGTTCCGGAAGAGGATGAAGAAGACCTGGCACGCTTTGACGAAATTGATCCGGACAGCTATGAAATTGTTGTCGGCAATGATACCGACTGGGAGGTTCGTGGCAAGAACATTGAGCGTCTTGTTGCTATGACTAACTTTGATAATGACGAGGCACTTTACCGCTTCCAGCTGATCTGGAAACGTCTTGGCATTGACGAGGCGCTGAAGGAGAGAGGCGTACAGGAAGGTCAGAGTGTGCGTATTAGGGATATGGTTTTCGACTACAAGGATTAAGGACGCATATAACGTATCGTCTGCGTCATGAAATTTCCTCGACGTACGAGGAGTACGCCGTCGTCAATTTCATTTAGCATCCGGCACATTCTCTGCGCCCTTGGCGAAAGGGATATATTGCGGATAATACCATCTGCGTCATGAAAATTCCTTGACGTACGAGGAGTACGCCGTCGTCAATTTCATTTAGCATCCGGCACATTCTCTGCGCCCTTGGCGAAAGAGATGTATTGCGGATAACGCAAAAAATATAAAAAACTAGAACTGCAGGTGAGGGGAAATGTTAAACAATGAAGCAAGCCGTGAGGCTTTAAAAAAGGCTAAGCGTATTGTCATCAAGGTTGGTACGAGTACGATTACCTATGCCAACGGCAAGCGCAATTTTAGTCAGATTGATCGTCTGGCGCGTGAAATCAGCGATTTGCAGAATCAGGGCAAGGAAATGATTCTGGTTACCAGCGGTGCCGTGGCTGTGGGCGTTGACCGCATGGGCTTGCCCGGAAAACCCAAAACTATTCCCGGCAAGCAGGCCGCTGCTGCCGTAGGCCAGGGCGTTCTTATGCACACCTACGAAAAATTCTTTGCCGATTACGGTCAGATTGTGGCGCAGGTGCTGATTACCAAAACAGAGGCGATTGACCGCCATCATTATACAAATACGCGTAATACCTTTATGGAGCTGATGCGTCAGCGTGTTATCCCTATCGTCAACGAAAATGACGTTGTGGCGCTCGATGAGCTGAAAATCGGCGATAACGATAATATGTCTGCTCTTGTTGCAGGCATTGTGGATGCTGACCTTGTTATCATTTTGTCGGATGTGGATGGCCTGTATACCGCTAATCCGCAAACGCATCCGGACGCTGTTATTGTGCCTGAGGTTGCGGAAATCACTCCGGAGATTGAGGCAAGTGCCGGCGGTGTCGGCTCTGCCCGCGGTACAGGCGGTATGGCGACTAAGATTCAGGCTGCCAAGGCTGCGACAAGCAGCGGTATTCATCTGGTAATTGCAAGCGGTACCGAAAAGAATGCCATTATCCGTGTGCTGCAGGGCGAAGAACTGGGAACCTTGTTCGTGAGCCGTGAAAACCGTCTGCAGTTCCGCAAGCGCTGGCTGGCCTTTGGTGCCAAAATCGCCGGTAGTATTGTGGTGGATGATGGTTGCGCCAAGGCTATTCGCAAGGCCGGTGGCTGCAGCATTCTGCCGGCAGGCGTGTTTGCCGTGCAGGGTGAATTTTTGCCGGGCAGTACGGTGAGCGTTATCGATAAGGATGCGCACGAGCTGGCGCGTGGTTTAGTGCATTATTCTTCTGCCGAGCTGGAGCAGATTAAGGGCTGCAATTCCGGCGAGATTGCAAAAATTCTGGGACATAAAAATTTTGATGAGGTTATCCACCGCGATGACCTGGTTATTTTATAAGGCAGGGTGAGGATTATGGCAACGTATGAATTGGTGAAGGCTAAGGCGCAGGCTGCAAAGCAGGCTGCAGCAAAGCTTGCCGTTACTTCTACCGCAGTTAAGAATGCGGCACTTTTGGCGATGGCTGCTGCGCTTGAGGCACAACAGTCTGAAATTTTAGCTGCGAATGAGCGTGATATGACTGCTGCTGCAGCCAAGGGCATGAAAAGCTCAATGCTGGACCGTCTGAAGCTGACTGCCGAGCGCATCAGTGGTATGGCTGACGGCCTGCGTCAGGTAGCAGGCCTGGCTGACCCTGTTGGTAATGTTATTGACGGCAAAACTCTGCCTAACGGTCTGCATATTACTAAAATACGCGTTCCCTTGGGCGTTATCGGCATTATTTACGAAGCACGTCCCAACGTTACGGCGGATGCCGCAGGCCTGTGCCTGAAGTCCGGCAATGCTGTTATCCTTAAGGGCGGCAGTGAGGCGATGGAGTCCAATAAAACTGTTGCTGCGATTTTGGCGCAGGCTGCGGAGGGTGCAGGCATTCCTGCGGGCTCTATTCAGTTTATTAATACCAGTGACAGACAGGCTGTGCAGGATTTAATCCATATGAATGGCCTTGTCGACGTGGTTATTCCTCGCGGCGGTGCCGGGCTGATTCAGGCGGTGGTGCGTAATGCCAGCGTGCCGGTTATCGAAACAGGTGCGGGCGTATGTCATACATATGTGGACAAGGATGCTAATGTGGAGATGGCGATGAAGATTGCCTTCAATGCCAAGGTACAGCGTCCTTCCGTATGCAATGCAATGGAAACATTGTTGGTGCATAAGGATATTGCGGATAAATTCCTGCCGATGATGCTGATGATGTATAATTCCTCTGCCGTAGAAATACGCGGTGACAAGGCTGTGCAGGAGTACAGCGGTCAGGTGCATCCGGCAACGGAAGAAGACTGGTCTACGGAATACGGCGACTTGCGTCTTTCCGTCAAGATTGTGGACAGTATTGAGGAGGCCATGGCACATATTGCCAAATACGGCACCGGTCACAGCGAATGTATTGTTACCGATAATTATCAGGCGGCACAGCTTTTCCAATATACCGTGGATGCTGCCGCTGTTTACGTCAATGCTTCTACCCGTTTTACCGACGGCAACGAATTCGGCTTCGGTGCGGAAATCGGCATCAGCACACAAAAGCTGCATGCCCGCGGACCTATGGCGCTGCCGGAGCTTACGAGTACGAAGTATCTGATTAACGGTAACGGTCAGGTGCGCAAATAAGCTCATATGTAACGGTGTTGCTGAATGGTTAGCAATGCAAAACCTCAGGGATGACAGATGTTACTTAAGGCTGACGTAATATCAGATGCTATATTTTAATAAAGCATAATACTTACTGAAACCCGCTTCAATGGCGTAAGCCGGCGAAGCGGTGTTTTGCTTTTGCAGGAAAGCTGTCTGATGCAGGTAAAATTCACATTTTTGCACCGATTTTTATTGCCTGAGGTATATGCTTTAAGTGTAAAATTTGATATAATTAATTGGATAAGATTGCTTTGTTGCTATTGCACAATTTAGAAAGCTGGAGGGAACTCTTTTGGAAGAATTGTATCGTGAAGAATCTGGAACAAGTACGCAAAGAAAAATCTTTGCAGTGATTGCCTTGCTGATGATTGCGAGCCTTTATTGGCATGAATGGACCTGGCTGCAGGAACATAGACGCTTTGATATGCTGGGCTGGGGTATGGATACAGTGCTTTTGGCTCTGTGGATTTGGCGTGTAGCCTTTGGCTATACTCTGATACTCTACAAGGATATGAAGCTTGAGGTAATCAGCCACGGCTTAGGCTTTATTAAACGCAGTTATGTTGTTGACCTGACCCGTACAGAAAGCTTTACCGATAAATATGTAAAGAGCTTTTTCCGCAAAACAGCGATTAAGCATTATATCCACCGCTATAATTCACTTGATGAAAATCCGCAGCGCTTGCTGGTGTTTACCGAAGGTAAGAAAAATAAGCTGGCAGGCTTGCTGTTTAAATCAAGTGATGAGTTTGTCCGTGTATTGCGTAAGGAAATGCCGGATAAATTTATTCAGCTTTAATTGATGATTGTTTTTGATATAGGAGGCTTTGAGATATGGAAACTATAGCTAACGTAGAACCGGTGGTAGTATGCGCCCGCGTTATGCAAATATTTTTTGGTTCTTTTATTTACATTTATCTGATTGCCAAGCTGGTTGGCCCCGATAACAAATTGGCGTGGTTCAGAAAACGTAAAAAATATACTTTTTTTAACCGCCGTGGTATTTTCGGTGAGGATATCAACTTCGGTTATCCTGTATGCTGGCAAGGCGTTCTTGTTTTCCTGGCAATTTACGGCGTAGTTTTCGGCTTCGGCTATTGGTATATTTTCGTACACGCTTATTAAGCTAAATATTTGGTAGAGGAAGGATTTTCTTCAATGGCAGAAATTAGAGGTATTATTGTTAAAAAGCAGGGTGAGCGCGCTGAGGTAAAGGTTGACAAAGCTGAAAGCGAACTGACCGGTCTGCCTAAATATATAGATTGCTGGAACCCGGTGGGTGCTAAGGCCGGCGATGTGGTTGGCGCGGAATACCGCGATTTTGACCAACGCAAGGCTAAGCTGGTTATTTACGGCCTGCCAGTGGCAGGTATTCTTGCAGGTGTTGCCTGCGGACACAGTATGGCTACGTTCTTTCATATGGATGAATTGCCGTTTATTGCCGGCTGTATTGTTTTGTGGCTTTTGGTAACCGTAAACTATGCACGTATTTTTAAACGTGATGCGGTACGCGAAGGAAAGCAGGCTGTTATTTTTGAAATCCAGCAGCCGAAGATTGTTATTGATATGGGTAAAAAGGAATAGGCTGAAGCATGAAGGTTATTTTGGCATCAGCCTCTCCGCGCAGACAGGCGCTGCTGCAGCAAATAGGTATTACTCCGTTGGTTTGTCCGGCTGATTTTGCCGAAGGCAGCGGCACTGCTAGCCAGGCGCAGGAGGTTGCTTTGCATAATGCAGCTGGCAAATGTGCTGCTGTAGCAGCAAAAATGGGAGATGAGCTTCCGGTTATTGCTGCAGATACAATCGTGGTAATTGATAATGTTATTTTGGGCAAGCCACAGGATGCAGCAGCTGCCAAGGCTATGTTGCAGCGTTTGTCCGGACGTACACATCAGGTGATGACAGGCGTTGCTGTGCGCTATAAGGGACAGCAAATGTCCGAGGTGTGCGTTACTGATGTAAGCTTTCGTCAGCTGACTGCTGAAGAAATAGATGCTTATATTGCTACAGGCGAGCCTATGGACAAGGCCGGAGCCTATGGCATTCAGGGCAGAGGTGCTGTCCTGGTGGAAAAAATCAATGGCTGCTATAACAATGTTGTAGGTCTGCCGTTGTCGTTGTTATACTTAATGATGCAAAGATTGGGAGTATGAGGAGCTATGAAGAGTGACTAATCCTGCGGTAAGCAGGACCTGCGATTTTTGCAGTGAATTTAGTAGTATCGACAAAACAACAAACACAGAAAGTATTAAAAATCTTCCCTTAGAGGACAGACCACGGGAAAAACTTTTTCTGCGTGGGGTGGAGGCGCTGACTGATGCGGAGCTGCTGGCAATATTGCTGCGCACAGGCACTGCTCAAAAATCAGCGTTGGAGATTGCTAAGGAGCTCACAGCTGACGGAGGCCTGTACAGGCGTCTGGCAGGAGTGAGGGACTTAAATGAGCTTATGCAAATCAAGGGTATGGGGCAGGCCAAGGCAGCAACAGTTTTGGCAGCTCTGGAAATAGGCAGACGTATTGCGTCGGCACGCCCTTTGGATAAAATCCATTTTGGCTGTCCGCAGGATGGTGCGGCATTTTTGATGCCACGCCTGCGTTATGCCACAAAGGAACAATTTTTGGTAATTTTGTTAAACAGTAAGAATAAAGTAATAGGCACAGAGCTGGTATCAGAGGGTTCGCTGACCAACTCGGTGGTGCATCCGCGTGAGGTATTTCTGCCGGCGATTCTGCAGCATGCAGCCTCTATCTGCGTGGCACATAATCATCCATCGGGTGATCCGATGCCAAGCATTGAGGACAGGCAGCTGACAGCTGTTTTGCTGGCGGCAGGACAAACGTTGGGGATTCCGCTTCTGGACCATCTGATTATCGGGGACGGTGCTTATTACAGCTTTCAGGAAGATGGAGCATTAGAAGTTTAGGAGGATAGTCGGAAATGAAGTTTACTTTCCCTAATATCAGTATTTTTAACAATATGTCGGATGACATGGGTATAGATTTGGGCACTGCAAATACGCTGGTGCATTGCAAGGATAAGGGTATTATTATCCGCGAACCGTCGGTAGTAGCTGTTGAAAAGGACACTAACGAGGTACTGGCAATCGGTGCGGAGGCTAAGAGAATGATTGGCCGTACTCCCGGTAACATTATCGCTATCCGTCCGATGAAGGATGGCGTTATTGCCGACTATGAAATTACTCAGTCTATGCTGAAATATTTTATTAAACAGGCTATGGGCAACCGTACCTTTGTACGTCCGCGTATTCTGGTTGGTGTGCCTTCCGGTGTTACTGAAGTAGAAAAGCGTGCCGTTGTTGACGCTACTATTGAAGCAGGTGCGCGTGAGGCTTACTTGATTGAAGAACCGATGGCGGCAGCAATCGGTGCAGGCTTGCCTGTACAGGAAGCAACCGGCAGCATGGTTGTTGATATCGGCGGCGGCACCTGTGAGGTTGCCGTAATTTCTCTGGGCGGCATTGTTGTCAGCAAGAGCGTACGCTGCGGCGGCGATGCTATCGACAGTGCTATTGTACGTTATATCCGCAAAGCCTTTAATATGTTTATCGGTGAGCGTACAGCAGAAAATATTAAAATTGAAATCGGTACTGCAATGAAGGTTGATGAGCCTGCTGTTATGGAAGTTCGCGGCCGCGACCTGCTCAGCGGTCTGCCTAAGAGTATAGAGGTTAATGCCAACCATGTTTGCGAAGCTGTTAACGAGCCTGTAAGCATGATTGTGGACGCTGTTCGTAACACCTTGGAGCGTACACCGCCTGAACTGTCCGCTGATATTATGGACCGTGGCATTGTTATGACAGGCGGCAGCTCTATGCTGCGCAATCTGGACAGACTTATTTCTCAGGAAACCGGTATGCCGGTATTCGTATCTGATGAAGCTTTGAACTGTGTTGCTCTCGGCACCGGTATTGCTGTAGAAAATATTGACATTTACCGCAAAGGCTTTATGACCTCTAAATAAGTAGGAATGCAGCATGAATAAGAAGGTTATGTTGGTAGCTTTGTTTGTTCTGGTCCTGTTTTCCATGCTGGCGATGGCCGTAGCAGGCAGAAGCCGTTTTCCTTTGGTCAACAGAGCGGTGGCGGCAGTAGTGCTGCCGGTAGAAAGTATGCTGACCGGGTTAGGCAATGCCAGTGATGGCGTGCGTGGCTATTGGAAGGCACTGACAGTAATGCAGAGCGAAAATGCAAAGCTGAAACAAGAAAATATTGAGCTGCGTAATGCCAATATCCAGATGGCTTCGATGTATGCAGAAAACAGGCAGTTGAGAGGCTTGCTGGAGTATAAGGAGCAGCACAAATCGCAGAAGGTTGTAGCAGCAAAGGTAATTGCCCGCAGTTTTGGCGATTTACGTGACTGCATATATATCGCTGCCGGTAAGGACAGAGGCTTGGCACCTGATATGGCTGTAGTAAACGGCGGCTTGGTAGGCGTGGTTGACGAGGTATATGATGATTATGCCCGTGTACTTTTGCTCACCTCTCCGCGCTGTCATGTTGGTGCGAGGGTATTGCGCGCTGATTCACGTGCTGTTGGTGTAGCCGGCGGTGTCAGCGGCAAGGATAAGCTGCTGTTGGAGCATATTTACCGCGAAGCAAGCCTGCGTGAGGGTGATATTATCGTTACTAGCGGTTACAGCGGCAGCCATCCTGCGGATATTCTTATCGGTAAGGTTACTGCTACTCATATGGATAGTGTAGGTCTGCTGCAGGAAGCAGATATTGTACCTGCTGCTGATATTGCAGATGTTGAACAGGTATTGGTTATTGTTGGCTTTACGCCGGAAGCGAAAATTGTATTACAGGGAGGACAGGCAAAATGAGGAGACTGATTTGGCCCGTCCTGTTTCTGTTCTTAATGCTGCTGCAGGGTTCGATGTCTGTGTACTATACAGGCTGGCTTTCCTGTGATTTGCTGCTTTTGGCGGTATATGCTTATGCGATGCTGCGCGGCGAAAAAGCTGGTGCGGTAGTCGGCGGTATCACCGGACTGCTGCAGGATGCAATGACGGTGGGTATTTTTGGCTTCCATATTCTCAGTCGTATCTGTGTAGGTTATATAGTGGGCCTGACAAAGGAAAAGGTGTTTAAGGATAATTATCTTTATCATATGAGCGCTATTGCGACGATTACTTTTATCCTGCGTTTTGTTTACTGGTGGCTGGAACTTTTACGCAGTGGCGGACGCTGGAGCATATTTTTTGCATATTTATGGGATTCCCTGGGCTATATTATAGGCAATGCGCTGTTGGTATGGCCTGTTGTAGTTATAATGAAGATGATTTATGAATGGATCAGAAAAGAAGATATATCTTATTAACCAGGAAGCAGGAAAGGAGACAGACGTAGCCTATGGAAGATAGAAACCGGATAACCAGATTGCACACCTTGCTGGTTGTGTGTCTGGTATTATTTGCTGTGCTGCTGGGACGAATGGTTTATTTGCAGCTGTGGCGCGGTGATTACTACGCTAAGCAATCTGACGGCAACAGGCTGCGCCAGTCGCGTATTCTTGCTCCCCGTGGAATTATTTATGATAGCGAAGGTAAAGAGCTGGTAAATAATTTGCCCGGTTATGCCGTAGTATTGCAGAAGCAGTCCAGCTATAAACCGGAAACACTGCAGCGCCTCAGTAATTTGCTGCAGATGCCGGTAGAAGAAATTAACGCTAAAATTAAGGCGAGCAAAAATTTTTATGAACCTATTATGCTGAAGAATAATCTTGATCAGCAGATGGTAACAAAAATAGAGGAACAGCGCCGCTATATGCCGGAGGTTATGCTTTCGGTGCAGCCTATCCGCAATTACCCTTATCATGAGCTTGCTGTACATGCTTTGGGTTACGTAGGCGAGGTAAGTGCTTATGAAATTGAGCAGGGCTTGTTCAAGAATATTACTCAGGGCAGTCTTGTCGGTAAGGGCGGACTGGAAAAGACTTATGATAAATATCTGCGCGGTGAGGACGGCGCCTTTATGGAGGAGGTTGACGTTGCCGGTAACGTTGTCAAGCATTACGATTCCGTGCAACCTATTCCCGGCAAAAATCTGAAGCTGACAATTGATTACGAGCTGCAAAAGGAGCTGGAGGCTTTTACAGATAAGCATCTTGCCTTTCTGCGAAGCTCCGGTATTGCTCCCGGAGCGAGAGCAGCGGCGGTAGTAGCCATCGATCCGCGTAACGGTGCGGTAAGGGCGATGGTAAGCCGTCCGGGCTATGACCCCAACTGGTTTGTGCATGGCATTTCCTCAAAGAATTGGAATTCTATTAATAACGATCCCAATTACCCGATGAATAACAAGGTTATTACCGGTGAATATCCGCCTGGTTCTACCTTTAAGATTGTTACCGGCAGTGCTGCCTTTGAACTGAAAAAGGTTGGCTTGAACGAGCCTATTTTCGACGGTGGTTTTCATCCGATGGTTCCTACTATGGGTAACGCCGGCGGCGAGGTTTTAGGATGGCTGACATTTATCAAAGCGTTGGCGATGAGTGATAACGTTTATTTTTACGAGCTTGGTTATCGCGTCGGCATTGATAATATTGAAAAATATGCGCATATCTTTGGCTTTGGCGAACGCACCGGTATTGACCTGGAAGGCGAAAGCAAAGGCCTTGTTGCCTCTAAAAAAGTAAAGCGTGAAATTTGGGATGAGGACTGGCGCTTAGGCGATACCTTCAACGCTGCTATCGGTCAGGGCTTCAACCTGACGACACCGATTCAGCTTTCTGTTATGCTGAGTATTGTTGCTAATGGCGGTACCAAGTATCAGCCATATCTGGTTGACAGTATTATAAACAGTGACGGCAGTCTTTTTGAAAAGCCTAAACGTGCTGAAGGTAAGCATATTGATGTGTCACAGCAGACAATTGACTATATCCGCATGGGCATGAGTGCTACTACGCAGGAGGGTGGTACGGCATCGTACTTTGCCGGCCTGCCTAAGCCAATTGCCGGTAAAACCGGTACTGCCGAAAACTCTCATGGACGTGACCATGGTTTGTTTGTAGCCTATGGTCCGGTAGATGACCCTGAGCTTGTTGTAGTCTGCATTGTGGAACAGGGCGGCTTCGGCTCTGTTGCGGCAGGTCCTATTGTTTATAAAGCATTTGAAGAATTTTTCCAGGAAAAGGGTTATATGCCCCGCCCTGATAAGGCTGCCCCGAAAAAGGACACCATCCAATAATGCAGGAAGGAGTACATTGTGGATTTAAAACGTATCCTGAAAAATCTTGACTGGTGGCTGATTACTGCTGTGCTGATTCTTATGGGCTGTGGCTTGGGACTTATCGACAGTGCTACCCATTCCTTTGCTGTCAGCACCGGTAAGGCCTGGCATGTGCAGCGCCAAAGTATGTTTATGCTCTTTGGCCTGGCTATTGTTACTGTATCGTTGGCTTTTGATTACCGTGTTCTCAAAAATTATGCCACCAAGCTGTATATAATTAATATCATACTGCTTTTGGCAGTAATGTTTGTAGGACAAAGTCAATTGGGTGCACAGCGCTGGATCCAAATAGGCTCTATGTCTTTTCAGCCCAGTGAATTTGCTAAGGTTTTTCTCATTATCTGCTTAGCTACCTTTATGGATAAGCGAATTGAATGGCTGGAGGAATTTAAGGATTACCTGCCGGTTTTTGCATATATTCTGGTGCCGTTTATACTTGTTATGCGTCAGCCGGACTTAGGAACCTCGCTGACCTTTATTGCTATCCTTATAGGTATGATTTTTGTCAGCGGCTTCAAGTATAAATGGTTCTTCCGCATGGGACTGGCTTTTATGGCCTTGCTGCCGGCGTTTTGGATGATTCTGAAGGATTATCAGAAGAACCGTATCCGCGTTTTTCTGAATCCGGAGCTTGATCCTTTCGGCAGCGGTTATCATGTTATTCAGTCAAAAATTGCTATCGGCAGCGGCGGCTTCCTTGGCAAGGGCTGGCTGGCCGGAACGCAGAGCCAGTTGAACTTTTTGCCGGAAAACCATACGGACTTTATTTTTGCTGTTGCCGGTGAAGAGTTTGGCTTTATCGGAACGGTGTTTATCATTTCTATGTATATGATTATCATTTGGCGCGGTATTGCGATTGCGCTTGATGCGGATGATACCTTCGGCATGCTTCTGGCAACCGGTGTAACGTCTATGTTTATGTTTCATGTTATGGTCAACATTGGTATGACTGCCGGTATTATGCCTGTAACCGGTGTACCTTTGCCGTTCTTGAGCTATGGCGTCAGCTCGCTGATGACGAACCTTATGTTGGTGGCGATTTTGTTGAATATTAAGGTGAAGAAGCAAAACCTTCAATTTTAATAGAGGAGAAAATGAATTTGAAAAAGGATTTAACTATTGATATTTTAAGCAGTGTGCAAAAGCCTGCGCGCTACACCGGCGGCGAGTTCGCCAGCATTGTTAAGCCTGCTGAAGAAGTAGAGGCAACTATTGCTCTGGCCTTCCCGGATGTATACGAAGTAGGTATGAGTTACCTTGGCTTTAAAATTTTATACCATTTGCTGAATAAGGAAGACGGAATTGCCGCAGAACGTGTTTACGCGCCCTGGATTGACCTGGAGGCGAAGATGCGTGAGCGTGAGATTGCGCTTTGCACTCTGGAAACCAAAAAGGCTTTGAGCGAATGTGATATTGTAGGCTTTACTTTGCAATACGAGCTTTCCTATACCAATATCTTAAATATGCTTGATTTGGGTGGCGTGCCGCTGCTGGCTAAGGATCGTACTGATGCAGACCCCTTTGTTATTGTAGGCGGCCCCTGTGTGTACAACCCTGAGCCTTTGGCTGATTTCTTCGATTTTGCTGTTATCGGTGAAGGCGAAGAGGTTTTAGTTGAGGTTATACGTTGTTACAAAGAATGGAAACGTGAAGGCAAACCCGGCGGCAGACAAGAATTCCTGCAGCGCGTGGTAAAAATCAAGGGCATTTATGTACCTTCCTTCTATGAAGCGGAATATAACGAAGATGGCACCTTTAAGGCAATTAAGCCGCTGCGTGAGGATATTCCTGCTGTTATCCAAAAGCGTGTTATAGAGGATATGAATAGCGTAGATTTCCCGACATCTCCGATTGTTCCTTTCGGTGAAATCGTTCATGACCGCATCATGCTGGAGGTTTTCCGTGGCTGCA
>ULSZ01007694.1_pt1 | contig 17792 bp, 18 predicted proteins | sample 1957151 | NCBI WGS metagenome assembly ULSZ01 (sample SAMEA4835721, study PRJEB28245) | human gut metagenome | biome: gut microbiome; material: fecal sample | place: Denmark | collected 2008
CCTGCGGCGGAGGGTCAATGAGGCCGGCATCGAGGTGATGGCCGGTGTCGGGGTGCGGCGTTTCACGTCGCGGAGCGTCGAACTGGCCGACGGCCGGACGCTCGCGTGCGATGCCGTGGTCCTCGCGACGGGCTTCACGCTCTTCGACGCCTCGATCAAGGAGGAGTACGGATACGGAATCTACGACAATGTCTTCACGACGGTCGATATCGAGCGGATGCTCAACGAGGGGCGTGTGGCCAAGGCCGACGGAACGGCTCCGCGCCGCATCGCCTTCCTGCACTGCGTGGGTTCGCGCGACGAGAAGGTCTGCCAGCAGCACTGCTCGCGCGTTTGCTGCATCACGGGCGTGAAGCAGGCCATGGAGATGAAACGGCTCTTCCCCGAAGCCGACGTCTTCAACTTCTATATGGATATCCGCATGTTCGGTCCCGGCTACGAGGAGATGTACCGCGAGGCGCAGCAGCGCTGCAACATCCACTTCGTGCGGGGACGTATCTCGGAGGCCAGCCCGACGATCGACGGGAGGGTGCAGATCAAGGCCGAGGATACGCTGACGGGGCGCCCGCTGCGGATGAGCGTCGATATGCTGGTGCTCATCGTCGGTATGCGGGCCAACGACGACAATCCCGCTTTCGCCGCCTCGGCCGGGCTGCGGCAGGCGCCGAGCGGCTTCATGGCCCCGCGTGACCTCTTCCTGGGCAACGTGAGCAGCGGGGTCGAGGGGATCTTCTATGCCGGGACGGTGACCGCCCCGAAAAACATCGGCGAATCGTTGAACGAGGGCACCGCCGCGGCCGATGCCGTGGCGGAGTACCTGCAGGCATAGGCTATGGCGGCGATCAATTTCGGATACACCATCTCCAAGCCCCGCGCCATCGACCTCGACCGCAACAACCTGCGCAAGAGCGACGAGATCCTGCGCGAGATGCCCGAACTGCAGACCTGCATCGGATGCGGGGCCTGCACGGCGGTCTGCACGGCCGGCAACCTCACCGAGTTCAACTTCCGCAAGGTTCACACGCTCGTGCGCCGGGGCGAATACCAGGGCGCCTACGAGGAGATGAACAAGTGCATGCTGTGCGGCAAGTGCCGGCTGGTCTGCCCGCGCGGAATCAACACGCGGGGGGTGGTGATGCTCATCAAACGTAAACTGGGGGACTTCTGACCATGAACTTTTTCGCTCCGTTCTGCATACCCTTTATGGCCGGCGCGGCCGTGATGTTCCTCACGCTCCTCTGGAAGTGGGGAACGTGGCTCTACCGCCTGCCGCGGGCCGACAAGATGCTGATCCTGCGCGGACTGCCCACGCGGCGCACGTTGCAGGCCGTGTGGGAGGTCATCCGCGAGTCGCTCCTCCACCGGAGGATCTTCCGCGTCAATCCCCTGCTGGGCTACATGCACATGTCGCTGGCCTTCGGCTGGTTCCTCCTGATCTCGGTGGGCTGGATCGAGACGGTGGCCTACCTCGGGTTCCGTTACGTGCCCCTGCAGGGTCACGTCTTCTTCAAGTATTTCGCCACGGGACTCGAACACAAGCCCGTCTTCGACCTTTTGATGGACCTGCTGCTGCTCTTTGTCCTCTCGGGCGTGGCCCTGGCCTGGGGCAAGCGTTTCTGCTCGCGGGCAATGGGCATGCGCCGCACGACGAAACATGTTCTGGGCGACCGCATCGCCCTGTCGGCCCTGTGGTTCATTTTTCCGGCACGCCTGCTGGCCGAGAGCACGACCTGCGCGTTGTATGGCGGCGGGAGCTTCCTGACCGGTTCGCTCGGCGGATGGATGGCGGCACACGTCGGCGTGTTGCCGCTGATGAACCTCGAGTCGGCTGCCTGGTGGTTCTACTCCTCCTGCCTCGGGCTCTTTTTCGTGGCGTTGCCTTTCTCGCGCTACATGCACATCTTCACCGAGATCCCGCTTATCTTCCTGCGCCGTTACCGGCTGCGTTCGGGCGAGAAGGAGACCTCGTTCGACCGTTTTCAGGTCGATGCCTGCTCGCGCTGCGGCATCTGCATCGACCCCTGCCAGCTGCAGAGCGTGCTCGACATCCGCACCGTGCAGTCGGTCTACTTCCTGCGTGACCGCCGTTACGGCATGCTGCGCCGCGAGACGGCTGACAACTGCCTGATGTGCGGGCGTTGTGCCGAGAAGTGCCCCGTGGGCATCGACCTCAATACGCTGCGACTCAATTCGCGCGACCGGATGCGCAACGTCCCCGATGAGCGTCGCTACGGTTATCTGGCCGGTGTGGACCGTTCGTCGGGTACGGGCAAGGTGGGTTATTTCGCCGGCTGCATGACCCTGCTGACGCCTCGGACGATGACGGCGATGGCCCGGGTCTTCGATGCGGCGGGCGAAGAGGTTTGGTGGGCCGACCGCGAGGGCGGCGTCTGCTGCGGACGGCCGCTGAAGCTGGCAGGTGAGACCGACTCGGCCCGCAAGATGATGCGTTACAACACCGAACTGTTCCGCAAACACGGGATCACGACGCTGGTGACCTCGTGTCCGATCTGCCTGAAGGTCTTCCGCGAGGATTATCACCTGGAGGGGATCGAGGTGCTGCACCACTCGGAGTACATGCTGCGGCTGATCCGTGCGGGCCGTATCCGGCTCGAGCACGGGACGACGCGCTTCACCTACCACGATCCCTGCGAACTGGGGCGCGGCAGCGGAATTTACGACGAACCCCGGGCCGTGATCGAGGCGATCGGCGAGTTGCTCGAACCCGCCTCCACGCGCGAGAACGCCCTTTGCTGCGGTTCGTCGGTGGCCAATACGGCCATCTCCGACAACCAGCAGGTACGCATCGCCCGTTCGGTGGCTGCGGAACTCGAACAGACGGGAGCCGATGTGATCGTCACGGCCTGCCCGTTGTGCAAGAAGGCGATCGGGCGGGGTACACGGCGCGAGATCCGCGACCTGTCGGAGATCGTCGCGGCGGCCGTAAAATAATTTTACGGCGTAACCCCTTGATAAAAAGGCGTGAGGGTGGCAAGTTCGGGCGAAACTTCCGTTTTGATTTGCAGATGTGATTTTTTTGCCTTATCTTTGCACACGCAAAAGCGATAGATCGGAGATCTGAAAGATATATCGCGGGATGGAGCAGTTGGCAGCTCGTCGGGCTCATAACCCGAAGGTCGGAGGTTCGAGTCCTCCTCCCGCTACCAAAGCGGACAGTTCGAAAGAGTTGTCCGCTTCTTTTTTTCTGCTGCTGCCGCGAAGGTAACTTCCCTTTTTTCTTTCTCTCCTGTGTCGTCCGGGACCGGTTGTCTCCAGCCTCTCTTCGACGTCCATTGGCGAGTCGGGCTCCCTCCTCGTGTTCGGACGGTTCTCCGGCTACCGGTGTATTACGTGCGGAGGATGCTGCCGGACTCTTCCGCCGCCTTCGGGCGCTTGTTTTCCCCTTCGGAACGCCCTTGTCAGGACGGTGTTGGATTTTTAGTTGTCAGTTATTTGTAATTTGCTGATTTACAATATTTATTTTAAAGGCGTGTTAGGTTTTTGTCCAGAGCGTGTAATGCCTCAATGGCTTTTGTCTGCTATCTTTGCAGTCGAATTTTTAGGTGAATCAATTATTTGGAAAGAGATGAAATTGAAATTTGTTCTGGCCATGATGACGGCTCTGCCGCTTGCATTCATGGCATGTAAAAAGGAACAGGGGCCTAACCCGGGCAAGGATGCGACCGTGCGTATTGTGGTCCTCCTGCCCGACGGCACTCCCGTCCCGGGCGCCGAAGTTCGGGTCTACGACGAGGCCGGCGGCAAGGCCCTGGAGAAGAACCCCTTTGCTGCGCCGCTCGAAACCCTGACTGCAGGGGCGGACGGCGTGGTGCAGTATACGATGCGTGTGGATCGCTGGTTTTCGGGCGTGAAGCAGCGTTATGTGACCTTTGCCGTACTGCAGGGGACCGGAGACAACTATCACCTCTGGTCCGTCGGACGGACCGTCGAGGTCGGACGGTCGCAGCGCGCGGAGATCCGTCTTGAGGGACTTGATGAGAAACCGGGCGTTCCGTCGGATCCCGGTCCGGTGAGCCTGCGCGTAAGCCGCCAGCCCGACAAACTTGTCTATTGTCTTGGCGAACCGCTCGACCTGACGGGACTCGAGGTGATGGGACGCTATGAGGATGATAAGGAGCAGGCCGTGGAGGTTACGCCTGCACAAGTGAAGGGCTTTTCGTCCGAGCGTCCGGCCGGGGAGCTGGAGCTGACCATTGAGGTCGGAGACCGTGAGACGTCGTTTACGGTGACGGTCCTTCCCGTGCGTGTGGAGAACGGCGTGCTTACCGAGGTCTGGCCCGAGGCCGATGAGATCGTGCTGCCCGAGATCGTGCGCGAAATCCCCGAGAAGGCGTTTGCGGCTCGCAGGATCAAGAGCCTCAAACTCAACGAGGGGCTGCGGACGATTGGCGAGATGGCCTTCTGCGGAGCTTCTGTTCCCGAGATCATCCTGCCCGCGAGTCTCGAGCAGCTGGGCGATCATGCCTTCTACCATTGTGCGGGGCTTACGCGTGTGGACATGAGCCGGACGCAGCTTGCCGCCTTGCCCAAAAACCTCTTTGCCTATGCGGACATCGAGCAGATCGTCTGGCCCGCCCGGTTGGCCGAAATCGGAACGCAGGCCTTTCTGGGTACCGGACGGCTCAAGCGGGTGGAGATTCCCGAGACGGTCCGCAAGATCGGTTTCGAGGCTTTTCGCGAGAGCGCCGTCGAATCGGTCGTATTGCCCGACGGGGTTACGGAGATTGCTGGCCGTGCCTTCTACCTTTGCGCGTCATTGGTCGAAGTTTCGGTTCATGGTGCGTCGGGCGATACGGCCGACGGTGCTCTTCGGGGGTCCTGTTTCGTGGGATGTCCTTCGCTTGAGCGACTTGCCATTCCGCGGAGCATCCGGACTCTGGAGCAGGGACTGCTGTCCGGCAATACCCGGGTATCGTCGATCGTCATTCCGGCAGGCGTCGGGGAGATTGCTTTCGGGGCGTTCGACAACACGCGAATCCGTGAGGTCCGCGTGGAGGCCGCGACACCGCCCGTTGCCAGGTTGATTCTCGACCAGTGGTACGGCTTTCCGAAGGATGTGGAGAAGATCATCGTGCCGGCAGGAACGGCCGATGCATATAAAAAGGCAGCCGGGTGGAGTCGGTTTGCCGACCGTATCGAGTGACGTGTGCTTGTATTGTTTGCGATAAAATGGAATAAATGGATCCTCGATTACGGAACCGCCCGAAGAGTTCAACTCTTCGGGCGGCTTTTTTTTGCAGGCCGGGGCATGGGCATGCTTTGCCGTGGCCTCGGCTCTGTTTATTGTTTTTTGTAGGCCTCTACGCCGCTGCGGAGGAATTGGACGAATGCCTCCACGTCGAGGTTATACCCGCGGGGCTCGACCAGCGGTTTCCCGTCGCGGCCCTGCAGAACGTAGTAGGGCTGTGCGTTCACACCGTAGGTCTTCAACGCGTAGTAGGAGTTGATCTTGCCGAGACTCTTGAGGACCTTTCCGGCATCGGTCGTGACCCAGTCCTCTTCGGGCAGCACCTTCTTGTCGTCCGAGTAGAGGGCGCAGATGACATAGTCGTTGCGCAGGATCTCCAGCACCTCGGGGTCGGACCATACGCGGGCCTCCATTTCGCGGCAGTTCACGCAGCCGTGGCCCGTGAAGTCGATGAACAGGGGCTTCCCGACCTTGGCGGCATAGGCTTCCGCCTCCTCCAGGTCGAAGAATCCCTCGAGTCCGTGCGGGAGGTGGAGAAAGTCGCTGTACTTGGGCTTTCCGATACTGCTGTCCGATGTTGCGGCGGGAGCTGCCGCGGTATTGGCTCCGAGAACGAAATCCTGCGTGGTGATCGGCGGGAGGTATCCCGAGAGCCCTTTGAGCGGGGCGCCCCACATGCCCGGGATCATGTAGACCACGAACGAGAAGGTGACGATGGCCAGAGCGAGGCGTCCCACGCCGAGGTGCTTCACCTCGTCGTCGTGGGCAAAGCGGATCTTGCCCAGCAGGTAGAGCCCCAGCAGCGAGAAGACAACGATCCATACGGCGAGATAGATCTCACGGTCGAGCAGCCCCCAGTGGTAGGTCTGGTCGGCCACCGAAAGGAACTTCATGCCGAGGGCGACCTCGATGAATCCGATGACGACCTTCACGGAGTTGAGCCAGCCGCCGCTCTTCGGGAGCTTCTTCAGCACCGAGGGGAAGAGGGCGAAGAGGGTGAACGGAAGCGCGAAGGCGATCGAGAAGGCGAACATCGTGACGATCGGCGCCCAGAACTCTCCGGAGGTAGACTTGATGAGGACCGAACCGACGATCGGGCCCGTGCAGGAGAACGATACCAGAACGAGCGTCAGGGCGAGGAAGAAGATGCCGCCGAGCCCCTTGGTGTCGGCCTTCGAGTCGGTTTTGTTTACCATCCACGAGGGCATGGTGATCTCGAATGCTCCGAAGAACGAGGCGGCGAAGACCATGAACACGAGGAAGAAGATGACGTTGGGCAGCCAGTGTGTGGCCAGCCAGTTGAAGATGTCTGCCGTCACGGCGTCTCCGCCGACGATGCGCGTGATGAGGATGATCGCGGCGATGGGCACGGTGTAGAGCAATACGATGAACAGACCGTACAGCGAGGCGCGGAGGCGTCCCATGGCTACGCCGCCTTCCCCCTTGAGGAAGTAGGAGACGGTCATCGGGACCATGGGGAAGACGCAGGGCGTCAGGAGGGCGGCGAAGCCCCAGAGGATGGCTTCGATGATGAGCGACCAGAGCGATCCGCCGCCTGCGGCATCCTTGGTGGCCGGTGCGGCGATCTCGGCGTCGGGGGCGGCCGGCATTGCGGGTTTGATCTCGGCCGCGGGCACCGACTCGGCCTTTGCACCGGCCGGCACGGTGATCGTGAGCTCGGTGTCATCGGGCGGCATGCAGCTCGTGTCGTCGCAGATCATCCATTCGATCTGGGCTTTGGCTGTTGCCTGCTCAGCCGTAAGGCGCACGCGCTGCGCGAACTGCGCCTTTCCGGAGAAGGTGCCGATCTCCATCGAGAACATCTCGTCGTAGTGGCGTTCCGGTGAGGTGAGCTGCTCAACGCCGCCGTCGAGGGTCATGCCCTCGCCGGGCGTGATGACGATCGTCGTGGCGTTCGGTCCGCCTTCGTAGGGCCCCATGTCGTACATGTGGTAAGGCGTCGGGATCGAGGCTTCGAATACGATCCGGTAGATGTCGCCGTCGAGCGGCTCGACGGAACTTTTCCATGTGACGCTCTGCGCCGATGCCGTGAAGGCGGACAACACGGTTGCGAGCGTCAGCAGACAGACGCGAATCAGTTTGTGCATGGTCGTAAGACTTTGGTTTGATTTGAAATTTCCGCAAATATAGCATTTTTTGCGAAGAAATTGCTATTTTCGTACAATGATTCGCATCTCGCTCGTGATCCCCACCCACAACCGTGCCGTGCCGCTGCTTGCGGCGCTCGAATCGGTTGTGCGGCAATCGCTTCCGGCGGAAGAGTGGGAGTGTATCGTCGTAGACAACAATTCGACGGACGATACGGCTGAGCGTTTCGCCGCGTTTCGGTCCGCACATCCCGGCGTGCGGCTGCGCATGGTCCGCGAAACCGGCCCCGGGGTCTCCTATGCCCGCAACCGGGGCCTGCGTGAGGCGGCGGCCCCGCTTGTGGCCTTCATCGACGATGACGAGCGGGTGAACACCGATTTCCTGCGCGCCTATGCCGACTTCTTCGATACGCATCCCGGTGCCGTGGTCGCCGGGGGGCGCATCATCGCCGAGTATCCCGAGGGACGCCCGGCGTGGATGTCCCGGTGGGTCGAGATGCCGATCGCCAATCCGATGGACTTCGGTCCCGACGTGCGGCCTTTTCCGGCAGGACGGGTGCCCGGTGGCGGAAATATGGCTTTCCGGCGTGCGGGGTTGGTCGGTTACGGGGGCTTCGACCCCTCACTGGGACGTGTGAACGGAGAACTGATCGGTGGCGAGGAGAACGACTTTTTCGAGCGTTTGCTGCAGGGCGGCGAGACGATTTGGTATGTTCCGGGGGCGGTCATGTGGCACATCATTCCACCGTCGAAGCTCACCGTCGCCTATTTCCGCCGTCTGAGCCGGCATGTGGGGGTGAGCCAGCGGCTTCGGGCGCAGATCCACCATCGGGTGGTGCGCACCTGCCTGCTGGAGTTGTTCAAGTGGGGCGCGACCCTGCTGTTGCTGCTGACCTTGTCGCCGCGCCGCGGCGTATGGCTGCTGCGCCTGCGGTGGGGCATCAGCCGGGGACTCTTTTTCGGCGTCAGGCCCCGCTCCGGAAAATCGTAATGGTGCTTATTCCGGCTTTCCGCTCCCTGCCCCGACGGCGGGGATGCATATATGGAAAAAGGGACGCCGGACGGAAAACCCGTCCGGCGTCCCTTCATCCTGTCCCTTCCGAGGGGTCAGAAGAGGTACTTCTCGTGCTTGACCTTGTTCACCAGCCGGAAGATATCCTGCCACGCCTCCTCGCCGAAGGTCGTGCCCACCACCTCGATCACCTTGCCGGCCGTGATGGCGCCGATCGTGCCGCACTGACGCAGCGTCAGCCCCTCGGTGAGGCCCGAGAGGAATCCGGCGGCGTAGAAGTCGCCCGCGCCGGTGGTATCGACCCGCTTGGCAGCTGCCATGATGCCCACGTGTACCACCTCGTCGCCGCGCTTGATGAGCGCCCCCTTCGTGCCGATCTTCACGACGGCCAGCCCGGCCATCTCCGAGATCGCCTGCAGGGCGTTCAGCGGTTCGGCCTCGCACGTGAAGGTCTTGGCCTCGTCCTCGTTGGCGAAGACGATATCGACGTATTCGCGCACCAGCTCCCGCAGGAAGGTGAGGTTCTCGGCCACGATGTTGAAGCTGGCCAGGTCGATGGCCACCTCCAGCCCGCACTCCTTGGCCGTGCGCGCCGCCTTGAGGATCAGCTCGTGGCTCTGCACCAGATATCCCTCGATGTAGAGGCAGTCGTAGCCGTCGAAGATCGTCGGTTCGATCTCCTCGGCCGAGAGCTCCAGCGCGGCGCCCAGGTGGGTCACCATCGTCCGTTCACCGTCGGCCGAGATGAGCGACACGCACTTGCCCGAGCGCTCCTGTCCGCGGAAGACGATCGGCTCGATGCCGAGGTTCTCGAGCGCCTGTACGAAGAAGTCGCCCGTCGTGTCGTGTCCGACCTTGCCGATGAATCCGACCTTGCAGCCGAGCTGCGCCATGGCGCGGATCGTATTGCCGGCCGATCCTCCGAGCGAGAGCGAGTAGGGGAGTCCCGCCACGGATTTCGAAATTTCGGTCTGTAGTTGCGTGTCCACGAGGCTCATCGAGCCTTTCGCCAGTTTGAACCGCCCCAGTACGGAGTCGGTCTTCAGATTGACCAGCATGTCGGTCAGGGCATTTCCGATGCCAATAACGCGTTTCATTCGCTGCGGTTGTGGGTGTTGTAGTGGGTGTTCGGTGCAGGTTTTATATCGAGAGAATCTTCACCAGTTCCAGTGCGTTGCGGTCGATTCCCTTGTTGTGCTGGATCGCCTTGACGAAGGGCACGTAGACGATCTTGCCGTTCTCGATGCCGATCATCACGTTGCGCTGTCCGTCGAGGATGGCCTCGATGGCCGCTTCGCCCATGCGCGAGGCGAGGATGCGGTCCACGGCCGTGGGCGATCCGCCGCGCTGGATGTGGCCCAGGATCGTCACCCGGGCATCGTATTGCGGGAACTCCTTCTTGACGCGCTCGGCCAGGGCCGTGGCACCGCCCGTCTTGGGGTTTTCGGCGACGATGACGATTGCCGAGTTCTTGCTCTTGCGGAACCCGTGGTTGATGAGTTCGGCCAGCTGGTCCACCTCGGTCTCCATCTCGGGGATGATTGCCGCCTCGGATCCGGTGGCGATGGCGCTGTTGAGGGCCAGGTAGCCGGCCGTGTGGCCCATCACCTCGACGAAGAAGAGGCGTTCGTGGCTCGAGGCGGTGTCGCGGAGTTTATCGACGGCCTCCATGATCGTGTTGAGCGCCGTGTCGTATCCGATGGTCGAGTCGGTGCCTCCCAGGTCGTTGTCGATCGTTCCGGGCAGGCCGACGATCGGGACGTTGTACTCCTGGGCGAAGAGCCGGGCGCCGGTCAGCGAACCGTCGCCGCCGATGACCACCAGGGCATCGATTCCGGCGGCCGTCATGTTGTCGTAGGCGGCCTTGCGGCCCTCGGGTGTGGTGAACTCCTTGCAGCGGGCGGTCTTCAGGATCGTGCCGCCCAGCTGGATGATGTTGCTCACGCTCTGCGACTTGAACTCAACGATCTCGTTGAATACAAGACCCTTGTATCCTCGCATGATGCCCTTCACGGAGAACCCGTTGAAGATCGCGCTGCGCGTTACGGCGCGGATGGCCGCATTCATGCCCGGGGCATCGCCTCCGGAGGTCAGAATGCCGATGCATTTGATTTCGGACATACTCTTTCCAGTTTAAAACAAAATCGCTCAAAGGTAGTAATTTTTTCAATTTTCTCAAAAAACGGGCCGTTGTCCGTCATCTGTTCCGATGAACGCGACAGGCCCCGCCGCGGTGAGATGCGGCGGGGCCTGCCTTTTGTCTGTTGGCCGGCGGGCGGAAAGTCGCGCGCGGCGTTATGGTGCGGAGGTTACTGCTGCTTGACGCTGATCTCGACGCTGTGCGACGTGATGCTGTCGCCCTCTTCGTTTGTCGTGCGCTCACCGGCGTTGATCTGCAGCCCGCCCTGTTTTTTGTCCACGGTGATGTCGAGCTCCTTCGACGGGACGCTGATATGCAGTGTCTTGCGTCCCTCCTCGATGATGCTCTCCCCGTCGTACTCCTCGAGCAGCTCCTTGAGCGTCGTCATCTCACCGTCCACCTCGATCGTGCTGTTGAGTGCGTCGCGGATGGCTTCGCGCTTGTCCCTGAAGCGTTCGCCGACCTTTTCGCGGATGGCGATCGTCGAGCAGACGATGATCGAGGCGATCCAGCAGAGGAAGATGACCAGTACGGTCTTGCCTCCGGGCTTGCGCGAGGCGATCAGGCACATGAGCACGTAGATCAGCAGGATGGTCGGGATCAGGGCGATGAAGATGCCCAGTATGGGTACCCAGAGCGAGAGGTCCCAGTCGAGGTTGAGGGTCTCGGCGCCTCCGATCAGGATGGCGAACAGCCCGATGATCAGCGCACAGGCGACCATGATGAGGCAGAAGACGATCAGTCCGGCGAAGAGCTTCAGCAGGATGAGCACAACCTTGCCGAAGACCGATACGGCCTCGGCCACAATGGGTTTGGCCTTGGCGTCGGGGTCGTTGTTCGCGGCGGCGGCCGTTGTTTCGCCGATGGCTTGGGCGGTGATCTTTTCGCCGTTCATCTCGAGTTTTTGCCGGGCCGAGCGGGCGGCCGGTACGGCGAACCACATGATGAAGTAACAGATCAGGAAGATGCCGAACAGGTTGCCGAACAGCGGGCTGAACCAGCGCAGGAAGGGGACGCTCCCGAAGCATGCGAGCAGCAGGGGCAGGAAGAGCGCCAGACGCACCCAGACGGGGTCGAGGTTGAAGTAGCGGCCGATGCCGGCGCACACGCCTCCCAGTTTGGCGTTTTCGGTGTCGCGGTAGAGGCGGCGCGGGATCCGCGGAGCCTCGGGCTCCAGGTCGGCATCCGTGCTTTCGGAGATGTCCTCGGCCGAACCCATCTGCCGGATGATGTTCATGATCAGCGGTTTCTCAACGACGCGGGCGTTGTCCTGCACCGAGAGGATCAGTTCGGCGATGCGGGCCTCGATGTCGGCGACGATCTCCGCACCGTCGGGCGACTCCCGGTACGAGCGTTTGAGGCTTTCGAGGTAGGCGGAGAGCTCCTCATAGGCGTCGGCGTCCAGTGTGAACGCCACACCCGATATGCTGCATTTCTTGACTTCTTTCATGGTTTTGCGGATTGTGTGGTGGTCGGTGGTGCGGGTTTGGTCAGTGGCTTACGCTGCCGCCGCTCGATTTGGTGATGTCGGTCGAGCAGTCGCCTTCGTAATGGATCGAGGAGCCGCTCGATGCCTCGGCGTCGAGTTGTTCGGTGCAGTGGATCCGGGCGCTTGCGGCGCTCGAGGTGTCGATCTTCCATTGTTTGACGACCAACTCTGCGGCTGCGAGTTTCGAGGCCGAGCTGAGTTCGGCCCGTGCGGCGTCGGCCCGGCCGCTCAGTTTGATCTTGGCGGCGCTCGAGGCGTTGATCTGGCATTCGCCGGCCTCGACGGCGGCCTTGATCTTGGAGGCGCTTGTGGCTTCGAGCGAGCAGACGCCGGCCTTGACGGCTGCGTTGATGTTGGCGGCACTCGAGGCTTCGAGCGAGATGTCGGCGGCTCCGAGAGCCGTGGCGCAGGTGATCTCCGAGGCGCTCGAGGCTTCGAGTGCGCGGATCTTGCCGTTGTCGGGGACCGTGACGGTGACGTGGATGTCCGATACGGAGTTGATCTTCGGGTCGATGCTGATCCGCAGCTCATCGCCCGAAGCCTCGGCTACGATGTGGTCCATCAGGTTGTCGTCGGCCTCGATGCGGATCCGGTCCTCGATTTCGTCCGTGATGATGACCTTCACGGCGCGCGAGGCCGAGATCTTTTCGAAGTCGGGTGCGGGAATCGTCCGGGTTACGATTGTGCCGCTGCCCTTGATCCGGCGGTTCGAGGCCAAGAGGCTCTCGGGGAAGAAGATGCCGGTCAGAACGCCGGCGATGGCGGTCAGGGCGGCCAGGGAGACGAGGACCAACAGAACTTTTTTCATGGCGATGCGGTGTTTGTGTTTTTTACATGTTCGGGTTTTCAAATGCGGGGACCGGATCGGAGACCGGTTCGGCGGATGTTTCGGCTGCCGGTTCTTCGGCTGCCGGGGTTTCGGCGCTCTGTCCGGCCGTGTCCGGCCGGCCGTGGCGGATGACCTGAATCTGTCCGACCAGTTCGTCCCACGCCTCGTCGAGCGAGCGGAGATACTGGAATCCCTTTTCGGTGAGCGAGTAGTATTTGCGGGGCGGCCCCTGCGGGGACTCCTCCCAGCGGTAGGTGAGCAGTCCGGCGTTCTTCTGCCGGGTGAGGATCGGGTAGAGTGTACCCTCGACGACGATCATTTCGGCCGCTTTGAGCTCGGAGATGATCTTCGGAGCATACGATGCCTCGCGCGAGAGGATGGCGAGGATGCAGTACTCCAGAATTCCTTTGCGCATCTGCGCTTTTACATTGTCTTCGGCCATGGTGTTTTAGGATTTTAAGCGTTTCGGGGCTTTGGGGACGATCAGCCAGAGGATGATGTAGACCCACAGCGAGAGTCCCCCGAAAAGGATCAGCAGGAGGGTGGCGATCCGCACCAGCGAGACGTCGAGTCCGAAGTATTCGGCGACTCCGGCGCATACGCCGGCGATGATGCTGTCCTGCGAGCGGAATAACCGCCTGTTGTCGTTCGGTGTCATGGGTGGTATGCGTTATGGACGTTTGTCGTTGAACGAGAATTTACGGGCCGGCTCCTCGGGGATGACGATCCAGAGGATGATGTAGGCCCAGATGGAGAGTCCTCCGAAGAGGATGAGCAGCAGCGTTATGAGCCGGATCATCGTGGGGTCGGCGTTGAAGAATGCGCCGAGGCCGCCGCAGATGCCGGCAATCGAGCGGTCGGTGCGCGAGCGGTAGAGCCTGCGGGGCGGGGCGGTCTGCGCTTCGTCCTCCTGTTGCGGGGTGCTGTGGCGCTCTCCGAATTCCGAGGGGGCGCCCAGCCGGGCAATCGTCGAGCGGACCAGGTCGAGCGTCACGACCCGCATGGGGGAGCAGACGCGCTCGCGGAAGATCTCGGCGATACGGATCTCGATATCGTCCATCGTTTCGCCGTCCTCTTCGGGCAGCCGGCTTCGGACGTCGTCCAGATAGTTCTGCAACGCGCGGCAGGCATCGTTGTCGAGAATGAAGACCTCGGAGCCGATATTGACGGTAACAGTCTCTTTCATGGTCGTAGGTGTTTTCTCAGGTTAATGTTTTGCGGGTTCTATTATTTTTACATTGCAAATATAATGCTTATTTTGATACTATGCAATACAAAGTACCTAATTTTTTGTGCAGCCTGCATTTTTTTCTCCTCGGAGGGGGGCGGCAGAAAAAGCCCGCCCGTGTGGATACAGGTATGGAACATTTTTCGTATCTTTCAGAAACCAAACCAAAACTGCTGACATGAAATTTTTCATCGACACGGCGAATCTCGCGCAAATCCGCGAGGCCAATGAAATGGGAGTGCTCGACGGGGTGACGACCAACCCGTCGCTGATGGCCAAGGAGAACATCCGGGGCGAAGAGGCGTGTCGCCGCCACTATGTGGAGATCTGTCGGATCGTGGACGGCGATGTGAGCGCCGAGGTGATCGCCACGGATTTCGAAGGGATGGTACGCGAGGGTACCGAGTTGGCCGGGCTCGATCCACACATCGTCGTGAAGCTGCCCTGTACGGCTGACGGCATTCGGGCCGTGCGCTATTTTGCCGACCGCGGGATCCGCACCAACTGCACGCTGGTCTTCTCCGTAGGCCAGGCGCTGCTGGCCGCCAAGGCGGGCGCCACCTATGTCTCGCCCTTCGTCGGACGTCTGGATGACATCTCGGAGGACGGCGTCGGACTGGTGGCCCATATCGTGCGCGTCTACCGCACCTACGGTTTCAAGACGCAGGTGCTGGCCGCCTCGATCCGCCACACGCACCACATCATCCAGTGCCTCGACGCGGGGGCCGACGTGGCCACCTGCCCGCTTGCCGCGATCAAGGGGCTGCTCAAACACCCGCTGACCGACAGCGGTCTGGCGCAGTTCCTGGCGGACCATGCGCGGGTGAACGGCTGACCGGCCGATACGGACTACGGGGCGGAATCGCAGAGGCAGTTCCGCCCCGTTTTTTTGCTTTCGGCCCCGGGCCGGAAGGGGAGGGTCGAAAAAAAATGAAAAAAACGATCCCGGCCTGTTGCGTTTCGGGCACCGGGATCGTCTTATGTGTGACCATGGAGGAGATCGAATTCAATACATATATCCTGCCGCTGCGTGATCGGATGTTCCGCTATGCGCAGAGCCTGCTTCTGTCGGCCGCCGAGGCCGAAGATGCGGTGGCGGACCTGCTCGAACGGTTGTGGGTCGAGCGGTCGCGCCTGGCCGGATGCCGCAACATCGACTCTTTCGTGCTGACGGCCCTGCGCAACCGTTGTTACGACCTGCTGCGCAGCCGTCGGGCCCGATCCCGGCGCGACGATGCCTTCGGCGAGAGGATTGAGCGTGCGACGATGGGCGAAAGCGGTGTGTGGGAGATCCGCGAGCAGGTGCGCCGGGCAATCGCCAGCCTTCCCGAGCGGCAGCGCGAGGCGGTCCACCTGAAGGATATCGAAGGGTATCCGACCCGCGAGGTCGCGGAGTTGCTCGGGTGCGACGAGGCGCAGGTGCGTGTCCTGCTCTCCCGGGCACGGAGCGCCCTGCGGGAAATTCTGCAAAAAATGATGGATGATGGACAAGCGAAACAGACGCATTGAATCTTTGGCCGCCCGTTGGATGGCGGCCCGGACAACCGACGCCGAGGAGCAGGAGCTCCGGCGCCTGCTGCAGTCGGGCGAGGTCCCCGAGTCGCTTCGCGACCTCGCGGTGCTTTTCGAAGGGCTCGGTGCTCTCTCCGGGGAGCGGATGCCCGATACGGGAGTCGCCGGACGTCCGGCGGCAGACTCCTCCTGCCGGGAACTTCCCCGGGCGGAGGCGTACCCCCTGCACCGCCTGGCGGCCGTCTGGTGGGGTATGGCAGCGGCGGTCGTGGCAGGGATCTTCGTGCTTGCCGGACTTGTGCGCGAGCCCTACTGCTACATCGACGGGCGACCCGTCTACGACCGGGAGGTCGCCCTGCAGACGACGGTCTATCTCGACTCCTTCGCTGCGCTCGACGCTACGTCGCAGATCGTCGATGAACTGATGGAAAACAAATAATAAATAGACAAGATTATGGACAAACGAACCCTTTCCCTTTTTGCAGCGCTCCTTCTTCCGGCCCTGCTGCTGCTCCTGCCGGCCTCGGGCCAGACCTGCGATCATCCGGCAGCCGCGGATGCCGCAACATGCGACCCGGCTTCCCGAGGTTTGTCGGACTGTGAACCGATGGCTGCCGACAGCCTCGAGCGGATCGATACCGTAGACTCCGACCTGGTGGCCCTGCGCCGCACGGCCGACGGCGACGAGGTGGTCCTCGAGGTGGCCGGCTTCGGCCTCACGCTCTCCCCGTTGTCGGAGGAGAAGATGAAAGACCGGAGTGCACGGGTCAAGGCTCCGCGCTTCAATATGGTCGCTCTTTACAAGACCGAGGTCGGCTTCAACATCCCAACGGGGACCGATTACGGCGGCTATCCTGCCGCGGAGACCGGATTCTTCGACCTGCGGGGCGGCAAGTCGTTCCATCTCTCTACGACGCTCGTCGGACTGAACTGTGTGATCGGCAGACAGCGGAAGTTCTCGATCACTACCGGACTGAGTTATACGGTCGATAACTACCGGCTTTCGGACAACTCGATCACGCTCGCTTACAGCGACGGAAAGGTCGTTCCGCAGCGGCTTGACGGGAAGGCCGACAAGTCGAAACTCCGCACCACGTCGCTCGGTATTCCGCTCCATCTGGCTTATCAACCCGTGCGCCATCTGACTGTTTCGTTGAGCGGTTACTTCGATTTCACGATGGGGGCCAACTCCATCTACAAGAGGCCGAAGGAGAAGAGCTCGCTTTCGGGTGTGAACGACTTCCGGTTCGGAGTGGGCGCCAGTGTGAGCTACTACAACGTCGGAGTCTACCTCCGTTACGGCGTTACGCCGCTCTTCAAGAGCAGCGTCGGGCCCAAGGTGCATCCGTTGTCGATCGGACTTTGTATCGGACTGTAAAAAGATTGCCTTATGAAACGGATCCTTCTGTTGCTTCTGGTCCTGCTGCCGTTTCTGGCCCGCTCCCAGAACTATTCCTGGAAATTCTTCGACCGCTATTCGGACGCTTCCGGGTTTACGAGCGTGCAGCTCGAGCGCAAGATGATGCGCATGATGAGCCGTCAGGCTGCCGAGCAGGGCGATAAAAAGCTGGCCGAACTGCTCGACGGAATTCAGTACATCCGCATCGTGGCGCTCGACAGCGGCGACGGGGCGCAGTTCCTGGCCGACGCCGAACAGCTCGCCGCCGATCCCGACGCCCGGTTCGAGCTGGTGATGTCCGGTACCGAGCAGGGGCAGACTACGAAGTTCTACCTGCGCGAAGCGGAGTTCAACCTCAATTCCGAACTGCTCATGCTGACCTACGGCCCCAGGGAGACCGTGGCGGTGAACATCTACGGCAACTTCGATCTGAAGCAGGTGTCACGGCTCTCGTCCATCCGGCCCCGGAAGCGGTGATCCTTTCCGATGCCCCGGGTCCCGGCGTTCCGGAGCCTCCGCCAGGCGGCCGCCCCTTTTCAAAGGGGTCGGGGGGGCTGTCCGGTGCGCGGCGCGCACATCGCCCGGCCCATGCCCGGCCGCCGGGGATTGTGGCACCGCTTGACAAAACACCCCGATCCTTTCGGACCGGGGTGTTTTCCAGTTGTATCGCGTGGTTCCTTAATCCTCGAACTTGGCCGAGAGGAACTCGCGGTTCAGGCGGGCGATATGCGCGATCGAGATCGACTTCGGGCACTCGGCCTGGCAGGCACCCGTATTGGTGCAGTTGCCGAATCCCAGTTCGTCCATCTTGGCTACCATGGCCTTGGCACGGCGGGCACCCTCCACGCGGCCCTGTGGCAGCTTGG
>ULSZ01040447.1_pt1 | contig 17622 bp, 10 predicted proteins | sample 1957151 | NCBI WGS metagenome assembly ULSZ01 (sample SAMEA4835721, study PRJEB28245) | human gut metagenome | biome: gut microbiome; material: fecal sample | place: Denmark | collected 2008
CACCTTCGTGCCTTTCTCCATGCTCGCGCGCCTCTACGCTGCCAAACCGCAGCCCAAGGCGCAGTGGGTCAGTCCGGGCAGCATCCATGCCCGGAGTTTCCACGACCACCCCGACGTCTACGCCGCCCACGTCCGTGCCTTCGTAGGCCAATATATTTCCCTGGGTGATTCCCTTAAGTGAAACGGCAAAAAACAAGGGTCTATACGCCACTTATCATTGTGGCACATAGACCCTTGACGTTGAGTCGATCACTATTCCATCATCTTAGTCGGCCCATATACTTCCGTCCTTTTCGCGATATTCCTCTATATTCTCTTCGTAATATAGTTCAGCTGCTTGCTTGAGCTCAAATTTTGTGGGAGATGTTGCAAAAAACGTCTGTGCTTGGATAGCCACGCTATTTGTTTCCGGCTTGATATAATTTTTCTTTTTCATAATTCTCATTCTTTATTTGATGACTATTTTCATGGTTTTTCCACCACGTTTCACAATGTTAATGCCCTTCTGAGGCTCATTGAGGCGACGGCCCTGCAGGTCGTAGTATTCCGCCTTCCCATCGCCTATAGCATCGAGATGATCGATGGCTGTCGTCTTGTCGCTGATACTGATGTTCAGCGTTTTGGCGCCTACAGTTTCAGAATTGTAAACAAAGTAAGCACGGAAAGGCTTGCAGGCCACTTTTGTGGTCTTTTCGTTCTCCAGCAGTTTAGCAGGATTCATCAGCATGTTGCCCTTCACGATGAAGCAGTTGCCATCCGTATCCTTGTTGAACTCCTTTTGTTGATAGATACCCACAAACTTGTAGTTGTCGTCCTCAGTAGTCGCGGGTGAAATATTACTTATTATTGACGAATTGTCTATAGAGAACTGGAGCTTGGTCTCCGCCTCTTTCATCATGATGACAGCAGGCGTACCAGCCTCGATTACTTTCTCCATTTCCTTGAGTTCTACGCCATCTTCTGTAGTCGAAAGCAGATGGAAGGCGCGGAAGTTCTGACCATCGAGTGAGACATCAAACGGTAGACAAAGCGTAGCCCATTTTGTACCTTCCTTCATCGTGCGACTGTATGCGGCCTTTTTAGCTACGAAGTTATTGAATAGATATAAATCTTTGTCGTCGTTAAGGTTGAGATGATTTGCTGTAAGTCCATTATCTATTACAGCTCCTATCCTCTCCTCACCCGATTTGGCCACCAGTTCCTCGAAGTAACCATCTTTGAATCTGTTAGCATGTGTTTTGTCCACGACCTTAGATTTAAAGTTTGGAAGTTTCCGACAACCATCAAACATATTATTTGAACTGGTTACTTGTTCCGTTGTGAATAATTCTTTCGCATAGATATGTTCCAACTGTGCCGTACCTCTGAACATGCTATTCATTTTTTCTACTTTGGCTGTATTGAAGCTTGATAAATCGATCCAAGTAAGCTGGTTGCAATTCACGAACATTAAAGCCATGTTCGTTACGTTTTCAGTATTGAAGTTCGACAAGTCAAGTGAACTTACTCCGCAGGTATAGAACATGGCATACATATCCGTTACGGTATTCGTTTTTAAATGAGTTATATCGAGAGATGTCAGCGCCTTGCACATGCAGAACATCTGACCCATACTCTTTACCTTGGTAGTGTTCAGATATTCCAGGCCTGTAATGGATTTCAGATTATCGAATTCATAAAACATTTTTTCGCATGTTGGTACCGCATAGTTTTTGAAACTCTCTTCTATGATTACCGAAGTGGCACTCTTTATTTCTTCTGGCCAATAATAAAATGAAGAATACTCACCATTGAACCATTTTGGGTTGTCCGGATTGTAAAACTTCACCACCGTTAGATTCTCATCTTCCGTTGCTGAAGGAATATTATATAAAAATGTAAGAACTTTTGTGGTTTTATTGTATTCTGCGCGAGCTATTGGTTCTGTGGAAGCAGCCTTATAGGATAAGGAAGACTTGTTGACGCCACCTTTTGCCAGCAATAGAGTTGGTAGCAAGAGTAGCAACATGAACAACAGAGCAATAGTTTTTACTCTCGTCGCCTTTAGGACTGTGCCTGTTTGCAGTTCCTTTGATTGATGTGTGAAATGTAACATTATGAATATGCTTTAATTAATTTGACTTGACAATCCATTGGATCTTATATTGTGCGACACAAAATTAGTGTTTTCCCATCAATCAAAGCGTCCACTTCCCCTACATAGGTGTCCATTTCCTATCAAAAAAGGTGTCTCTTTCGGGGGGAAGGAGACACCTTAAACGTATTTTTTTAACTATTTTTTTCTTTCCAGGCCGTAGGCGAGCAGCCTTCCTTCTCCTTGAACATCCGGTAGAGATAGGAGCGCGACGAGAAGCCACATTCCGCAGAGATCACGTCGTTGCTGTAGTCGGGATGCTCCAATATCATCCGCTTGGCCGCCTCAAAGCGCACCTCGGCCAGCCAGATACGGAAGGTGGTGTTGTAGCAGGAGGAGAGGTATCGTGACAACTCCGTTTTGGTGATGCTTAGCGAGCGAGCCAGCGAGATCATGTTGACCGATGTATCTTTGTAGCCCCTGCTGGCGCACCAGGCGTCCAGCTTCTCGCGGATGATCTTCTGTCGTGCTGCAGCAAACTGTTGTTGTAAAGTTTCTTCCTTCTTGTCCTGTTCCACATTCTGCTCTTCAGCGCAGGGTGCAGCCTCTCCACCATTTTCCGTTTGCGCGCTTTCCGTCTGTTCGCTTTCCGTCTGCTCGATCTCCGTCTGCGTGCTTTCCGTCTCTGTGGTTTCTATTTGCGTGGTTTCCATTTGCCCGTTTTCCATGACGGCATAGTTTTCTTCCACATCCTTATCCAAAAGTTCCTCGGCAGGGTTGTAGTTATATCCCAGCGACACAAAACTGATCGTGAAGAAAAGCAAGACAAGCAGTTCCAAGGGTCCGATGACATATAGAAAATCGGTGGAAAGCACGGCGACAGGCATGGCTATAATGAGAAGGAGAAGGATGATCACGCTGGCGCGTGCGAATCTCACGTAGGGCAGAATATCGTTGCCCGCCATTTCCTCCAGCATCTTCCTGCGCTTTCTGATTTCCACTATTATCATCACGTGACAGTAGGCCAAATTGACGCCAAACAGGAAGACCATCACATAGAGCCAGTTGCCAATATGGAAACTTCCGCTCTGGCTATAGCCTACACCGAAGATAGCGAGTATGGCGGCATAAATAATGGCACAAACGACGTTCATCTTTCGGAGATTGGCGTGCATGGCCTCGATATTGTAGATGCCCATGGCGATGAGCGTGAAGCAGGGAGGATAGACCAGCATGTTGAATATGGCTTCCTCATCGTCGCCTTTCGCCCGAAATTCCCCCCCCATTTGTGCCAGAAACTGCAGGGCCAGTCCCACCATGGCTGCGAGTATCAGCCATCGCGACTTTTCGTATCGGCGGTTCATCCACTTGATCTGTAGTCGTGTGATCCCCAAGATGATGGCATTGATCGACACGAAGAGAAAGCAGGTAAACTGTAGAAGAAACAAACTATCCATTTCTTTGTTTTTTTATATTTGGCATCTATCAAGACCCGCTTTCCACTCTTTATGTCCGTGGGGTGTGAATCCGCTGCAAAAGTACAAATATTTTTTTAAAACGAATAATTTGTTGCCCGCCTTTTGTGTAATGTTTTTCAGGCTTCCTTCCAATCGACCAGTCCCTTTCCCTGATCGTCCAGTTCTATGGCCAGCGCCACGACCCGTCGCTTGTCGGCCTTGAAGGGTTCGGCGTATTGCTTGTACCGGATCTGTTGCGTCGCGGCGTGAATGCCGCCGTTGTTGCTCAGTTTCAGTTCCAAGACATAGATGATATGGATGGTCTCCACGACCATGTCTATCCTGCCCGTTGCGATCATTTTTTCTACTTCTACCCGGCAGCCGATGGCGTTGAATATCGTGCTCAATATCAGTCGGTAGCGCTCCTCCATGTCCATGCTGGCCAGTTTCTTGTTGCTGTAGGGCACGTCGGCCACGAGCGCCTTCAGACATTTCATGGCCTCGGGCAGGTTGCCCAGCTGGAGGTTGTACAACAACATGCTCTGGGTAGATATGACTTGGTCGTTCGTTTTCAGCGTCAGTGCAGGCAGCACAATCTTGTATAGTGCCTTGCGAACCTCATAGTTGGGAATGCCAAGTATATAGATGCCGTCCGTATAACCTTTGATGGTAAGATAGCCCGACTGATAGAGGAACAGTTCCGCTCCGCCTCCTGTCACGTCGGAAGTCTCCAAGGTGTCGCTGTCTATCGGACAATTCTCGAAGTTTTTCAGTCTTATTTCTATATTATCTACAAACTTCGGAAGCAAGGAAGTGGCGCCCGAGGCGGCCCAGTAGTTCCTCAATTTTGAGTCAGACAGGGCGTTGACCAGACTGAAGGGGTTGAAGATGTCCGCCATGTTGTCATGACTGAAATGATAGCCGTCGTAATAGGCCGTCAGTTGCGCCACGGCTTCGTCGTAGGTGTGGTTCTCATACGCAGCCAGCTTGTCGATTTCGGGTTTGAAATTGCGGAGCATTTCTTCCTTCGTAATACCGCAGATGGCAGCGTATTCAGGTTCAAAACTGATGTTGCTCAGGTTGTTGAGTACGGAGAAGAGCGAGATCTGCGTAAACTTGGTGATGCCCGTGATGAAGACAAACCGCTCGTATTTGTCGTTCGCCTTCAGGATGGCAAAGACCTCTCTGTAGATGCTGGTGCAGGCTTCGTGGTGCGGCGTCTTCCAGGAGTGCTGCAACGGAGCGTCGTACTCGTCGATGAGAATGGCCACCTGCTGCCCTGTCTTGTCGTAAGCACCCTCGATGATATTCTTGAATCTTACGGCAAGCGAACAATCTTGGCGCACGACTATCTTGTACTCCGCCTCCAGGGTATGGAAAACATCGTCCAGATAGCTTCGCACACTTTCTGGTTCTGCTCCGGCCTGGCTCATGTCGAGCCGGACGACAGGGCGCTTCACCCACTCTTTCTCCAGCTCCATGATCCTCAGTCCCTCGAAGAGCTCCTTCTTGCCCAGAAAGTAGGCTTCGAGCGTATCGACGAGCAGCGACTTACCAAAACGGCGCGGACGACTCAGATAATTATACGTGTTGTCAGTGTTGGCAAGACGCCAGATAATATCCGTCTTGTCAACATAAAGGTATCCATCCTTTCTGATTTTCTCAAATGACTGAATGCCTACGGGCAACCTTCTGTTTCTTGTCTCTGCCATAGCTCCCTGGTTTTTGTTTGCAAATATACGATTATTTTCCCAATCCCCATGCTTTTCCTCCATTCTTTGAGCATTATTATGCTTTTGCACTCTATCCAAAAAGATCATTCATTTTCACCTCACTATTCACCCATCCGCTATGCGTGTTCCGCTTCACCCCATACGTCGTGATAAAAGTATGTAGCAAGGCCTTCTTCGTCTTGGTCGCCACGGCAAATGACGACATTCTTTCTCGCAGCCGCTGCTCATAGTTGGCATCTATGACAAATTCGTCCTTGGCGTATTTCATCTCACAAATATTGATCGCTCCGTCAGCACGATCTATCAGCATGTCTATCTGACCTCCTCGCCACTCCGCACCGGTAGCATCCGCAAACGGTCTGCAAGACCAGGAATAGACATTTGCCAACACGCCTGAAATCCCCAATGCCTTCTTGATCTGTGGGATATGGTGGAAGCAAACCTGCTCAAAAGCATAACCACTCCAGGCTGTTCGGCTTCCCGAATTGCGCATGTTGCTCCAATAGCTTTTGTCCTGCCCACTGTTGTTAGCCACAAAACGGGTATAAAACAGTGAGTATAAATCGGTCAACTGATAAAGTGCGTCCCGTTCACTTTTTCCTATAGTAGCGTATTTCCTTATAAAATCACATTTCTGCAGATTCTCCAGGATTTCTGACAACTGTCCGCCACTTTTCAGTTTCAGCTCATCCATCAATTCCTTGCGTGTCATCCCCTTCATTTTTTGCGAGAGTACCTCTACTATCTTGCGATAATGCTTGGAGTCGTGGAAGAGAGATCGAAAGAGGAAACCGAATTCTCCACGCAATGGCGCATCCTGCGAGAAAAGCAACCTATCGATACACGCGTCCAAGGGCACACCTCGCTCCAGCATGTCAAGATAGTAAGGAATGCCACCCAGTATCATATACACATCCAACACCTGCTGGCGGGTAAGCTTGAGCCCTTTCAGTTCGTTTAAGAACTGCTCAGTCTCGCCCAAGGAGAATGGAGAGAGGTAGATCTGACGAGTCACGCGACCGTACAACCCTCCCTTGTCGCCTATAAACTTTGATAGCATCCACGTGGTGGAAGAACCACACACGATCAGTTTGAGATTGGGAATCATAGAAGCCCATGAATTCCAAAAGAAACTGAAAGCTGCGATGAAATTGCTTTTTGGTGTATCCATCCACGGCAACTCGTCAAAGAACAGAACAATCGAGTCTTGCTGAGATATTCCCGACAGATATTCCCGCAAAGCAGCAAATGCCTCAAACCAGGTTTTCAGTCTGGGTACGGCTTGCTTGGAATACTGCTCCAATGCCATCCGAAACTGCTCCAGCTGCACTGCGCGCTCCACTTCGTACATACCTATAAACGAAAAGGCAAACTGGTCATTGAACATTTTTCGGACCAAGAAAGTCTTTCCCACACGCCTGCGACCATAGATCGCTATCAGCTCGGCCTTGCTACTTTCACAGCGCTCCTGGATGAGTTTTTGCTCGTACTCACGCCCTATAATCCCGTTTACACCCATAACTTTCTGATTTTATTCGGTTTATATCTCCATCTTACAGGTGCAAAGATACCAAAAAGATCTGAATCGTGCAAGGATAGTACCGCCATAACTCTTTATTTTTCGTGGTTATGGCTGACTTATAGGCGATAACTTAGCCATAACTCGTTTTTTTTTGATGGTTATGGCGGTGTTATCGCCACACCTGGCTTTCTTTTCATCCATGATTTTTTCTTGTTCGTTTTAGGGTTTGACAAATGAGTTTTGCTTTGGCCTGGTAGATCTCGAAGAGCTTTTACGTTGACGAATCTTGCCGTGATGCTGTAGTTGTTCATTGCGCTTAAGGTGTTTAAAGGTGTTATAAAATGGAGACCTTGCCGATGGTAGCTTTTCCTTGCTAAATATTTGGGATTATCAGTAAATATTTATAATTTTGCGATTGCGTTATACTCAAAATTTTTAAGCTTATGAAAAAACAATTACTTCTCGCTTTGGCCCTTGTGGCTACTTGTGCGGCTTCCGCACAGACGGTCCTCGAAACCAAGAGCCTTCCGGCAGGACACGAAATGCAGGTCGTGAAAGACCAGCAGGGCAGAATATTCAAGAGACTCGTGAAGCCGCAGGGCGAGACGCTGATCAATGCGGCGCCCGTGCAGAAGGCACAGAAGGTGGAAGACGATATCGAGACGACCTTCTATGAGGGTTTTGAGGGATGGCAGTTGAGCTACGGTATGAACTGGTTGCCGGAGGACTGGTCGCAGATCAACACCAAGGAGAACATCCCCACGCAGGAAATGCTGGACCACAATATCAACAACACATGGTACTGCTATGAGAGCTCCAATATGTACCAGGAGTTCACGCCCGACGGCACGTCCGTGGCCTTTATCCATTTCGGCTATAGCAACGAGAAGTACGGACTGAAGCCCTGCGCTCAGGACGAGTGGCTGGTCTCGCCCGTCATCTCGCTCAAGGACAAGGAGACGCTGCAGTTTATCCTGGAGGCCGACTACCTCTCGGTCTATGACTGCGACAAATTTGACTGGAACAAGCTGGTCTATACCGAGCGTGTGGTGGTGAACACGATGAAGGTGATGATCTCCACCGACGGCGGCGAGCACTGGGGAGAGATTTGGGACCTGAGCGAGGATGTCACCTCGCTGCTCACGGACAGACAGGTTTACGACGGAAGCGGTCTGCGCGTGAGATACTTCGATATCGACCTCTCTGACTATGCTGGCAAGGACGTGAAGGTGGCTTGGCGCTACATGCGCGACGAGGGCGACAATGCGGGCAACTCCATGATTGTAGATGGCATCAAGATCACACATCCGGTCTCCTCCGCCATCCACGACGTGAAGACCGCCACCGGCCAGGACAAATATTACGATATCAACGGCACCAAGATCAACGGCAAGCCCTCGAAGAAGGGATTGTACATTCGCAAGGATGAGGGCAAAACCGAGAAAGTGATGTTCTAAAAGTCAAAAGCTGATCCAAGACCTGGGAAGATCCCCAGGCAATAAGAGGCTGCGTCGAGAGGTAGATTTTGACGCAGCCTCGCCTTTTAATTGTTTATCTGTAAAGGAGGGGGTTGTCTTGTTCGTGTCATTTCAAAAACAACAGCCTCATCAGCAAGTGCCACCCAAATGTCATACTATCTGTTCACAAATCGCCGTAGTGAGCGTGGTTGCCCCAAAAATAGTTAAATATTATTATGAAACGCAGTTTTAACATTCTAATAGCGTATAGAGTCAAAATAAATGGCTAATTTTGTGGGAAAACTCCAAAATACGCGTTCTGATGATATTGAAAATAGAGTTTGAAAATTTCTTTTCCATTAAAGATAGGGTGAGAATTGACTTCCGGGCAGCCAATATCAATACCGCGCTGACCCGCGAATTGAGGCACAATGTCATAGACTGGAATGGCGTCCCCGTTCTGAAATCTGTTGGCTTGTTTGGGCCTAACGCCTCAGGCAAATCGAATATCTTGAAGACCATCAACTTCTGCTGTAGGATGATCCTGGAATCGCATCTTCACAACGAAGGAGCAGTGTTCAACTTCGAGCCGTTCAAGTTTGATGGCTGGCAGGAGAAACCAAGCAGTTTTCTGATAGATTTTGTGTGTGACAATATAGAGTATGAATACTCTTTTGATTTGACAAAGACCAGGATTCTCTCGGAAAGTCTTTATCATTATCCGCTGGGCAGACGCGCCAAGGTGTTTGTCCGTCAAGCCGATGGCAAGTATCGTTTTGGCACAGGGGTCATCAGCAAGCCCGCCGACGTGGTACTGAACACCAGCGACAAAAATCTCTTTTTGAGCAGGGCCAGTTCGATGAATAGAGAGATAGCCCAACGACTGTATCGCTACTTCATGAACCAGTTTCTTCTGGGATTGGTGAATGTGAACGACGTGGTGGCCCTTCATGGTTTCAATACCTACAAGAACGTCATCCTCAAGGCTCTTGAGGTGTGCGACACGGACATTACGGACATAGAAGCGAGAAAGGAGCAGGTCTCTGCCCCGGTAGCGGTCTCGGGCCAGGAAGATATTTCTTTCAAGTTGGTCGATGTGCTCAAGTTCAAGACCTTCCATCATCACAATAAGGACGTGATGTTCGATTTGGATCTCGAAGAGTCTCACGGAACAAGGAAGCTCTTCCAGATACTGATACGGCTCCTGGATGTCGTCAAGAACAGAAAGGGCATCATGATGGACGAGTTTGACATGGGCCTGCATACCAGATTGGCCGACTTCATCCTCGACTTGATCCATGCCTCCGATGGAAGTCAGCTGCTTTTTTCTTCCCACAACACCAACTTGATAGATGTCAGACGGCTGAGAAGAGATCAGATAGTCTTTGTCAACAAGTCGGAAGATGGTTCTACGGAGGTGTATTCATTGTACGACTTCAAGGACTTCCGCGAAAACATGGATGCGGAGAAAGGCTACATACAGGGCCGCTTTGATGCCGTGCCTTACGTTGACTCTTCTGTGGAGAGTATCAAGCAACTATTGGTGGGGTAGCTATGGTGAGCAAAAGAGAGAAAGCGCCCGACAAGCGGATGCGCAGAATCGCCTTGGTCATTTGCGAAGGCGAAACAGAGGAAAACTATCTCAATCTGATAAGGAAATGGTATAAATCGCCAGTACGCATAGTCTCACGCATTGAGGGTACAAGAATCACCCAGGCGCTTGTTGACAAGCATGAGCGAGGACTCAAAATCTCTGCTAAAGACAAAGTAGATACGTTTCTCATGTACGATATGGATGTGTCTGCCATCAACAAAAAACTGATGGCGTGCAAAGCCGAATTGTTGTTGAGCAATCCTTGCTTTGAGATATGGCTGCTTCTACATGCAAAGGACCAGAGGACGGCATTAAGTTCGGAAGCCGTGCTCAAAGAACTGAAAAAGAGTGCTTCTGTGTGGAACAATTATAATAAGTCCGTCTATACGGACACGCAGAAGACGTTTCTTAGAGAACACCTCGAAGATGCCATCAATAGAGCAAGGGCGCTCAAAGACTATCAAAACCCTTCAAGTAGAATCTATAGACTATTGGAGGTTTTGGAGAATAAAGTGTAAAAAAGTAAGACTGAAAGTGTTTTTTTTGAGGAATAGGGTAAATGATTAGTTGGAGAGGAAATTCCTCTCCAACTAATAACCCAGAAATTAGATCTTCCGGATTTCCTTGCTTTGCCTTGACCGCTACAATCAAGCGGGACAACCCTCCGCAATCACATTATCACCTTCGTCGAGGCTACGCGTCCGTCGTCCGTCGTTGCCGTGACAACATAAAGGCCCGAGGCCATTGTGCCGAGGTCGATCTCGTTGCTATACACATGCTGCAAAGTGCGGCCGTCGATGGAATAAACCGTGATGTCGGCCGTCACTCCGTTGGTGAGACCCACCTTCTTGCCCGTGATGGAGAAAGCCGTGGCAGCGATTGTCGCATTGTCGATGGCTGTGACGTTGCTGACGAAGAATGCAGGGCTGATGAGCTGCTTCTGGTAGTTTCCCGCGGCGTCAGTCATCTCCAGGCGCACGTCAAACCACATGTCGTCGTCATCGGCCGTCACGTTGCTCAGGTCAGCCTCATAGAAGTGGCCGAAGGCAGGCATGAAGTACTTGGCAGGATCCTCCACCAGGGCAAGTTCCTTCCAAGTGTCCGTGCCGTTGGGAGAATAATAAGCCTTCACGCTGGCAGGAGCAGCGCAGGTGAAGTAGCCGATGTATGGATAATCGAAGTTTTCGACGTAGGAGAAGTCGCCTCCGGTCACCAGCATCTTCGATCCCTGGGCCGTCTGGAAACGGTTGCTGATCGTGCCCTCCTTGTCCTTGAAGCTCATCATTTGGAATGTGGGGGCAGTATAGTCGGCCTTCTTGCGGTCGAAGAGGACCTCTGTCACATTCTTTCCTTCTATGCCGTCGATCTCGATATTGTTGTTTGTCACGGTGACCAATGTGCCGCCCTGGGTGCTTTTCTTGTTGACGGTGGCCAGTTTGGCATCCGTCTCGCGCAGTTCGCCATATATGCCTCTGTAGTAGTATGAGTCATAAATATTGACCTCGGAGTCGTACGTTTCGCAGACAGAGCTATAAGTCATCAGTGGGACGCTTGTGCCAAAATGCGCCTTGCCATCGGGGGCTGCGAAAGAGAAATCGGGGTGGCCTGGATAGCACTTGTAGGAAGTTTGGCCAACCGGCACATTGAAGAAGTTGCCCAAATCGCAGCACGATACGTGATACTTTACCTCCTGCTTGGCATTGCCCGTGGCAAGCGGAGTGACGATAAAGGAAAAATCCTCCTCGTCATCGTAGCCCGGCATAGAAACCATTCTCACACCGTCTGAGGCAATGGGGCGTGCAGCTACGTTTATCTGGAAGTCGTCGGTCTCCGACTCTACCGGACAGTCTATGTAGGTGTAGAAATTGCCATTCTCCTCAGGGTCTCCCAAGCCCCAGATACGAATGTCGCCCAGCGAGTTGCCGTCGAGAAGGAATGTGGTTTCTACACCAGGCAGATTGACGTGCTCCTTGATGTCCTTCATGCCCGGAGACAGGGTGAAGCCCGTCTCAAGTCTCGTGAGGCTTGAACCGTCGGTGTTGTGTATGTTCTGCTCAAAGTCTCTTATGAGGCTTTTGATGGCATAGTAGTGGGATCCCATACAGATGGTGGCAGCCTGTCCGATACAATACTTGTCGCTGAGTTTGTTGACATAGAAGTCTTCCGGATGGTCCACTGACTTGTAGCCGAAGTCTATATTGAGGATAGTGGATCCATAGTCCTTATGGATAAAGGATGTGAGCTTCATGATATCGCTTGCCGTACCTGGAGTGGCGACGTTTTTGCCATCGTAAATATCTAAATGGAGCTCTTGGTTGTTCTCGTCAAAATAATGGAATTCGATAGGAATGTTGGCCTCGTCTTGATCGATCTCTATCACCTGGTCCTCTGTGGCTTGGATGTTCTCTCTGAAGACATAGCTATGCTTGTCGCCAAGAAACTCTGCGTAGAGGTCGTAAGTGCCCTTGGGTATCTGGATGGAAGACTCCTTGCCCTTTATAAACCTGATAATGTCCATCTTGTTCTTGTTGAAGATGATGGCATTTTTGGGCTTGCGAGTGGAGGTAATCTTTACCGTTATCGTCACCATATCTTCCTCGTCATCCGCCTTATAGGGTCTGATGGGCGTCAGCGTCTTCTGGGTTCCATAGTCCATCACAGAGTAATCTATTCCTTGCGGCAGGATCAATTCCGAATGGTTTGAACAGCGAATCTTGCCCGAGACTACCTGAGCCTCTTGTGCGTTCACCGTTGTCAGAGAAACGGCGCACAGTACGAATAATGCAGATAAACTTTTCTTCATCGTCGCAATTGTTTTGGTTTTTATTTGTTGTTTATAGTTGCGTTGATCGTTAAACAAAAGAGTCCGTCGGGTCCGAAAATCAGTTCTCGCGGGTTTTTCGGCGTCTCTATGAGCTCTCCGTGTCGCAGAGGGGGAGGAGAAAAAGCGCCCCGAAGGAAGACATTGTCACCCCCGGGGCGCACCCAAATTATCTGTTTAAAGAAAACTACTAAATCACTGGAACTTTGATGGTGGAGCTGGTGCCGTCGGCATAGACCACCTTCAGGATGTAGAGCGCGCCACTGACGCCCGTCAGCGTGGCGTTGTAGTTTCTGCCACCAATGCTGAGGGTCTCGGTGAGACGGCCCGAGAGGTCGAAGATCTGGATGCGGTCGATGTCCTTGTCTGAGCTGACGGCGAGATCATGGCCGCTGACACGGACGTTGGCACCGCCGGTGTATTGCTTGCTGATGATGCCCGTGCACTTGCCGTTGATGACATAGACAGGGATGGTGACCACAGACCGCAGGTCGTCGTTGGTGCGAATTTCAATCTTCGCCTCGTAGATGGCGTTGTCGAGCTTGGAGCCGTCCACGCTGACATTGAGTTTGCCACCCTTGCCGCTGGCCACTTCAAGGTGCTTGGTATCGACCGAGAGCCAATCAATGGCTGGTGTGCGCTGGCCTGTGACGTTGGCGCGGAGGCAGTAGTTGTACTTCATGCCGAGGTCGCCCATAGACCACCAGATGTTCTGACCGATGTTGATGAGATCGCCGAATCCGATGACGCCCTTCTCGCCGTCAGTGCCATCGATGCCGATATTGTATTCTCCAGTCTTCATGCCCTTGGTCTTGTAGCCGATCCAAAGGTCCTGGTCGCCGATGACGATGGGCTCATCGAGCTCGATATGGTTCCAGGCGTCTCCCTGCGGCGTGAATTTCTTCTCGGCCAAAAGGTCGCCGTTGTGGTTCTGGTCCTTTTCGCCGTAGATGACGATGCTGTTCTCCTTGGCTACGCCGCCCACATAGACGTCGATGCTGCTGATCTTCATGCCCTTGAGGCTCGAAAGCATCTCGCCTGGGTAGTAGGTGGCGAAGGTGGCACTGTCGTTGGCCGAGAGGCCGATTGTGGCGTATTGGCCCTGATCGTATCTCAGCACATACTGTGTGTCGTTGTCCTGCTCGGGGGCCTTTGCAGCCTTGGCGGGCGTCACCTTTTTGACGACGGGAGCCTTCATGCCCTGCGGCACGCTCACCTTGTTCATGGCGTAGTTAGATGTAGGCGCATTGGGCAAGATATAGCTGAAGTCGATGTCGGCAGTCAGCGTCTCGGCACCCTCGTTGGTGAGGTCAATGGCCGTGCTCTTACTGTCTTGCTCAGTCTTCAGGCAGACGGCTTTGGCGTCGAGGCCGATAGCGGGTGCACCCTCATTGCCCTTCACCACAAGCGTGTAGTCCTCGGTCTCGCCATAGGTGTAGAATCCGGCAGGTGCGGGGTCCTCATAGGAAAGGACAACGCGCAGGCGCTTCTCGCCTGGCTTGACGTCAGCATTCTCTGGGATCTTCACAGTAGCCGTATATCCGTAGTTGGGGAATACGAGGGCCTCGGTGTTTTCGAAGACACCGTTGTTGTTCCAGTCGATCCAGGCTGCTGCCAGCGGGGTCTGGCTGGTGGGATCGACGACGAGGGTGAGCTCCTGTCCGGGACGAATCTCGGTCTTCTGGTCGGTGTAGTCGGTGTAGCTCGACTCTCCCGACTCGTTGTCGATGTCGCCGATCTGCACGCGCTGGATGTAGAAGTAGCCGTCGGTGGAACCCGATGCGGGATAGGTCTTGCCGTCGCCCACCATCACATCGACGGCGATGGTGTCGGCAGCAATCATGTCGCTATTGGGCGTGACGTTCTTGACCACGACGTGGTGGGTACCAGGTTCAGAGCAGTTGACGCGCGCATTGAAAGTGTACTTATAGGCGTCGAGGGGCTCGATGTTGCTGTTCACCTTTTCCGTGGCAAGCAATTTGCCGTCCTGCCAGAGTTGCAGCGTGGTGTTGTCGAGGTAGTCGCCACCAATGTTTCGCAGTTCGACCTGTACCTTGCCAAAGGGACTGGCGTCGGTGGAACCAGGAGAGAGCAGGCGGTTGAATTTCAGTGCCTTGTCGGAGATGAAGCTGCCGTCGCCCTTGAAGCAGAAACAGATAGGCAACTGGCCCATCCACGAAGGCTCGTTGCCGTCGCGCATGTCCATTTTCACCAGGCCGTAGCCCGTAGAAGAGCTGGCCGTGAAGAGCGCGAGGTAGCAGTCGATGGTCTCATCGTGCTCGTCGATGGCGTTGATCTGCATGAAGCCATGCTCCAGTTTGATCTCCTCGCCCAGATCGACGTCGAAGGCATAGACGAAACTGTAGCCGGAGCGGTTGTCGCCCAGTTTCACGTTGGTGCGCTCGCCGATCAGGTCGAACACCTTGCTATAGACCAGTTCGCCAGGGAGCTCGTCCTCGTCGTCCTTATAGAAGGCTACCTTGATTTTGACCGACTTGGTCATCTCGCCCTTCTCGTTGATGCCGCCACGCTCGTTGCAGTACTTCCACTCCACGTTCTCCTCGTCGAAGTAGTTGAACATGCCAAGGAAGCGCACGCCATGGAAAGAATAATAGCAGTCGCTGAAGTGCTGGTAGAAACTGGCAGCCATGTCCTTGCGTCCTTCGTCGGCAGTGGTGAATCCGCTCCAGACGTTGTCCTCGTCTTTGTATTCTCCGCCAAAGACGGTGCCGTCGGGGCAACCCAGCAACTCGGCGATGGCGGCCTCGCCCTTGGCAGGAGCCTTGTACGTGCCGTCATTGTAAGTCAACGTTTGCTTTAGGAATTTCATTCCCCCGGCGTCTTGCTTGATTTGTGCCGAGGTCGTCAGGGCCATTGCCATGCCCAGGACGGTAAGTAGGAATGTTCTTTTCATAACACGAATGAATTAGTGAATTATCATAGGTATCAGTCCTTCACAGGAAAGATGTCGCTTGCAAAAGTATGCGGTCTTTCTGGAACGTACAAACCGAAGTGTTCCAAATTCATGAATTTGGAACGAAAAGCCTTGAAATTGTGTGTTTTATGGGCTTTTACCCCGTCGGCTGTGATTGTCTCGCGATGTCTCAGTCTTCTGCTCTTTCCAAAAGTCAACAAGGCTTTAAAAACCGAGTAAATAGTGGGGTTTCGCACTTATTTGTTCCAGATTTATGAATTTGGAATGCTCCGCCATTTCATTTTTTGTTATTTCTGAAATCTATTCCTAATTTTGCAGCAGCAGCGAACGAAAGGATAGCCCGATAGCTTGGTCTTCGAAAAGGTGTCCTCGGCTTGCGCAGCGTCTTAAAAGAGATTAGCGAAAACAGTTATAAAAACGATGTATAGAACCAAATAATATTACGGTTATGAAGAAAATTTTATCAACATTATTGCTGGCCGCCTCCCTGACTTCGGCTCAGGCACAGGAGGTGAAGATCGTGTCGGGAAAGGTGCGCTGTTCGGATCATTCCGAGGTGGTGCTCCCCGAGGGCATGAGTTTCAGAATGAAGGACTTGGGCAACAAGAGAACCCTGGCCCCCATCAGACCCCTCAAGGTTTCGACCCAGGGAGAGACGGGCACGGTGACGGTGAAGGTGGTGAGTGCCAACAAGCCCGTGGATGCTTATATAATCAATAAGGACGTGTTTGGCAACGTCGAATTCTCGGGAATGGAAGGGTCGCTGGAGGTTCCCCAGGGCACGTATGATGTCTTTGTGGAGTTTGAGCACGCCTACGTCTTCAAGGAGGATGTGCAGGTGACGGGCGACCTGACGCTGGAGTTTGATGAGAATGAGGCGATCTATCCCGTGGAACTCAGATACTTTGATGAGAACGGACAGCAGCTCCATCTGGATATTACCTACAAGGGAAAGGTCGATACGAAGGGTACGGCCGATGATATGATCAAGTTGACTTCCATCGCCCACAAGGATTATGGCTACGCCGTCTTCTACATGGACTTCTGTGGTAGAAGAAAGGGCGAACTGGAGGACTTCTACATCAACAAGGTCAGCGACAAGTATTATGTGGCACAGTCGGCCACGGTCAATGTGGGTTCGCACTACTACACCTTCAAGGGTGTAGCCAAAGACCTCACCCAGAGGTTCCATGACAGTGATTCGAAGAACATACTCAAGCTCGTCACCGACTTCACGCTGTCTCCCCAGATGCCAGACCACAAGTATGTGGGTCTGCCAGGCATAGAGTCGGCCTTCCTGCTGGATGGCTTCTCGCTGGCCGACACCCGTATGTGGGGTATGGGAAGCGATGAGGACAACGGCAAGGTGATCACGTTTATCGACTGCCCCGAGGCGTTGGAGGGCGATCCCTACCCGCTTAATGTGGCAGCACGCCCGATCATCACCGACTCCTACACCTTTACCGAAGACCCCGACTATGGCGACCTGGAGGAGTTTACGTTTATCATGACTCCGTTGGCCATCGGCGATGCCAACACGGGTGTGAAATATCATGTGGCAGGCAGCGATCTGAACAATATGTTCAACATCCCCGTGGGTGATACGCGTTTCAAGTTCTATCCTGGACACCCCGACTTCTCTTTCCGTTCGCCGGATGGTACGGGCCATTTCGGAACCAGCGTACCCATCCTCTCCTACCGATCCGTACAGTTGGTGAGCAATGGCCAGGTCTATCCGATCGACCAGTTCCGCTATCTGGGTCGCCTGGGTGAGCTCCGCGAGACGGATGAGAAGTTTGCCGACGTGAAAGAGGAGGAGACGGCCGACGGTACGCTGGTGACGATCACCAATAGCAACATTATCGTGGATGGCATCGATGGCAAGAACGTCACGGAGGTGCTCTATAATCTCAAGAAGGAAGACACCTGCGCTCCTACGTTCCAGATGATGACCTTCAAGGATAAGGATGGTAATATCTCCGACCGCTTCTCCTGACTTCATCACTTTTCTGCGCCATCACATAGCGCA
>ULSZ01002861.1_pt1 | contig 17490 bp, 11 predicted proteins | sample 1957151 | NCBI WGS metagenome assembly ULSZ01 (sample SAMEA4835721, study PRJEB28245) | human gut metagenome | biome: gut microbiome; material: fecal sample | place: Denmark | collected 2008
CCTGAACAGTCAGAAAGAGAAACATTTTATGCTCTCCTTGCGGAGAGCGATGTCAAACTCAAAAGTTCTTGTTGCTGTAATAGAGTTATTTCTATCCACGCTCTCCTTGCGGAGGGCGACGTACCCAGAGCCAGATTGATGCCCGCGTGATTCCCATTTCTATCCACGCTCTCCTTGCGGAGAGCGACATACGGGGCCTTGAAGCATGTGCACCAAACGGAAATTTCTATCCACGCTCTCCTTGCGGAGAGCGACAACAGACATTGCCTTTTGCAACAGGTAGCGGGCATTTCTATCCACGCTCTCCTTGCGGAGAGCGACAAATTGCTTTTCTCTGTTATGTAGGTGGTTGCAATATTTCTATCCACGCTCTCCTTGCGGAGAGCGACCCCTGGAATCCTGGCCAGACAGCGAGATGCGCAAGATTTCTATCCACGCTCTCCTTGCGGAGAGCGACGAGTATTATAATCCTAGATGAGTACCAAAAAGAAATTTCTATCCACGCTCTCCTTGCGGAGAGCGACAGAATAGACCCCGACCAAGTACCGGGATATACAATTTCTATCCACGCTCTCCTTGCGGAGAGCGACGGGACAGAGACTATTTTCTGTATGTGCTATATGATTTCTATCCACGCTCTCCTTGCGGAGAGCGACGGTCAGCCAAAGTAGGAGCAGCAGGGGGCTGCGTGATTTCTATCCACGCTCTCCTTGCGGAGAGCGACGGAAAGTCTACAACTTTAACAAGGATTGCTTGGATTTCTATCCACGCTCTCCTTGCGGAGAGCGACGACCATCTACCGCACCGGCACCATCCTGGAGATCGTATTTCTATCCACGCTCTCCTTGCGGAGAGCGACGGTATAAGCGTAACCATACGAGAACCAGCCCAGAAATTTCTATCCACGCTCTCCTTGCGGAGAGCGACAGCTGGCAAGATCGCAGCTGATCTGATTCATTTTATTTCTATCCACGCTCTCCTTGCGGAGAGCGACCACGGGTTTCGTCATCGGGGTCGATATTGATCAGAATTTCTATCCACGCTCTCCTTGCGGAGAGCGACCGTGCGGCAATGCTGGTATCGGGTCCCCGATCACAATTTCTATCCACGCTCTCCTTGCGGAGAGCGACTACCCAAGTACCTAAAAATGGCTTTGGCCCAGTCAATTTCTATCCACGCTCTCCTTGCGGAGAGCGACTGATTGCATGGAGCCCTGACAGGCCAGTCAGAGCATTTCTATCCACGCTCTCCTTGCGGAGAGCGACTTGGCAACTTTGACGAGCTTTTTGCAAACGTCAAAATTTCTATCCACGCTCTCCTTGCGGAGAGCGACACAGCGACGCTTTAGCGGCCGTCTCGACGTTGTTTATTTCTATCCACGCTCTCCTTGCGGAGAGCGACAGTCAAGGGGGTCTGTTTCAATGCCCAGGTAACGATTTCTATCCACGCTCTCCTTGCGGAGAGCGACCCATGGAAATGGCCTCCAAAAACAGGTATTTGCGATTTCTATCCACGCTCTCCTTGCGGAGAGCGACGGTGCTTCGGAACAGTCACACTTACCGATTTTTTATTTCTATCCACGCTCTCCTTGCGGAGAGCGACCGGGGGCAAAATCCAGGACCCCGGACAAATACTGATTTCTATCCACGCTCTCCTTGCGGAGAGCGACTGTGGGGCGTAACTAATGGATATGTTATCTTTTATTTCTATCCACGCTCTCCTTGCGGAGAGCGACAGAGGATTATCAGCCGAAACACCCTGCATGAGCTATTTCTATCCACGCTCTCCTTGCGGAGAGCGACGGGCAGGGTGACGGGTTCGTCGTGTTCTTCTTTGATTTCTATCCACGCTCTCCTTGCGGAGAGCGACTGCCAATGGCGGCGGTCTGTTAAACTCTTCCATCAATTTCTATCCACGCTCTCCTTGCGGAGAGCGACGGCGGCAGACATGTCATAAAGACGAGAGCCGAGAATTTCTATCCACGCTCTCCTTGCGGAGAGCGACAACAAGCGTTGTGAGCTCGGCAGGAACAACGGGATTTCTATCCACGCTCTCCTTGCGGAGAGCGACTGATGGAAGAAGATTTGATTTTTGACGAACAGACTATTTCTATCCACGCTCTCCTTGCGGAGAGCGACCTATGGGTCTTGATGGGAGGTTCAAATTGTGATGATTTCTATCCACGCTCTCCTTGCGGAGAGCGACGCCCCCAGCCCCCCAAGGCGAGAGTTCTAAAAAATTTCTATCCACGCTCTCCTTGCGGAGAGCGACAGGCACAAAAAAATTCAGAATGCCCGTGCCTGCCTATTTCTATCCACGCTCTCCTTGCGGAGAGCGACCTTTGGAACGCTCCTGAAATGCCTACGCAAGAGATTTCTATCCACGCTCTCCTTGCGGAGAGCGACAGCCAACAGCCGCGCGGAACAACAAGAACAACATATTTCTATCCACGCTCTCCTTGCGGAGAGCGACGCGGAAACTGCCCATAAGAGAGCCAACCGCCTTCCATTTCTATCCACGCTCTCCTTGCGGAGAGCGACTGCTCGGCGCGTTCTGGGTTTTGTCGACCCAGATATTTCTATCCACGCTCTCCTTGCGGAGAGCGACAAGTAAAAAAATCTATCTCCTTCTACCCACCAATATTTCTATCCACGCTCTCCTTGCGGAGAGCGACCTATCCTTGACTATTTTTCGGGCGTGATGCGGCAATTTCTATCCACGCTCTCCTTGCGGAGAGCGACGTGTTACAGTCTTAGGCATTCAGCATAAAGTTGGTATTTCTATCCACGCTCTCCTTGCGGAGAGCGACTACGCTTACAAAGTCAGTAGGTGACTCAGAATCTAATTTCTATCCACGCTCTCCTTGCGGAGAGCGACGCGATTGATGTGTTTCTGGCGGTTTGGGCGGTTATTTCTATCCACGCTCTCCTTGCGGAGAGCGACATACTTGGCAACGTGGTAGCAGAATTACCTACGTGATTTCTATCCACGCTCTCCTTGCGGAGAGCGACCAGAAAGGCCCGGCCAAAACTGCCAAAGCTGATAGATTTCTATCCACGCTCTCCTTGCGGAGAGCGACGGTCTGATCACATCAAACGGAACGAAAAAGTTAAATTTCTATCCACGCTCTCCTTGCGGAGAGCGACAGGCTTTGGGCTTGCCCGGCTGGCTTCGGGTGCTTATTTCTATCCACGCTCTCCTTGCGGAGAGCGACGTGGCTCCGGTGTTGGCAGTTGGCCGCACGTGATATTTCTATCCACGCTCTCCTTGCGGAGAGCGACGTGGCTCCGGTGTTGGCAGTTGGCCGCACGTGATATTTCTATCCACGCTCTCCTTGCGGAGAGCGACGTGGCTCCGGTGTTGGCAGTTGGCCGCACGTGATATTTCTATCCACGCTCTCCTTGCGGAGAGCGACTAGGTAGTGGCGTACTTTTTTGCACCCCAGGTCATATTTCTATCCACGCTCTCCTTGCGGAGAGCGACTTGAAAACACCTTGAGTCAGATTGTCGATAGATGTATTTCTATCCACGCTCTCCTTGCGGAGAGCGACCATGGGTTGTACTCCTTAGTTGCAATTACTCCCTCATTTCTATCCACGCTCTCCTTGCGGAGAGCGACAACGCGCCGAGCATCACGCCAACAGCCAGCAGGAATTTCTATCCACGCTCTCCTTGCGGAGAGCGACCATCGTTATGGCCGGTCTATTGATGTGCAACTTGTATTTCTATCCACGCTCTCCTTGCGGAGAGCGACATCGTTATGGCCGGTCTATTGATGTGCAACTTGTATTTCTATCCACGCTCTCCTTGCGGAGAGCGACGTTGGACAAAAACGGTTGCGGCAGAAATTGGCTATTTCTATCCACGCTCTCCTTGCGGAGAGCGACCAGGCAAACGCTGTTGACCAGATTATTCCGGGGCATATTTCTATCCACGCTCTCCTTGCGGAGAGCGACCCAAGTATCGGTACCTTGCGCAACACCCACAAAAATTTCTATCCACGCTCTCCTTGCGGAGAGCGACACAACACTCACACTTACCGCGTATATTGCCCCGCATTTCTATCCACGCTCTCCTTGCGGAGAGCGACCAAGTCACACAAACATGCCGAGCAAAATTATAAATTTCTATCCACGCTCTCCTTGCGGAGAGCGACCCAGAAACAACGCCATCGGAATAAGTCAAATCGATTTCTATCCACGCTCTCCTTGCGGAGAGCGACTTGACAAGCGTTGTCAATTCAACGGGGACAATGGATTTCTATCCACGCTCTCCTTGCGGAGAGCGACCCGATATGTTGACCGATGATGTATCATCGTGTGGATTTCTATCCACGCTCTCCTTGCGGAGAGCGACAACCGCTATGGCAGACCCGTTGATGTGCAACTTGTATTTCTATCCACGCTCTCCTTGCGGAGAGCGACATGGAGGATTCCACAAAATTAACTGTCAGCTGATGGTATTTCTATCCACGCTCTCCTTGCGGAGAGCGACCATGCAATCATGCCGATGTGTACCATTGCACTTGGATTTCTATCCACGCTCTCCTTGCGGAGAGCGACTCGTAACAAGGTCAGCGAATTTGTAGCCAATCCTCATTTCTATCCACGCTCTCCTTGCGGAGAGCGACCACTTCCCAGGTTCCAACCTGGTTCGGGATTCCCAATTTCTATCCACGCTCTCCTTGCGGAGAGCGACTCCGTTGCGGGGGTATATGATACAGTCACGCGGGATTTCTATCCACGCTCTCCTTGCGGAGAGCGACAGTTGGGATCCCTAATACCAACACGAGCAAAAAAATTTCTATCCACGCTCTCCTTGCGGAGAGCGACGCGGCCAATGATACCGACAACACCGCCCGCAAAAAATTTCTATCCACGCTCTCCTTGCGGAGAGCGACTATACAGCATCGACAGCGGCACAAGCACTGGACAATTTCTATCCACGCTCTCCTTGCGGAGAGCGACGGCGGCAACAATATTATTGCGGGCACGGACAATTGATTTCTATCCACGCTCTCCTTGCGGAGAGCGACTAGGTTGTCCGCTGTGCGCTCATCATCACCCTCCAATTTCTATCCACGCTCTCCTTGCGGAGAGCGACCTTGACGGCGATGCCTACGAGGCAGCCTTTGGCATTTCTATCCACGCTCTCCTTGCGGAGAGCGACCATGCGTCAAACACGGCATCATAGGTCAGGTAGGATTTCTATCCACGCTCTCCTTGCGGAGAGCGACGCTGCACAGTTCTGCTGGCAATAATACACCGGACATTTCTATCCACGCTCTCCTTGCGGAGAGCGACTGGAAGCGGCAGGGGAGGCGGGGCAGATAAGCCTAATTTCTATCCACGCTCTCCTTGCGGAGAGCGACTCGCAAAGCCGACTACTTCGGTCACATCCTTCTATTTCTATCCACGCTCTCCTTGCGGAGAGCGACTATACCAAGTAGCCATGTGCCGCTTAGCTCTGAAATTTCTATCCACGCTCTCCTTGCGGAGAGCGACTTGCCAGCGCATGAGCCATATCAGAAACACTCGTATTTCTATCCACGCTCTCCTTGCGGAGAGCGACGCAACATTGACGCAGGATGGGCAGGCAGCGGATGCATTTCTATCCACGCTCTCCTTGCGGAGAGCGACTATATACAGATTCCCAATCTTGCTGCGTTGCCGCAATTTCTATCCACGCTCTCCTTGCGGAGAGCGACATTGACCAGATGCAGAAAGCAAAGGAAGCCTTGCAATTTCTATCCACGCTCTCCTTGCGGAGAGCGACGATTCCACACCCTTTGGAATTGATAATCATCCACATTTCTATCCACGCTCTCCTTGCGGAGAGCGACGCTGTGAAAGAGGCTGACAAGCTGGAAAAGAGCTTATTTCTATCCACGCTCTCCTTGCGGAGAGCGACGCTGTACAAATGTTACGACTTCCTGGATCTTGGCAATTTCTATCCACGCTCTCCTTGCGGAGAGCGACAGCAATATTTTCTATTGCCGTTTTCACAATATTATTTCTATCCACGCTCTCCTTGCGGAGAGCGACGCGTGTACCAGTACGGTACTGGCGGCTTGACCGATATTTCTATCCACGCTCTCCTTGCGGAGAGCGACTTGTTTTCAACCCATGCCGCGCCGCAAAGTCTTTATTTCTATCCACGCTCTCCTTGCGGAGAGCGACCATCTGGCCTTTTGCCTTGTCTCCGGTCTGCAAGCTATTTCTATCCACGCTCTCCTTGCGGAGAGCGACTTCATGTTCTTGGGGCAGTTGTCGATGTCTTCGCCATTTCTATCCACGCTCTCCTTGCGGAGAGCGACACACATCATAGGACACGCCGTTAATCTCCATCCCGATTTCTATCCACGCTCTCCTTGCGGAGAGCGACGGCAAATCAAACAAACTTGCCGGGCTGGAACTAGTATTTCTATCCACGCTCTCCTTGCGGAGAGCGACCCCAAGCAATACGAGTTAAAGTTGTGCTTTTACCTATTTCTATCCACGCTCTCCTTGCGGAGAGCGACTCGGTTTTGCCCGATTGATCGGGGTTAATACCCATTTCTATCCACGCTCTCCTTGCGGAGAGCGACCTGTTAATACTGCCGATCAGGAGGCTAGAAAACGCCTTATTTCTATCCACGCTCTCCTTGCGGAGAGCGACAGAAAAATCAACACCAGAAGAAGCATAAAGATGATTTCTATCCACGCTCTCCTTGCGGAGAGCGACGGCACAAAAAAATTCAAAACGCCGGTGCCTGCCTGATTTCTATCCACGCTCTCCTTGCGGAGAGCGACACCAAGAGTGATCAGGGAGCCAGCAACCAGCCGATTTCTATCCACGCTCTCCTTGCGGAGAGCGACCACCCAATCGGCGTCTTTGTTGCTGTAATAAAAATTTCTATCCACGCTCTCCTTGCGGAGAGCGACGAGAGAGCCAACAGCCTTCCGCACGCCCCACCAGAGATTTCTATCCACGCTCTCCTTGCGGAGAGCGACTCATTGACATAATCAATAATGTAATCGATAGATTATTTCTATCCACGCTCTCCTTGCGGAGAGCGACAAATCAACCCGGCAAATCAAACAAACCTGCCGGGTATTTCTATCCACGCTCTCCTTGCGGAGAGCGACCGCACCCAATCGGCGTCTTTATTGCTGTAATAAAAATTTCTATCCACGCTCTCCTTGCGGAGAGCGACGCATGCTTATCAGCTTGTGTTGTGGGTGCTTCGATTTCTATCCACGCTCTCCTTGCGGAGAGCGACAAATGCACGCCCTGAAATTCTCCAACTTTATGCTATTTCTATCCACGCTCTCCTTGCGGAGAGCGACCCGGAAAGGTCAGAGTAGTGGAGCCGGGATTGGTATTTCTATCCACGCTCTCCTTGCGGAGAGCGACAAATGCACACCCTGAAATTCGCCAACTCTATGTTATTTCTATCCACGCTCTCCTTGCGGAGAGCGACCCGGAAAGGTCAGAGTAGTGGAGCCGGGATTGGTATTTCTATCCACGCTCTCCTTGCGGAGAGCGACCAATGACTCCATCAATGGGTGCAATCCTGATATCATTTCTATCCACGCTCTCCTTGCGGAGAGCGACGGGTGTTTCTTTTGCGTAAAATTACTATTACAGTTATTTCTATCCACGCTCTCCTTGCGGAGAGCGACGGTGGCTCCGGTGTTGGCAGTTGGCCGCGCGGGATATTTCTATCCACGCTCTCCTTGCGGAGAGCGACGCACCCAGTCACAGTCTTTGTCTGCGTAATAAAAATTTCTATCCACGCTCTCCTTGCGGAGAGCGACGCAAGTCAAACAAACTTACCGGGTCAAAATTAGTGATTTCTATCCACGCTCTCCTTGCGGAGAGCGACGGCGCAGGTCTGTTAAGTTGTTTCGCCAAAATTTTATTTCTATCCACGCTCTCCTTGCGGAGAGCGACAATTGTTTCAAGTGCTCTTTTGGCAATCCATACAAATTTCTATCCACGCTCTCCTTGCGGAGAGCGACCAGCTTCAGGGTTTTTTATTGGCTCAAGGTCACAATTTCTATCCACGCTCTCCTTGCGGAGAGCGACGTGTTACAGTCTTAGGCATTCAGCATCGCGTCGGCATTTCTATCCACGCTCTCCTTGCGGAGAGCGACAATTCCGTTACGTTTCCCATATGGGTAGTTTTGCATTTCTATCCACGCTCTCCTTGCGGAGAGCGACATCAGGCGCGAGGTCTTGGAACTCGTCCAGCGGCATTTCTATCCACGCTCTCCTTGCGGAGAGCGACCAGCCATTGCCAGAGCGGTTTTCATTGCGTCGGATTTCTATCCACGCTCTCCTTGCGGAGAGCGACCTTGGTTGACCTCGTTTCCATCGTCACCAACAAGGATTTCTATCCACGCTCTCCTTGCGGAGAGCGACCAGCTTTATAACGATTTGCAGAACCGTACTTGCCCAATTTCTATCCACGCTCTCCTTGCGGAGAGCGACCCCAAGCAATACGAGTTAAAGTTGTGCTTTTACCTATTTCTATCCACGCTCTCCTTGCGGAGAGCGACCTGTCTTATGTTACTTCCGTGTTTATGCTGATTTGATTTCTATCCACGCTCTCCTTGCGGAGAGCGACGGCAGGCGTAAACTTAAAAAGATACAAAAATTATGATTTCTATCCACGCTCTCCTTGCGGAGAGCGACCAACATTCCGCCTGATAGTGTCTTAATTATTGATATTTCTATCCACGCTCTCCTTGCGGAGAGCGACCCCCGAACTTGTCATCAATATCTGAAAGATTGTAGATTTCTATCCACGCTCTCCTTGCGGAGAGCGACCTATGGGTCTTGACGGGAGGTTTAAACTCTGATATTTCTATCCACGCTCTCCTTGCGGAGAGCGACTAACAGCAGACGGCCTATTTCTTATTGGCAGGCGATTTCTATCCACGCTCTCCTTGCGGAGAGCGACATTAGGAATTCTCCTGCTTTGCTTGGCAATTCACAATTTCTATCCACGCTCTCCTTGCGGAGAGCGACATATCTTATCAATACGTATCATCGGATTTTTGGGATTTCTATCCACGCTCTCCTTGCGGAGAGCGACGAGTTTCGGAAACTCTTGTACCCAGGCAGAACCAATTTCTATCCACGCTCTCCTTGCGGAGAGCGACGGTAGGACAAAAACGATTGCGGCAGAAGTTGGCGATTTCTATCCACGCTCTCCTTGCGGAGAGCGACTAGGATACACCATCAACTTCCACACCAAACCCCGATTTCTATCCACGCTCTCCTTGCGGAGAGCGACTTGATAAGATATCTAATCAACGCGAGATAGACCAATTTCTATCCACGCTCTCCTTGCGGAGAGCGACGAGGACGCCAACGACAGTAGTAACGCTAATCTGTATTTCTATCCACGCTCTCCTTGCGGAGAGCGACGCAAACCAAGACGCTTAAAGTCTCGGCGTTGTGTATTTCTATCCACGCTCTCCTTGCGGAGAGCGACGTTTAAACCTCCCATCCAAACCCATAGACAAAAACATTTCTATCCACGCTCTCCTTGCGGAGAGCGACAGTGATCAGGGAGCCAGCAGCCAGACGGCACAACAAATTTCTATCCACGCTCTCCTTGCGGAGAGCGACCAAACAACTTATTGACGAGCGTTGTAAGTTCAGCTGATTTCTATCCACGCTCTCCTTGCGGAGAGCGACCTCAATAGACGATTTAGAGCCATCCAAAACACGCATTTCTATCCACGCTCTCCTTGCGGAGAGCGACAGCCAACGCCGTTGACCAGATACTCCCGGGGCATATTTCTATCCACGCTCTCCTTGCGGAGAGCGACGTAAGTATCATAGAGCTGATAGAGTGAGGGCTTATATTTCTATCCACGCTCTCCTTGCGGAGAGCGACCGCCAATTTCCATGCCAAAGCCCGGAAAAGTCAGGATTTCTATCCACGCTCTCCTTGCGGAGAGCGACTATATCTTGTGCGTGGTCAGCGTCCAAGTTAGGGGATTTCTATCCACGCTCTCCTTGCGGAGAGCGACTATATCTTGTGCGTGGTCAGCGTCCAAGTTAGGGGATTTCTATCCACGCTCTCCTTGCGGAGAGCGACTACATTGCAATACGCCCAAAACTTTTCGACACTATTTCTATCCACGCTCTCCTTGCGGAGAGCGACAATCCTGCATATGGCGCGCTTGATGGAGCATCTATTTCTATCCACGCTCTCCTTGCGGAGAGCGACCGAAAAGGTTTTGCAATTCTCTGGAACACCTGCATTTCTATCCACGCTCTCCTTGCGGAGAGCGACGATGACTTCGAGCCATCCACGACCCGGAGATTGACATTTCTATCCACGCTCTCCTTGCGGAGAGCGACGATCAACGGCTTGAGGCACAGATGGGCGAGTTTTTATTTCTATCCACGCTCTCCTTGCGGAGAGCGACTCTCCGTGTTGTGGATGGTTCGAAGTCATCTATTATTTCTATCCACGCTCTCCTTGCGGAGAGCGACTGTGGGCGACGTGTGAGCCTGCCGGTGGCCGGACATTTCTATCCACGCTCTCCTTGCGGAGAGCGACTATTTATTGTAGTATGATATGTACAAATGTTTTATATTTCTATCCACGCTCTCCTTGCGGAGAGCGACCTGTATTCTTCATCATCTTCAACGCCAGCTGTTCATTTCTATCCACGCTCTCCTTGCGGAGAGCGACGACCAAACTATTTTAAAAGTCTATGGATACGGAATTTCTATCCACGCTCTCCTTGCGGAGAGCGACGATATGTACCAGTATAAGCATTGCGAGTAACCTCCAATTTCTATCCACGCTCTCCTTGCGGAGAGCGACCTTGAAACAATTTGTTGTTGGTGATGTAATGGGCATTTCTATCCACGCTCTCCTTGCGGAGAGCGACTCAAGGGCAAGCCGGCTTGCGCCGGTTATCTCCATTTCTATCCACGCTCTCCTTGCGGAGAGCGACTTCTTGTTTTATAATGTCTATGTCAGAAAAGAAATTTCTATCCACGCTCTCCTTGCGGAGAGCGACCCTGACGGAACTATAATTGATACTTTTTTTGGCATTTCTATCCACGCTCTCCTTGCGGAGAGCGACGCGCGTTTGCTAGCTTGTTCTATGGGCGCTTCTATTTCTATCCACGCTCTCCTTGCGGAGAGCGACTTTATTGTAGTATGATATGTACAAATGTTTTATATTTCTATCCACGCTCTCCTTGCGGAGAGCGACGACAAACCTTGACAAATTTCACAAGGATTTAACATTTCTATCCACGCTCTCCTTGCGGAGAGCGACCGAGGGAGACAACCAGCATTGAGCCAATCTTCAATTTCTATCCACGCTCTCCTTGCGGAGAGCGACCAATGATGCTATCAATGGGTGTAATCCCGATATCATTTCTATCCACGCTCTCCTTGCGGAGAGCGACTGGTTGCCTGATCATGATTGGTGGCTTCGGTGTTGATTTCTATCCACGCTCTCCTTGCGGAGAGCGACTCGGAACGCTGAAGCAGTTAGCAAGTATATGATATTTCTATCCACGCTCTCCTTGCGGAGAGCGACGGAGTAATGGCGCTACCCATTACTCCTACATACATTTCTATCCACGCTCTCCTTGCGGAGAGCGACCGTTGACAGATGACGTATCAACTGGCGGGAAGATTATTTCTATCCACGCTCTCCTTGCGGAGAGCGACGGCGTGCACTACGACAATTACAATCTGCATTGCATTATTTCTATCCACGCTCTCCTTGCGGAGAGCGACAAGCCAGCAACCGGACGGAACGACCAAAACAACATATTTCTATCCACGCTCTCCTTGCGGAGAGCGACAGCAAAAGTGCACAAAACAGTGGAGCACTTTTGCGCATATGAAACAAATTTTATGGAGATTGCATCTTCATGCTGACAGGCAAGGCTGTATTTTACCCTTTCTGCCCCTGTTTTTTCCATATTTTCTGGTGCGAAGGAACCGGGAATTTTATGATTGCCTTCCCCTCGCACTAAGCAAACAAGATTCCATCCTGATCAAAATCCGGGTGCAGACCCACATGCTCGACTTTGCTTTTGTAATGGTTTCCCAGTTGATAAAAGCGCAGGCTGTCCGATTCCGAATCGATCAGTTCGGTCAATTTTGCTTTGAACATCGTGTATTGCGCGGCATCCAGCAGGCACTCAAATACGGAGTTTTGCACCCGCTGGCCGTAGTCTACACAGACTTTTGCTACTTTGCGCAGCCTGCGACGACCGGCGGCTGTTTCGGTGTTGACATCATAGGTTACAAGCACCAACATAACGGCACCTCACTTCCAGAAAAACGGTGGGTATACTTCCAGGTCGCCGCGCAGAGCACGAGCCAGCAAAAGCGCCTGAACATAGGGCACCAGCCCCCAGGGCAGTTTTTCTTTCAAAAACGGATGGGTGATCTCTTCCTTCTTTTTGTTCTGCCATGCGGTCAGGAAAGCTTTGCGGCCATCATCCGTCAGCAGTACGGCACCATTTTCCTGTTTTTGCAGGTGTTTTGCCGTGATGATCTTTTGATTGATGCAGCTGATGACCAGCCGGTCTGCATAAACCGCCCGCAGTTCTTCCATCAGGTCAAGTGCCAGACTTTTGCGGCCGGGGCGCGGGGGGGGCATAAAGCCAACATAAGGGTCCAGGCCCACAGCGGTCAAGGCGGATGCACACTCCCGCGCCAGCATGCTGTAGGCAAACGAAAGCAGCGCATTCACATTGTCCAGCGGTGGACGGCGGCTGCGGCCCTCAAACACAAAATCCTGCTTTTGCTGCAGAATCAGGTCATTCAGGCAGTCAAAGTAGCGCTGGGCTGCCTCGCCTTCCAGGCCGCGCAGCTGTTCCGGATCATCGCTGGTCTGTATCAGCGGCAGCGCGGCGGCCAGCTGGGTGGAGGTGCGTTTCAGTTTTTCGACCGGGACACGCTGGGGATGATCGCGGGTTGCGCGTTCCAGCACCCAGCGTGCGTTATACACTTTACCAAGGATAAAGCTCCGGGCATAGCGACAGCTCTGGGCCGGGTCATCCGACACGCGGTACTGCGTCTGACGCAGCAGCACATTGCCGCGTTCTTCCCCCACGGTGCGGGCCTGAAATCTGCCATACGGGTCAAAAAAGCAAAGGTCAATGCCCCGCCGGGCACAAGCTCCCATCAAAGCGGGGCTGGCACCCGCGTAAGTAAAGCAGACGATGCCTTCCAGCGTATGCAGGGCATAGCGGTGGGTTTCCTGCTTATTGCGGGTAACAACAAGGTTTTCGCCATCCAATGTCAGGTAAGCGTCCTCATTGATGACAAACAGGGTGTTGAGCAGCTTTCTCATGGCGCGCCCTCCTCAATATGCTCCCGCAGATACGCCGCCGGGTCTGCCTGCTGATACAGCGCCGGCAGGCAAAGCTCTTTCAGTGAGCAGGCATTGCAATGCTTGCCGGGTTTGCTTTTTGGGGTATAGCCGCGCGCAAACAGGCGGTTCATCTCATCCGCCATGGTCTGCGCGGTGCTGCGCAGTTCCGGTGTCAGGGAAACATGTTCCCGCTGCCGGGTTTCTTCATAAAAGATTTCCCCTTCCGGCACCTCGCACACCAGCATTTCTTCCAGCGCCATGGCCTGTGCGCAGAGCTGCAAACGGTCGGCATCGTTTACCTTGCTGCGGCCATGCTTATATTCCACGGGCATGGGCTGCCACAGGCCGCGGCGGCCCTGCAATGACACGCCGTTTGGATCCTTGTGAAACTCTACCACATCGCAGTCGCCGGTCAGTTTTAAGCGATGGCTGACGACCCTCATACCGCGGGCGATCAGCAAATCGCCGCGTTTTTCCGTCAGGGTCACATCATGGCAGCGGGTATGCTGCAGGCGGCCTTCGGCGGTGCGTTGGTTTTCGGACCATTGTTGTTCCAGGTGTATGAGCGCCCACTGACGGCGGCAAAAGCTGAAATGCTGGATACCGGACATCAGCAGGTAATCATCTGGGGAAACCATTACGACAGCCTCTCACACGTTACCCCTGCCGGAAGATTTTCATCCACGGTCACCACATAGTCATGGTAGCTGCGCGGGAAAGTGATTTTCTCTGCGTGTGTGACATGAACTGCGTCAAAAAGTTTATAAGACGGCGCATTGCCCAGTTCCGAATCATGCTTGAACACGATCAGTTCCCGAACTGCCATTTTGCCGCGGGCTGCGCTGTGGTCATTTTCAAACATATTCAGGATTGCCTGCCACAGCAGCTGCAGGTCATCCTCTGAGAATCCTGTAGTTTTGCGGGCCAAGTTGGCCGAAACATAACCCTCTGCACGGTACAAGCCATACGGGATCACATACTTGCGGCCCATCTCAGTGCCTTTTCGCTCTGCATCCGCTTCGGTCGTAATGGCAATACGGGTAATGGTCACTTCCTGCGGGAGAACAGGGTCTACCGAGCGTGCAAAGCTCAACTGAACAGGGCCACGCACCTGCCCACAGTTCAGTGCGCCTTTTACAAAGGTTGTCATAACGGCGCCAAATGTGCGGATATCATAAAAGTTCTGGCACATAAAGTCCCGGATTTTACGGTCCAACTCCGGGTCACCTTTCTTGGCGACTTTCAGGGCCTCCTTGGAATCTCCTTCAACGCCCAGATATTCCAATGCTTTTTTGTCGCTGCGGTTCAGGGGAACCTGATCTTTAATGTAAATCTGGTATCCCGCTTCATCTTCTTTGGCCACTTCGACATAGTTGCGAATCTTACGCTTTAAGCAGACATCTGTAACAATGCCATATCCCGTTTCCGGGTCGACACGCGGCATGTTGCCTGCATCCGGGTCGCCGTTCGGATTTCCGTTTTCAACGTCAAACAGAATTACAAAATCATACCGGTTTTTGATTGCCTGTGCCATTGTTATTCCTCCACTTTCTTTGTATAGCGTTCCTGTGTCTGATGGTAATAGCCAAGGATAAAAGCGCCTTGTTCCGGCAAGGTCAGCCGTGCGGGAAAGCTTCCTTCCAGTTTTCCGCCCGCCAGCGCAGCGATCTGCTTATCGTAATAAATCTTTTGTGGCTTGCTCATTTTTTGCATATGCTTTTGCGCCAGCATCAGAATTGTTGGGAACACAGTGGCCGGCGTGGAAGCCGCTGCATTAAAATACCTGTCCTTGATGGTTGTATTGATATCCGGGTTTACCGCCATCTGGATTGCTTCCAGCACAGCAAAAAGCTGACCCATAACATATGGTTGATAATTTGTTTCCTTGTTATTTTCCACAGTTAATACCTCCTTTGGGCAACGGGGATCTTCATTACGCAGGTAGTATGCTTTTATAATAGCGGCACGGCCGCGTGTTACTTTTTGCTCTGCGCGGATACGCATCATAACGCCATCCAGCAGGGTTGCCGGGTACCTTGTATTATTCAGGATTGCACGCAAGACATCGCCTGCCAGCTGCGGTGCTGCCGATGGGCTGCGGGAATTGGTGTTGACAGTTTCCTGCAGTAGCCAGTACAGCCCCAGCCGCGGGAATTTATCATAAGCGGGACGCACAATCTCTAAGCGGTCATAATGCTTCTGCACATTATCAAGCAGCGTTTGAAATGTATCCTGCCAGAAAAAGCGAACCGAGAGGCGCGCCGCATTAGGGGCCAAGCCAAGCACATAAAAGTGCCTTTGTGGATCAAGTGTCACGTTCTGCCACTCTACACTCTGTCCATGGACCAGCTTATCCACTGCATTTCGCACATCGCTTTCGCTGACAGGCGCATCCATGGCAAACAATGCATCCATTGCTACCTGCTGGTAGGCGGTCTCACCACCTGCTGCCCAGCAGACAATGGTGGTATCGCCCACGCGCTGAACATGTTCCCTGTCTGCCAGCAGATAGTTTAATGCCTGTGCATAGGCAAAGGCCGCATAACTGCCAACCGGCGCATTGCCCCCCTGTTCATGTCCGTATGAGCAAAAAGCGTCCGCATTAAAAGAAACAATCGATGCGCCGGAAGGCTGTGCCCCGGTCACGCCTTTAATCGCCGGGTGCAGGCGGGCAAGCGGTGCCTTTTGCCCTGTAACCAGGCATCGGATTTCCGGTGCATCCGTGTTCTTATCACACTGCCGCTGCCAGGCTTCCTGTATTTCCGGATCGTCCTGAACATAGTTTTCCCGAATCAGAAATACCAGATTGCCACCCTTGTAAAGTTCCTTGAGACTTTGTTCCAGCGCTGGATTCTGCTCCGCCGCCTTGGGGTCCCAGTTTATAAAAAAGTTCCGCACTGCCTGTGCCGCCTGACCGGGAACATTTTGTAAAATGGCAAGATGCAGCTCCTTTGCAGCGGCAAAGCACTGCATTGCACGCTCCGGTTTGCCTTTTCCGTCAATGCCGAGCATGTAAGCACTGTTATCACACAAAAAATTGGCTGCCACACCACTAGAGCGTTTAACCTGTTCCGGAACTTGCAGCTGACATGGAGCAAGCACTGTTTTTTTACCGCGCTTTTCCTCTTGCTGCAAGGGGTGCAATGCCATCAGTTGGCCGTTTTCATCCAGTTCCAAAGCCCAACTGACTTTTGCGCTTGTCCAACCGGGGCGCGTGATTTTGCCATTGGCCAGCAAATCTTCATAGTATTGTACCAAAGCCTGTAAAATCATCGGTACACCTCGCAGTCTGCCACATTCAACACACCATGTTCCAATTTTGCATGGAAATACATCGGGGTTATGTTCTGCGGGTCAGTGTAGTTAAAGTCATATAGCATGAATCCCAAATCCCGTGTTTCCTCAATGGTCGGGATTGGCCCGCCGGGCCATGCGCGGAATGCGGCAGGAAATTCACGGCACCCAAGATAGGGAGTATGAAAACACTGACCCCTGGACATGCGCCGGGTAACAATATCCTGGAACTTTCCCGGATTGTCGCTCGGTGCCGCACGGTCAGTCATCTCAAATTCTGCCTCAATCACATAATGAACGTCCTGCAACACCATGGCTGCACGCTGAACGATCTGCTGGGGCGTGGCAAGGTAAAGCTCTTTCCCTGTTCCCTGCATCGCGCTGCGTACATCGGAACAAAGAATTTTGCTTTTTACTTCGTTCCGACGGATGTTGGTAAAGCGGATTGGGTTCATAACATAGATTTTCCGGATTTTCCACCGTAAGCCAGGGTGGTAATAGATTGCTTCCACTATACCGCGTGCCGCGGAAGGGGTGAGGACTTCATATGAAACCCTTTCGACTTTTAGCTCAGGCCTCGAGAGCAAAGCATAATTCCCCCATACTTCCAGCTGGATCATCTGCATCAACTCCTTTGCATTTCTATTTTCAGTTGTTTTTAATTTATATTTTTGCTATAGTTTCAATATACGCTACTTGGCACCAAATGTCAATCCTTTTATCATGTATACTTTTTGTTTGCTTTTCATTCGGTTTTCTTTTATAATAAGTTGCGTCGGCAGCTTATGCCGTGGATAGAAATAGTTGATTTTACTTTAGCGCACAAAAACGGCAGGGG
>ULSZ01030231.1_pt1 | contig 17434 bp, 18 predicted proteins | sample 1957151 | NCBI WGS metagenome assembly ULSZ01 (sample SAMEA4835721, study PRJEB28245) | human gut metagenome | biome: gut microbiome; material: fecal sample | place: Denmark | collected 2008
GATCAACTGAACCTATGGGGTAATTTCTTTGGACAGTAGTGCTTACGCAACTTAAATTTTGCCGGGATAGTGACATTTTCAGAAAACTCCCTATCGTCATATACAGCATGGATAATTTTCAACCATTTATCACCAAAAGAATCAATAGAGAAGAGGTTCTTTATATTTGCTAAGTTTGAGGAGCAATCAAAATTATTTTCAAGGAGTGATGACGCGATAGCAGAAGCAAGATCCCTTGTACGACTTACCATCATGTTGGGAAAAGGGACAGTGTCAATATAACCGCTGCTCCATTTTGTTACCACCTTGCATCCGCATAGTTGCATCTCTACGGCGCAAATGCAAAATGTCTCTGTATCACCATCAGGATTAGGGATTCCGACACGACATTTTGTCATTATCTCGTATTTCTCTTCACCTAATTGTCCATGTAAAATTACAGATGGGTGAAGCGATCCGCTTTTCGTAGACAAATACTTGCCAAACTTTTTTTCATAATTCTCAGCAGCGACTCCAAGCGGTCCTATCTTGGAACGCCCGCCATATAAGTTTGCAGAACCTATGACATGAAGTCGAGCATCAGGTACAAGACGAAGTACCTCAGGCCAAGCCTTGGCCAATACATGAAATCCCTTCGATTCATCAAGAGCCCCCATGAAGACTGCATCATGTGGCCTGATATTAAATGGCATACACTCCCGATTCCTATGGATATTATCATTTACTGAAACTGCGTTAAAAACGAACGAAGATTTTTTAATTACAGGATTGTCAATATAATTCAAAAAGTGTCCGCGACTGACAAATACTACTTTTCTTATCGCATCCCATCGAGAGAACAATAAATGTCGGTAAAGAGAACCTACGCAATGACACCATAGAATCACTTTTAATTCAGACAAACGATTCAAGTCCTTGATTATGTTGAGAGGCCAACGAGAATCTATTAGCAGAATGTCAATGTCATGTTTCTTTGCCTCATTAGGCATATCAGCCGGATACACACCATTTATTGAGATGATATGGTCAGGCAAGGTGTACCTGCCTGTTTGGAATATGGTGAGATCGATGTCAGAATGTATATTACTTGTCAAATAAATGGAGAGCATCACAAACTCATATTCAGTACCGCCTATTCCGGGATTGCCATTTTCGACAATATGGCGACAATCAATCTGCCGATTAGGAGTGCCCCCGATATAGATACCTAATTTCATCTCAATATGACATTTTAATGTTTAGTTTATTGACCGACCAGAACAAGAAAAACAACAATAGATTAGCCCTTATTTTCAGAAGCAGATAAGGTACAAGCGCTTTAATATTCTTGAACCCAATTTTAGAGAGGGAGATACATTCTTGTACAGTAGCGTTGTTTACATAGGATTTGAAAGCTTTGTAGTCGTTAGTTTTTGACAATAGATAAGCCATCTCAAAACAACTCATTATACAAGAGCCACCAAATAAAGGCAAGGCCTTTTTACCAGTTTTACTTTCAAAAATCCGCCCCAAACGTATGCGTTGTTCAAGCATGTCAAATTTATTCTGTAAAGAGTTGCGTCCGTTGATATTGGAATACATAAGTCCATCCTTACGGGGGAAATAATTATAGAGACAGTCATCAATGCTTGTCAATGAATCGGCCACCAATAAGCATTCAGCATTAAAGACCATATCTTCCCCTACCTTTATTTTCTCAAAGACAATGTTGTTTTTTTGAAGAAAACTTTTCCTATAAATCCAGCGCCATACCTGACCGGTTTCTTTATCGGGCATAAGCCCTCCCCCGCTCAGCCAGTTATGAAATCTCTCAAGACTTAGGCCATATATTCGAGGAAAGAGCTTCTCTATTATTTGCTTGTTAGAGGACAAATTGTAATGTTCCAGCGGTGTTACAGGTTCAAGTCTACCAGTCCAGTCTGTATTGAATCCAAACATTATCATATCACATCCTGATTGCTCCATTTCTTTGGATGCCCGTAGAATAAAGTTATGCTCCACATAATCGTCCGGATCGACAAACATTATGTATTTCCCATCTGCATTTTCCATTCCCGTATTCCTCGCAACAGACACACCTTCATTGTGTTTGTGAATAATCTTGATACAAGCATGTTTCGCCGCTGCCGCTTCAAGTATTTCAGATGTAGTGTCCGTCGACCCGTCGTTTACAAAAATGAGTTCCTTGTCAGGATAATAGTTGGAAACCAGTGAATTTATACATCTGTCAAGATATTTCCCAACATTATAACATGGAACAATTATGCTTACCTTCGGATAATTCATTTTAGAATTTCTTTATAAATTTTGACAGTTTGTTCTGCTTTTGATTCCCATGTTAGGGAGTGACGGTGTAAGAGTATTTTTTCTGAGATTCTATTTAGGATGGATCTGTCATTGTATAGTCGATTCAATACTGACGCGAACTCCATCACGGATTTATCTGGATTGGAAAGCTCTATCGTAATACCTGCAAAGCTTTTGACTATCGGGCCGAAACCACATGTGTTAAAGCTAACTATTGGAAGTCCAACAGATATTGCCTCAAGCACAACCGTTGAAGTCGCCTCCATAATCGAAGTGAAAAGCATGAGGTCGGATTCGGTCATCATTTTTTTTACCAATTTATTGGGCACATTCCCATGCCAGAAACATTGCTTCTTTATGCCTCCCACCTCAGCCATTTCATACATCTCCTGCATTACAACTTTCGATCCCGATCCACATATATGGAATTCTATATTTCTGTTATTCAAAGCTATTATTGACCGAAGGGCAATAGGCAGTTGTTTCCGGAAATCAAATTTTCCTACCCATATTATTTTTAATGGTTCATTCGCATCGCTTTCTTTCTTAACAAGATCAGGAATTATCTCAACACCGGTTTCATTTATCAAAATACTATCTTTATGATGGACTGTCTTGATTACATCCTGTACACCCTTTACTGCCGAAATGATTACATCGGCTCGCTGTATGGCGGCTTTAACGCGTGGAGAATAGGTGTATTGAAGGCGGTTCAAAATGTTTTTGAGGCTATTAAAATATCTTTGTTTAGCAGGCACTCCTCTCAGATATTCCATCGGCATGAGTTCCATTCCCCCGACAGGCCCCCATACGAAAGGGATCTCCTTAATCTGCCAAAGGTAGCCCGGTTCGCGGAATCCTACCATGTTAAGCTGATGTATCACGTCTATGCGATGGTCCGCAATTATATTTCTGGCACAAGCCAACGCTCTCTTTTGCCATTTGCGGTAATGGCTATAGAAACGCCAGTCTCCTTGATTCCAACACATTTTTCGCACCTTATCCGAGGTGGGCAGGTAATGAAACGTGAGATTGTCTCTTTGTGGCAGATTTTTAAGCGTATATTCAATTTCCTCACGCCACTCACCTTCGGTAATCACATCCAAATGGCAATATTTGGCAAGGTTGATGACCCAATTCCAACCCATACCCTGCTCGCTTCCCCAGTTGGGGCAGATGGCATAGACATTAGCAAGTATATTTATCATGACTTTCATATTTTTGCTATGCAGAACAAGAGAGAATAAAGAGAAATGTGTAATAACAAGGTCCCTCTGTTTCTCAGATTGAATCTGCGTATCAGTCTCTCTGACAACGGTAATATGAGATGTCGTTCAACAAATTTGAAAAAGACTGATATGAGTTTTGTTATTACCAGAGAACAGAACCAATAAAGGACAAAAAGCCCCCCAAATATCCGATAGCGTAAAGGTGCGACTCATGTATATACAACTGATGGATATGTCCGTATAAATACTTAACTCCAAACATGCCATCCTGTAACAAATAACATCCAAGTGCGGCAGATGAAAGGATATTGATAAAGCTGTTATATGATGTACACGAAAGAATATCTGTTAAGAATAATGCAACAGCCTCGATTGTCAGCAAGGAAACGACAAATATCAAACATTTTATACCATTCAGTTGTTGTATTATGCTGTAATCTCGCCTGATATATGCTGCCAGACAGTACATATAGACACCTTGTAGGAAGGTGAAACCATTGCTGTTAGAGAGGTTATGGCCTATGCCGCAACTGTAGATCGTAAACAGAGAGAATATCAGGATGAACTATCTTAACTGTTTTAAAGACATGCCATCTATTCTGGCATTTATCAAGGGCGAGCATATCATCAGAAACAGGTATGCCTGTATGAACCAGTATCTACTATGACTTATCGGGAAGAATATCAGACTTAACCAGTCGGAGACGGAAACATATTCGCCAACAGAATATAGTAATAAAAGATTGACACAACCCCAAAAGAACAGGGTGAAAATCAACTTTAATACATTTCTGACGGATGCTTTAATCCTGAAATATCCTGAGATTAGAAAAAACAGATTAACACCGCAAATACAATACGTCGTAAACAATACATATATTTCTCTTGAAATTGCACTTTCGCCTATTCCATGAAGCATAAAATGGCCGATGAGAATCATTAACATAGCAATAATTCTCAGCAATTCTATATTACTTTCACGGCATTTGCCGGATGGATTCCGCAAAAACGGCCCAGCATTTTTCAGCCGTAATAGGTGGCGACAGCGAGCAGCAACTCATTGACAATGCGCTGTTTATGCGAATTCTACTCCCGTCTTAGATAGAAAGGAGCTGATTTTATTCAGCATAATAGCTGTAATAATGGATGAAATAACCGACACTATATATCCAATCGAATTAGTTATTCAATTTCTCCTGGATGTATTTCAAATGACATCCAGCGTCATTATCCAATTCAAACCTCGGACGAATCATTTTAGCCGGATTACCTCCGACGATAGTCATTGACGGAATATCTTTTGTTACCACTGAGCCAGCGGCAATGACAGAACCATCCCCAATTTTCACACCTCCCATAATAATTGCGCCATGGCCTATCCATACATCGTTCCCAACAATCGTTGGCTTGTCAATCCCTCGTGGGGAGTTCCATATAGTTTGTCCGACGCAATCAAAGCGATGTTCATTTTTCCCGATGAATGATACATGGGCTGCGCAAAGCACAAAATTTCCAAAATGAATATCAGCAGATACATGACAATATGGTCCTAACTGGACATGATGTCCAAAAGTCATGATCTTATTTGGCGCGTTCAAGTGGACTGTCGAGTGAATACGAGTCATTCCATTGGTCTTTATCCAGCGCTGACATATTTTGAATCGAATGAAACTTCGTATCCAATTTGCGATACCTCTTAGTTTATGAACTATCAGAGATCTACCGACGGTTATATTTCCTATTTCGTAATTTCCTGGCATAATTCAAAAATTCCGTTAGCTGCCGTAAGGGGAGTGTAATTGGCTATTATTTCTTTTGACCTTTTCCCCATGTTAGATAAATTAGCATTGTGGAAAGCGGCCAGCATTTTAATAATACTTGATTTTTCAAGCGGGTCAAAGAGGTATCCATTCTTACCTTCCTCAATCAGTTCGACATGACATCCATTGTAGGGAGTCGTTGCGACTGGTTTGTTACAAGCCATAGCTTCAGGTACGACAAGACTCCAATTGTCTTCCAGAGTAGGCATGACTGAAATATCGGCAATAGCTAAATACTCTGCTATATGGTCATATGAGATTTGGCCTACAAATTTGATGGATTTTTCGTCTCTGTATATACTCTGGAGATCCCGACCCAACACTCCTTGACCCGCTACAATGATTGTGTCATCTGGGAAATTATTAATGTGTTCACTCCAGCCGGATAAAAGTTCCTTTATTCCTTTGCGCTCAACCAATTGTCCAACAAAAAGGAAGGTTAAGCCTCCGTCCTTAATATCAAGACTTTTCTTCAAATCGGATTTAACGGATTCCGGACAGGACTCTACAGCTTTACCGAGTTCCTCCCCATCGGCGACCATGCAGCCTTCGACTTTCGGTATTTTGGCGAACCCCATATTGTCAAGATACTTTCTTGTCAAACTTCCGTTTATCAGGAACCCGTCTACGAATTTTCCAATTAGTTTTCTGTAGAATATCCGCCATTTAGGAGCATTTCGCTCAACAAAATCCGTGCGTTCATAGAATACACAAACTTTTCTGCGGAATGATTTCAGCACTGCAGCAAAAGTCCACTGGAAGAATCCATCGCTGATTATGACATCAGGATTTACTTTCGATATTGCATGTAGCAATCCGCTCTGATAAGGGATATCTACATAGCTGTTGGCAAAATTACTATCAGGTTTGCCTATGGTGAAATGCTTTTCCTTTTCGAGTGCAATAGCATGATCTCCCAAAGTATCTTTCATCTGTCTATGAACGAGTGGTGTAACGGCGTCCTTAGAGTAGGCCATGTAGAACTGCCCGTTTGTTAAGCGGTTAAGTTCCTTGTAAACCGGGATGCGATAATTGCCAAACCAACGGCAGAGCCAAAGTATTCTCATAATATCTCAAATTATAAGCCCAATAATTTTCTTAATCGGTTGGTTTTAATCAAAAAATCAAGAATATACACAATTCCCACTGTTATTGAAAGACACAATCCCCATTCAAAGATCCAATTATCAGTATCAATATAATGATTTATAATTAGTAGTGGATACATGTGAATCAGATATACCGTAAAAGAAGTAGCCCCTAACCATTGTATGTATTTGCTACTTATAAAACGTAAAAATAAGGATCGAACCGAAGTGGAAAAAATAGCATTATTCCGCCGATAGAAAATATAAAAGAACTCGGCTTTATCCCGGCACGGCAACTGCCATTAAGACTGTATATATAATACATCTCACCTATTTGTAATCCAAGTCCGATCTGCGCTAGTCCCCCTCCTATAATAGGAGACTTTAGATATCCAAATTTCCGGAAAAATATTTCTAACATAAAAAATATTATCCAGAGATAAACAGAGCCGGCATATGCGATCAATGGCAATACTCCCATCTGAATATTAATAATATACGACGTAATTATTATCATAATCATTGAAACGGCACAAGCTACAATCAAGGAGATTTTCGGATGCTTAACCAACGTTGGTGCTAGAATATAGCATTGCATTATCATGATCATAAAATAATACACACTATACCCGCATAAAAAGAATGTTATTATTTGTTTTAAATAATATACATATGAGTTCATATTTGGCAAGTCTAATATGAACCATCCGGCAGAATATATTAAACACAGATAATACACACACAAAGCCTTTGCCTTTATATAATATAATCAAAGCCACCGGCGGTATCGTAACGCTCAACGGATTGTCCCACTAATAGCCAGAAATCGCTAAAAATATGGGTACGGCAGCATTACAGATAGAGCGAACAATAATCTGGCTGATATTTACAATAGTAAGATCAAACGTCTCAATATGGTACGTATGGCAGCCGACCACTAATATTATTGCTATTGCCTTTAATATATCATAATACGGATCCCGTTTATGGGAACCCAAGGCATCAAAATTGCTCATTTTTTATAATCGCCGATTACAAATTGATAATAATTATATGTTTGATTTATAATATTTCTAAGACCGAAAACATCAGTGATTCTCTGTTTAGCCGCATTCGACATCTCCAACCGTTGTTGAGTTGTCATTTGAGAAACTTTCCAGATTTTATTTGCCCATAAATCCGGTTGCTTAGGAGGAAGGAGAAATCCACTTCTCCCATCCTCTATGATTTCAGACATTCCTCCTGAATTGCTACCGATAACGATAGCACCTTGCGCCATAGCCTCGATACAGACCATCGGCATGTTCTCCCACCATGAAGGAAAACATACAACGACAGATGAAGAATATAATGCTTTAAGGTCCTCCTGCGGTAGTTTGCCTAGTATTTTAAGCCATGATACCGACTTAAATTTTTCTCTCAATCCCTCTCCGTATGTTCCTGTCTTACCCGCCATCTCCAGAGTGATATTTATTCCCCTTTCATGTAAGTATTTGCAAGCCTCTACCAAATCTCCCGCACCTTTCCAATCACATACAGTCCCTGCAAAAAATACGGTATCGTATTTTATGCGCTTCTCATCGTACTGTGTGTTCTTTAAGAAATCATTTTGAAGTGGATTGTAGATAACTCTAATGCCAGTCGTGTCAAGCCCGACATATTTTCCCACCCATTCTTTCAAAGATGCAGAACATGATGTAATATAAACCCCATTATCCCTTAAAATCTGCAATTCCTTCATTCCTGAATAATAGTACAAGAGATTGGAGAAATTCAATTTCTGCAGGGAGAAATTCTCGTGATCTAAAAGAGCCGGAGTATGAAGTCTATAAACTATCGGGATATTGAGATTATTGAGATATAATCCTTCCGCTCCATATTCAGCGACTTCAATAATATCCACATTGTCAAGCTTAGAAACAGCATCACGAATTTTTTTTCGATAAGAATGGAATCTATATATGAATCTGAACTTTTCTATAATTCCCGAGTCTGGTTCAGATGCCTTAATGCAAAAATCGCCACCGGACAACCGTATTATTCTTACGGAATTACTGATTTCATCAGATTCAGTCCGTGTGTCATCGCTTGCGGCAATGACAGTCACCTGATGTCCTTTTGCCGCAAATCCTTCAGCCATGATTTTGAGATATGTTGCAATTCCACCGCCCCTATGTGATGGCGGGTATTCCCGACTGATATATACGATATGCATGACAAGAACAAGTTATACAAGATACATCCAATGGAAGTTCCCGGTCCAGAAATAGTAAATTGAGTTTGATAATATATCAAATACAGAAGCATATATCCAACCTGATTCATTATGGGTCATAAAAAAACGAAAAATAAAAAAGGTTGAAGACAAAGCCCAATATGGTTTACTCCATGGATATTTTTCGAATAACACCGGAAGTAACAATGGAATAAACGAATATGAATAGTAGAAGAATCGGTATTGGATCAGCGGAGACTTTGTAAACGACATTACAAATATGAGCAGAAGAATACAGATATAGACAATTGGCAATATGGTTTCCAATCTCATTTTTTCAAAATCATCTTCTACTATATAGTCATAGCTATATTTAAAAAGTATTTTTCCTGCAACAACCATCAGGGGAATAAATATAAAAAGCATAATTGACAACGCCATAGTTCCTCCATCCGAATACCCAGTATTCCCATACATGGACAATCCATAGTCCAACGCATTTATTCCGGTCGAACCTCCAAAGAGATTTCCTATTATACCGTTAAAGACAATAAAAGGGATGAAGCACCCTAAAACAACAACAATACGTTTGATATTCATCCATGAATAAAACCAAGGCACTAAAGATAACAGAGCAATAAATACGGCAGAGGTATGAATAAGAACTGCCGTTGCTAGAAAGATCCAATTATTTCTCCCTTCGACAGCTCTGTAAACCAAAGCATAAATTACAATAGCTCCTGCAAGCACCTGCCTAATAATCTGAAGCGTCATCACGAAATACTGAGTAAAAAATGTCAGGATGAGCACTCCGCATATCAATGCACCTTTGGGAATATCCATTTTCTTAAACAACTTATAGGCCGCAAGATAATGGAAGATGTAAATGGCAAAACTAATAATAAAATAATATAATCTTACACTGCCAAATGTGAGCCAATAAAGCAACCATGTAATGAGACTGAATACAGGTTCTTTGCCAGAGCCGCCCCAAGCATTAAATACAATACCTTTGAATCCAACTTCCGGAACACTCAGGAATATCCTTGTATAAACTCCTTGATCCCCAGAAATAGATTTGGTTATGTTAATGAGACTAATCCATGCAGCGGTAATAATCATGAATGTGATCAGATCACGATGATTGTTGTCATAGTCATTATTCGAGTTGATGGCAATAAGCAAGCTCATAATTAAACCTAAAGTAGGATTAATTATGAAGAATATCAGAGTGGCCAACAAACTACCATATCCATTATTGGCCTTTTGCATGTAACCGGTTCTAATCACAATCGCGCTTTAAAATATGACAATAACTTAGACGCTTTATTCCAGATTTGTCTATACCTCTGTCTCCTGATATAATTTAAGATGAAAGTGTCAACATCTTTATTGACAAAGTCATTCATATCTGCAGATCCAGACTTGCCACCAGAAACACATTGCGCAGCTTTATCCTGTAATCCAAGTCTCTTAATCACAATTGTTCTTTGGGTGAAGCTAATCGCCGAAAGATAATTGAAGATTATGTTCCAACAGTTATTTATAGCATGGCTGATAGTGCTGGAATACAAATTCTTAGAATCGTTCCTTAATTCGTCAAGAAATAAAGAGAGTGATACTACGTTTTCTATCTTTTTCTCATTTATTAACGAAGAGGCAGCATATGAGTATTTTCTATAACAATATATTACTTGTGGTATGTAGATACAATTATGGATATTCCTCATCACTGCAAACAGAAACCATGCGTCCTCCATGTATATTTGGCTTTCTTTGAATAAAATGCCGTTTATACATGATTTCCTAATCCACATTAGCCATAAAAAATATTCAGTCTTAATATACTTGGAATAGAATCTGTTTATATCATCACAAGAATAAATCCTTGATTTATTTATCACTTTTTTGTTGGAAGTGAATAATTTATTCCCTGAAATGTCAATTGCATCAAATTCTCCTCGAAGAATATCAGTTACCGGATTAAGTTTAAGAGTTTCGTAAAAGGTCCGTAAAGAATGGCATGGCAATAAATCATCTGCATCTATAAACATTATAAATTCGCCCGATGATATGCACAGCCCCTTGTTACGAGCAACAGACACTCCTTGATTCTGTTGGGTTATAAGACGGATTTTTCTGTTTATCGATATATATTCCTCACAAATTTTTTTAGTATTATCGGTACTTCCATCATCAATTATGATTAATTCCCAATCGAGGAAATCTTGATTAAGAATACTTTCAATACATTGCCGTATAAACCTTGAGGCGTTATATGCGGGAATAATTATGCTTACGACAGGCATACTTATAGTAATGAACTGATTCGATGAAAGATGCTTCTGTAGAACATTGAAGAGGGCAATAGGTGTCCAAAGGGGATAATTCTCTTAAATTTCCTGTTCCACTCAGCCAAGCGATATTCTTTCGTAGGCTTAGGTTTTAGGAGAAAACCTATATTTCCTGCCTGCTGGAGCGCATCGAACAGTTCAATCCACCGTTTTGAGACAGTAGAAAAGTCAAAAGACCTAACAAAATCTAATGTACCCAAATAATCGTTGTCTGTTTTTTTTAGCTGCCGGACTACACTTTCTGCGAGATCGTCAGGCGTTTTATAAAGGTCTCCGGTCTTATATACCGTATCCTTAAAGCCTCCATAGTTTATGGTTGATATTATCGCACCATATAATTGCATTTCCAAAGCTGCTATACAAAATGTTTCACTTATACCGGATGGATTGGGGACTCCGACCTTTGTACGATTCAAGATAACAGCTTTTTCTTTTCCCATAACGCCGTAAAATGTTACGGAAGGAAATAACTTACCATCGTCTCCAAGCAGATGTGGCATGAACATATTCTCATAAGACTCTTCCGCGATACCCCATATTCCAAGTTTCTGATTCCGATCATATAATTTGCTGCCGCCAATTACATTTAAATGTGCGTCGGGGACAGCGTCTAATATTTTTTTCCAAGCTTTTGCAAGAAAATGGAATCCCTTATAATCTACCAAATTTCCCAAAAATGTTACTTCATTCCGTCTATCTTCAAATGGAAGAATATTGCATGACTGAGTCCGTATAAAGTAATTAACCGGGTAGCCATTATATATTACAACCGATTTATAGAATGCCTGATGGTCACGATACATCTGTAACTGTTCGTCTCCGACGCATACTATACATGCAATTCGACGGTTTTTTGCCAATCTGGACAATTCAGATCTTTTAATAAAATTGTGTGCCCACATTATTACCATCACATTGGATGGTAAATCTTCGATAATGTTTAAATTAGCGAGAGAGTATCTCAAAACTACGGAATCAACTGAATGGTCAATTACACTCCGCTGCAAATCGTTATCAGACTCTACCTGAATACAATTGTCATGATGAGGCAAATGTTTAGTAGAATTAGCCATTAACATAATGCGATGACTATTGTCTTTCATTTGCCATAAATAGAACGGAATGGCAATAAACATATATTCAGAACCTCCGATTCCGGGATTTCCGCTCATCGGATTAGAACAGTCTACATCGCTAATATTTTTATTCTGCAAATAGAAACTTATATTCATGAGAGTGCATTAATCAAGAAATCTGCTGATTCCTTACGATATTTACTAAGAAGCATATTAACCTTATGGTAGTTAATTCCCTCTATGGGGAGCATTATTTCATCCGGATTGACAATCAATCGGCTCTGTAATTCAAACATGGATAAAAGACTTTTAAATCTTGAATTACCTCTTGCACTATTTCCAAAAGTCAGAAAATTGCGATTGAAAATAACTGAGAAGACTGTTCCATGAAAGGAATCTGTCAAAACAAATTTTGATTCAGCTATATTTTTCAGCCAACTTTCAATAGAAGGATATCTTAGGGAACGAATCTTTTCAATCAGCGAAGAATCGCTATATTCGGGTTTGTTGATATTTACGGGCTTTAATCCAAGATTTCTCGATAGAGTATCAATCCATTTCTGTTTTTGCGGATTATTATCGAGTATATAATATGCCAACGAGTCTTTCTGCTTTAAATCTCTTATTCCTGCCAATCTCAAATAATAATCTTTATCCATCAGCATTGTTGGATCCAATACCCTCAAAACGTTATTTATGCCAAATACATTTTGCATAATCTGCACACCATCATCTTCTCTCACTGATATTGCTTCAAATCTACGAAAATGAGTTTTGAGAGTGTCGATTTCATGTTTATTGGCTTCGAATCTGTTTTTCCCGAAACTTGGTGCGTAGGCGATAAGTTTCTGACTCGGCAATGCATCTATTCCGAAATAATACAGTCCCATTTTTTCAATACAGGCACTATTCCATATCTGATCACTTCCTGTTATTATCGCATCTATGTTGGATAAGGTTGAATTCAAGGAAGATTGATCTTTAACTGGAGCGGTCATATTCCAATGCTGATTCTTAAAATCTATTATCAACTTATTGCTCCATAACCGTCCAATCATTTTGCCTACAAGACCCCCCCCCTCATTTCCCCAACCTCGATTGATTATCAATGGATTATGTCCAATTCCCCTCAAATAATCAAACAGTGCTGTTGCTTGGAGTATCGCACCATAATTATAATTGAATTCAAATGTTATAATTCCAATTTTCATTTTGATAAACTTTTAATCAAGAAGTTGATTGATTTATTCCGCCATAAATCAATTATCGGGTCAATCGTAGAGTAGTCAATTGTTTCTGAAAACAGGAACAGAGCATCATTATAATTATTTAGAAGTCTATTTTCCAATCCGAACATACTGAGGAGGGACTTAAATCGAGCTGCTCCTCTTTCTTCATTCATAATCACTACAAATTGTTTTCGAAATATAATAGAGAACACCATTCCGTGAAATGAATTTGTAATTACATATTTAGCATTTGCTATATTACTTACCCATTCTAAAACGGATTTCATTGTCCGGAATCTATCACGCAGTCTGCCGATTTTCGATTTTGGAGTTTTTCTGACTAATATTTTGCGTATTTTTAGATTTAAATCTTTGCCGATATTAGATAACATCACATCCAGACTATCATTATAATCCAAGATATATGTTGCAATATAATTAATCGCCTGTTTTTTTATCCCGAAATGCCTTCTGTAATCCTCCTTAGTCAGCAACATGGTCGGATCGAGGACTAACTCTGAATCAACCCCGAATTTTTGTTTCAATATGGCAATGCTCGATTTTTCTCTTACAGAGATAGATGAAAAATCACTTATGAGCTCTTTCACTTTAGCCTCTACTTCGGGATCTGCATTCCAAGATTCTTTCCCTAATGACGGGGCATACGAAATTTTTTTGATAGACTTATCCGTGATAAAATCCAAAAACAGATTATAACCAAATGAAGTAAAACAATAATCGTCTCTCCAAATCTGGTCGCTTCCTACGATTACCGCATCCAAATTAAATTTTTCAAATTTGCTCCAATCTGTTTGGTGAACTATAAGTTCGGTCTGTGGTTGAAGGTATTCCCGCTCAAATTTTCCGAAACTGTTGAACTTGGCCAATTCCTCTATTCTTCTTGCTATTCTTCCCAATAAGGAAGGTATGGCGCAGTGATATTCCGGCCTTCTATTTATAATTACTGCATCATATCCATGCTCTATCAGAAAAGTCTTGAGTGCAAACGCCTGTAATACAGCTCCATAATTGAAAGCGAAATGCGGTGAAAACAATCCTATTCTCATATGCTTTTTTTATGAGTAAATCTATAAATTCTATTTGATACTCTTTGTAACAAGGTAGGTGTTATACAGCGCTTAAACAACTTTATAATATTGATATTGTCTTTCAAATGGCCAAAGAATACAATTCTATTATCGTCAATTCCGGCAGACACATAATAAGATGCATTGTATTTTCGTATACAATCAATAGCCTCTTCCGAAAATCGGAGATTTTCAAGACCAACGACTTCTTTTCCGTATGATATAACCATACTGGTACCCATATCGTCATACATGGTTTGATCAATATCCTTGATGCCCCAAAAATCTGCCAAAGTAAAATCGCTACCTGAATTTCCTCCTTTGAATGGACATTGATAACAGATTGGCCGTAATATCATATTTCTGTTAAATGCCCTATTGTAATAATCTTCGAGGTGAGACACTTCTCTGACACCATTCGACGAGGATATTAAAAAGCTATAATTGCTCCAACCCATAGATTTTGATCTAAAATGTATTGATTTAATATCCGTCAAGTCTATTCCTAAATTACTATCTCTTATAATCTGTTTAAGATACAATCTCCAAATTTTGGGACTTGGAACTCCATGACATATAAAATCGACACAAATAAGATTCTCATAATCTTTGCATAGAAATTTCTTTAATCCTGCAATCTGGCACGGCGTACCCGAAAACAAAACAACACGCCCTTCTTCTAACAGGGTTCTTGTTCTTTTATAGGAATCTTCTATACGACTTTGTAGATATTTTGATCCTCTGATTTTTGACAAATCCTGTTCGTCCTGGACACAGAGATGCCGGACTTCCCAATTGCTATCGAAAACTGCACCAAAAACGACACCACCTTTATTAATGACTTTTTCAGCAATATAACTGAAAACCGCTCCTGAGGAACTGGTTGCTCGTATCGCTTCATTTTCGTAGATGGCAGCATATACTTTCATTATATCTTGTTTATAAGGTACATTTAAAACAGGACATACCTTTTCACATCTATTACAGTTGATACACTGATCCAAATCAACATGAGGGTAACGAAAACCTTCTTTGTCTTCATCGAATAAGATACAAGATTGGGGACATGCTTGCACACAAGCATTACACCCGCAACATTCAGTTGGCTTGGAAATGTTAATCATATCAATTCCCTTTTGTATTTGGAGATTACATCTTTTAAATACTGCCGCTCTCTTTTGTCGAGTCCCCAATAATATGCCGTTATACAAACAGAGATGATAGACAGTAAGATAACAAGTATATTTTTCATAACACAATCTTCCATAGAAATATATAACGCGACAGGGATTATAATTGAGCCCGTTCCGACATAGATGCACCTCATTATAACTTTCTTAAGGAACAGCGAAGGTGAAATTTGGGTTAGAGGAGCGACAATATAAATACGAGCAATAAACGCAATAGTGCAAATAACCAAATGAACAATAAATGCCGATGCAGGATTGCCTCCTAACTTAAGAACCAAATAGGCAATCGGTACTATCGAAAGCAAGAGTCCTCCAATAATGGATTGATATTTTTTTATCTTACCTGATGCTGATGCTGCAACCATTAATGGATTGGCGACAGCATCAATTATTGTTATCCATAGGATTATACGCAAGAAAGTAACAGAGTATTCAGGAACCTCTGTTAACCATATTTTTAAGATAAAGGGGGCTTCAATCATTATGGGTAATCCAAGCGCATATAGCAGAAAAAATGAAAATTTTGCACTTTGGTACATCAATTCATGCATTTCTGCAAAATGTGAACTTGCATAATTCTTTGTAATTTGAGGATTGACAGCAGTCTGAAAATTAATTGAAAATTGCGTAACTGCAGATTGTACTTGAACTGCAATACCTCTGGCGGCATTTACTATTGGTCCAAAAAATACGTTAAGTAAAACATTGACACCTTGCGTTGAACCCATTGATGCCAATTGTCCAAACAATCCCCACCCGGCAAAAGAGAACATTTCTTTAAACAACTTTGGCTCAAAAATTCTTCTCAGCTTTGAAGTCTCGAAATTTTTACTGCAATAATGCCAATAACAGAATCTAATAATTAACGAACATAAAAATATCAGTAACGCATAAAATTCCAGCTTCTCAAATGGTGATACTATTAGAAGAAACGCAACCCCTAATTTTAAAAGAACTTCCACTATTGAAATATAGGCGAATGCACTCATCCTCTCATACGCAATGATTAATGCTGTATATGGGATATTTAAAAATGATATCACCATAGAAAGAATTGAGAATTGAAAAACCCAATGAGCGGCATCCATCCGGTCTAAAGGGATCTTCATTTCGTGATTAAGAAACCATAAACCGAATGTTTCTGTTATAATAACAACAATTAATGCTATTAAAAGATGTGTCTGAACACTAGTGTTAAATACAATATTTAGTCGGTTTGTATCATTTTTACCTAATTCAAAAGTGAGATACCGTTGTGTGCTGCTTGCCATCGCTGAATTTAGGACCGAGAACATCGCAACAACACCTCCAACTACATTATACACGCCATAGTCCGTAACACCTAATTGCGCTAATACCACTCTACTTGTATATAAGCTGATTCCCATTGCAAGAATCATTCTCATATACAACAATATAGTATTTTTAGCAATTCGTTTATTATCCATCGAAAATTGAAATTCAGGCGTTGACGCTCTTTACCAAGCCAATGACCGCTTCCACATAAGAGGTGTCGAAATAGTTCTTTACCAGATCGTAGTTAGTGGGGGCGGCAATGACGACAAAGTCCGCGTCTCGATAGGCGGCCGCGCCATCGAGGGTCGCTTTCAAGTTCAGCACTCTTTCTGCCAAGTACTTCTCGATATATTCATCTTGTACAGGAGACTTTCGCCAGTTAATAAACTCCACCTTCTCGGGAATGACATCCACGGCCGTTACTTGATGGAGCCGTGCCAGCAGCGTGGCAGTACTCATCCCGACATAGCCTGTTCCAGCTACGGCTATTTTATATTTTTTCACACTACTGTCCAAAGAAATTACCCCATAGGTTCAGTTGA
>ULSZ01014409.1_pt1 | contig 17319 bp, 19 predicted proteins | sample 1957151 | NCBI WGS metagenome assembly ULSZ01 (sample SAMEA4835721, study PRJEB28245) | human gut metagenome | biome: gut microbiome; material: fecal sample | place: Denmark | collected 2008
GATGTTAAGCTGGCAATTAAGCGTGGATACAATATTCAATTACTTGATGCTGTTGTTGAAATGATAGCTGAACAGCAACTGCTGCCACCGGAATATAAAGATTACAAACTAATTGGAAATTATTCCGGTTGTAGGGAATGTCACATTACCCCCGACTGGCTCTTAATTTATGAAATTAGTAATGAAGAACTTATTTTGTATCTGACAAGAACCGGAACACACAGCGATTTATTTTAGGCTTCTTAAGACAAGGCAAAAAATTGCCTTGTCTTTTTTACTATCCAACAATATTGAGATTGTATATGTAGTCAAGGTCAACATTTGTTGATATACCGTTAATTCTACCGGTATCAGAATACTGCCACACATCACAAGTGATTGACGGCTTTGTATACCATTCTGCGTTCCAAATGGAAATGCCGTTATTTTTTAAGGTTTTGCGATTGAGCAGATAGTCATAAACGCTTGCTGAGGAATACACACCCGATTTAAAGCCGTTGCTTTTGAGTTTGTTACAGAAATTGACTGCCATTTTTGTATAATTGCTGTTGCTTGTACTCATTGCAGGCTGATATTCCATATCGTAGTAAACAGGAAGTTCAAACTTTTTACCCTTGATACAACTAAGGCAAGCATCTGCTTCTGCTGTTGCCGTTGACGGTGACATTGCATAGCTGAACCAATATGCTCCGACTTTAAGACCAGCGGATTTTGCTTTTTTGTAGTTTGTTTCAAACATATTGTCTTTTTGGCTTTTTTCTTTACCGTAGCCTGCACGGATAATCACATAGTCATAACCGGCTGATTTTACCTTGTTAAAATCTATTGAGCCTTGCCAAGTTGATACATCAATACACTTTGCGACACTTCCCGAAACAGTCAGCTTGCACGATGCGGTTTTTCCGTTGTAGGTTTTGTATGTGATTGTTGCTGTTCCTTGAGATTTAGCGGAGATTTTTCCGGTTGAATTAACCGTTGCGACATATGTATTACTGCTTGTCCAAGTACTGCGATAACTGTATGCGTTATTGTTGAGCGTAGCTTTAAGCGTTTTACTCTGTCCGACTTTAAGGGTTGCAGATTTATCAGAAACAGTTACTCTTGAAGGTGCAGATTTGACTGTTACCTTACAAGTAGCTTCTTTTCCATTGTTGAGCTTACATCTTATCGTAGTAGTGCCGGCTGTTTTTGCAGTAACAAGACCGCCTGCCTTTTGGACGGGAGCAATTGCGGTGTTATTCGAGTAATAAAGTCTGTAGTAGGCTGCTGTATTGTTCGGAATACTGCTGTTCAAGTCATATTTTTCACCAACACCTAAAGTAATACTTGTTTTATTAAGTGTGATACTGTCAGCAAGTTTTTTGACTGTTACGGTACAGCTTGCAGTCTTGCCGTTATATGTTTTGGCTGTAATCTTTGACGTGCCGACACCGACAGCAGTTATTTTGCCGTTTTCATCAACCGTTGCAATTTTTTTATTGCCTGTTGAAAATGTAACCTGAGATAAATTACCATTTGTCACAGTTGTACTTAAAGCATAAGATTCTGTTGTACCTAAGACTATATCCGTTTTATTCAACTTAATGCCGGTCGGTACAGTAGTAGGCTTTGGAACAGTTGTAGGTTCTGTAACTGCTTCCGTTGTAGGTTCTGTAACTGCTTCCGTTGTAGGCTCTGTTGTTGATTCTGCTGTTGTCGGTTGTTCTTCTGTTGGCTCTTTAATCAGACCTACGATAATCTTCTGTACAAGTGTTGAATCAACAACGGTAATCACACCGTCTTTATTAAGGTCATACAGCTTAATTTGTTTTTCATCAAATGTTGTCATACCTACAACATTCTTCTGAATAAGCGTTGCATCTTCGACTGAAAACTTTTTGTCTGTGCTTACTGCTCCTGCACTAAAGGCACAAAGGCTCACAAGAGTAGTGGCAGTAAGTAAGCCCGAAATAATCTTCTTTTTTATCTTCATAACTTTCTCCTTTATAATTTTTTTGCGTTTCTATATATTAGACAATTGAAATGTCGAAAAGGTTCATTTTTTACGAAAAATAAAATATTATTAAAAAGGAGTACATAGACAAGCTACGCATCCGAAAAACACATAGCCATTTTGTTTGGCTTCTTTATTTTAGCATACATTATGTGAAAATTCAATATTTTATAAAAGCTTTCAAAAAACTAAAATTCCGATTACTAAAAAATTTAATTATCTTGCTTCGTATTCTTTTATTTAAAGGAAATATAGTTATGGACAATAACGATAAGATGATTAGAGCATTAGTGGAGCATTGAAAGAAGACAAATGACCTTGTGGTGGCTTTTGAAGATTTTGACGGTCAAATGCACAGGCATATGATTCATTTGCCAAATGAAGATGTTGACAAAATTCTTAATACCGGGATTATGGTGACGGTTCAATTTATTATGTTGAAAGCCGAAAGAGCTATGCAGGGCAAATTACTCTTGATATTAACGGAAAGAAAAATGCGTAAAACCGCCTATGGCAAAACAGAACGCATTGTAAAAAACAAATTGCTTGAGTACCGTATTCAAGCAAAATTGAAAAAACTCGCAAAGCATATTATAACGCATACACCGCAATTGAAGAAAACAAAAGATACAGCGGTAAAATTGACATTACACCGTTTTCAATCTATTTTGCCGATAATGTGTACAATGCATATAACGAGAAAACAACTGACGAAAATCTTCTCCGTGAATACAAAAAGTATCTTGATAACGGTGAAGTCACCGAAAAAGAATCCCGGCTTTGGAAATTTGTACTGTCAAATTACGGTACAGACGAATTTTCCACCAAAATGCTTGAAAAGGACTTTCAAAATGCCGCATATGCCAAAATAAGAGGATTTGTGCAGAAATTTGAAAGACTCGGTCTGCTTTCATCGACAAAATACGGTACAAGAATCAAATATAAAATAAACACATAAAAAATCCCCTGACAGCGGTTTCCGTTAGGCTGTCGGGGGGATTTTCAGTATTAACATCGTGACGGGGACGGAGGCGGTCAAAGCACATCACGAACTTCAAATGCTAATATAATTTTGAATCGTTCTTCAAAGGTTTTGAGGTTATTGCCGAGAATCTTTTTGATTTTTGCAAGCTGATAATTTATGGTGTTGCGGTGAACAAAGGTTTCCTGAGCAACCCTCTGAACACTTCCGTCATACTTTAGGTAAAGTCTTAAAAAACTCATATAATCCGTGCCGTTGTCACGGTCATACACTTCAAGCTTTTTGAGATTCTCGTTATAGATACTTTCAAGCAACGAAATATCGTCAACCGCAAGAATCAGCTTTTTAACTTCAAGTCGGTCATAGAACATAGGCGTCATATCTGTACGGACGGCAAGCCTTAACATTCTTAAAACAATCCGGTATGTTTTCGGGAGTGATTTCAGCTTGTTATTTGTTTTGCTCACTGCCACATACAGCTTGTTGACGCTTATATACCTCTCCTTTTCCGACTGAATTTTTTCGGCTATGCTTTCAATTTCATCATCGGAAAAGTCATTGAGGACATAAAACATCATGTTGTCCACCTTAAAACCGCCCCAGTGCTTTTTGTAGGAATAAATTGTTCATTCAAATGCCGATTCAAGCTTTCTTGAAGAAATATGGTCAGCCATATCGGCTTTCACACCGATGATTGCATAATCGGTTGCTTTATTTCCGTAACCGAGATTGAGGTTTACAAGCTGTGATGACATATCTGTATATCTGTTACCGTCAAAATCGTAAAAGTAAATTCCGTCTGCCTTTGCAACGGGAATCGGATTAAGATTACCCTGCTTGCTCCATGACTGGAGGACATATTTCTTATGGTTTTCAACAATTTTCTCAGGTGTCATAATAATTTCCCCTTTTTAAGATACCAAAAAAGATAAACAGAAAAGGAGCCTCCTTTTCAGAAGCTCCTTTGCTTTGCGTCTTTTTTGTTTATGCCATTATTATATCACCAAAATATGGTTATGCAATATTTTTCGGCACAATATTCTTTGTGCTAAAGCACAATGTTTTCGGAGATATTTCTTAAATTTATGACCTTTTCGTCATTTTACATACAAATTTCGTGAAATATCCACTTCTTGTTTGTATGCTGTAATTAACAATTACTCGTTTTCCTTTTTCTTTGTTGTGCCAAGGCTGAGTATAATTGCGGAAATGATAATCATTACAACACCTGCGGCACACGGAATTACGACACCGTAAATCATATTGAAACCGCTTTCTGTCTCAGCCTGTCCGCTGATGATTGTATATTCACCTGACGGCATACTGCTGAGTGAATATGTTGTGCCGTCAATTGTAACATTGAAATTTTCCGAACGAATCATTTCGTCTGTAATACCTGCGCTTTTAAGACCGTTATCGCCAAGGTTCATATTTGTGCTTACAACTTCGCCGTTCTTAACGATGATTGTATCACCCTTGCAGCTTTTTGCAATATCAGCACCGATAACAGCCGAATAGTCGCTTGTATTTGTATCAATAATAAATAACGATGCCGCCCTCTGTTCTTGCAACGCAAGCCATGAGGTTATACACACCGTCCTCGCCCTCAACGGCTGTCGGCTCTGAAATGCTCTTGACCTTCATACCCTTGAGGTTAGCCTTGAACTGCTTTGTTGTTTCGTCATCAAGGAAATTTGTGCCGACCTTTTTATCGTCTGACGATGCGATAATCTTGCCGTCAGCATCTGTCATAACAAATGAATTGATGCCGAGGTTCTTTACAAGTGCGGCATTTGTTTCAGCCGAAGTATTTTCCGTAACAACACTCGCAATTACATTTGCCTTTTCAAAAAGTGAGTTCATAAACTCAAATTTAGTGTAGTTATAGTTATCGCTGTATTCTGTAAGCTGAGCCTTTGCGTCATCAAGATATGTCTGATTTGAGCTTTCTGTTTTTGTTGAAAACAAATTGCAAACTACCGAAACGCAAACCATAACAACAGCAACAATAACTGCCGTTACAACTGCAACGCCTTTTTTTACCGATTTAGAATTACCCATTGTAATCTTCCTTTCAAAATGTTTTGTTTGCATAAAATAATACCATTATTCGACTTTGTTTTCAAGTACGGTTCGTGAAATAATTAACAGCTGCACATAATTTGACAATGTTTTGCATTAGCCGATTTAGGGATACAGCTCTGCGAAAAAAGATAATTTGAAAAAAATGATACATCTATGATACAATGGCAATATAAACTGTGTCTTGGAGGTGGGGTTGTTGGCTGACATATTGATTGTTGAGGACGAAAAGAATATTTCAAATCTTATTGAAATGGCTCTTTCTCGGCACGGGCACAAAACCGATTGTGTGTTTGACGGCGAAAGCTGTGCCGATGTTCTGGAGAAAAAGCACTTTGACCTTATTCTGCTTGATGTTATGTTGCCGAAAATCAGCGGTTTTGAGCTTATGGACTACATCAAAGGCTTTGACACACCCGTAATTTTCATTACTGCAAAATCAGATATATCGGACAGGGTTTACGGGCTTAACCTGGGGGCTGACGATTACATAACAAAACCGTTTAACATTTCGGAACTTCAGGCAAGAGTCGATGCGGTACTGCGAAGATACAACAAGGCAAAAACAAAACTCAGCTTTAAAGACATAGTAATTGACACAAATTCAAGAATAGTCACCAAAAACGGAGTACAAATTGACCTTACATTAAAGGAATACGAAATACTTCTGCTTTTTGTACGCAACAAAAACATTGCCCTTTACCGTGAAATGATTTACGAAAGGGTATGGAATGAACCGTATATGGGTGACACAAGAACCGTGGATCTGCATATTCAGCGGTTAAGAAAAAAGCTTGATTTAAAAGACAACATTCAGTCTGTGTATAAAGTCGGTTACCGTCTTGTTGAATAAGCGGAGGGAAAGCCCTAATGAAATTTTCGTGGAAAATATTTTTTATTACCTTTCTTATTATAATTACTTCCTTCGGTGTGGGAGGTTTTCTCCTCATCAACACCGTTTTTACAAACACGCTGAATAACCGCATTGACTCAGCCAAAAAGAACAACAATTACATCACAACGGCACTTTCGGTATATGCAGACAACAACCAACCCACCTACGGAAACTTGGAATATCTGCGCGTTTCGGCAATCGGATTTGCAAAACAAATTGCAGGCAATTCGGATTCTAAAATCAAAATCGGTTCAATAAACGAGCTAAGCTTTTCGGCAGAAAATGAATTTGCCCACGGTATGTCGGTAAATTCCAGAAAAAGCAGAGTAGTTACTGAAAACAAAAAATACTATATTCAGACAATAAGCAAAATTCAGCTTGTAACCAAAAGCTGTTATATTGAAACTGTTGACAATATAACAAGCGTGTACAGCGACCGTGATATGTACTGCACAATTTATCAGTTCATTCTCATAGGCGTTGCGTTGTTTGCATCAATTCTGCTTGTAATCTTCTCAAAGCTTTTGACAAGACCGCTTGTTAAGTTAAAGGATGCGTCAAAGGAAGTTGCCGAGGGCAACTTTAATATGAGAGTAAAGGAAAGCCACGGCATTACATCCTCAACCGAAATAACCGAGCTTTCGCAGAGCTTTAACACCATGGCAGATTATGTTGAAGACTACATTGAACAGCTAAAGCTTGCGACACAGAATCGTGACAACTTTATTGCGGATTTTACCCATGAGTTAAAAACTCCGCTGACCTCTGTTATCGGCTATGCGGATATGCTCCGTTCCTACGAAATGGAGCCTGAACAACGCAGAGAATGTGCCGACCTTATTTACAAAGAGGGCAGTCGGCTTGAAGCACTTTCGCTCAATCTGCTAAACCTTATAGTTTTGAAAAATGATGAAATCAAAGCCGTAAACATCAGAACGGACATAATTGCCGATGACATTAAAAAGTCTGTTCTCTTTATTTTGAAAAAATACGGCGTAAAGCTCAAATTAAATGTTGAAAAAGCAGAAGTCAACGCAGAGCCGTCACTCTTGAAAACGCTCTTGTACAACCTGATTGACAATGCCTGTAAAGCGAGTGAGAGCGGAAAGCCTGTTACACTCACGGGATATGTTGACAGCGACAGATACCGTTTTTGCGTTACCGACAGCGGTTGCGGAATTGCGGAAGATGACCTTGCCAAAATTACCGAACCGTTTTATATGGTTGACAAATCCCGTTCAAGGAGTATGGGCGGAGCCGGACTCGGGCTTTCAATCTGCAATGAAATTGCAAAGCTTCACGGCTCAACTCTTGAAATTGTCAGTGAAGTCGGCAAGGGTACGGACATCAGCTTTACGGTAAGTCTTGCCGATAATTCTGCGGAAAGTGAGGGCTTTGAAGATGAAGAAATTTAACCTTAAAAAATCCGCAAAATATATCATCTGCACTTTGCTCACCTTGACCGTAGTCGCAACCGTTGTGTTTCTCCCACGCTTTTATTATTCGGTAACGGACAATCGGGGTTCTGTCGGAAACACAGCCGAAACATTTAAACTTACCGCCGATATAACCACTTTGAGCGGCGGAGAATTTTTGAAACTCATTTCAAGCGAAGATACCGTTTGGGTTCTTCAAAACAATGCTCCGAAAACAGAAACTGTAATCAGCTATGCAAAAAAAGCGTTAAGCAATCTTGCAAATTCGCTTAAAGACACAAAATTATTTTCCAATATTGCAGGCTACATTCGGCCGTTTTTTACACTTGACAGCTGCAGCGGTTACAAACTTACAATGCGCGGAACACTTGACGGTAATGTAATTGTTTCGTCCGATTTTATGTTTGTAACATGCAACTATGCCAAAGAGGGCGCACAATACGGACTAAACATAACAATGCTGTTTGATATGGAAACTTTCACAATTTATGAGCTTAACATTGATACAACCTACCTGACGGACAGCGTTACCGGGAGTGAAATTTCTATTCCGTATGAACAGGAGCTGTACGGAAGAACCGAATACAGCGACAGTTATAGACAGGAGCTGTACGATGCACTCATAAAATACTGGGGTGTCAGTTCCGATTCAATAACGGTTAAGGCAAGTTCCGAATCTTTCAGCATCAACATCTGCCCACAGCCGTTTTTGGAATACAGCAAAATAAACAACGAACAATTTGATTATTATGGCTGATGAAACAACTATGATACATTTTTGAACAATTTCAGAAACAAGCCTTTTGTATAGTATAGATACACTTACGAAAGGCTTGTTTTTTATGGATATTAAAGAGTATGAGGAATTTTGTAAAAACAGTAAATACGGAAACTTTATGCAGTCGGCAGACTGGGCAAAGGTTAAAAAGGGTTGGATTCCCGAGTATGTTGCCGTTCGTGACGAAAACGGAAAAATCAACGGCTGTACACTTGTGCTTGTAAAGAAAATACCGATTCTCAACACGGCAATGCTTTATGCACCGAGGGGCTTTGTATGCGACACTCACGACAGTAAAACCGTCAGAAAAATATTTGAGCAGATAAAGCTGATTGCAGAAAAATATCACGCATACACACTCAAAACCGATCCGCTGATTGACGAAACCGACTTTATCTCGATTAAAAATCTTGTTGACCTCGGCTTTGTTTATCACGGTGAAAAACGAGGATATGACAACACCCAATGCAAAGAAAATTATGTGCTTGACATAAAAGATAAATCGTGTGATGAAGTTTTTGCAAATTTTAAATCAAAATGGCGGTACAACATTCGCCTTGCAATGAGGAAAGGCGTTGAGTGTAAATTCTGCGGTGAAGATGAGCTTGACGATTTTATGGAGCTTATGAAAGAAACAGGCAGGCGTGACGGCTTTGAAATCCGTTCGGAAGAATATTTCAGAAATTTTTTACAGGCATTTCACGGCAACGCAAAGCTCTGTATCACAAAGCTTGACGGAAAAGTTTTGTCGGGTGCATTGCTTGTAAATTATGCAAATGTTGCAAGCTATGTTTACGGCTGTTCATCAAACGAATACAGAAAATATATGCCGAATTATCTTATGCAATGGACGATGATTAAGTACGCAATTGAGAGCGGTTGCCATACATACGATTTTTGCGGTATTCCCTATTGGTATGACGAAACGCATAAAAACTACGGTGTATATCGCTTTAAACAGGGATTTAACGGCAAAGTCAAAACCTATGCCGGCGAGTTTGACTATGTTTTCAGAAACGGAGTAAATCACATTGCCGACCTTGCAATGAAACTGAAAAAGCTTGTGTGAAATATTCATCTGCGTTGAATTTGCAAACCGTATATGCTAAAATGGAGTGGGTAAAATTATCCCACTCCATTTTGTATCGGGGGAATTTTATGTTCTGCGATTTGCATACACATTCAACATTTTCGGACGGCACATTTTCACCTACGGAAATCGTTTTAAAAGCCAAAGAAATCGGGCTTGACGCCGTTGCACTCTGCGACCACAACACGGTTGCCGGACTTGACGAATTTGTTTCGGCAGGTAAAAAGTACGGCGTAACCACCGTTGCGGGGATTGAATTTTCAACCGAATACAATTCAAAGCAGCTGCACATTGTCGGTCTGTTTATCAAGAAAGAAAACTATTCAGACATAACCGAAATTATGGCTGAGTCGCAAAAATTAAAGGATGAAAGCAACAAACTGCTCGTTAAAAATCTTGCGAAAGACGGCTATATTCTCGACTATGACGAAATCAAAAACAGCACGGTTGACGGCTTTGTAAACCGTGCAAACATCGCCGCCGCTCTTATGCAAAAGGGCTATGTTTCTTCTGTCAAAGAGGCATTTCACACCTTGCTTATGTCGAAGTTCGGCTACTATGTTCCGCCGAAAAGGCCGTCATCTCTGTATATAATTGAAAAGCTGAAAGGTTTCGGTTCAATATCCGTTCTTGCACACCCGTTTCTCAACATGAACGAAGATGAGTTGAGAGAATTTCTGCCAAAAGCAAAGGCTTGCGGTCTTAACGCAACGGAGGCGTACTATTCGCTTTTTGACAATGCCGAAACAGAGCTTGCCGAGAAAATCTGTGACGAATACGGTCTTTTGAAAAGCGGCGGAAGTGACTTTCACGGAGCAACAAAACCCGATATTTCGCTTGGAGTCGGAAAAGGAAATCTTGCGATACCGACAGAAATATACAAAAATCTTGCTAATTGTTATCACAACTTCCGATTATAAAATCATCGTCATTATGCAATGCTCCCTGCATTTTACAAACACAACAATTTAATTTCGACTCAAACAACACAAAACAGCGATGAAGAATAATCACCGCTGTTTTTTGGTTTTGGATTTAAATTTTTTCAATTCAGGCTTATTTTATTTTAAGTGAAATATCAAAAGCCTTAACCGAATGAGTGAGCGCACCCATTGAGATGATATCGACACCGGTTTCGGCAATTTCACGAAGAGTTTCGTCCGTGATGCCGCCGCTTGCCTCAAGAAGTGCCTTGCCTGCCGTGATATCAACAGCCTGTTTCATAAGCTCGGGGCTCATATTGTCGAGCATAATAACATCAACGCCTGCCTCAAGAGCCTGATTGAGTTCGTCAAGGTTTCTTACTTCAAGCTCAACCTTGGTCATATGACCGAGTTTTGATTTAAGCTTTGAAACAGCGTTGGCAATTCCGCCGCCTGCGTCAATGTGGTTATCCTTAAGCATTGCGGCATCGGAAAGATTGTAACGGTGATTTCTTCCGCCTCCAACCGTAACGGCATACTTCTGGAGCGGACGCATACCCGGGAGTGTCTTTCTTGTGTCGGCAATAGAAGCCTTTGTGCCGCTGACAATTTCAACAGCCTTGTTTGTTGCGGTTGCAATACCGCTCATATGCTGAATAAGGTTGAGAGCCGTTCTCTCGCCCTTTAAAATTGTTCTTGTCTTGCCGTGAATTTCAGCGATGATTTCGCCCTTTACAAGCTTGTCGCCGTCATGCTTATAAACCTTTGCCTCAAAACCGTTTGGCTGAAGGATTTCAAACACACGGAGCGCAACCTTGATACCGCAAAGAACACCTGAACTTTTTGCAAGGAAAATTGCCGTGTTTTCCTGACTTTCATCAATAAGGTAATCGGTTGTTGTGTCAAGATAGTTGATATCCTCAAGCAATGCGGTTTTAATAAGATTGTCTACGTAAATGCTGTTAAGTGTCATCAGTCAGTACCCTCCATAATTTCATCAAAAATGATACTTGCAACAATTGCCGCACTTCTTGCCTCAACAAGGTCGGAATTGATTTCGTACTTTTCTGCAAACAGTTCACTCATAATCTCGTGAATCTGCTTACTGCTTTCTTCATATTTTTCAGGCTTTGGAAGAACAAAATATGCGTCCTGTAAAATCTCTCTGATTTTTGAACGACAGCCATGCGGCATGGTCTTGCCCTCAACAGGGCGGTAAACAGGTTCTTCACCAAGAGTTCTTCTGCCGAATTTGTTGATTTTATCCGTAATATCAAGAGCGGCTGTTCTTGAATAAACAAGCGCCTCAAGGAGCGAGTTACTTGCAAGACGGTTTGCACCGTGAACACCTGTGTGCGAGCACTCTCCTGCGGCATACAAGCCCTCAACGGTTGTGCGTGAATGAAGGTCAACATCAATACCGCCCATAAGGTAATGCTGGCACGGAAATACAGGAATTCTGTCCTTTGTAATGTCAACGCCCTCTTCAAGGCATCTTTCATAAATCATCGGAAAACGATTTCTTACAAAATCAGCCGGCTTGTGGGTTATGTCAAGATAGAAATTCTCGCTGTTTGTCTTAATTGATTCAAGCATAACCGCATTTGAAACAACATCTCTCGGAGCAAGCTCTCCTCTGCTGTCATAATTTGAGGCAAATCTCTCACCGTTGCAGTTGAGCAGAACCGCACCCTCACCACGAACAGCCTCACTTATAAGAAAACGCTCTCTGCCATGATCAGCCGCAAATGCTGTCGGGTGGAACTGTATTCTCGAAAGATTTTTAATTCTTGCACCAAGCATATATGCAAACGCAATGCCGTCACCCGTTGCGATTGCGGAGTTGGTTGTATACTTATAAACCCTGCCGATACCGCCTGTTGCAAGCAGACAGTAGTTACAGCCGTAGTGAAGCTTTTCACCGTTTCTCAAAATGCTTATATAAAAACCGTTCAGCACCTTGTCAATTGAATAAACAAGAGCGTTGTCACACACGGTAACATTTTTTAGCTGAGTAACCTTTGCGATAAGTCCGTCAACAATTGCCTTGCCTGTTGAATCCTTATGATGAACAATTCTGTTTCTGCTGTGACCTGCCTCAAGAGTTTTGCACATTGTGCCGTCCTCGTTAAGGTCAAAATCAACACCGAGGTCTTTTATTTTAAGAACATCCGAAGGACCTTCGGTAACAAGCTTTTCAACAGCGGAAAGAGTATTTTTATACTTTCCCGCAATCAATGTATCCGTAATATGCAGCTTGTAGCTGTCGTGAACCGTATCAAGCACACACGCAACACCGCCCTGCGCAAGAGAGCTGTTTGAAAGCTGAAGTTCACGCTTTGAAACAAGAAGAATATTCACGCTTTCGGGAAAATTAAGTGCCGCATAAAGTCCGGCCGCACCTGTGCCAACGATTACAACATCAAATTTCTTATCCATTTCCAAGTTCCTTTGAAAAAAATTTATCTATTACACACGGCATCACACAAAATACCGTTTACAAATTTGTACCTGTATATTATACTACTAATTGTAAGATTAGTAAATACAGTAAATAATTTTGAAAGGGCGATTATTATGGCTGAAAATACAATTCCGAACGATCCGATGATTCTTTTAAGCTTTGTTAATACAAAGCTGCGTGATTTCTACCCCAGCCTTGATAAAATGTGTGACGATCTCGGTTGCAGTAAAGAAGAAATTGAAAGCAAGCTTTCTGCAATTGACTACAAATACAACGCAGAACTCAATAAATTTGTCTGACAGTGAAAGAAAGTCCGTTTTATCGTACAGTTCATTTGATATGATTAACATATAGGATATCCCATATGTTAAGGAGGAAATTTTATGGGCATTTTCGATTTTGAAAGATTGTTTGATTTAAACCATGACGGAACGCTTGATCCGCTTGAAAAAGGTTTTGAGTTCACCGTGATTGAAGATATTATGAATGATGACGAAGATAATGACGACTTGTTTTCGTCTGATTTAGATGATGAATTTGACACGGATTTCGACGATGATTTCTGATTTTATTCAGCAAACAATTTAATCTTCAAGCAAAAAGCGAGATGAATTTTTCGATTGAATTCATCTCGCTTATATTTTTATTTATCGTGATTCTGTTCAAGCGTTACAGCTTGTAATTGTCCATAACCTTTTCCAAGGTCCTGTAATCACCATCGGAAATTTTATACACGGTTGAATTGTCCTTGTCAACACGGATTTTGTCAGCACCGCCGACACGGATATTGTGGGTAACAATTCCGTCTTTGTGTGTTTCAATGAGGATTCCGCCGTCAAACTCACCGCTTGTACCGCCTGTTTCGGCTGATTGCAGAATATTCTTGACCGTCTTGAAATCAACCTCGCCAAGCACGGCGGTTGACTCGTCTGACATTACAACAGTTATTTCATCAACATCGAAAAAATTAACCTTGTCTGTAATTTTTGTATCACCGCAACCGCAAAGCATTACCGCAACGGATAACATCATCACAAAAGCCAAGCAAACCGCTCTGAATTTTTTCATATAATTTCCCCCACAACTAACTATTGATTATGAGAAAAGTATAAATAATAATTTTGGTAAAGTCAACGCCTAAATACGCCGACTTACACTTTGTTCAAACCTATTGCATTACTTCTTTTGAAAATGAAAAAGGCTTTTATCAACCGGGAATTTTTGCGACGGATAAATTGTTGTATTGCCGGATGCGATAAAACTGATGAGGACTGCAAGCACAAAATACGGGGCGGCAGACGCACCGAAAACTTCGATACCGAGAACGATTGCTGTAATAGGTGTGTTGATTGCTGCAGCAAAAACACATACAAATCCGATTGCCGCAAAAAATGTGGGATCAAATCCGCAGACGCATCCGAACCAACTGCCGAATGACGCACCCATATCAAACATAGGAGTAACCTCTCCTCCCTGAAATCCTGCACCGAGGGTGAGTACGGTCAAAAGATATTTTGCCGGCATATCGTACCATTTTGCATCGCCCTTAAAGGCGGTGCCCTGCATCCATGTGCTTAAGCCCTCAAAATTGTTAAGTCCCAAAGCGAAAATTAAAAGGCTGACGATTGCCGCACCTACTGCTGCTGCAAGAAGGTAGTTCTTGAAAATTTTTGAGTATGCAAGTTTTACATACTTTATTCCGAGTGCAAACAGCTTGCCGATTAAGCCTAGGCAAACTGCCGCAATTAAAAACACAAAAAGAAATCTTGCGTCAAAATCGGGGATTGACGAGATTGCATATCTTTCATGTTTAAAGCCGAGAAGCTGTGTAACAAAATTTGCAAGGTATGAACACGCAAAGCACGGAATTACCGCACCTGCCGACAATCTTCCGACACAGCAGACTTCCATTCCGAAAAATGCACCTGCAAACGGTGTGCCGAAAACCGAACCGAATGCAGAGCTGATTCCGCTGAGAACGATTGTACTTCGGTCATTATTTTTAAAGCCGAGATAATCGGCAACATTACTTGTCAGCGAACCGCCAATCTGAACGGCAGTTCCCTCTCTGCCGACAGAACCGCCGAAAAGATGGGTTATGCAGGTAAATATAAATGTCAGCGATGCAAGTCGCTTTGGCACTTTTTCACCGTCATTTGCACTCTCAATAATAATGTTGTTGCCCATTGACGACTTTCCGCCGATACGCTTATATACAAAAGCGGTCACAATACCTGCTACGGGCAAAAACATATAGCACAACGGAAAGAAGCTCCTGAAATCTGCCGCATAGTCAAGACATTTCAGAAATGCAAACGATATGAGTCCCATCACAACGGAACAGCACAGAGATGTTGCAAGCACCTTAAAATCAACAAATTTGTTCTTCATAAATTTCCTCCTCAAAATTTCCGCACAAAGAACATCGCATAAAAAAAGCCAATGCCCCTGTTCAAAAAACAGAAGTCATCAGCAAAAGCGGTTTCGACAAAAGCCGTGGGAGAACCTCATTCCCATTCATATTGACATATATAGTATATACCGAGCAAGGTAATTTTTCAAGTGATTTCGACAATTTTTGTAATTTTCCAAAAATCACCTTGCAATCATTTTGTTTAAGCAGTATGATATTCTATACCAAGCGGAAGAATATTTATTATTAAAAGAATCGGAGGCTGATGATATGTGTACAGCGGCAACATATAAAACAAAAGACTTTTACTTTGGCAGAACGCTTGATTATGAATTTTCATACGGTGACGAAATTACAATTACTCCACGAAATTTTCCGTTTAAGTTCCGCCATACAAACGAATGCAACAACCACTTTGCGATGATTGGCATGGCTCACATTGCAGACGGTTATCCGCTATATTACGATGCAATGAATGAAAAGGGCTTGTGTATGGCAGGGCTTAATTTTGTTGGAAATGCCGTATATTTTGAACCGAAAAACGGCAAGGAAAATATTGCACAATTTGAGTTCATTCCGTATATACTTTCACATTGCGACAGCGTATTGCAGGCAAGGAAAAAGCTTGAAAACCTTAACATAACAAATACGCAGTTCAGCAACAAGCTCCCCTGTGCTCAATTGCATTGGATTATTTCCGACAGAAACGAATCGCTTACAGTTGAATCGACAAATGACGGACTTAAAGTCTATGACAACCCTGTAGGTGTGCTGACAAACAATCCTCCGTTTGACATTCAGATGTTCATGCTCAACAACTATATGTCACTCTCACCAAAGCAACCCGAAAACAACTTCGGCAAAAGTGCCGAGCTTACCACATACAGCCGTGGAATGGGTGCAATCGGACTGCCGGGCGACCTTTCATCCGCATCCCGTTTTGCAAAGGTTGCGTTCACAAAGCTGAACTCCGTTTCGGGTGACAGCGAGAGCGAAAGCGTGAGCCAGTTTTTCCACATTCTCGGTTCTGTTGACCAGCAGAGAGGTTGTTGTGAGGTTTCAGACGGAAAGTATGAAATCACACTTTACACCTCCTGTTGCAATGCCGACAAGGGAATCTACTACTACACCACCTACAACAATCACCAAATTTGTGCGGTTGATATGCACAAAATCGACCTTGACATGGCCGAACTTACCGCATACACACCCATTACGGAAGGTAAGGTTTTATTTCAAAATTAAATACAAAAATTTCAGCCGTACACTTTTGAAATGTACGGCTGTTGTTTTATTTATTGTCTTTCTTCTGCTTTTTATGCTTATGCTTTTTGAGATGAACCTCGGGAACAGCGACAGTATCATAAACAACCGTGCTGTCTGTGTTATCCTCGGCAACATCATTCTGCTTTACTTTGCCCGTGTGAATCTCGGGAAAAGCAAGGTTTTCGGAATCAAATGTAAATTTCCTGTCCTTCATAATACCTGCCTCCGATTCTAAATGCAATTTATAAAGAATGTTATCGTCAGACTGTTCAGGAAGTCGGCAAACAAACTGCCGACAATCGGAACAATAAGATAAGCCTTTACGGACGGTGCGTATTTTTCGCAGATTGCCTGCATATTTGCCATTGCATTTGGCGTTGCTCCCATACCAAAACCGCAAGTACCTGCCGCAAGAACAGCTGCATCGTAATCTCTGCCCATAATGTTGAACACAACAAAATATGTGAAAATGAACATAAGAACAACCTGACCTGCAAGAAGTATAATAAGCGGAAGCGCAAGGTCGGCAAGCTGCCAAAGCTTGAGTGTAATCATAGCAATACCGAGGAAAAGTGAGAGACATATACCGCCTAGGTCATTAATCTCGCCCATATGAATAGTGATTTTACCCGTGTATTCACCGATGTTTCTCATAATTGCAGCAACAATCATTGCACCTATATAAATCGGGAATGTCATGCCCGTAAGTGAAAGCAAATCTGAAACAACCGTACCGAGTCCGACCGCTATAATCAGCTGAAATACTGCCGGAGCATACATTGAAAAATGTCGTTCGTGTTTTTCTTCTTCTTCAACAAGAAGGCTGTCATCCTCTGTTTTGATTGTGGCAATAAGGTTGTGCTTTTTAATAAGTCTGTTTCCGACAGGTCCGCCCATGAGTGAGCCTGCTATAAGACCGAATGTTGCAGCGGCAGTACAAACAGTTGTCGCACCCTGAACGCCGAAATCCTCAAGTACAGGACCAAAAGCGCCCGCC
>ULSZ01025019.1_pt1 | contig 17225 bp, 10 predicted proteins | sample 1957151 | NCBI WGS metagenome assembly ULSZ01 (sample SAMEA4835721, study PRJEB28245) | human gut metagenome | biome: gut microbiome; material: fecal sample | place: Denmark | collected 2008
TAGCATTTTTGTACCAAGTTATTTTTTAACTGTTACTAAATTCAAGCGACTCTTCCAAGCAGACGAAGCAGAGAAAAAGAAATTTGTTTCCGTGCCAGATAAGGATTTCAGAAACTTAGTAAAACAAGGACAAGTCTTTTACATAGCATTGTCTGCAAATATGTTGGATTCTTCTCATATCGGAATTTCCTATTCCCTGCCAAAGATTCTTCGAGAAAAAGTAGGCAACGAATGGAACTTTAGCTTTTACAATGCCCCTGCTGTTTTGATACGAGACATCAACAATTATACGTCAGGCAAGATGATTTCACCAGATTTCGATTTGGAACATTCCAAGTATTTCTATCTTCACTTTGTGTTCGACTTGTTCAATAACAAATTATGGACAGGAAGCGAAAAGTTGACATGGCCTATGGATGGATTTGAGAAAGAGGATATTGTAGGACAGAAAGATTTAGACCCTTTTAATGGCAGCTTTTATAAGACCTTCAATCCAATAATAGCTTCTTTTCGTATCAATGACGGAAAGTGTGATGGACATTACGGCAAATTAGAGCGTATTCAAGAAAATAGCAGAACAGGCTATTATTATCTTAATAATGTATTCGCACATGAAGGAAAAACTTTCTTGTATGGAAATGGTTACACAGGAAAACTGTATGTGACAGATAGCCTTCATCTTGACAAATATAAGGTTTACATGGTGTTTGACACAGATACAGTTCCTATGATTGCACCAGACTCCACAAAATTTTATACGCATGAATATGGAAATCTGTATAGTTCTTACTTCACAAAGTGCATCACAACTGTAAAAATGGATAAAAGGAACATTTATTGTCTTTTAAAGCATGGTATGCCAAGGACAGACAACTTCCAAAAGGACAGATATTCCTTTGTCATCGTAAATAGAAAAAATGGGAAGACCAAGGAATATCCACTTCCGTCTGTCGCTCCTGCTGAATACAAATGTTTGGGGTATGGAATAAATGCACAGGATAAGCATTTCAACCCATTCATGTTTATCAAGAAAGATGGTAAGTACATCATTAGAATGTTGGACATTTAAGCTCCATTATAATGTGGACAATACACATTTTATCAATAAAGCCGTATCTTGCCCCAACCAGGTATTGATGCGGCTTTTTTCATTCTGTTTACAGGATTATGACATATAATCGTACCATTATAAATAGCATGTCGAATGCCAAGCATACAGATAGGATCTACTTATCAATGAAAATAGCATAATATAATTCATGAACAATTGAGAGATTGTAGCAGAATGTCAATGAATTTTTAGCCTCAAAAAATGAGGGTACGTCATGGAGTTATGACACACCCTCATAATTATAATTTTTAGTCGTATTTCACGATTATCACCCCATCATGTTTACTCCATACTGCATTAAAAGGCGTTGCAAAATCGCAATCAATTTTCCCCATAAATTCATTGTTGCTATACACATCTAATCTGATTCTGTTCTTTCGATTTTCTGAATAAGTAAAGCTAATTTCTGAATTTCTAATTTTTTCTATGCAAAGACTGTATCTTATAGTCTTAGCGCTCTTTGGATTGATTTTTATAAATTTATTCTTTGCTTTTGTCAAATATGTCCATCTATTGTTTATATATGTAAGTAAACCATAAACCTTGCCAATACTAATCTGCTTTTTACCATAATTTTCAATTGTAATTGTTACAAATGAAGGTTTTTTATCATGGACAATTGCACTGATTTTTAAAGAATCATTCAAGTATGTTTTACTTTCATTTTTAATATTATATTCTTCTTTTGAGGAAACAGAAGTAGTCCCCAATATTAGTAAAATGAAGACGAAACAACCCAATGTCAATCTATTCATAATTTAATATCTTGTTAAGCCGAAGGTCTGATTTATTAAATAAGCCTTAATACACGCTCCATAAGTGATACCATTGTATGTGATGCTCCCTAAATTAATCCCAACAGTATATCTCGTATTTGTCGCTTTTGTCAAGGCATAAACAATACCACCGCTATCACCACTATTTGAAGTATATTTTGCCAATATAACATCCTTGTAAATAGTTTTTTGTGCTGAGTTAGGAACGTCATAGCTTGCATTAAATATAGTTCCTGAACTTCTTTTAGAGACCATTCCAACCATATTTATCCAAGAGCCTTTTGGCGGTTGAGCCAAAGCTATAGAAAGTGTATCTTTTTGCAAATCTTTCATGAATTTGATTTTATTAGTTGGAGCATGTTTTTTTGATGTTATTGAACAAAATGCAGCGTCAACATAATACTCTTCCTTTGAATATAAACACTTGCCAATTTCTACGTTGGCTGAATCTTTTAAAATATCATTAACTTTTATAAAGTGACCTGCTGTGACAATGCCTATATTGCCATTTTTATCTTTAGCTCTATACCCTATAGATGCATTGTGTGTTTTGCCATCACGAATTGTCTTGATTTCACCAGCACAATCAATTCCGTCATTAAGAATGATTTTTCCGCAATTTACAAATTTGATTTTATTGCTATCGCAGATTTTTTTCTTGAATTCTTGGATTGTAGATGAATTTTTATGAAGCAACCCCACTTCTACTATATTTTCTTTTTCAGATATGCCATATATTGTCACATTTTGATATAGAAAGTTATTGCCTTCAAGTGCTTTTTGCCGAATATCCTCAACCACTTGCTGCAACTCTTTATAAGAGTATTGGCAACTTTCATAAATAGTTGAACGAGATAATGCTGCTCTAGTTTTTAGAACAGATACACCTTCTCCCTTTTTTACTAAGACTACAAGATTTCCATCATCATTTATATAGCATCCACCATAATAAGCAGGGATTTCAGCTGTGGACATACTTCTTGTTGGCGAACTATTTAATGATTTCATAAGTTCAAGATAATCTGCATAAGCATTCTCTTGAAGAGAGACCTCCTGTCCGTTTTGAACTTGTTGCGCTTCAACAGAAGCGTTCTTGTCTTGCTCTAAATCATTGTTGCAAGAATAGAATGTCAATAATCCTACTAAGCAAGCTAACATTTTTAAATACACTTTTGCTTTCATAATTAAAACGTTTTAAGTTGGAACTTATTTATACAGTAAATATCTTAAAATATTACTTAATACTCAAGTTACATATTAATTTCATGTAAGCTACTAGCAAAGTTAGTATTTTATTTTTGGAATCTATTATTTTATAGAAGTAAAAATCACTATCGAACAACTTTTTAACAATTAAACATGTTTTAGTTACATATGGAGAAGCATAATCTTGCGAGATTTTCACCAAAAGCTCTACCTTGACTAACTTTTCTCAAAAAGTTTTAATTTTGATATTTTCTTTATTATAAATCATGGAAAATTTAGAAAAATATCGTATCTTTGCCCCCGAATTGAGGTGTTCTTTGCATATTGCAAAATACAGAAACGAGCAGAAGTCCGCTCGTTTCCATATTGTTACCTATATTATGTAGGCAAACGCCCAACTTCTTGATATTCAATCAAAGTCCAAATTAGAGCGAGTTAGATTCGTTAACTTTTTAGCCCATTTTCTATCTTTTTTGCGCCTAAACGGCTCAAAACAGAGACTTTTAAATCTTCTTCTTATAGCAGCGATGACGGCGATGCTGTTCGCTCTCCAGATACTGCCACTGGCTCTGAACACCGGTATTGGTCTCCATCTGCGGCATTGCCTCAGCCCATTTAAAGCCATAACGGTGATACTGCTCTATCAGATCGGCAAAAATAAGCGCGTTGGCTCCCTTCTTGCGATATTCCGGAAGAACACCAATCAAAAGCAAATCTACCGTATCCGTCTTGTGCCACTTCAGAACCTTCAGCACCTTCAGCCAACCCGTAGGGAAAAGCTTGCCATCGCCTATCTCGCGCAGCGCATCGGTAAACGAAGGGAAGGAAACACCAAAGGCTACCAGCTTGTTACCAGCGTTGCCATCTACCACACCCGTTACCAGGTTCAAGTCAGCCTTCTTGATATAAGTATTTACATATTCATCTATCTGCTTCTCCGTAAGCTGCTGGAAATCATAGAGATTCTTATAAGTTTCGTTCACTATTTCGAACACTTTCCTGCCCATTCCTCCCGAGGTCAGTTCCCGGCGGGTAAACTTATGAACCTGCAGATTATATCGGCTCTCTATCATCTGGGCAGTCTTGGCAAACTTAGCCGGCGTCACTTCCGGAATCCTGATGCGGTACTCCAGCCAGTCGTTATCCTTCTCATAGAGCGAATAACTCTCCAGATGCGTCTTGTAATAAGGATAATTGTAATTGATATACATCGTAGACTTCCGGTCGAAGCCCTCGATGAGCAAGCCCTCACGGTCCATATCCGTAAATCCGAGCGGACCTACGCATTCGTTCATTCCCCTGCTCTTGCCCCAGTTTTCTACCGCGCGCAACAAGGCACAGGAAACCGCTACATTATCCACGAAATCGAACCAGCCGAAGCGAACCTGCTTCTTGTTCCACTCTTCGTTAGCACGATGGTTGATAATGGCAGCAATTCTACCTACGATACGAGCCTCGCTGTCAACCGCCAGGAAGTATTGAGCTTCACAGAATTCAAAGGCAGGATTCTTCTTTGGGTCCAGCGTATTCATCTCGTCAAAACGCAAAAAAGGAATGGCAAACTCATGGTCTCTGTAGAGATCATAATGAAACTGAATGAAGGTTTTCAGCCCTTTTTTAGTCGTTATCGGTATGATTCTTATCTCATCATTCATTAGTATATTGTTTTATGTATATATATCCAATTACGGTGCAAAAATACAATAAATTTATGAATAATACAACTCTTTTCTTATAAATTTATAAAAGTTGGTTCATAATTGTCCAACTTTGTGGATATTTATGTACCTTTGCAGGTTGAAATGCCCCAAAAGAGCATCATAAAGTTATGAAGAAAGAGAAAAGAGACAACTATACGTTCCTCACACATGCCCCTGTGCATCATGTGATTTTCACGATGGCCATACCAACGATTATCAGTATGCTGTCGACGAGCATGTACAACCTCGCCGACACCTATTTCGTGGGCAGCATCAACACGCAGAGTGTGGCAGCGGTAGGCGTTTCCTTTGCAGCAATGGCTGTGATTCAGGCGATAGGTTTCTTCTTCGGTCACGGAGCGGGCAATTATATTTCGCGACAGTTGGGCGCCAAGCATACGGAAGAGGCACAGAAGATGGCAACCACGGGCTTTGTGCTGAGTTTTCTTACCGGTCTTCTCATCGCCATCCTGGGTCATGTGTTCCTCACACCGCTCTGTCTTCTGATGGGTTCTACGCCCACCATTCTTCCTTATACAGAGCGTTATCTGGGCATTATCCTGCTGGGTGCTCCCTTTATGACCACATCGCTTACGCTGAATAATCTGATGCGCTTTCAGGGCAATACGATGTATGCGATGAAGGGCATCATGTCGGGTGTGCTGCTCAATCTGATTCTGGCTCCTCTGCTCATCCTCTACTTCCAGCTGGGCATTACCGGAGCCGCCGTAGCCACCCTCATCAGCCAGTGTTTCGGCTGCGCCATGCTCTTTTGGATGACGCATAAAGGCGAGAACATCCGCATCCATCTCAGCAATTTCACCCCTACCCGCGCCTTTGCCAAGGAGATTATCTTCGGCGGAACCCCTTCGCTGTCAAGACAGGGACTGGGAAGTATCGCTACGCTGATGCTCAATGTGGCAGCAGGTGCGTTTGGCGATGCAGCCATTGCGGGCATGAGCATCGTTACCCGCATCTCCTTCTTTACCTATGCGATGGTCATCGGTCTGGGGCAGGGATTCCAGCCGCTCTGCGGATTCTGCTACGGCGCCAAACTCTATGGGCGTGTAAAGGAAGCCTTCTTTTTCTGCATTAAATGCGGCACGGTTTTCCTCAGCGTCTGTGCCCTTCTCGGCTTCATCTTCTCAACTTCCATCATCAGCATCTTCCGCGATGATGCAGCGGTTGTAGCCGTAGGTTCGGTGGCTTTGCAATGGCAGGTGCTCAGTTTTCCGCTCGTAGCCAGCATCGTGCTCACCAACATGCTGATGCAGACCATCCGTAAACCGGTGAGAGCCAACATTGTAGCGGCAGCACGAAGCGGACTTTTCTTCATTCCGCTCATCTTCATCCTCCCCTATTTCTTCGGACTGCTGGGCGTGGAGATGTGTCAGATGTGGGCAGATTGCTGCTCGTTTGCCGTTGCGGTTCCGATAGCCTGGAGCGCTTTCAGGGATATGAGAAGAGAGCAGATGGAACTTGGGTAAAGCCACTAGAAGATAAGAAGATACTAGAAGATAAGAGAAAATACTTGAGATAAGAGAAATGGAGAAGACTTATTACATAGGACTGGACGTTGGCTCTACGACAGCCAAGATAGCCGTTATCGACAGCGATAACCAGGTAATTTACTCAAAATACGAACGCCACAACGCCCGTGTCAACGAACTTGTGTCGCAATATTTCGATGAGATTTTAGCCCTTACCGGCGATGCAGAGGCAAGAATCTGCGTAACGGGAAGCGTAGGAATGGCTACTGCCGAACAGCTCCAGGCGGAGTTTGTACAGGAGGTGGTGGCTGCATCAGTCTATGCCCGTACTGCCCATCCTGAGGCGAAGGCGCTCATCGATATTGGTGGCGAGGATGCGAAGGTTATCTTCTTCAAGAAAAACGGAAATATGGAACTGCGCATGAACGGCAACTGTGCCGGCGGAACGGGCGCTTTCATCGACCAGATGAGTGTGCTGATGGGCGTAGAGAACCAGAAGATGAGCGAGTTGGCGATGAAGGCAGAGCACGTTTATCCGATGGCTGCCCGCTGCGGCGTGTTCGCCAAGACCGACATCCAGAACCTGATGGCACGCAATCTGCCCGAAGCAAATATTGCAGCCAGCATCTTCCATTCCATCGCCGTACAGACGGTGGTAACGCTTTCTCACGGCATCAGCTTCGAGGCTCCTATCCTGCTCTGCGGCGGTCCGCTGACCTTTCTTCCGGCTCTCCGCAAGGCTTTCTGCGATTATCTCCATCTCTCACCAAACGATTTCATCGTATCAGAAAACAGCAATCTCATTCCGGCTCTGGGCTGTGCTTACCGGGCTAAATCGGCAGATTCTGCAGCCTCAGTATCTGTTCTCAGAAGCCGGATGAAAAAAGAAATACAAACGGAATGGACCAGCAGTCTGCTGCCTCTGTTCAAAAACGAGAAAGAGCACCAGGAATGGCTCAAATCAAAGGCGAAATTCGCTACCGAAACCCAACCGCTGAATAAAGGAAAACAGCAGGTTGTGATTGGTATTGACTCGGGCTCTACTACGACGAAGATTGTTGCGGTAAGGGTGAATGCGGAGACGCCTACGGGAGATATTGTCTTTACAAATTACCGCCTGAATCTGGGAAATCCGATCAAGGCAGTAGCGGATGGACTGAACACCCTGAAGCAGGAAGCTGTATTGCGAGGCGCAGAACTGGAAATCGTAGGCTCCTGCTCTACAGGTTACGGCGAAGAACTTATCAAGGCGGCTTTCGGCCTCGACAGCGGCATTATCGAAACAATGGCGCACGAAAGAGCTGCTGCCTCACTCATGCCTGACGTGAGTTTTATCCTGGACATCGGCGGACAGGACATGAAGGCTATCTTCGTGGAGAAAGGGGCTGTGGTGCGCATGGAACTCAACGAGGCGTGCAGTTCGGGCTGCGGAACATTCATCCAGACCTTTGCCAACAACATGGGTTATTCTGTAGGCGATTTTGCCCAACTCGCCTGCCAGTCGAAGGCTCCCTGCGACCTGGGAACCCGCTGCACCGTTTTCATGAACTCGAAGGTGAAGCAGGTGCTCAGAGAGGGCGCATCTGTAGCTGATATTTCTGCCGGAATCTCTTATTCGGTCATCAAGAACTGTCTGTATAAGGTATTGAAACTCCATGGTAATGAGAACCTTGGAGGCAAAATCGTTGTGCAGGGTGGTACGATGAGAAACGATGCGGTGGTAAGAGCATTTGAGTTGCTCACCCATACCGAAGTGGCACGAAGCAACATGCCGGAACTGATGGGTGCCTACGGCTGTGCCCTTCATGCGGCGGCAGATTATAAGCATCGCACTTCTGCAGAAGACGAGCACCCTGCCTCATCAAGATCCATCGATGATCTCCAGAATCTGGCTCATTTTGAAACCAAACAACTGCAATGCAAAGGCTGCGAAAACCATTGTTATGTTTCCCGCTACACCTTTGCCGGCGGCAACCGATTCTACTCCGGAAACAAGTGTGAGCGTGTGTTTAACAACAAGGGAGCAAACGGGATAAAAGGCAAAAACATCTACGAATACAAATATAGTTTACTATTTGATAGAGAAGAAGTTAACCCACTTGAAGTTGCAAAACACAACGTCAAAGTAGGCATTCCTCGCATCCTCAACATGTACGAGGAATATCCGTTCTGGAATGCGCTGCTCCGGGCAGCAGGATTGGGCGTGATTCTCTCTTCCGATTCCACTTTCAGCCAGTATGAAGGAGCCTTGAATACGGTGATGAGCGACAATATCTGCTTCCCGGCTAAACTGGCTCACAGTCATCTGAAGGAACTCAACGAGAACCCGAAAGTAGACCGCATCCTCATGCCATACGTGGTTTATGAACATAATGACGACCCGAAGAATACGCTGAACAGTTTCAACTGTCCGGTCGTTTCGGGCTACAGCGATGTCATCAAGTCGGTCATCAATCTGAAGAAACCGATCGATACGCCCGTCATCAACTTTGCCCAGCCTAAGGCGCTGGAAAAGCAGATTACCGATTATCTCAAGCAACTGGGAGTAAGCAAGAAGACTGCCCGTAAAGCGCTGAGAGAGGCCCTCTATGCTCAGGCAGTATATGCAGCTGAGATTAAGAAACAGGGCTGGGAGATTCTGAAGTCAAACAAGGGACTTACGATTCTGCTGGCGGGCCGTCCTTATCATACAGACCCGCTGATTCAGCACAAGCTGAGCGAGATGATAGCCAATCTGGGAGTCAACGTCATCAGCGAAGACATCGCCCGGGGTAATCTCTTTGCAGATTTCAAAGACTTCAATTTGGAGGATCTGGCGGCAGAAAGAAATGAGGCAGCATTAGCCAGCCAGGACAACAACGAAGCATACAACTGTCAGCCAGAGACTTATCTCGTGAAGCAATGGGCGTATATGAACCGCATTCTGAAGGCAGCGCAATGGGCTGCAGAACAGGGCGATGAGGTTCATTTCGTCCAGATGACCAGCTTCGGCTGCGGTCCTGACAGTTTTATCCAGGACGAGATTCGCGACATCATGAAGCGCCACAACAAGCCTTTCACGCTGTTGAAGATAGATGATGTGAGCAATATCGGCTCACTGAAACTCCGTGTCCGCTCGCTCATAGAAAGCCTGAAGGGAGTAAAGGAAGTGAAGAGTGAAGAACGAAGAGTGAAGAAACAATGTTCGGCGGCCGAAGGGAAAGCCAATTCAACACTCAACACTCAACATTTACAACAGACCAAGGTATTCACCAAGCAGGACATTCATCGCAAGATTCTCGCTCCTTTCATGACCGAATACCTCACCCCTATCATTCCGCCTATCCTGAAACTGATAGGCTATGATGTTGAGGTTCTTCCGATGAGCAATGAGGTAAGCGCCGAACTCGGCTTGAAGTTTGCCAACAACGAAGTCTGCTATCCGGCTACACTCATCGTCGGCGACATCATCAAAGCCTTGAAATCAGGCAGATACGACCTGAACAATACAGCAGTAGTGATGAGTCAGACGGGCGGCCAGTGTCGCGCAACCAACTACGCCGGTCTCATCAAGCGTGCGATGATTTCCAATGGATTCCAGGACATTCCGCTGCTCACGCTCGGTGTAACAACCTCAACAGGCGAAGCATCAGGCTCAACAGACGACAAGCAAGACTATAACGAGCAGGACGGTTTCAATGTGCCTTGGCTGAAATACAGTCAGATTATCGTTACCGCCATTTTTTATGGCGATGCAATCAACGAAATGTACAACGCCTGCATCGTAAGAGAGCGTAAACCGGGCATTGCCAGAGAGTTGCGCGATAAATACATGCAGCTGATAGACGGACCTATCGCCCAGAATTCAGCCAAAGGACTTATCCGACTCCTGGAACAGGCAGCCGAAGAATTCAACCAGATGACCCTCGACAGAACGTTGCCGAAGGTAGGAATCGTAGGCGAAATCTTCCTGAAGTTCAATCCTTTCGCCCACCAGTTCCTGGAGCAGAACATCATCTCGCGCGGCATAGAGGTGGTTCCGCCTCTGCTTGCCCCCTTCTTCCTGCAGGAATTTGTGAATGTAGAGATACAGAAACACATGCGGCTGAGTTGCACCAAAGTGCCCGATTTCATCATCAAGGGCGCTTATCAGGCGCTGATAGGCAGAAGATTGCGCCAGGTAAACAAGGCAGCCGGCAAGTTCCGCTACTTCCGTCCGTTCACCAATATCTATGATGATGCGAAGGACGTACAGGGACTGGTTTCACTCGCAGCCCAGTTTGGCGAAGGCTGGCTTCTGCCTGCCGACATCGTAGGTTACATCCGTGATGGCGTGAACAACATCATCTCGCTCCAACCTTTCGGCTGCATCGCTAACCACGTGATTTCCAAGGGTATCGAGAAACGTCTCCACGACCGTTTCCCTTCACTCAACCTCGTATCGCTCGACTTCGATTCCGGTGTTTCAGAGGTAAACGTCACCAACCGACTGCTCCTCTTCCTGGACAGCATCGCAAAATAAGACAAGTCAGGCCCATGTACGGTAAAACACCGTACATGGGTCTTTCCGTCTTTCATCCCTCAAAAAATCACTCTAAAAAATACAAAAAACCGTAGCTATTTCTTTGTCATTCAAGAAAATAATCGTATCTTTGCACTCAAATTTTATTGAGACATTAAGAAAATGAGTAAAGATACATTAACTCATCAGCTGACAGAGACCATCGAGGAGCTTTCGAGCACCGAATCTTTGAAGGGGCTCTTCCATCAGCATCGAGACGGGAATCCACTTCCTTCGGGCAAGGCGCTCGAAGAAATCATCAGTTTGTCCCGTTCTATCCTCTTTCCGGGATATTTCGGCAATTCTTCGGTAAATATCTCAACCATCAAATATCATATTGGAGTAAGAGTAGAGAAACTCTATGAGATGCTGTCAGAGCAGATTCTCGCCGGTCTCTGCTTCGCCAACGACTGCGAAACGGAAACCCAGGCAGAACTGCAGCACCAGCGTGCCAAGGCAGGCGTAATTGCAGCCAAGGCAATCATGGAATTCCCAAGACTGCGCAAGATTCTGGCAACCGATGTAGAGGCTGCCTACGAGGGCGACCCGGCTGCCATGAGCCACGGAGAAATCATCTCCTGCTACCCGGTCATCAAGGCGATTACCAACTACCGCATCGCTCACGTGCTGCACGAACTGGGAGTGCCGCTCATTCCGAGAATGATGACTGAGCTGGCGCATTCGGAAACCGGTATTGATATTAACCCGGAGGCTACCATCGGCAAGCACTTCACCATCGACCACGGTACGGGTGTGGTGATTGGAGCTACCTGTATCATCGGCGACAATGTGAAACTCTACCAGGGTGTAACCCTCGGAGCCAAGAGTTTCCCTCTCGATAAGGACGGCAACCCTATCAAGGGAATCCCTCGCCACCCTATCCTAGAAAATGATGTCATCGTCTACGCCAATGCCACCATCCTCGGTCGCATCACCATCGGAGAAGGCTGCGTAGTGGGAGCCAACGTATGGGTTACCAAGGATATGAAACCCAAAACAAAGAAATATAAAAAAGAAAAACAAAGTTTATTAGATATAGAATTCAATAATGGAACAGGAATTTGAACTCATTGCCAAGACCTTCATGGGCCTCGAGCCTGTCTTGGCTGAAGAGCTCACCCAGTTGGGTGCCAATAATGTACAGATCGGTCGCCGCATGGTGTCTTTCACAGGCGACAAGGAAATGATGTATCGTGCTAACTTCCAGTTGCACACAGCCATCCGTATCTTAAAGCCTATCAAGCACTTCAAGGCTAGAAGCGCTGAAGAGGTGTATGATCAGATCCAGAAGATCAAGTGGGATGACATCTTAGACGTGAAGAAGACTTTCTCTGTTGACTCAGTAGTCTACTCAGAGGAGTTCCGCAACTCACGCTTCGTAACCTACAAGGTAAAGGATGCGATTGTTGACTGGTTCCGCGAGAAGCAGGGTACACGTCCAAATATCAGCGTATCTAACCCGGATATCCGCCTCAACATCCACATTGCAGAAGACAATGCCACCTTGAGTCTCGATTCGAGTGGTGAGAGTCTGCACCGCCGTGGCTACCGCCAGGAGCAGGTAGAGGCTCCTCTGAACGAGGTTCTCGCTGCAGGTATGATTCTGATGACCGGCTGGAAGGGCGAATGCGATTTCATCGACCCGATGTGTGGTTCAGGTACCATCGCCATCGAAGCTGCCCTCATCGCCCGCAACATCTCTCCAGGTGTATTCCGCAAGGAGTTTGCCTTCGAGAAGTGGAACGATTTCGACCAGGATCTCTTCGACATGATCTATAACGACGACTCTCAGGAGCGCGAGTTCGAGCACCACATCTACGGATATGATGTAGATATGAAGGCGGTGAACACAGCCAACCTCAACGTGCGTGCTGCCGGACTGAGCAAGGATATCACCATCGCCCAGCAGGACTTCAAGGACTTCACACAGCCAGCAGAGAAGAGCATCATCGTGATGAACCCTCCATACGGTGAGCGCATCTCTACCCCTAACCTCCTGAACACCTACAAGATGATAGGCGAGCGCTTCAAGAAGGCTTTTGCCGGCAACGAGGCTTGGGTATTGAGCTACCGCGAGGAGTGCTTCGAGCAGATTGGTCTGAAACCATCTATCAAGATTCCTGTATTCAACGGAAGCTTGGAGTGCGAATTCCGCAAGTACGTGATGTTCGACGGCAAGATGAAGGACTTCCGTTCTGAAGGCGGTATTGTGAAGACTGAGCGCGAGAAGAGCGAGATGGCTCAGAAGCACCGTTTCAAGAAGGAGCGTGAATTCAAGAAGCGTGTAAGCGAGGAGACTGAAAACGAGGAGGACGATATCCGTTCTTTCAAGTTCCATACTCACCGTCTGGAAGACTTCGAGAAGAAGCGTGCTGAGTTCCATAAGGGCGGCCGTTCACGTATCGGTGGCGGCGGTCGACGCAATGATGACGACGATGACAAGCGTGGCAGCCGCAGCTTCAAGGGCGACCGCAAGGGTGGCAGAGACTTCGGTGGCAAGCGCGACGGAAAGCGTTTCGAGAAAGGCGACAAGCGTGGTGGCTTCAAGGGCGACAAACGTGGTGGTCGTGATTTCGGAGGCAAGCGCGGAGGCAAGAAGAACTTCAGTGTTGACTTCGACGACGAGGATTAAAGACATATCGACCCATGCGTCGTGTTTCACGACGCATGGGTGTTAAACCCGATAAAGTAAAGTAAAGAATATAATGAATCTGAAGAATTCAATTTATAAATTATCTTTTGCTGCTATGATTATGATGGCTATGAATGCAACCGACTTACAGGCTCAGGGCGTGGTTCCTGCTCAGAAAGGCGAGAAAACCTTTACATTGGAAGACCTGAACTTCGGCGGCAACAACTATCGTAACATGGTAGCTAAGAACCGCTGGTGCACCTGGTGGGGCAATGAACTCGTTCGCCAGGATGTGGATGCCTGCTATCTCGTCAACAAGACGACAGGCAAGGAGACCAAACTCTTCGGCATCAATGACATCAACCAGTGGATTGCTCCTACCAAAGACATCAAGGTAAGAGCCCTCTACAATGCTCTCTTCCCGTTTGCAGGCAAGAGCATCGTGATGGTAAGCAACGGCAGCAAGACTTATACCGTAGACTTCAAGAAGCATAAGCTGCTGAGCGAGATGGATTTTGCTGACGGCGAGAACCTCCTGGAGGCCAACGCCCAGCAGAACGCCTTCGCCTATCTGAAGGGCAGCAACCTCTATGTGCGTACCTTCGATGTAACCAGCAACGCCCTGACAAAAGAAAAGAAATCTCACGATTTCCAGCTCTCAAAGGACGGAAGCCGCGAAATTGTTTATGGACAGAGTGTTCACCGCGATGAGTTCGGTATCAGCAAGGGAACCTTCTGGAGTCCGAACGGCGAACTGCTCGCCTTCTATCGCATGGACCAGAGTATGGTAACCGACTATCCGCAGGTCGACATCCCGGAAATCGGTTTCAATCATCCTGAAACACAGAGTTGCATTGCTACTCCTGCACCAGACAAGTATCCGATGACTGGCGAGACATCACACAAGGTAACCGTAGGCGTGTTCGACTGCATGACCGGCAAGACCGTCTATCTGAAGGCTGGCGATCCAACCGACCGCTACTTCACCAACATCGCATGGAGTCCGGACAGCAAGACCATCTATATGTTCGAACTGAACCGCGACCAGAACGACTGCCGTCTGACTGCCTACAATGCAGAAACCGGCGAGAAGACAGGCGAACTCTATCGCGAGACCGATGAGAAATATGTAGAACCATGTCATCCTATCCAGTTCCTGCCTTGGGACAGCAACAGTTTCATCATGCAGAGCCGCAAGGATGGCTACAACCACCTCTATCTCTGCACCCTGGGCAAGCACGGAAGCCGCATGGCAAGCAATACAGAATCGCTCGAAATCAAGCAGTTGACTTCCGGCAAATGGGAGGTGATGGAAGTACTCGGCTTCAACACCAAGCGCAAGAGTATCATCATCGCATCCAACGAGAAATCGCCTATCCAGAGAAACATCTTTGCCGTAGAAACAAAAACCGGCAAGCGTACGCTGGTAGATGATTGCGGCAAGGGATGGCACAGCGCCACTTTGAGCGAGAACGGACAGTATGTCTTTGACAACTACTCTACTCCTACCGTGCCTCGCAAGATTGCCCTCGTGAATACCGAGAACGGCAAGCGCACCGCTTACTTTACTGCCGAGAACCCTTGGAAGGGCTACAATGTGCCTGAGTACAGCTGCGGTACCATCAAGGCTGCCGATGGCGAAACAGACCTCTACTGGAGAATGGTGAAACCGGTAAACTTCGATCCAAACAAGAAGTATCCTACCATTATATATGTATATGGTGGACCTCATGCCCACAACGTAGATGCCCGCTGGAACTACTCTAGCCGTGGTTGGGAAACCTACATGGCAGAAAAGGGCTATCTGCTCTTCATCCTCGACAACCGTGGAAGCGAGAACCGTGGCAAGGCTTTCGAGCAGGCTACCTTCCGCCAGCTCGGACAGATTGAGATGCAAGACCAGATGAAGGGTGTGGAATATCTGAAGACGCTTCCTTACGTAGATGCTGACAAGATTGGCGTTCACGGCTGGAGCTTCGGCGGATTCATGACCATCTCGCTGATGACCAACCACCCTGATGTGTTCAAGGTAGGCGTAGCAGGCGGTCCGGTAATCGACTGGCACTGGTACGAGGTGATGTATGGCGAGCGCTATATGGACACCCCACAGACCAACCCAGAGGGTTACAAGAAGACCTCCCTGCTCTATCAGGCAAAGAACCTGAAGGGCAAGCTGCAGATTATCCAGGGCTTGAACGATGTGACTGTAGTGCCACAGCACTGCCTCACCTTCCTCAAGGCTTGCATCGCAGCAGGCACCCAGCCAGACTTCTTCGTCTATCCTGGCGAGCCTCACAACATGAGAGGTCATCAGAGCACTCATCTGCATGAGCGCATCAGCAATTATTTCTTCGATTATCTCAAGTAAATATCTAGGAGTAAACGTCCCCCGAAAAGGGGAGTTTACTTCTACATCAAATAACAAACAATAACTTACAGCAAATGAAAATTTTATTGTTAGGAGGCGGTGGCCGCGAGCACGCCTTAGCATGGAAAATCGCTCAGAGCGAAAAGTGTGAGAAACTCTTCATCGCTCCTGGTAATGCCGGTACTCAGAATGTCGGCGAGAACGTAGATATCAAGGCAGACGACTTTGAGGCGCTCAAGAACTTCACAGTTGAAAATGGCGTTGATATGGTGGTAGTTGGTCCGGAAGACCCATTGGTAAAGGGTGTTTACGATGACTTCAAGAACGATCCTCGCACCCAGAACATCCCTGTCATCGGTCCATCAAAGGCTGGCGCCGTACTGGAAGGCAGCAAGGACTTCGCCAAGAAGTTCATGAAGCGCCACAACATCCCTACTGCCCAGTATGAGACTTTCGACGGCGAGCACGTAGAGGAAGGCTTGAAATTCCTGGAGACACTGAAGGCTCCTTATGTATTGAAGGCTGACGGTTTGTGCGCCGGTAAGGGCGTTCTCATTCTCCCTACCCTGGAAGAGGCTAAGAAGGAGTTCAAGGAGATGCTCGGCGGTATGTTCGGAAACGCTTCTGCACGCGTAGTCATCGAGGAATTCCTCAGCGGCATCGAGTGCTCTGTATTCGTATTGACCGACGGCAAGAACTACAAGATTCTGCCTGAGGCTAAGGATTACAAGCGCATCGGCGAGCACGATACCGGTCTGAACACCGGCGGTATGGGTAGTGTTACCCCTGTACCATTCGCTACCAAGGAGTGGATGCAGAAGGTTGACGAGCGCATCATCCGTCCTACCGTAGAGGGACTTGCTGAGGAGAACATCGACTATAAGGGATTCATCTTCTTCGGTCTGATCAACGTTGAAGGCGAGCCTATGGTAATCGAGTACAACTGCCGTATGGGTGACCCAGAGACAGAGAGCGTGATGCTCCGCCTGAAGAGCGACATCGTGGATCTCTTCGAAGGTGTAGCAGCAGGCGACTTGGACAAGCGCAGCATCGAGTTTGATGAGCGTGCAGCAGTCTGCGTGATGCTCGTAAGCGGCGGTTATCCTGAGGCTTACAAGAAGGGTTATCCTATCCAGGGCATCGACGATGTAGAAGGTTCGGTAGTATTCCACTCCGGTACAGCCATGAAGGATGGTCAGGTAGTAACCAACGGTGGTCGTGTCATCTGCGTAAGCAGCTACGGCAAGGACAAGGAAGAAGCCTTGAAGAAGAGCTTTGCCGAGGCACAGAAGATCCAGTTCACCGACAAGTACTTCCGTTCTGATATCGGACAGGACCTTTAGTTTTTTAATGTTGAATTAGATGTTAAGAAAGAAAACTTTTCAAAATAAAGTAGCGGCTA
>ULSZ01011062.1_pt1 | contig 17189 bp, 20 predicted proteins | sample 1957151 | NCBI WGS metagenome assembly ULSZ01 (sample SAMEA4835721, study PRJEB28245) | human gut metagenome | biome: gut microbiome; material: fecal sample | place: Denmark | collected 2008
CCGACGTGATACGCTATCTGCGCGACAAGAAACGACTTGCCTATTTTCGGCGCACCAGCAAGAAAGTACGCGCCCGCGTACAGCAGACCGTCTATTAGACGGCCTGCTTTGCCAACGCCGCCTTTCTGGTTGGCGATGGCGATAATTTGCGTGTTCAATGACTTCACCTCATTTCTGATTGGTGTTGTCATGTGCCTGCACAGCAGTCCTGGAAATGACAAAAGCCGCCACTTGAACAAGTGACGGCTTTACCTAAATCCAATATTCTACTGTGCTTGAAATCAAAAGGCTTTGAGTTTCTTTCTGCTATTCATTTGTCATAAATGAAACACCCCCTATAATTCGACTTATTTCAGTGTGATTATTCGGTTGGAAAAGGATGAAAAAACCAGACTGAAAACCTCAAAACCCTTGATTCTACGGGGCTTTTCCGGTTTGTCGTAATTATACCGTAAGGGCACAGCCACGCGAGCCTGCTTGTAGAAATGGGCTGTTCCCCGCTGCTCATAGCCGAGCGGCTCGGCCATGAGCGCGTCCAGACTACAATGGAAACCTACAGCCATCTCTATCCCAACAAACAGGCCGAAGTAGCACGTCAGCTCGACGGCATATTCGCCGCAGGCTGATGGCTACAGAACCTAGCAAAGTGTAGCCAATTTGTAGCCGCTAAAAATAGCAAAATCCCTGAAATGCCTGTAAGTACAGGCATTTCAGGGATGTAAGGTAAGTTAAATTCTTATTCCCACTCGCCGAGTTAAATCCATTTCTAAACTTTTTTGTATAGAGGATTTGATTCGGTGTTATTTGTTTTGATACAGATTATCCTTATCCTATGGTCTATCCGACATTCTGCTATCAAAAATCTATCAGCCTTGTGCTATCAGTGGGTAATATTTACGCTTTATTCCTCGGGATCTTCTGATGGCGCTATGGAAGTCTCAAGCATTTTATTATAGAGGGTGTCCGCAGCTGCAACCAGATTATCTGTCATGCCAAACAGAAAATCTTTCATGACATTGTAGCGTATCATTCTATTCGTGTGTTTATTCAATCCTTCTGAAGATGCTAATTTATACTTTTTCAACCAATCAAATAAGACTTTCTCATCCTCAGTAACTTGTTTTGTCAAGTCCATGTCATTATTGAATGCAGAGTATAGCTTAACAAACTGTTGGAGATTAGATAAATATTCCTCTTTAAGACTGATGCTTGACCGTTGCATATAAAAGATAACTGAGAACAATGTGTAAAGTTGTGTTTTCTTCTTAAGAAATTTTGTTACATCATCTGAAACAAAAAACTTGGGGATAATGTCGATTGCTTCAAGAATTGCCTCTTTATCCTTCTCAGCATCACTATACCCGGATTGCAGTTCCTCATAGGCTTGATTCAATGCCGACTGATCTGTTTGGTCTATAATCCCTTTTCTGTACAACAAAATCAATGATGCGCAAAATTCCACATCTTTCATACGCTTGACATCTTTTGTGGTAAACAGATGTCGCTCGTCCCAAATTGCTATTTCAGACAACTCTCGAGCCAGTGAAGCAAACTCACCAGACATGCTATTACGTTTTTCCTGGTCGTTGAGGTTATAGTCCGTTAAATTTAGTCTATTGAACATCGTAATAATATCAGAACGCGTTGCCATTGGATCAATATCAATGACCATAAGCTGATAATTCCAAAAAGATTTCTTATCGTCAGGGTCAAGGTCTTTAAAAAATTTATTCGAGTACTTTCCCTTTGCAGACGCATCCAATAAATGCTGTGGCTTCAACTTAAACTCATTATTCACATAAGAGCAGATTGCTTTAATACGCTGTTGTCCATCGACAATATGCGTAATAGACGCACCTGTTTCAGGGTCAGTCTCTGCTTTCCAAAAAAATAGTACTGGGATAATCAGATTCAACAGAACCGTTTCAATTAAACGAATTTTGTCTTTTTCACTCCAAACTGATCTACGCTGATATGTTTCATCAACAACTAAACTTCCTTCGCTAAACATAGAAGTTATATCTTTGATGCTTTTTCTATTATCTGTGTAGTTAAACATTTCCTTGTTCCTCCAAATAGCGACGAGCCTTAGATATTCCGATGATTTGATATTCTTCCAAATCATCCCAGCTGCGATACAGTCTATATGTAATTGGATGAATAAACCCCAACTTATCCTGTAAAGAAACATTTATAGGGCGAGTTAAATTTTCCCACCGTTCACAAGGCCCTTTAATTTCCAGTAAGTCTTTTTCGTTAATATATCCGCGAAAAATGGACTCTGTTAATCGATTATAGTATCTTTGATTATACCATATTCCTTTGATAGTCCTAAGTTCATCCCAAAATTGTTGAAAAAGCTTATCCGATACTATCGCAATATCAATATCCGAGGAAGGTTGCCCCGGAATTTCGTCGTGAAAAGGCCGGAACAACTTATGCGGCGATAAGCTATATCCAGTCTTTGCACTCCCTACAATTTGTAGACTATGGTAGCTTATGCCAAGTTCAGTTGACACAATTTCTTTAAAGAAGTCCATTTTATCCACAAACTCATCTTGCGGGATATGCAAATAATCTGAAAAATACCAGTTATGAGATTTTACAATATGCTTGAAATAAAAACCTTTGGGTTCAAGGGATAGTAAATCCGCTTTTAAATCTTCTTGACCAGGCATTTTATTCTCCTATTCTATGCCGAAAAGCATAAATCCATTCATACAATTCACTTGCGATACCATATGAAAGTAGATATGGCACCCCATTTCCTACCATTTTAAATTTAGAAGATAAGGAAATATTTTGTGGAAGCTCAAACCATTCTGGCAAAGATTGTATTGCCAGCGCCTCGGCAACGCTGATTCTTCGTGGTAAATATGGATGCAAATGAACTTCGTTGTTTCCATATGCAGCCGTGGGTGAATACCTCCATCTATGAAGCCTTTTAAAAGACTTTCCTCTCGATTCTCCTTCTGGGATAGTAACATATTTTTCCATGTTTTTTATTGCAAATACATCGTGTCCATTAGGATGATTAAGAACATGATTTTGCTCAAACCAGTGTTGTACAGTCAATTCCGGAACTATATTTTCAGGCATAGCCATATCACCGTTCTCTACATATGGAGAAACCTCCGGCCAAGGAATTTTTTGAATATCATCAAGAGCATATGTGCGATTATTCCCAATTTGATATATAATGTTTCTGCCAAATCTTGTTCTTTTAAAGCCAATTAGAATGAGTCGATCCCTGTACTGGGGAACGCCATAACAAAGTGCGTTTTCGACGGAATCAAAGAGAGAATATCCAGCTCGATATAATCTACGCTTTATACGGTCATAAAACTCTTTGTGTTTCTTTGTGCCCCACAATCCTCTCACATTTTCTAAAACAAAGAAATCTGGCTGACGCTTAATTATCAACTCCACATACACAGATGTCAGTTGTCCATTTTTTCCGGTTTCTCCTTCATTTTTCCCTGCAATAGAAAAATCTGGACAAGGAGGACCACCTATAAACCCTATCAAGTTATTTCTGTCATTGTTATACTCTGGAAAAGCTTCTTGCCATTTTTCATCCGACAAATAAACGCGTACATCTTCACTACTATAACCATAAAGTGGAACATGGTTGTTGTTTCTTCTTGCGTACTGATATGCCTGCAAAAAGCGTTCATTATGTTCGTTGACGAAAACAATATCAAAGCCTGCATTCTCAAAACCTAAGTCTAAGAATCCCACCCCAGAGAAAAAAGAATATACCTGTATTGGCATTTTTCTTCTCTCCTAATGTGCTTAGCATCCATCAGAGCTGTGTTATTCTCCACCCAGAACAGTCCGTATTTTGCTAATTAATTGTTGTTCATTCTTCTTTTTTAGTTCGCACTCCCAAATCCGCAACACCATCCAGCCGCGCGCCTCGAACATGGCCGTTACTTCTTTATCATGCTTCATGTTCCGCTCGCGCTTTTTTTGCCAATATTCCTGATGATCGGCAGGGCGAGTGTTTCGGCAGTCATGCCCATGCCAGAAACAACCGTCCACAAACACAGCGATTTTCTTCTTTGGGAACACGAAATCTGGATGCCCTTTTACCGGGTAGTTTCTCCGCCAGCCTGTAATCCCGTTCTCCTTGAATATTTCAATCAACCGCAGTTCTGTGGACTTGTTCTTTTTAGATTTGACCTGACGCATAATATCAGATCGCTTTTCCGCATCGAAAACATCAGCCACGGCAATTCACCTGGCTTCAAACTCTATGCGAAGGCTGGGATCGGTTTCCGCCTCCAGCACGATCTTGTTGTATCGGTCAATGATGCCAGAGAGCGTGGAGTTTCTCTTGGACTCGTCAAAGAGACTATGCTCGTAGACGTTAGCGGACAAGAACTGCTGAATGTCCCACACTTCAACTCGCCCGGCCAGATCAGCATCCTCGGCAAGATTGAGTGCGGTATGCACGCGCTCGAAAATCGTGATGATGACGGGATGGCAACCAGCGCGGAGATTTGCCTTGCATTTTTCAATCAGCAACGCGCCGGGCATGGTCGTGCAGTGAATGACTGTATTTCCGATGACAAAATCGCCGTTGCGGTCTGTGGGGCCGTCCGCCACAGAGGCTCCATGAATTTCAAAAGACCCCTCCGGCAGGATCAAGCAAAGTTTCGCCGCCACAAGATGCTGTAATACCGTGCCGAGGTACTGCGTTCCGGCGTTCTGCTTTTGACGCTTTTTTGCCTGCTCAAACAGATCGTCCAGGTTCGCACCGATTGTTTTGGAGGTGTCGGCGGTCAGAACAAACGGTTGATTTCTAAAATACTCTCGTACCTGTTCGGCCCAAAAGTCCTCAACTATGGAGAAGTCTACCGCTTCCTCTGCGTTCCATGCGTTCAGAAAGTCTACATATTTAATCATCAGGCCCATGCTACCCCGGCTGGTTCTACCACCTTCAGAGGATAATTGCTGGGTGATGCCGTGTTCTCTCAAAATTTTCTTCAAGTTGGCCCCGCCAAGCCCCGCTACCTGTCCTTTACTGCTTGTCTGGAAGTCGTCGGGGTTCAACGGGAATGCCTTATCTCTCACCATGCGGGTAAACTGCACAACCAAAGAGAGAGGCCCTTTCGTAGTAATGTGGTTTTCAGCTTGAAAGACTCTCAAGCGTTCTTCGGGACTAATCATTATATACCGCCTCCGCAATTTTGGTTAGGAATCGCTCCCCTATAAACTGCGCGACCGGCGCGGCCACTGCGTCGCCCATCGCTTTATATCCGTCGTTATAACTCCCGGGAAGTTCAAAGCTGTCTGGCGCTCCCATCAGTCTGGCCGCTTCGCGCACAGTCAAAAGCCGCGCGTGTATCTGACCATTTTTTTTAACTACAAGATACTGCTTACTGCTCCCTCCTTCCGGCGTCCGCAAGCAACCGGCAATTCCATCAAAGCGCAGCTCCAACTGCTGCGTTCCGTTCCTCGTCCTGCGATAGCCTGTGGCGTATACAGTGTCGTGCGCCCGCAATTTGCTCCAGTGCCGTTCGGGAACCAGACGTAAAACATCGTCTTTATCAAAGGTTGCGTTATCCTCGACAATATCTTTGAGGAATACGGCACGGCGCGAGGGCTTTTCCGTATGCCACCAGACCCATCCCGGCAGTTCACGGCCCAATTGCGTTGCGGCGCTGTTATGGAGCCAGCATGGCCCGTCACCCACCAATTCCTCTGGAATGGGACAATCCTCCTGCACGGCGATAATGAATACTCTCGGTCTGGACTGTGGAACGAAGTGGGACGCATTCAGCAAAACAGCTCCGCAGCGATACCCTCTTTCCACAAGCGCCAAATGAAGAACCCGGTAATTATCGCCGCCGTTTGTCGAAAGCAGACCCGCCACGTTCTCCAGCAAGAGAATCTTCGGTTTATCGTCCATCTCATCCAACACTCGCAACCATTCCCACACCAAACCGCTGCGGGACGCATGGATTCCGCCGATAGAACCCGCCAGAGATAAGTCTTGACAGGGAAAGCTGGCCCATGAAAGATGAGCGAACGGTAGATCGGCTCCCTTGATGTTCTTGATGTCATCCAGAACAAACCGTTCGCACCCGAAATTGGCTTCATAGACGGCGGCCTTTTGTTCGCTGATGTCGTTTGCCCAAACAGGCGTGAACATCCCCCTTAGTCCATACGCCACAAGGCCGCTACCAGCAAAAAACTCATGCATCGTCCAAGGAGCAGAAGATAGGTCAATATTCTGTTTTTGATACACGGTGCTTTGAAGAATCATTTCTTTCCCTACCTTGTCCTCGTTTATCGCTTGTCGGTTTCTCGGCGTTTTCCGGGATAATCCAGATACGACTCATGCGCGATGCGCCTGCTATGCGGTTTTCTTTGCATAATATCTGAACTTGCCGCGGGGTCACACCCCATTTTTCGGCGGCTTCTTGAACCGTTATATATCCATTCACTTGCGACACCTCATAATCACTATGGATGCGAACACTACACCAAATATATTATATTCGTTTAAGCGAAATAAAGCAAGCTTTGACCTGCAATTTGCAGAAGAAAGATCACAAAACGCCCGTGAGGTATCCTCCCCACGGGCGTCGTATAATCACTTCTTGCCTTGCTGCAAGTTCTGGATATTCTTCTTTGCCAGCTCGCTGGCCGCCTTCCGGCGCTCTGCGCTGTATGGTGCGTTCAGCTTGAAACTGAACCGCCCTTTCCTGATCTCAAATGTGAGACAACCATTCTCGTCATCGTCCACCAACCGGCACTCGGCTGGGTACTTTGCCGAATACTCGTTCAAACGGTTTTTAAGGGACGTGTTGTAGGTACACACCTCAATGATAGGGCTTGCCTCGTCAAAAAAGACGCTGGTTGTCTTTTGCTTCTTGGAAAGACCTGTTCTCATAAAACCTCCGCATTTTCATAAATTTTCTCCGGCTCTACACCGGCAAAAGTAAGCGGATTTTCAGATAGAAAGCACCCAAACGATACATGATTCAGTTCGGATGCCTCTATCCGTAAAAATCCTTTTTTCTCAGGTCTAAACGGGATTACCGCGCATCCCGGTCATGCCGCCGCTTTTGACTGCGTTTCTGCTCTTTTTCCGCCTGTTCCTGTTGCCTGACAGCGGCCACCGTTTCGGCTACACTCTCCGGCCCATAGGCCCGGCACAGCCGGTCATAGTCTCTGGCGGTCTCCTGCAATTCTGCATTTTCACCCTTGACCTCGGCCAACTGCGCCTTCAAATACGGAACCTCCGTATCATATTTGCGCTGCAACAGCTCGAATTTCTGGCAGACATCCAGATAAGCTCGGTAAACGGAACGCACCACCTTGACGATCTTCTCCAGCAGCGGTTTGGACTTTTTCTCCCGGTAGGATTTGGCGGACTCCATTCTATCAGGGAGTGGCAGAAGGTCCTCTGGATTGGAAGAATACTCGGCCGCCAATTTCTCCATGTGTTTTAGTTTAGGCGCTAATAGGCGGAGTTCCGTCTGCGCTTCTTTGGCCGCCTTCTCGGCTTCGGCCTTATCTGTCCGAAGCTTGCCGATCTCCGCCTGAACCTCCGATTTTTCTGTTTGCAAATCCGCCAGCCGTGCCTGTTCTCTTTCCACCTTAAACTGCGTCACCGTCAGATGCTCCTCAGAGCTGCCGCGTTCACCGCGTTCCACATCGGTGTACCCGGCCTCACGCATATGCTGGAAGAAATCGTCCTGCAACACACTATACGATTTTTTGAGGACAGGCTTGCCCTTTGCCGTTTTCAATGGTTCGCCAGTGGCCTCATCCAGCACCGGCTTGGAGGCCCACTTCTTGCTCATGCTGACCTGCATGACCGTTTCTTTCACCTTGCCCACCAGCGACTTGTCCTTGCAGCGTTTGGTCCAGCGGATTTGCTTCTCCACCACCGGCACATAGACCACATGAAGGTGGTAGTGGTACACATCCTGCCCCAACGCCTCGGACATAGCCCGGTTGCGCTCGTCGGCGTGCATGACCGCCGACAGAATGTACTGTTCGCCGCCCACGATTTTGATTGCAGCTTGGTAGGCGTCGTGGTAAAATTGTTTTGCGAAGTCATATCCGCCATGGTTGAAAAAGTAGGCGGAGTTCACATCAAAGATCAGCTCCCCATAGCGGAAAGCGTCCTCTTTGATGCCCCGTGTGGAGATAATTCCGTCTGCCTCCATCTGTTCAAACTGTTCCAGATAGCCGCTGTCCGGTTGCTTGAAGTGAACATTCAGATGGGAGCGTTCCGGGACTATATCCTGGTTGACATACGATTCTTTTTCACGCTCGTTGTGTTGCTGCGCGTTTTTCAGTTTGGGTGTAGTCAGTCTCATGTTTCTTGCGCTGGTACGATGGATACCGTCGCCTCTTGCCATAGAACTCCTTTCTCGCCCCACAAGGGCGGTTGAGATGCGGGTAGCTTTTGGGAATGCACTTCTGCGGAAGTGTAATAACCCACTATGATACTTTCATCCTGCGGCTGCAAAGTATCGTGGGCTCTCCGAGGGGGAGTGCGGCTCCTGCGGGAGCCTCGCCGCCTTTTTCGGCTTGCAGGTGATACCCACAGCCTCAAAATACGGTGTGACCGGCGGACTTTTCGCTACCGTGTTTGCTCCAATTCCACCGTCCACAGGCCGGGAAAATCCACCGGATTCTCCCGGCCTTAGCCATCTCCAAATCTGCGGATTTTTCGATGGGGACGGGGGATGCGGGAAGCGTGTGCTGCCAGTCAATTTGCCTTGTCCGCCAGCCACAGGAGCGTGTCACGCTCCTGTCCATGCCAACAGAGGGAAAATTTACTTTGGTGCTAATTTCATTTGCGAGATTAGTACGAAAGTAAATTCCTGTTACCAGCGAAAATCCGGGAATACGCCGTGCCGGTCCAGGTACGCTTGCCGGGCCTGTTCCCGTTCTTCCGCGCTGGAATCAGTTTTATATTTGGCGTACAGCTCGTGCCGCACCAAGGCGTCCAGTTTCTGCTCCAATCCCTGCCGGATTTCATCCTCGTATTCGTCATCATAGCCGAGGTGATACTCCACCAGCGCCACGAACAGGTCATAGGGAATCTGCACATTCTTCATTCGCTTCCGTTCCTCTCCGCGACGGCTGCGACGATAGCGACGGTTGTTTGGGTGGTAGCATTTTCACCGTTGCAACCGTCGCTACCGTCGCGCCCATCCTCAACCACTTCAAAAGCCGGAGCCTCCACCAGCATATAGGTGAGTTTCACCTGCCGCCCGGCGTGGCGCGCCCTGTTCTCGTAGCCCACATGATATTCCTCCAGCAGCCTGCCGGATTTGACATTCAGATACTTGGTCAGCGCGTTTGCAGCCATATTAACCTGCGCTGCTGCGGCCAGCTCCGAGGGAGAGCCCGTCCACTCCGGTTGACCGGCATTGACCATCCGGGCCACCGCTTCCAACACAGGGTCCGGCGGTTCCTTGTGCGGCTCCGTTTCCATGCGCTCCAAATTCCAAATCTGGGTTTCCGGGTCCTTTTTCAAGTAGAGAATCTGGTCCTGCTGGTCGCGGCCCACCACATCAATGGTGGCTTCCAACGCGGTCCGCTTTTTCTTCTGCATCAGCAACGAGCCATCGGCGCAGCCCAGCAGGCCCGTGGTGCCGGAGATCATCTCGAAAGCGTCCCCGGCAGGTTGCTTCCGGGTATGATGAACGGTCAATACGCAGATACAATGTTTGTCCGCAAACTGCTTGAGCTTGCCGATGATTTCATAGTCGCTGGCATAGCTGTATGCCTCGCCTCCCACCTCCCGGATTTTCTGCATGGTGTCAATGATGATGAGCTTGGTATCTGAATGTTCCCGCATGAAGTTTTCCAACTGCTCGTCCAGACCGTTCCCGATTTTTCCGGCAGCGGTGGCGAAGTGAAGATTCGGGGTATCGTTCACGCCATACATCATAAACATCCGGTTCTGAATGCGCTGGAAGTCATCCTCCAACGCAAGGTAGAGAACTGTTCCCTGGTGGACCTTGCAGCCCCACAGCGCCTGCCCGGTGCTGACATGGTAGGCGATCTGCGCCACCAGGAACGACTTTCCAATCTTGGGCGCACCCGCGAGGAGATACGCCCCCGAATGGAGCAAATTTTCAATGATGGGCGGGCGGCTTTTGTAGGAGGTCTGAAACAGCTCGGTCATGGTGAGCGTGTGCAGGTATCGCGGGTCGGCCATACGCTGCATCTTGCAGTACATTTCCTCCAGACTTTCCGTAGAATTTTCCGTTTCCCCGTTGCGTTTTGCCTCTGAAACGGGTATACTGTTGTCAGAATCTTTTTGAATGGACTGCCTCTCATCTGCGCCAACAGATGTGCTTCGGGCAGTCTTTTCTTTTGCGTCAATTCCCATAGACAGTGTCCTCCTGCATCCCGTTCATAATGGTTGCGATCATTTGGATGGTGTCCAGCAGCTCATCGTTCACGCCCTGTCCGGCCTCAATGCGCCGCAACTCGTCCAGCACAGCGGCCAGTTCGTCCCGGAGGGCCTTATAGACTCTGGGATTGCCCTGCACCACGACCTCCTTTTCCAGCAGCCGCCGGGTGATGTAATCCTGTTTCGTCAGGCCGGACAGCTTGACGAAGATTTCAAGCTGCTCGTCCTCCTGCGGAGACACTCGGAAAGCCACCGTTTTGTTCCGCCAGCGGTTGTGGCGGTCAAGATTTTTCATAGACATTGTTTCAAGCTCCTTTCTCAGTTTTCAGTGAGTCCAACTTGTCAGCCATCTCCACCTGACGGGTGGGGAATAGATGAGCATAGCGGTAGGTGATGTCGATACTCTCATGCCCTACCCGTTCTGCGATTGCCAAAGCGGTAAATCCCATGTCAATCAGCAGGCTAATATGGCTGTGTCTCAAATCATGTATGCGAATGCGTTTTACCCCAGTTTCTTTACAGCCCCGATCCATCTCACGGTGGAGATAGTTTTTACTGACAGGGAAAATACGGCTGTCCGGTTCCACACCATAGAGCTGCTTGAGATAGTCCTGTATCTCATCGCACAGAAATTGTGGCATCTGGATAACACGGTTACTCTTGGGCGTCTTAGGTGTCGTGATGACATCCTGTTTGTTAAGTCGCTGATAAGATTTGTTGATGGTAACGGTATGCTTCTCAAAGTCAAAGTCCGCGGGCGTCAGTGCCAACAGCTCGCCTTCCCGGATTCCGCACCAGTAAAGCATCTCAAATGCATAGAACGAGAGGGGTTTGTCCATCATCGCCTCAGAAAATTTGGTGTACTCTTCTCGCGTCCAGAACAGCATTTCCCGCCGTTCTTCTGTTCCCATATTTCCCGCCCTCTGTGCCGGATTGACTTGCAGGCCGTAATATCGGATTGCATGATTGAAAATTGCACTTAACTGGTTGTGAACCGTTTTCAGATAGGTCTTGGACAGGGGCTTTCCGTGACAATCTGTAAGATTGCGAATTTCATTCTGCCAGTCAATGATGTCCTTGGCCGTAATCTCCGACAGCTTCCGCTTGGCAAAGTAGGGCAGAATCTTCTTCTTGATGATGCTTTCTTTGGTGAGCCAGGTATTGAGCTTCAGTTTGGGTTTGATGTCCTTCTCATATAGAGAAACAAAGCTCTCAAAGGTCATATTTACATCGGCCTGTTTCTCCATCAGGAATTCCCGTTCCCAGGCCAACGCCTCTTTTTTGGTTGCAAAACCGCGTTTAAGCTTCTGCTGGCGCTCACCCCTCCAGTCCGTGTAACGGAACTGAACATACCATGTTCCGTTGTCTTTATTTTTGAATGCGGCCATATTCAGCCCTCCTTCCTTTTCGTCTCAGTCCTCGTACCGTAGAATTTTTCATGAAAGAATTTCCGGTCAATCCGGCCAGCAATCGTGATACAGCCAGTCTGTGCCAGTTCCTCATTCATTCGCTTAATGAGTTTATAAGCGTAGGGTTTAGATACTCCCAGCTCCTCAGCCACTTCATCCACACGCATAAAAATCTGTCCTGCCATGCGCAAAAATACCTTCCTTTCCTTGTCGTAATTGTTTCTCGTTTGCCGTTTCACCCTTCAGACTCTGACAGGCAACCCTTCCCGGCGCTGTGTCGTTTGTTTTTCTCCTTGGCACGCTCATATCGTCGCCTGCTTCCCTGGAGAAAGTATCTGTCGGACGGTCATTCAGTTTTGCTTCGTCTGAAATTCCCCCTCTCACCTTACAACGGACATTTTTTTGCCGTTTGGCGGGTATTTAATTTGTAAAATTTTTATTACTTAAACTTATTTGCTTATATCATCTTCATTATACTAAGCATAACGGTTAAAGTCAAGTGGCTTACAGAAAAATATTAAATAAATTTGTTTAGATTTCTCTTGACTATCCTAAGCATTTCTGCTATGCTAAAATTATCAAGAATCCAGATTGGAGTTGGCCGTTATGGCGATTGGAGAACGCATTCACTTTTTCCGCACTCTGCGGGGCATGACACAGAAATATCTTGGTATGGCGCTGGGCTTCCCGGAGAAGTCCGCCGATGTGCGCCTTGCTCAATACGAGAACGGGTCGCGGACGCCCAAAGCAGACCTGACTGCTGCGCTGGCACAGATATTGGATGTTTCTCCTCATGCCCTGGCTGTGCCAGACATCGACTCCTATGTGGGTCTTATGCACACGCTGTTCACGCTTGAGGATCGCTACGGACTAAAAATCTGCGAGTGTGATGGAGAAGTACATCTTCGGGTGGATGTGTTCCAGGGAAAAGAAGCGGCCCGGTTCCATGAGATGTTCTGCGCCTGGGGAGAACAGGCGGCCAAGCTGAAGTCGGGAGAGATCAGCAAAGAGGACTACGACCGCTGGCGTTACCGCTACCCGGAGTTTGATACCACAGGCCATTGGCATAAGGTTATCCCTTCTCAGGGCCTCAGCGATATGCTGGTAGAGGAACTGAACAAGGACAAGAAAGGAAAATAAAAAAAGGTCTAACCGACTTGCAAAAATCGGTTAGACCTTTTCTCTTGGATAAGTTTTTAATCTGCACCTGCAAACCGCCCGTTACCTGCCAAAAAATCAGCAAGTATGGACTCGACGAGTGCTATCAATCTGCTATCAAATGGGGAATTTGAAAATCAAAAGCCCAGTGTTTATGCGCCTTTGCGGGCCCTCATATCCACTTTTTGCTTATTCCCACTCGATGGTCGCAGGCGGCTTGGGGGTTAGGTCGTAGAGGACGCGGTTGACGTTGGGGACTTCGGCGGTGATGCGGGCGGTTAGGCGCTTCATGAGCGGCCATGGCAGCTCCTCCACGTCGGCGGTCATGGCGTCGAGCGTATTCACGGCGCGGATGACAACCGGCCAGGCGTCTACGCGCTTGCCGCCGCGTACGCCGGTGCTGGTCACGTCGGGCACCACGGTGAAATACTGCCACACCTTGCCGGTCAGGCCGGCCTTGTCGAACTCCTCGCGCAGTATCGCGTCGCTCTCGCGCACGGCCTCAAGCCGCTCGCGGGTGATGGCTCCCGTGCAGCGCACGCCCAGGCCGGGACCGGGGAACGGCTGGCGGTAGACCATGGAGTCGGGCAGTCCCAGCTCCTTGCCCACGACGCGAACCTCGTCCTTGTACAGGAACTTTATCGGCTCCACCAGCTCAAAGTCCATATCCTCGGGCAGGCCGCCGACATTGTGATGGCTCTTGACCGGGCCGGACTCGACGATGTCGGGATAGATCGTGCCCTGCGCCAGGAAGCGGATGCCCTCCAGCTTGCGCGCCTCCTCCTCAAAGACGCGGATGAACTCCCCGCCTATTATCTTCCTTTTACGCTCCGGGTCGGCGACGCCGGCGAGCTTGTCCAGGAAGCGGTCGGCGGCGTCGACGTAGGTCAGGTTCGCGCCCAGCTGGTGGCGGAAGACATCGATGACCTGCTCGCTCTCGCCCTTGCGCATAAGGCCGTGGTTCACGTGCACGCACTCGAGCTGCTTGCCCACGGCGCGTATCAGCAGCGCCGCGACGACGGACGAATCCACGCCGCCGGAGAGCGCCAGCAGCACCTTGCCGCCGCCGATCTGTGCACGCAAGGCCTCTATCTGCTCGTCAATAAACGCCTTGGCCAGCTCAGGAGTAGTAATTCTTTCCATGTCAGGTCTTTTGTTCGGATTACTCATAACTGCCTCCAAATTGTTTAATAATATGTAACGTGGGGTGATTTATTTGGCCATTATAATTGTTCGCACGCTTATCGTTTTCTTTGCTCTGGTGCTGTTCATGCGCCTCATGGGCAAGCGGCAGCTGAGCGAATTGGAGCTGCCTGAACTGGCCGTCGCCGTGCTGATAGCCGATTTGGCGGCGCACCCGCTGCAGGACATAGGCATACCCCTGATGAACGGTCTGCTGCCCATCATAGTGCTGTTCTGCTGCGAGGTGCTCATCTCCGGCGCGGCGATGAAAAACCCGAAGCTCCGCTCCGCCCTGTTCGGACGGCCGAGCTTGCTGATTGCCGACGGCAAAATAAACCAGCGTGAGATGCGCCGCTGCCGCTTCACGCTCGACGAGCTGGCGGAGCAGCTGCGCAGCAAGGACATACTGGATATCTCCCAGGTCCAATACGCCATCCTGGAAACCGACGGCGACCTGAACGCCATCTTGTTTCCGCAGTTTCGCGCGGCGACCGCGCACGATCTGGGTCTCACGCCCGAGAACACCGGCTACCCGGTCATCATAGTCAACGACGGGCGGGTGCTGAGCGATAATTTGAAATATCTGGGACGCGACGAGAGCTGGCTGCGGCGCGAGCTCAAACGCTTCGGCCTCGGCTCCGCCGGCGACGTCTATCTGCTGGTGGCGGACAGGCGCGGCGCAACCTACTGCGCGCCCATGGAGGAGAGCAAGTGAAAAAGGAAATATTCGCGCTCATGCTGCTCGGCGCGCTGTTTGCGGCCGGGCTTTTCAACACACAGTATCTAAAGGACTTCACAGGCGGCATAGGCGAGGAGCTTGCGCTCTCGCGCGCGTACTGTGAAAACGGCGAGTACGAGCTGTCGCTCGAACACGCGCGCGCCGCCCGGGAGCTGTGGGACGCGCGAGCGACCTACGCCGGGATATTCATCCGCCATTCGGAGATAGACGCGGTCAGCGACGGCTTCTACGCGCTCACTGGAGCGCTGGAGTCTGACGAGCCGCGCTCGGCGCGCACGATATACGCCGCCCTGGCGGAGCATGTGGACAGCCTCTACGAGATGGAGCGCCTGACCCTGGGGAGCATATTCTAGCACGGCTCCCTCCCTGCGTATCGGCGCGAGGGATGTCCGTCAGTCTTCCTTCTGCTTGAGCAGCTTTGTGAGCTCCTCCATGAAGGTGTTGATGTCTTTGAAGGAGCGGTACACGCTGGCGAAGCGGACGTAGGCGACCTCGTCGACGTCTTTCAGTCTGTCCATGACCATCTCGCCTATCTCGGTGGTGCTTATCTCGCGCTCCAGATTGCTCTGCAGCTCCTGCTCTATGTCGTCGGCGATCTGCTCCAGCGCGGAGAGCGCCACGGGGCGCTTTTCGCAGGCGCGAACCATGCCGTTTATCAGCTTGACCTTGTCGAAGGTCTGGCGCGAGCCGTCGCGCTTTACCACGACCAGCGGCAGCCGCTCGATTATCTCATAGGTCGTGAAGCGCTTGGAACATGCCAGGCACTCACGGCGGCGGCGTATGGTCGCGCCCTCCTCGGCGGGGCGGGAATCTATGACACGGCTCTCGGAATAGCCGCAGAACGGGCATTTCATATGATAGACCTCCTGGTGGGCAACTTTACATAAGTATATCACACCTGAAGGCGGCTTGCCACAGTTAATACGCGCCTTTGGCAAATTTTTTGCGTTGTCCCCGCCCGGCTTTGGCGCTAAAATTGACGTGGTGATGACTATGCGCACTCTGCGCCGCATCCTCGCCATGTCCCCGGCAGCCTGGGAAGTTGTGATACGCGCGCTGCAGCTCAGCTGCGTCATGCTGTTTTGCGCGTTCATGCTGCTGGTGGAGGGCGGGGCATTTACATACGAAACCCGATATCTGCACTACACCGCGCGCGAACTGCTGACTATGCCGCAGGCTGTTCTGCTCCTGGCCGCGATAGCCAGCGCCGTCATTGAGGAGCGGGCAGAGCGCTGAGCGCGCGCTCCAGCTCCTCGCGCGTGTACAGCGCCGAGAGCACGCCGCGCAGCGACGCGCCCTGCAATTTCCCGGGCAACCCCAGCTCGGCGAGGAGCGCGGCTCTCAGCGCGGCGCTTCCCGGCCTGCCGCTCAGACCCAGGGCGTACATGTCCGCGGCGCTCAGCTCCTCGGCTTCGCCGCCGGAGCTCTCTGCGCCCTCAAAGGTCGCGCCGGCGCGGCGCAGCGCCTCCACCAGCACCTCGGGGCGCATACCCTCCACGCCCAGAGTTCCGGCCTTGGAGGCCGTCTTTTTGCGCCGCTCGCGCCCCGGGATGTCCGGTATATACGCGTGCTTAACCAGCTTGGGGTCTATCGCGCCCTTCAGATAGCCGCGTATCTGGAACCCGGCTCCGTCGCTGTCGGTGAGGATGACCAGCCCGCGGGCTTCGGCCAGGCGTCGGAGCAGAGCCAGCTTCTCGCGGTCGTTGAAGACGCCGAAGCCGCCGGTCTCGATTATCACCGCGTCGAACACCTGGCTGAGCGTGTCCTTGTCGTATCGTCCCTCGCAGACGATGACCTCTTTGACCTTTATCATGCGCACTCCACCGCGAAGCGCACGAGCAGCTCGTTCAGCCGCTCCTGCGGGTCTCCGCCCGCGCTTTTCATGGCGTAGTCCGTCTCGACGCACAGCTCCACGGCGCGCTTCAGCCCGGCGAGCGTGAAGCGCCGCGCGGAGGCGGTGAGCCGGTTGTAGGCAAAGTCGTTCTTGATGCCGGTGCACTTCATCACGAAGTCGCGGCCAAGCCGCTCCTCCTGGGCGAGCCTGGCGGCGTAGAGCCTGCGCATCTGATAGCTCACCGCGCCGAGTATGAGAAGCGGCTCCTCGCCCATCGTTATGAGGTCGCTCATGCACTTTACGGCGCCGTCGTAGTCCCGCTCGGCCAGGCGGTCGGTCATGTCAAAGGCGCGCGTCTCCGGGATGCGGAACGCCAGGCGCTCCACGTCCGCGACGGACACCGTGTCCCCCGGCGTTCCGGCGGCTATCTTCTCAATCTCAGGCACCAGCGCGCCCATCAGGCTGCCGCTG
>ULSZ01007764.1_pt1 | contig 17010 bp, 14 predicted proteins | sample 1957151 | NCBI WGS metagenome assembly ULSZ01 (sample SAMEA4835721, study PRJEB28245) | human gut metagenome | biome: gut microbiome; material: fecal sample | place: Denmark | collected 2008
TGCCCCTTTGTAAGCACTAGTGATGTGCCGTATATGACCGAACTTGTTCCAAGTGTGCCCAGCATGCCGGGTATTTTTAAATACCCTACAACAACTCCATTCACAGCTCCAATCATCAGAAGCAGCAGAAAGGTTATTATTAACGCCGCAATCATGGCCACTCCATTTGACATTAGCAGAGCCATCATAACGGTGCCAAAGCTCGTCATGGAGCCTATAGAGTAATCAAAGTTTCCCGTAATGACCGTAGCAGACAATCCAAAGGTCAAGAAACCTAACGCTACCCCGCTTGTCAGATACTGTATAAGGTTTGCTGCCCTTATGAATTGAGGGTCTATAGCGCCAAATACGAGCACTATAATTATCACGAGCAAAACAAGCACTGAATTGCCACTAAACACTTTTTTCATAATTGAGAAATCAATTTTTTTCATTTCCCAACCCCCGAACCAATTTGGAGCAAGCCTTGCGTACCGATGGTGTTTTCACCGCGGCGGAAACTATAGCTGCAATTATTACAAGGCCAGTAACAAACTCCTGCCAATAAACAGGTACTTTTGCAGTAACCAACCCGCTTTCTATCACACCCAAAAGCAGCACTCCAAGGAATGTCCCCAAAACCGAAACCTTTCCTCCGTTAAAACTTGTTCCGCCAATTACCACTGCCGCTATCAGTGTCATCTCGTATCCATTGCCAGCAACCGCTTGAGCTATGCCAACATTTGCCGTATATAGGAATGCTGCCAAGCCACTGCTTAATCCCATGGCGGCAAATGCCCATACATATGAGATCTTTGGTTCAAAGCCGATCCTTCTTGCGCCTTCAGGGTTTGTTCCAACAGCTAATATACGTCTTCCCATAACTGTTTTATAAAGCACGAAGCAAGCCAGTAAACATGCGAGAATCCAATAATACGCGGTAATTTTTAGTTCAGCTCCAAACGGTTTAAATCGTGCTGCATTTGTAAACCAACCCGGAAGGCCGGAAATCCAGCTTGACCCTAACGTAAGCAGCATTACACCGCGCATAATGTTCAACGTTCCCAGAGTAACTATTATTGCGGGTATTTTGAGATAGGCAACAAGTGCGCCATTCATAAGCCCAAGCACTAAACCCGAAGCCAAGCTGATCAGCATGAGTGCGAATACATTTGTAACCGCCCCGTCTGACACCAGCTTCGCAGTTAACATTGAAATTGCTGCAAGCTGCGCCCCAACCGAAACATCTATATTTCCGGTAGATATAACAAACATCATACCTATTGCCATTATGCCGTAAACAGCGTTATTAGATAGAATGGCAGCCAAGTTAGATGGGTTGAGAAACGCGTTATTTACTAGAGCAAACGCGAGAGACAGCAGTACTATTACGCCTATAAGCAGAGCTTCTCGTTTTTTAGAGGCGAAAAAACGATTTATTGTTGTTTTCACTCGATTCATAGCCTCCTTATCCAAGCAAGCCCAGCGACAAGATTTTTTCCTGAGTGGCCTCCTTCACGTTCATGACGCCGGCAACTCGTCCCTGACGCATAACCATTATCCTATCAGAGAGGGCGAGAATTTCTGGCAAGTCAGAAGATATCACGATAACGGCTATACCTTCAGCAGCCAACCGTCTTAACAGTTTGTGAATTTCTGTCTTGACTCCCACATCAACCCCGCTGGTAACTTCATCAACAATCAGCAATTTGGGCTCCACATTCAGCCACTTCGCAATGAGCACCTTTTGCTGGTTTCCTCCCGAAAGATTAATTGCATCTATATCGGTTTTTGCCGGCTTGATCTGTAGTTGTTCAATATACTGTTGAGCAACTCGAGTCTCAATTTGTTCAGAAATCAAACCGATTCTGCCAGTGACCGTGTTTATTCTCGCTGCAGATATGTTCCTCTTTATCGGGATTTCCATGAACAGCCCCTGTTCGCGCCTGTCTTCGGGTATATATGCAATGCCTTCATTTATAGCTTCTTTTGCGCTTCGAGGCGAGATTTTCCGGCCACACAGTTCCATAGTACCATTTTGAAGTTTGAGCAAACCGAATATCGTCTGGGCAAGTTCAGAGCGTCCAGCTCCTACAAGACCCGTTATTCCCAGGATTTCATGTTCCCTTACGGTGAAATTTATATCTCGGAAATACGGCTCACACGTAAGGTTTTTCGCCTCAAATAGAATTTGTCCTGTTTCTAGTTCATTGTGGCACGGTAAGAAGTGCAATTCTCTTCCGACCATAAGACGAATTAAATCTCTTTGGGTAAACGCACCAATTTCTCCGCTTGCCACCAAGTTCCCATCTCTGAGTATCGATACCCTGTCTGCAAGCTTATAGATTTCTTCGAGCTTGTGCGATATATAGATTATTCCCGTGCCAGATTTCTTAAGTTTTTGAATGATCCTATAAAGGATCTCAACTTCAGAGGAAGACAACGACGCGGTTGGTTCATCCATAATGATAACTTTGCAGTCAAAAGCAATTGCACGAGCTATTGCTACAAGCTGCTGATGTCCTACACTGATGTCCTCCATCTTCTGAGTAACATCCAGATCTATCCCAACATCTTTCAATAGGGTCGCAGCTTTTTTCTCTTCCGTTTTTTTGCTATGGATTCCACGTAATTTGCTTCCACTGCAGATATTTTCGGCTATGCTCATGCTAGAGAACAAGCTCAAATCCTGAAAGACTGTCGATATGCCGATCTGTCTGGCTTTGGCAGCTGTCATCTTATGAACAAGGCGTCCTTCAAAATAAATTTCGCTTCCAGAGTCCGGTTCCACTACGCCTGTTATGGCTTTGATGAACGTTGACTTCCCTGCGCCGTTTTCTCCGATCAGCGCATGAACCTCTCCAGCAAACAGGTCAAAATCAATATTCCTCAGCACCTGAACACCGGAATAGGTTTTACTCAGTTTTTTTGTCTGGAGAATCTGTGCCATCGTCTATTGCCTTTCTATCGTTATATCGAACGCTTTTGGGGAATATCATATATCCACGACCACGGTTGCGCGCGCTCAAATTGATAACTTGCGCGAAGAACACCAATATCGTCGAAACGTCTTCCTATAATCTGCATACCAACCGGCAGACCCGCTTTTGTTAACCCGGCTGGAACAGACGCCGACGGATGGCCGGTGAAATTGGTAAAATACGTCATGCACCAACCTATCAGAGGATCTATGGCTTCTCCATTTATCGTGGACGGCCCCTTAGTGTTCCCATCCCCCGCATTGTCTACAGGACTGCAGCACAGTGTCGGAGAAATGATATAGTCGTACTTAGCCAATACATTTTGAAGTGCATCATATACTTCCGTTCTGAGCATCTGATCATACAAATAGTCCTTAAGTGTAGTTTTATAGCCGATTTCTATCCATCGCATCAGCTCAGGAGGAATATCGTCTCTAAATTTAGTCATAAGGTCTATGCCGTCTTTTTTCAAGCCTTCTACTGTTTCTATGGCTGACATGACTATAAGCCTGCACCACACATCGCTCAATTCTATATGTGTCCTGTGCAGATCGAAATTAACGGATTCTACATGTGCGCCGAGTGATTCAAATTTCTCAGCACTCTTGGTAACAATCGTCGCTATTTCTTCCTCTACCGGAAAGATTCCAAAATTCGTTGTAAACGCAATTCTCTTGCCGCAGATGTCACCATGCAGACAGTCTGTATAATCTCTCTGCCAGTTAATGCTGTGCGGATCGGCAGGATCATATCCCGCAATGACATTCAATGCCATTGCGGCGTCTTCTACTGACCGCGTAAGCGCCATTTCGAAGAAGAATGGGTTCGTTGCTCCGAACGCATTAGGGCGACAGATGAACGGCACCGTGCCCAGATCTGCTTTATATCCAAACAAGCCACACCACGCAGCTGGTATTCTTATAGACCCTCCGCCGTCTGTTCCTTCTGCCATAGGTACCAGCCCGTCTGCCACTGCCGCAGCGCTTCCTCCGGAAGAGCCTCCAGAGTTCTTGGCAATGTTAAACGGATTTCTAGTTGCACCAAACAGATAATTATCGCATGTGCCTCTGAAGCCCATGGTCGGACTATTCGTTTTCCCTATAGGTATAGCGCCAGCATCTACCATTCTCTTCATGTATATATTGTAGCTACTAGACGGCCTGTCTTTGAGGCAGCGTATCCCTCCCATCGTGTTAGGCCAGGTTGGATAGTAGTCGAATAAATCTTTTGTTGCCGTAGGGATGCCTTCCATCACGCCAGCAGTACCATTTAATAGTTTTTTCTCTGATTCCTTTGCTAATTTGCGTGCATTTTCAAAGTCCGTAAACACAAATGCGTTTAAACTCTCGTTTCGCTTTTCTATGCGCTCAATACTTGCTTCAACCACTTCAACAGGAGACAGTTCTTTCGCATGCAACTTTTGCGAAAGCTCTGCAACAGACATATAAGCAAAATCATTTGACTGCATTATTACTTACCTCCCGTATTTTTATTCCATGCCGCCGCCGACTCTGTGTCCTGCCCAATCCCAGACTCCGACAAGCCTCGGATGTCCCGCGCTTATGCCTTCAACCACAGCGGTATAGGCTCTGGTCATAAAGAGCTGCCCTCTGAATCCGAAAACCACGCTATCTCCGACATTTGCTTCCTGCCCCTCAGTATCAAGTATTCCATGATAATCAATTTTCGCAAAGCCAGAACCAGGCCTGGCTCCAATACCTTCAAACTTCATTTTTTTATCAAAGATTTTCTCTGGCTCACTGCCAAAGAATGCATAATGTTTGAACTCCTGAGAAATCGAAACCGGAGGATCGTCCATAAAAAATCCTTCACCGAATACATACGCCTTTTTATCCCAAAAATGCGATATTTCCGTGACATATACCATAGCAGGATCTTCTGGTTCTTTATCAGTAAACAGATGATATGTGCTAGAGCCTGTCAGAGCAGAACCCGGTTCAACGTGCGTGACGCCATTTTCTGCCAGTAGTTTCATCGTTGTGCAGCAGTTGTTGCCTGGTGCATTAACCTGTCTGCACTCTATTCCCATAGAATTCAGCAGCTTCTTCCCTTCACGTAGCGTCAAAACATTATGTGTCAGAACGGGCTGCACACCGTCTTTATCGTATGCTACTGCAGGAAATGTACTTACTCCTTCAATTTTAACACCAGGCATTAGAGCAATTTCGGAAGCGGCTTCTCTCAACTCATCAAGCATAAAACCTCCCTCCATGCCTAGGAAAAACACGTCATCAGGTGCATGAACCCTTAGCAAAATTTTTTGTGTACGATTATACTTTTTGCACACCTCGCTAATCTGTCTTGCTTTTTCAATGCTGAAGACAGAAATTACTTCTGGTCGGTAAGTGTTAATGACTTTCTCCAACTCAACTTTGGGCACCTGACAAAGGTTTCCCATGTGCCCTATTCCTATGCCATTCCTATGCAGCGTTCTTGCACATTGCATATTAACGCACACAGTTTCTTTGGCTCCAGGCTTTACAACCCTCCTGAAAAGCTCAGGATTACGGCCATGCTGCTTTGTCATAAAGTATAATTTCAGGTTGTATCGTTCCGCTTCTTCGCGTATTTTTCTTCCGTTTTCTTCAAATGTGTCCGCATCAAACACATAAGTATTAGGTGGGATTTGTCCGCTTTGATGGAGTTGCGCTGCCGCCTTTATCAGCATTGGATTCTTTCTAGCAATCTGTTCCAAAAACATTTTTATCCCCCTCTAATATCTTTAGTCGGTTAGATCAACATTTTTAAGTATATGTGAAATTGCGCCAAAATTGTGCGCTTTCTCTCCCAGTTTTGCCATTCGTATTTCTGTGCTTATCGGTACAATCCGCGCTACATTTTCGCTTATAATAGGCATAATTTCCCCCATATATTCAGCCACTTTCCCTCCTATGATAACACAGTCTGGATTTAGAAGCGCCACTCCGTTCGAAATCATAATCGACAAATTTTGTATGAACATTTCCACTTCTGGTGCTGCTTCAGGTCCGCCCTGCAAATAGGACTTGAAGAGCATGTCCAAAGGCAAATTGGTTTTATGAAGCGCCCAACCGCTGACTGTTTGTTCTAACCATCCGTATCTCCCGAAGCAATTGCAGCTCCAGTCTTTGTGGGACGAGTCCAGTATGGTATAACCTATTTCCCCAGAACGTCCGCTGCTTCCAGTATACAGTTGACCATTGATTATAAGTGCGCCGCCAAGGCCATCATTTATTCCTACAAAATAAATATTTTTTTTATCTACAGCCGATCCTATCCAGTTTTCTCCAAGCGCCATGCAGTCAACATCGTTCAATACAAATACGGGTATCTCATACTGTTCAGCTATATAAGATGCCAAATTTAAATTTACCCAGCCAAGCGATGGTGATTCTACCACTATGCCCGTATGAAAGTCAGTTATACCAGGAACAGCTATTCCTATACCGGCAATGCTTTCTAAATCTACTTCATGATTGTCGAAGCACGCCTGTATGTAATCGAGTATTTTTGACGCCTCCACTGACCCTGGAAATCTATCGCAGGATCTTATCTCTCCATCCAAATTGGAAATCAGTATTGTTACAGAGCGCGCCGTTATATTTATTCCTACGCATAACCGGTGGTTTGGATTGAAACTAAGTAATATACTTCGTCGCCCTCCTTGAGTTGTAGATCTGCCAATACCGGTTTCCAGAATTATACCTTTCTCGAGCAGCTCATCCACTAAAGATGATACCGCTGACTTGCTCAATCCAATTTCAGCTGCTACCTGAGCCCTGCTCATTGTTCCCCTAGCGTGTATTAGATTGACTATGCAATTCAAATTCCTTTTCTTTATGTAGTCCAGGTGTGAAGTGGAACTGCCCCCATTCTTCAACTGTGGCACCTCCTGAGCTGGTTAGTTTGTTCTGTGAGCTTACTAACTTATGGTTTTAAAATACACTCTTTTTACTTAACTGTCAACAACCAGCTTTGCTGGTTCTCTGTTTTCTACTAATACTACAAATCTCATTGTCGCAATTCTACGAAGCAGACAAATTTGATTCTTGAAAATATACATTGCCACGAGGCGCTGGAAAAATTAGAATCCCCGGAGCAGAGGTGCTCTGGTGGGTGTGAGAGGTATTGCCCAACGGAAGTTCCGGAGTGTCAGCGACGGGCGGACAGCGCGTTTACAGTGAGCTCGGCGAAAAACTGGGACGCGTGCGGATCCGAATTCAGGCTCCGGCTCATGAGCGCCTGCAGCGCCTCCAGACGCCTTTACCACACGGCGGATCCCACCGTGCGTATGCTCCTCCCCTTCGCTTTCCACGTAATCCGGAACTTCTTCGCCACTTCCATGTACACCATCTTCGTGACCGACCTAAGGCGCTCCGGCTCCTCCATGCAGAGCCCTATGGCATACGCCGTCTGGAAGTACCCCGCATAGTTGGTCACTCCAAGGCCGTGCAGAAGACCTTACACTTCCAAGCTCACTTGTTCCACGACTTACACCTCTTATCCCGCTGTCAATGCCTCCGGCTGCGCTCTGTACAGCATTTCCAAAACCTCCACCGGTTCCAACGAATTAATAAAAAGCATGGGCAGCGCAACTCCCCAAAAATCCGCAATACTCTTTAAAGCATCCATGCTAGCGTTTGCCCGCCCGTGCTCTATATCCATGAGCCTCGTTATGCTCAAATTGGCCTGCAGTCCAAGCTGTTCATAGGTCATGCTTCAGACTTTGCGTAGTTTCACGATATTCATCCCTATTTTGACGGAATACAACGCGAAAATCCCTCTCCGCCACAGCATAGGAAAGATTTTCTCTAAGCTCCAGTCAATATACTGGCGGTTGCATATTTCCTTATTTTCGCGGGTTTTCAACAGTCTCCGCCGCGCTCTGCTGCGCCTCTCCGTCCTGCTTGCTCGGCTCCCGGCCGGCGGAATGCAGACAGGTATTATTCTACTGTATAGACAAGGCCGTAAAAATGCAACAGGCGGCAGCGTAAAGCTGCCGCCTGACGGTTTATTCGTTTCCCGGCATTACCCGTTTGCCTCGGAGTCAGCCGTGCGCCGCAGAACCACTATCACGCGGTAAGCAACCGTGCGCAAATCCTCCCGCATTTCGTTGATGTACGCGACCATGTCGCCTATTGTCAGTTCCTGTACACGGGCTTCCTGAGCGCAGCCAGGTCAAAGCGGATATTCGACCAGTGAGCAGATAGTCCGACGTCACGTCAGAAAATTCCACCAGCTGTATCGCCTACTCCATCGTGGGCAGATTCTTGCCCGTCTCGTAGGCCAATATCGTGCTGCCTGATACTTGCAGTGCGTTTGCAAGCCGCCCGGCATCCGTTTTTCTTCTCGCAGTTCGATTAGTATTTCCCCAAATTACGGCATCGAATTAACCTCTTGCGCGTTGATGCCGCAATTATGCCACGAAATTATGTTTAATTCATTTTTGATGCTTCCTTATCGCCATTCACCTAAGGGGCAGCCGGGTTTGTTTATTACGCGCGGAGCATGGGCGGGCGGAATTTCAGATAGACCAGTAGAAACATAACAGCCGACAACGCGTCGGCGCAGGCATGAGACCAGACGGGTCGTACATGCCAACAACGGCGTTGAGTATGTACAGCATGGGGAAGTTGAATTCCAGCCAGCGCACCACGCCCAGCGTCATGGATATTCTCCCCCTTGCTGAGAGTCTGGAACAGATAGGCCGTGAAAAAGCTCACAAACATCAGCGGCGTGGCCAGTACGCGCACGCGCAGGAACACAGCCGCGAGCTCCACGGTCTGCCTGTCATCCAGAAGCCGCCGCACGAGCGGCGGGGCGAAGCGCTCGTAGAGCAGTATGCTCACCGCAGCTATATGACAAGCCACAGCCCCAGGGACAGACGCATCATGCCGTGCAGGCGCTTCCGGTTACCTGCGGCGTGGTTATAGCCTACCAGCGGCATCATGCCCTGACAGATGTCGACTCCGATATTGAGCGGGAAGCGCTCCTCCTGCAGCACGATGACTACCGCTGCAAGCGCCGTGTTGTGATAGGACACCATGAGCTTGTCAAGTATGACATAGTCGAGGACGAACAGGAAACTCGTGATCGCCAAGGGCTCTCCCACGGCAAAGGCGTCCGCAGTGCTCTCCCGGGACGCGAGACCCTCGCGCGAGTTGAAGGTTATGATGGAGCCCCTGATGCTGCGCAGCACAAGGAAAAAACAGCAGCATGCTATGCAGTTGGAGATGCAGGTCGCAACGCCCGCGCCGAGTATGATGCCGAAGCCCGTTGCAGTCGAACGGCCTGTGTTCCGCAGCAGGTTTGAGAGCGCGTTGAAGAGCACCGTCGTCACGCCGCCGGCGACAATTATGCATATGGCGTATTGCCACGCGTGTGCGAAGGTTTGCTCGTCCGCGACCAGCATGTTCAACACCGAGCGCATGAACAGACCCATCAGCAGCGCGAACGGTGCCGACACGTTGAGGCCGAGATATATCGAGAAGGTGCCAACGCGCCTGGCCTCGACCTCCCTGCCCTGCCCGAGCAGAAGCATACCAACGAGCCGCCAACCTCCGCAAGGCTGGAGAGGCAGATTGTTATGTTGAACACGCGCAGGACGAGCAACGTGGCCGAGACCATGTCCGGGTTGTTCGTATGGCTCACATAAAACGTGTGGCCATGTTGTAAATAAGCACGATAAGCTGGCTCATAACCGAGGTCAGAATCATAATCCGCAGCGCCCTGGTCACAGGCAGGCTGCTGAATATCTCCTCGCGCAAGGCTTCTTACCGAAGCTGCTCAACTCTACTACACCGGACTTTCCATAAAATCAAGCAATGCAATTATGACGTCGTTTGTCAGTAAATACAAGCCTAAAATCCATTTTTTCCTCCGTGTCATCTCACTCCTCTTTCCGGCGCACGTATGGATTAAAAACACCGGAGCAAAGATGCCTTTTCGCCGGCGCTCCGCCGGGCGCGCTTATTTCACCGTTTCCAAAAAGCGCAGGAAGGCCGCCCTGCCCTCCGGCGTGCGCTTGTACACACCGGCGTGTTCGAGCACCTGCGCAAACACCAGCCCGGTCTCGCGTCGGACTATGTCTATGACGTTCTCCGGCGTGATGTCGTATTTTGTGCGGAAGCCCTCTGCCCAGTCCGCGTGCTTTGCCGTAAGCTCGTCCGCGCGCAGATCCCCGCCGGAGGCGAGGCAGCCGGCGACGGCGGCCAGCTCGGTCTTGAGCCGGGCGGGCAGTACGGCGAGACCCATGACCTCGATGAGGCCGATGTTCTCCTTCTTGATGTGGTGCAGCTCCGCGTGCGGGTGGTAGAGACCCAGCGGGTGCTCCTCGGTGGTGAGGTTGTTGCGCAGCACCAGGTCCAGCTCGTAGTCGCCGCCGCGCCGCCGCGCGATGGGCGTTATCGTGTTGTGGGGCACGCCGTCCGTCTCGGCGTAGATGACCGCCGCCTCGTCGGTGTAGGCTCGCCACCTGTTCAGGATTTCGTCCGCCAGACTTACCAGGCGCTCGCTGTCGGCGCAGCGGATGCGCACTACGCTCAGCGGCCACTTAACTATGCCCGAGCGGACGTCCTCGTAGCCGGGGAAGACAAAGGGCGTCTCTATCTCCGCACGCTCCATGGCAAAGGTGTAGCGCCCGCCCTGGAAGTGGTCGTGCGCCAGGATCGAGCCGCCGACGATGGGCAGATCCGCGTTGGAGCCGACGAAGTAGTGTGGGAACTGCCTGACAAAGTCGAGCAGCTTGGCGAAGCAGTCGCGGTCTATCTTCATGGGCGTGTGGACGAGGTTCAGGCAGATGCAGTGCTCGTTGTAATAGACGTAGGGCGAATACTGGAAGTACCAGGGCTTGCCCGAAATGGTTATGGGTATGATGCGGTGGTTCTGGCGCGCGGGGTGGTTGACCCGGCCGGCGTAGCCCTCGTTCTCCGCGCAGAGCTGGCAGCGCGGATAGTCGGAGGCAGGCAGGTTCCTGGCCGCGGCGATGGCTTTGGGATCCTTCTCCGGCTTGGACAGGTTAATTGTGATGTCCAGCTCGCCGTACTCGGTGGCGGTTTTCCACTGCACGTCCTTCGCAATGCGGTCGCGGCGGATGTAGTTGGTGTCCTGGCTGAAGGCGTAGTACCAGTCTGTGGCCGCCTCCGGGCTGACGGCATAGAGGGAATTGAACCTTTCGATCACCTGCGCCGGCCTGGGGGTGAGCCTGCCCATCAGCTCGCTGTCGAGCAGGTCGCGGTAGACGACGGAGTTTTCGGCAAGCACGCCGCGCGCAAAGGCGTCGTCCAGCAGCACGGAGAGCGTCTCCGGCAAGTCCGTCTTCCCCGTGCAGCGGCCCGGATCCTCCCAGCCGTCGAGCTTGAGCACGTCCAGGATGGTGTTGACGCACCACATGTATTCGCACTCGGCGATAAGCCCCTTTTGCAGCGCATAGGCCGCCAGCTTGGCTATGCTCTCGTTCACCTGCGGTGAATTGGCCATATAACGTCCTCCGTTTCAGTAAGTAGATAGCAAAGACCCGGACGCGGAGCCCGGGCCTTTTGATTATAGCTCGTACCAGCGTATCTCGTTGGCTTCCAGGTCGAGCCCGAAGGAGCTGCCGTCGCCGCGGTAGACCGTGGTGGACTGCGGCTCATAGGTGTTGTTTACCACGCAGTACTTGCCGTTTTTGGGATAGGCGTGAACCTCGACGTTGCAGTTGGAGGAGAACCAGGTCAGCAGCTCGTCCTCGCCGTGGCTGCTCCAGAGTATGGCGCGGTGCAGCACGCGGCTGTTGGAGAAGCTGTACGGCAGGCCGGAGATGTACACGGCGCGGCCGGAACCGTAGGCGTTCACGGCCATCTGCATTTCCTTCTCGTGCTGGACGAGTATCTCCGTGCCCTCAAGGGCGTACATGTTCTTCTGCCCCTCGCCGAAGTCGGGCTCGCCGTCGCAGTCGGCCAGGATGAAGTGGCCGGGGTGCTCGTCCCAGTTGTACTTGTCGTAGCCGAGGGTGAAGCCGGTCTCCTTCTCCACGCCCAGTACCTGGGCGAGCTGGATGTAGCGTCCCTGGTACTGGTGGCCGGAGGGCTCGCCCACGCCGATGAGGCCGCCGCCGTTATATACAAAGCGCTTGACGGCGCTGGACACCTCCGCGTCCTCCCACCAGACGCCGCCGGTGTGGGCGGTGTCGCCGCCGCCGACGTTTATAAGCACGTCTATGCCGTCGAGCACGGACGGGTCGGCCTTTATATCGTCGAAGCTGATGAACTTCACGTCGAAGGGCGCGCAGGAGAGCGCCTCGATCACGCCGGCGTAGGAGTAATTCTGCTTCTGATACAGTGCGTGGTGCACCATGTGGCAGCCCCAGGAGCGCGCGCGCCCCCAGGCGTTGAGCACGGCCACGGTCTTGAAGCAGAAGGGGGTGGTGCCGCGGATGTTCTCATATAGCTCGCGGAACTCCTCGCACACGCTCTGCACGTAGTCGATGAACTCCGGGAACTCGCAGGCGAGCTTGAGGTAGCCGCCGTAGCCGATGCGGTCTATGGGCTTGCGCAGGATGGCGCGGCGGGCCGTGACCCAGTTCTCCTTCGCCTCGCGGACGGGGTCGCCGCCGGGGTGGAAGGTGTCCGGGAAGAAGTACGGCAGGAAGCGTCCCTCGGTGTACCTGACGCCGGGGATGTCGGAGATGAGCCGGAGCGTGGAGCCGTTGCCGACGCTGCCCACGACGGCGTCGAGGCCGATGCTCTTGAACTCGTCCATGTATGGCTCTGTGCCAATCCAGTGGTCACCGAGGAACATCATGGCCTCTTTGCCCAGCTCGTGAGTGATGTCCACCATCTCTTTTGCGAGCCTGGCGACCTCGCGCCGCTGGAAGGCCATGAAGTCCTGGTACTCCTTGGAGGGAATACGGTACTGATTGTTGTAGTAGCCCTGGTCGATTATGAACTCGGGGCGGAACTTATATCCCACCTCGCGCTCAAACTGCTCCAGGATATAGGGGCTGACGCTCGCGGAGGAGCCGTACCAGTCCACGTACTTCTCGCGCTTGAGCTCGTCGAACACGAGCGTGAACTGGTGGAAGAAGGTCGTGTAGCGTATGACGTCCACATAGGGGTGCTCCGCGATGAAGCGGCGCAGCCGCTCCATTGTGAACTTGTGCGTCTTGGGCTGGCGAACGTCAAAGGTTATCTGGTGCTCGAAGTTGGTCCAACCGTTGGTGACCGCGTTGTACATGTGCACCGGGTCCCAGATGAGGTAGGCCAGGAAGCTCACGGTGTAGTCGTGGAAGGCCTCGGGCCGGTCGATTACGACGCAGCCGGCGCCCTCGTCATAGCGCCAGGCCTCCGGGGAGAGCGGCTCGCCCGTCGTGCGGTCCATGACCTCCCACCAGCGCTTTATATCGTCGCGGGTGTTGACCTCCATCAGCTCGGGGCTTATCCCGCGCATCAGCTCTATGGACAGCGCGCCGCCGGAGGCGGTGTGGAAGCCGGTCATGATGTAGCACTGCTGCACCTCGTCGGGGTTGGCCTTGGCCCAGGCGTTGTCCTTGCGGGTGGTGTAGTAGGTGGAATACACCTTTGCGTCGACCTGCTTGAGTTCTTCCGGATAATCCGTGCCGTCGCAGTCGCGTATGGCGTCGGCGCCCCAGCGCCGGAGCAGCTCAAGGGTTTCGGTGACGACGTCCACATCCGTGGGTATGGTAACACGTCCCCTGTTGGTATTTGTTTCGCTCATAGCGTCCTCCAGTCCTTCAGCGTCAGTCTGTGAAGGGTTTGTTGTAAATAAACAGCGCGCAGATAAGCAGCGCCAGGCCCACAAGCATTATAATGAGCCCCTTCATCTGTCCGGTCATCGTCCAGCCGCCTATGACAAGGGCGATGCCCGCGATAAACAGCAGGGCGATCAGCACAATGCGCAGAGCCACGTGTTCTTTCCAGAATTTCATGCTCTCACCTTAACCTTTCAGGCCGCCGACGGTCATGCCCTGGATGAGCTTTTTCTGCACGCAGATGTAGAGTATCAGTGTGGGCAGCATGACCATGACGAGACCGGCGTACATGATGCCGTATTCCGCGGCCGACTGCTGCGCCTGCATCAGGTTCAGCAGGCCGACCGGCAGCGTCCTCGGGCCGTTTGCGCTGCTCAGCAGCGTGAGCGAGATGATGTATTCGTTCCAGAAGGAGAGGAAGTTGAACAGTATGATGGTCACGATAGAGGGCTGAGCCATGGGGAAAATGATGCGCACCATCGTGGTGCTGTACCCGGCGCCGTCTATGTACGCCGCCTCCTCATAGGCGTGCGGCAGGGTGGCGAAATAGCCGCTCAGCAGGTAGATGGTGAAGGGCAGCGCCGTCGCGGCATAGACCACGGCCAGCACGAATATGTTGTTCAGCAGGAAGCCCTCGCCGAATATGCTGCGCAGCCAGGTGTCGCCGTCGCGCAGCATCAGGAAGATGGGGACGACTATGTAGTTGACGTTGATGAAAAGTCCCGCCATGAAGGAGATGTTCAGGAAATTGCGGCTCTTGAACCTGAACCTGGACAGGCAGTAGGCCGCCGGCAGAGCCACAATTATCAGTATCGCCAGGGCGAGAGCCGTGACGATGACGCTGTTGAGCATATAGCTGCCCATGCTCGCCTTCTGCCAGGCATCCACGAAGTTCTGCCAGTAGAAGCCCGCGGGGAGCGCCCAGGGGTTCTGGTAGAATTCCGAGTTCTCCTTGATGGAGGCCATGAACACCCAGACCACGGGGACGATGATGGAGATGGCCACGGCGATGAGCACGACGTATACGAAGACCTTGTACAGCTTATCGCCCTTTGAGCTTGAATTAACCATAAGTCACCTCCTAGAATTCCAGCGGCGTGCGCTTTGTTGCGCGGTTCACCAGCGCGGACAGCAGGAAGGAGAAAAGGAAGATCACGACGCCGATGGCCATGGAATAGCCGTAGAGGCCGGCGTCCTTCTGACCGTACATATAGGAGAGCGCGACCTCGCTTGCGCCGTTCGGGCCGCCGGAGGTCATGGCCTTGACAAAGAGGAAGGCCATGTTTATGGTGGAGATGATGAAGAAGGTCAGCGTGGTGCGGATGTTGGTCCAGATGAGCGGTATGGTTATCTGGAAGAACTGGCGCACGCGCCCGGCCCCGTCTATGGACGAGCTCTCGTATATGTCCAGGGGCACGGCTGCCATGGACGCCATGTACATGACCATGTAATATCCGACCGCCTGCCATATCATGGCTATGATAAGGCTTATCATGACCAGGCTCTCGCCCTTCCACAGTATGGGGTCGGTCAGGTTCGTAAAGAGCCCGATTATGTTGTTGAGCAGACCGTTGTCAGGCTTGTAGATAGCGGAAAAGATGCCGGAGATGACAACCACGGACAGGATGTTGGGGATGTAGAATATGATGCGGAAGAAGTTCTGCCCCTTTATTTTCTCGCGCGTGAGTATCCCGGCCAGCACCAGCGCCATCGCGAAGGTTATGATGGTGACCACGACGATAAGCAGTATCGTGTTCTGCATGGCCTTGATGAACTTGGCGTCCGCAAACAGGGTCTGGAAGTTCTGCAGGCCGACGAAGGTCTCGGTGGGGGAATAGGCGCCCCTCTCAAAGAGGGACATGCGGAAGACGTTCAGGGTCGGCAGCACCATGAAGATGAAAAACAGGATAGTTGCCGGCGCCACACACAGGATGAGGAAGCCTGTGCGCCGTTTGTTGCTTTTCACTTGGTCAACTCCTCTCTCAGGTTTCTTCAAAGAATCGGCGGCGATGAGCATAGACTGCTCATCGCCGCCTTGCCGTTTAAACTAGCTTGCGATGCGGATCAGCTTACGCAAGAAGGTTGGCGCGCATCTGATCGGTTGCAGAGATGATGTTGGCCTTCCACTGATCGATGGTCAGGGTGCCGCCGACGAGGGAGTTGATGGGCTCGAAGAACACGCTGGTGTTGTCGATGCCGGGGATCGGGCTGTACGCGGCGAAGGAGCCCATGGCGGCGCCGGCGCCGGAGTCGTAGATGGAGTAGAACAGCTTGTTGTCGCCCTCGAGCTGATCAGTCATGCCGCGGATGGGCTGCACGGCGCCGCCCTTGGCGAAGATGTCAGCAGCGGTGTCGCTGTACAGGAAGGCGATGAACTGCTTGGCGGCGTCGATGTTGGCGGCGCCGGCCGGGATCCAGGCCTGCTCCAGGAAGGTGTAGCTGTAGCCCATGCCGCCGTCCTCAAGAGCCGGGAGGGCGGTCATGCCCCACTGGAAGCCCTCGGCGCGCGGAGCCTCGGCCATCTCGCCGACTATCCAGGTGCCGTTCGGCATAAAGATCGCCTTGTTGTCGAGAACCAGCTGCTGGTTCATGGTGAAGTCCTGATCGTTGGCCTGAGCCGGGGTGCTCGGGTGGGTGTAGTCGGCCAGCTTGTCGAGGATCTCAAAGAGCGCGTCGGCCTCGGGAGTCTCCCAGATGCCCTCCTCGAAGCTGGTGGCGGCGTTGAAGAAGTCGCTGCCGCCGACGACGTTCATCAGGGCGTACAGGAAGGCGTCGAAGTAACCGGCGGTCGGGTAGGTAAAGAGGTAGATGCCCTCCTCAAGGGCCTTGTCGCCGAGCTCCCACATCTCGTCCCAGGTGGTGGGAACAGTCCAGCCCTTTTCCTCAAAGAGGCCGGCGTTGTAGAACAGGCCGCAGGGGGAGTAGAACATGGGGGCGAGGTAGGTCTTGCCGTCGCCGTAGGGGTTGGTGGCGGAAGTGTCGGTGAAGCCCTCGATGATCTTGTCGCGGACGGTGGTCTCCTCGCCGGGGACGGTCATGTCGAGCACGTCGGTGATGTCGGCGATGAGCTTGTCGTTGATGAACTGCTCGGTCAGGCCGGCTTCACGGCCGGTGGCCAGGTGGATGACGTCGGGGTAATCGCCGCCCTGCATGGAAGCGCCGATGACGTCCTCGAGGTTGCGCTCGACGGTGAGCTCGACCGCGATGCCGGTCTGGGCGGTGAAGGCGTCGCAGACCTCCTGCCACATTCCGGGATAGGTCTCCTCGTAGGCGCTCTCAAGAGCGGCTACCTTGATGGTGCCG
>ULSZ01009287.1_pt1 | contig 16780 bp, 14 predicted proteins | sample 1957151 | NCBI WGS metagenome assembly ULSZ01 (sample SAMEA4835721, study PRJEB28245) | human gut metagenome | biome: gut microbiome; material: fecal sample | place: Denmark | collected 2008
TAACTTTGCAGAAGCAAAACGTAAATAGGCATTTTATGTATTTCAATAGACTAGTAGAAAAAGAAATCGAGTTGAAGTTAAAAACTTCAGGAGCTGTCGTTGTTGCAGGACCTAAGTTCTGTGGCAAAACAACTACATGTATGCTTTATCAGAAAAGTTATGTAAAACTTAATACGAAGCAGTCCATTACCATGGCACGAATGAACCCTAAAGGAGTGTTGGGTGGTGAGAAACCAAGGCTTATAGACGAATGGCAAAAAGCTCCAGATATTTGGAACCAAGTGAAAGATGATTTGGATTTTGAATATCAGTTCGGGAAATATATTCTTACGGGTAGTTCTACTCCTGCGGATAAAACAGAAGTTCACCACAGTGGAGCTGGCAGAATAACTCCAGTAAAGATGAGACCTATGAGTTTGTGGGAATCTAAAGAATCTAAAGGAACTATTTCTTTGATGGATTTGTTTGATGGAAAGAACAATTACCCATGGGATATGAATGACGAAATAACTCTTAATGACATAGCTTTCCTCATATGTAGAGGTGGTTGGCCTATATCTGTACAGGCTCCTAAGGAGATTGCTATAGAGATAACTAAGAATTATTATAATGGCTTGTTCGTATTTGAGGACTGCGAAAATGAAAGATTCAGAAACAAACGTCCTGATGTATTAAGAATGATATTGAGAAGTTATGCTCGTCATATTTCAACAGAGGCTGCTGTCTCCACTATAATAGCTGATGTTCGTCAAAGTAATGAAAGGACAATGGATCCGAAGACTTTTGATGACTACATGGAGGCATTAAAAGATTTGTATATACTTGAAGATTTACCAGCATGGAATCCAAACATTCGTTCGAAGACTTCAATAAGAAGCACCCCGACCCGACACTTCATAGACACATCTATCGCTTGCCGTTCTTTAGGTGTAAGTCCAAAAGACCTTATGCACGATCTGGAAAGTTTTGGATTGTTCTTTGAAGATTTTGCTGTAAGAGATCTCTCCATATACGCTAATTCTATTGGTGGCTCTGTGTCTCATTACCGCGATAATACAGGGTTGGAATGTGACGCAGTTCTTCATCTTGAAGATGGAAGGTGGGGAGCCATAGAAATCAAACTTGGAGGGGATGATTTGATTGAATATGGAGCAAATTCTCTAAAGACACTGCAAAATAAAATCATTGAAAAGAGCGAAGAACAAACCCCATCATTTTTAATGGTGCTCACAGCTGTAGGTGGCGCCTATCAGCGAGAGGATGGTGTATATGTCGCACCTATTAATTTACTCAGACCGTAATTATGTGATATGGCATTTTCTTTGTTTGCACCTTAATATACAATCCACAGTTTCGCAAGTTCCAATGGATTTTATTCTGTTTATCGCCGTATCTGTTTTCCGAGTGGCACATTGTGCCACAGCTTTGCATTCAGATAAAGCAGTCGAGAACTCGTTCTCGTAAGGCTTTGTATGGATGAAAAGCAAGTCGAAGACTCGGAAAACAGATACGGGGTTTATCTCGATTTTTGTCTAAATTCCACCCAGCATCAGGTTTTTGTCTAAGACCACCCAATAGCAGGTTTTTGTCAACCAACACCCACAGCCCACTAAAAGGGCAAAGTCCCTCTCGGCACTCCATAATCCGTACAACTCTCCATTCCCTCAATCTCTTTCCACGCCTCATGCAAATAAACATTCACATCCTCAGGCAGTTTTCCTTCTTTCGCCAACTTCTCAAACTCCTCTGTCAAGTCTCTTATGGCATATTCTGGACTATACATATCATCAAAATACTCCCAGTGCCTATCCATCACAAAGTGTCTGCACATGGATTTCGTCAGTTGCAGGAACATCAATGCTGCCGTCTGGTATTCTCCAACGGCAAGCAACGTCTCAATATTCTTGTTCTCTTCCAACATCAGCTGCCAGATGCTATAACAACCCCAATCCACATTTCTTCTGTTGAAGATACGCTGTTCATAGTCCTTGTTCGGTGGTATCAGTGACTTGGCCTCTTTCTCTGCCTCCAGCATCTGTCGCTCTTTCTCCCGTCGTCTCCGTTCAGCTTCTCTTGCAGCGCGTTCTTCATCGTCATTCATCTCTCGCTCGATCTTCAATGGCTCTCCCGCGAATTTCTTGCTTGGTGCCAACATCTGTATATTGTTCTGCACTCGTTTGAAGCCATCAAACCGTGACAGATGCGTAAAGATATATGTGAAGACCTCTTCTCGCTTCTCTTCGTTGTTCCATGCTGCCACACTATCTACCAATGCAGCAAAGCTCGCATAGATCAGTTTGCCGATACGTAGCTTGTTATCATTCAGATAGTCTCTAATGTCCTCCCTATATATCAGCAATGGCAGATGTTCGCACAACCCCATGGCTATGGCATACGCAGCGTCAGGCCTCCCCTTCGCCAACACAGCCGGTATCGACTTCTTCTCCCAGCGCTCCAGCAGCCGCAGCATATACAAGAAATCCTCCTTGCTCTCAGGCCGAAACTCCACCTCCTGCTTGAAGTACTCGGCGTAAGCCTCCTCCAAATCCACCGTCAAGCCCTTCGGGATATAATCTATCTTCGGGCGCGCCATACAGCTTCTACGTCTGCGCACCTCGGCAGCTTCATCCAGTCTTTTCTGATGGGCAATACGTTCTTCTTTGTCTCTACGAACCTCCTCCAGCTCTTCTTGAAACTCTGCTGTTTGCATGGTCTCTGCACACAGCAGCTTATCTATCTGCTTTGACAGGTATCTGCTCCATGCCTGATAATTACTTTCATCCACGCAATCAGGGCAGGGAATACCACTCATGCTCCATGTATTTTCTGACAGGTAGAAAATTATGCTATATCTTTTCTTTTTGCTCATATTCTAAATACTTCTCCACCAAACAGTCGTACCCAAACACAAACGTGTCTCCCTTTGCATCCCCATACAGAAAATCCTCGAAACTGGTAAATGAAGACTGAAACATCTGCCCATACAGCATATCGTAAAAAATAGAGTTCCCCACCGCAGTATCGCTCTGCGCTAATGCCGCCACTCGGATGGGGATAAAAGTTTATTTACTATTACTTATTCTGAAAGAATAATCATGACTTATTCTATAATAGTCAAAGCCAAACTGTTCTATTTGTGGACAACTTATCTGTGCTCCATTTTCGCCAGCCTCCTCCGCTTCCATCAGACGATTTCTGTTGAAAGCATTAACAGCATTGTCCTCTGCTCGTTTTATGAGGTATGACATTAAACATACCTTTCTTTTCTTGTTGTTTATATACGACGATATTGATGGCACCTCTGTTAAGGTTTCCAAGCTCTGATAGAGTTGAAGCTCAACCTTTTGATATTTTCCTTTTGGAAAAACAACAGTTCTTGTTCCATCTTTTTGGGTCTTTTCAATAGGACGAGATAGATTTTCTATTCCGCCTATAGAGCTTGTCACCTCGCACAATAGAATAATATTATAAGTGTCAGTATCTGTCAAGATAAAGTCACACCTGCGCTTACCATCAGAGATTTTGGTACCTGTATATCTGCCAATATATGTATCATAATTGACTACACTCAAGTTAAATGGATTCCCACAAAAAGACGCGTAACCCTCTTTGTAACCAACAACAAATTGTGTATTGTCCTCTGTAAGGTCAAATTCACTCAAACTTGTTGTGTTTTCATCACATATACATCTTCTTCCTACGCCATAAAACGCAGGAAGGTCATTTTCCAAGAGACTCTTCATTTTGCAACTGCTTTAATTCTTGGTATTTATCATATATGTTATTGATATCCTCTGAGAGTCTATCCGTGTTGACGTAGTGAATGTTTTTAACTTTCAAGTCAGCTACTCCTCCCGACAGAATCTGGTATACCGAAAGGTCATCATAGCCTACATGTGCACCGTCAATATCCGTCTTGCAGTCGTGAGCCTTCATCAACAGATTCAGAGAATTAATTATATATGGACTATGTGTAGCAAGTACCAATTCTATTTCACGGCTGTCGACCTTTGAATAAAACGCCAATCGTATTATTTCGTTCAACATCTGAATCTGAGATGTTGGGTCAAGACTCAATTCCGGTTCCTCTATATGTATGTGTACATATTTTGGCATATCTGTAAGTTCCATTTCTGGGCGATACTGAGTGGTAAGGTTCTTTTCAAACAACAAGTCAATGATACTACGTTTTTGAGCCAACTTAAAGTCAAAAGCCTGGGCATAATAGTTCATCATGGCTATTAAAGGCGCAGTTGTCTGTATACCTGAAGACGCATGGCGAAGTTCAAACGAAGAGTAATTGCTACCCTTAGGCTTAAGTATAAACTTCTTTTGGTTGTTGCCTCCGCGTTCAACATTCATATCCAAACCGATATAGTTAAGATCAAAATGCTTTATTGCGTCAGTTGCATTGTCAAATTCGGTAAATGTTTCATTAAAGAAGAATCCCAAATAAGCGTTTTTAGCCAATGTGCCTTGACTTGATAGTGGAGCAATTGCACTTCTTGATTCTGCTACCCACACTTCTTTGAAGAAGCATAAGTCCTCGTTGGGTATTATAGCATTGTAAGACAGCTTGCCACCTGAATAACTTACAGAATACGAATTCCCGTTTATAGTAACAACATAATGAATGTATGTATCTGCAGTAACCAGTACACTCATATTATCACGCAGCAAATCCCTGAATCTAAAGTTTATAACATTCTCTTCTATATGCGAGTTATGGAAATAAGCTCTGATAGAAAGGCGTTTGAATATGTAGCGCATTAACACAAGAGCCTTCATAAGTGTACTCTTGCCACTTGCTGAATTTCCGACAAACACCGTTAGCGGTTTTATATCGATAACGCCAGTATCTTCAAGAGGCCCTAAGTTCTTTATATGTATTGTTTCGTGAATCATAACCTTAATTATTTAGCAGATAAACTTTAAAATACAAAGATAGACTTATTTCTTGAACTTTGCAAGAATGCAACCTCAAAAAAGCTGTGATGATAGTAAAAAAATGGAGAAATAGAGTAAGCCGGTCCAATCCTTCAGGTTGTCCATAATGTCGGCCTTGCCACGCCCACACTTGTTGTGGGTGTTGACGAGGAAGACGGGGATTCCTGTTGTCACCGAGCGATACAGAATCAGATAATGTCCCACCACACAAGGGTTCTATCATTCCACAGGCAGCCAGGTGCCAGTCATCCATCGTAGCCGCAGCCATCGGAAAGCCATCCTGCGCCATCTTCTTTATCTGACGGTTGAACGGCTGATGGAGAACGTACTTCGCGCTTTCCATCTTGGCAACCAGCTCTGCCGTGGCATGGCTCTTCCAAAAGAGGCCCTCATAACAGTCAGCTTGTACTGTCGATCCACTCGGATCATCCGTCAGCTTATATGAAGTTTCTGTTCGTTAGGTCAGATGTTTGCCGCTGACTTCCTTCAGATTTCATCTTGCGATGAACACCCTTGCCTTTGGCTATGTAATTCCCGCTATTAGGGCTTACTCGGGACTTGCACCCGTTAGACAATGCTCATGCCGAGCGTACATTAAAGGATTTCTCTTTGCCGTACGACATAGAGAAATCCTAATGACCGATTTGGGTTGAATGAATCAATTATAAAAATTTGGGAAAACGCCTTATTTATCAAGATACTCCACCACACAGTCAAACAAATCAGCATCCAAATCCATCTCATTTGAGAAGTAAAGTTGAAACTTAATTTTTGTACGGATAAGTGAGTTATTAACAGAATATAGATACTCTTTCAAAGCAATGAGTTCATTTACCATCCACTCATGCTTTAGCATCATCCAACGACATAACAAAGTACAACGTTCTCTCTTGCAAGAAACGTTTCTTTTGTTAACAATGTCAATATCAATGTGGTCGTCTTTTAACGAACAAAGACATCCTTCGCACGATTTCTTCTTCTCTCTCGACGTGAGATACTTAACATTGAGATACAACTTAACTATTAAAGTTTCTGTAATAGGACAACTGTCAAGTCTACTATTGTTATCATCCGAGGTTTCATAATCTGCGTCAAAAACAAGTTTATCTGTCACGAGATGCGAAATCCAGTGGAACTGTGAGGTTAACGACAAGTTGTTTAAGTTCTGTCTCAACAAATGATAGTTGACACGGTCGTTTGCCACATCAAACAAATCTGCAAGACGAATCAATATCATAAGATACTTCAAACTGACAATATCGTTCTTTGCTCTTGATTTCAGACCATATACGTCAATTACATCCCAACCATGACTTGCAGATACTTTAGCAACAAACGACAACAACGTTGGTTCCAGATATTTTAGTAAGGTATCAGATTTTGCCAAAACAAAGTCAGCGCTGTCTGACGGATGCATATTCCTTACTCTGTTTTCAAAATAGCCATATACTGCATCAAAGATGCTTATCAAAAATTTCCAAGAATCTTTTAAACGGGCATTCTTATAACCCTTTTCATCTACCTTCTTGAACTTCTCCACCTCATCCTGCATCTTCAGTATTTGCTCAGATATCAATGCCATTATTTCTGAATTTGAAGGACTGACCATATACATATCAGGATGTATCACCATACTAATGTCATGCAGATAGCATGATAAAAAGAGAATGTAATAGTCTATAGGCTTAAGCACAAAATAGTCTATTGTCTTAACTATATGTACAGATTGGTTGATAAGAGTCACCGCATGTTCTTCATTATGTAAGGTATATGAGTTCAAGAATTTTGAACCATTATACCACAATCCTTTAGTAATACGGTGAGTCTGCACCAAACCATCAACCCATTCAGGATCACGAACAGTGCTAACGAACGTGCCTATCACACTCAACAGAGCCATGTCTATACCCATTTGATTAGACACATCCCTACCATTAAGACTCTTGACAAATATCCGAAAATTATTCAAGTTGAACTGCCTGTTTCGCAAGCGTATTAGAATTCGCAATTCTGTATAGTGCAACTTCTTAGAGTTCGATTTTATAAAAGAACAGGCATCGGAACATAAAACGTGAATAGACTCAGAATAATAGGCATTCAGAATGCGACGCTGATATTCGGATGAGTTATTGAGTATGAATATCATATAGTTATCATCCCATAACCCTTTCTTTAGAACCTTATCAAATTCATATACAAGAAAATGAGAGAAATCATTGAATTGTCTTATTTGATGAAGTCCTTCTATACCTTTATACTCCTCCTTAACCCAACGTTTCAAAGAAAGATATGGGTCGGTTGAACAACTTTTCATTATAATGGAGTTCATTACGTCCTTCTGATAGTATAGAAATTCTGACCTTCTCTGATTTCTATCTTTTTTGCATTTTTTAAAAATTCTCTCTTCTATACACTTTACATTACCAGCTAATTCTTTTGCTATTGCCAGAGAAAAGTTTTCTATCAATAACCGATATTCAGATTGAAAGATTTCTTCTTCATTTGTTTCGAAAAAAGAGACCAAATCAATACCAGTTTTTGATTTAACAGAGAATCTTTTATCAAAATCACGGAGTAATGTTTCTGTGGAAGTCTCCTCTGCTTTCATATTTAACATTCTGACACGATAAAGATAGAATTTCTTGAATCGTTTCAACATCTTCAATCGAGAAGCGTCCTTCTCCTTTATCTCATCTGTGCCATCTTGCATTTCTTTGAGTTTTCTTATCTCTTTATCAACAACCTCGCTAATTGCCTTGCATTTTTTGTAGGATATAGTCTCGTCAATCTCATCCAAATTCCAAAACAAATTGGAAGCCATAGAAGTCTCTCTTGCAAGATTCTCAAAACCTCCTAAATGATTGTCTGCATTGTCTATATGGCAAAAAGAGCTTTTCCCTTCTTCATGAAAACGTATTGTATATTCTATCTGTGATTGGAAATCAATGTATTTTTGTGTCAAAAAGTCTGACAATTCTTTCGGAGCAGTACATTTTTCCTTACAGAATTTTTCCATTTCATTATTCAAAGCACTTATCTTACTCTTAAAAGAATCACTTTCAAGTGAGGACTGGATGTAGATGACAGAATCGTCAACATAGAAATAAGCATCGCCTTTGAAGAAATCGTCTTTCATCAAACGTTTCTGCACCTCTATCATGCAGAGGTTACCAAAGAAGTATGACTGTGGCAGACCTTGCGGTATTCCACAATTCATATATTCCCCTTCCTTTACTTGATTGACGCTTTCTTTGTTATAGTATTCTGTCAACCATGGCTCTATATTGTTTTTGCTAACCTTAAAGTATAGCAACTTTGCAACTGCCATCTTTAAAGTTTCTTCATCTTCCTTTTTAAAAGTAGAGTCAAGTTTGCCTACAATATACGAATACAGGAATTGTGGCGACACAGATGGAAAGAAGTTCTTTATGTCGAGGCTTACCTCAGTCAAGAAACGATGATTCTTCTGATAGGTCCGGCAATGGTCTATCACATTCTGAGTGTACTCCTTATATTGTGTCTGCCAACGCTTGAACAGGTATTGAACGTCAGTACTTGGCAAGTTGCCATAGAAATTATGAGGTATAAGTTTTGAAAGATCCGAAAGATTGCGCTTTTCCTTGTCGTCATACATCAGGCAAATCAATATGCTTACCATGCTAATCATGTCAATCAAACGGGCTGTATGCATAGGACGGAATTTCAATCCATTGTCTTTGTCATAACTCTTCAACTTAAAATATACAGATACTTCAAACAATTCATCTTTGGATGATAATATCTCTGTAAGCCTTTTATTACACAGACAGATGACATCTTGTATCAATTTGTGATTGAATTTATCGCCCAAAGCATAGTATAGCTCCAAATCATTATTGGCAATGATTCTGCCTTCCAAACTGCATACGTTTTCATTCGTGTTGAGCAATCCTTTCTCAAACACATACGATTCCATACAATATATGGCACTAAATATATTGCTCCTTGAGAGTATTTGTTCCTTCAAACTCATATTGCCATTATTTATTGTTTTCATCTGCTTGCACGTTGTTATTTCTATTCCAATTAGTCAAATGGCTTAGAAAAGAATCCGTATTATCTGGTTTATCCAAACAAATCTTTATTGTCATCTGAATTGCATCACCAATCTTAGCAGATATATGATAACTTTTGTCTACATTAAAGAGATAATTTATATTCTCCCACTTGATTTCTATATGTGGCAAACAAGTTGCCTCAGCAAATGAAAGAACAAATATGTCTGCAAAAACAAATTCATTGGCGATAAATTCTGAGCGGTGCCTATACAATACATTAACCTTGTCAATCATGTCAATGATAAACTTGCAAGCACAATCCAGTTTTTTAGCATATTCATCCCATTGCTTACGCAAATAACTCCATGAATAATCAAACTGAGAACGTGAAGAAACAAAAAAGGTATAAGAAAACAACGAGTTGTCATTATTGAGCATATTCTCTATAACTGTTTTCTCCTCATAATCTTTTCCGCTTTCTACTTCTCGCGCTACTGAAATAATATAGCAAAATACCTTCAAATAATGTTGTACATCTCGAAGAATAAAATCTTCCGAATCTCTTTCTTTCACATATTGCGCAACAATATCTTTATAAAGTCTATCTACAGAATACTTCATCGCTCATGATTTTGATTAGTCCGCAAAATATATCTTGTAATACTCACTGTAGTCTTTTATTCCTTCAGGAAGTTTTTCTTCTGTCAAGAAAGAATTCCTGTTAATAAAGAAACATTGCAGTTTAACAAAAGCCTTATCTCCAGCTTCATCACTGTCGGGGACCATATGCAATTTATAGTCAGAAAGTAGCGACAAATCAAGCTGCGGAAGAATAGTCGCACTTGGAATTGCGACTGCTTTTTTCCCTGAACTAAGCAATGCCAAACAATCTGTTATTCCCTCGCTTATAAACAATTCCTCGTTTTTTCTAAGGGTGTTTAATATAGGCAAATTGAACAAGCGTGTTTTTTGTGAAGATACAAATTGAAAGCGTGGTGCTTCTTTATTTGTTCCTAAATAGCGAGATTGTAAACCTATCAATTCTTTTTTTTGGTTATAGTATGGAAACAGAAGGCATGGGGTGAAAAAACGAAAATACGACTTATCATTTACATTGGAGACAAGTCCACTGTCTTTAAGAATTTGGTCGTCGAATTTTGCCTTTAGCTTATTAACAATATCATAGCCATTATCTATTGAGACGATTTTCAAATCATTAATAACTTCTGGAGATAGTTTTCTTTCGTCAAACAAGAAATGACGAGCCGTATCTGTCAGCTCTCCAGTTTCTATCAAAAACAGCGCAACTTCTTTTACAAAAGGCTTCTCTTCATCTTTATGAAATTGTTTCAGCTGTATTTTCTTTTTTCGAGGTTTATATACTGGAATATTACTGTCTATTTCAATATTATATTCTTTGCATAACCACGAACATGCCTCAACAAAGCCACAATCCTCAGATTCTTTTACCAAATCAATTGCATTTCCACCTTTATTACAGACAAAGCAATACCAACTATTTCTGTTTGCACCTAAAAAAGCAAGACTTGGATGATGATCCTCATGCATAAAGCATAATGCCCGATGCCGCTTTACTGAAATATTAAGTTTCTGGGCAACATCTTCACATGAAAGAGCTTTCAAACGTGCCAATACATTTTCTGAAAAGTAAGCCATAATTGTATAAGATAAACAGTATTAATACAGATGCTTTTTACAGCTACCCATACAGGATACATTGTTCATAAACCACTCATAACCAAGGAATTGATCTACACTGTAATAAAACAGTCCCGTTGGGGCGCAGCGGTTGCAAGTAAGGTAATTAGTATGTTTATCCTCCATACAGATCCTCCATAAATCATACTATAAACTCTATCTCATTTGAAAGTTTACGTACACCTTCGCATTTGAGATTGGGCGTATTTATGCGAATGTCACAATCAATAACGAATATATTGCCTTGGGGCGACTTGATAAGATTCTCATCATGCATGTCACTAAGGTAAATACTCGGTGTGGCATAAGTCCAATTGCGAGGATTTATAAGTTTAAAACCAAGCGACTCTACATAATCACGTATCTCGTCATCAGAAAGTGCCGTACCATGTATAAACGGCTGTTGCACTATAATTTGAAAATCACCGTCAATAGTTCTACCAAAACCTAACACAGTTAGTCGCGTTTCTGGAAACAACGTATTATGAAGGGTTATCCGATCAAGTGCCAACACTGGAAGAATGTAATAATCAAGACCTATTCGTTTGATAATTGTATTCCCATTGTCATACACATGCGCTTCTCCACCTTCGGCAAGTTGTTCACCGAATGTTTGTTCAAAATCCTTGTCAACATCATCAACCCAACAGCCTATAGTTTTAGCCCATTGTTCTATAACTGCTGCTTGCGCCTCTGCTCGTTGACAATCTCTTTTGAAGCTGCCTTCTGGCGCAGTGAGTTGATTTGTTGGAGTTTCTGCTCCCGCGAGTATGGATGCAACAACATGGAAGCTACCTCCCGTTGCGCAGCCATGCTGTTCGCTTGGTGAGTAGCGTTTAAATAATAATTGCTTGTTGAAAAACTGTTCTGCATAATCTTCGAGTTTTATTATTCCATCTTTATCAAATCCATTGTTGATAATGGTTGAAATTGATTTCCAAAATTCCTTATTGGTCATATCACTGCATTATATTGGTGACATAATATCATTTGGTGACAAAATTACTCATTTTATTTTGTATATGCAAATTTTCCGCCTAACTATTATCGTTTACAGTTGCTCATATAGGATGCGATGTGGTATGTATCACTTTACACATGGGTGATTCTTGACAGTAAGCAGTCACTTTAGGACCGTTAAGTCAGAAAGTGAGCAATCTTTTATTATCTTTTCATTAGTGTCCCGTTAAAAGCGGGACCAGTTAAATATTAATCAAATAACCCCGGAAAGAGGGGACAACCGAGTTCTTTGACATTATTGAAATCAGTCCTTTCGAAGAGATCAACGAGTGGTGTCTTATCCATAAGAGAAATGCTTAGAATCTGAAGAACCTCATAAGTCGATCGCTTAAGATGCAAATCATGTTGTACGATAGCAACAAGGCAATAGACTATGATTGCCGATGAGATTTGGATTCTCACAGCATTCTCTGTAGTACCTCAATATTTCTTGATCTAGAGGTGCTGCTTTAGCCATTTGAAAAACAGCTCTATCTGCCATCTGTTCTTGTAAAGGTTGGTAATTTCAGGAGCTGTTAGATGAAAAGCATTTGTTAGGAAGGCAAACTCCCTACCTTGTTCTTCATCATAGAATTTTACGAGTCTGAGTTTCTCCGGATACTTCCGGTATGAATTGTATTCAGTGAATTCAATCACAACATCTGTCAATATATTCTTTGGCAACCTGCGCCTCCATTTACAGCATTTGTATTGCAGATTCTTCTTGGCTCGCACAACAAAGAACGATTCATGCTGATGTACTTTGAAAAGTTCCTTGAATGCATTGTATCCACGGTCGAAAACATAGTAAGAACCTGATTCATAAGGAATTTCCTTCATTGCCTTTGAGTCGTAAACTGATGCTGTAGAGATGTGGAAGAAAGCTGGAACCTGAGTTTCGAGGTCATATAGTACATGTGCTTTTACTCCTCCCTTCTTATTACGGAACTTTGCCCACCAGAAGACCGACAAACACAAAGGAATTGTCGTTGAGTCGAAAGCATACACATTGCCTTTCAACTTGAAGATATCCGCCACACGTTTCTTCCTGGCTTGCCCCATCATATAGAAAGCAAAGTCTTCAAAGATACGGTAGTCACGATTCTGATTGGCAGAAGCAAATGTCGTTTTCGCAATAGGCTTACGTCCTAATCCAAGATGGTATTGCGTTGCTCTATGTGCTTCAAAAGCAACAATCAGATCTCGCAAACTCTCTCGATTACTCAGTCGACCAAACATCATTGCAAGCAACTGATTCCAACAAGTGAAATGCTTCACATAGCGGTTTCCGTCATACTTGCGAACATAGTTGTTAAACTGAGTTCTGTTCAAAAAAACGGTGAGTTGGGCAAAAACGTATTTGTCTTGGAACATAACAGTCATTTGAATTTGACTGCAAAGTTACGAAATCAAGTCCGTTTCATTCCAAAATACCACCTAATAGACTGTATTTCAATTAATTCAGAGAGCGATTAGTCCACTTTAACGGGACAGTAGTGTATTCGTATCTAAAAAAAGGTATTTCATTATCGTTCTCCTTCAAAAATTAGATTATACGTTTGAAAATCACATTGGCGTATATCGTGATTACTTCCTCGTGTGTCTTTATTGAATGGTTTAAACTTATTATTACTAAATCTTTCATAGACTTCATACAAACAGGATGTTTCTGTTGATAACGATGCTTCTTTTTGATCCACTTCTTTTAGGAATTCACCAAATATCTTTTCATTGGCAAATAGGTCATACAATGGAAGATGAGAATTAAAACCCACTACGATTCCTGTTCTTCTCCCTTGTCTTGGACTATGCCAAACTATATCCTTGAAATATTTCTTGGCATTTCTTACCATGTCTCCCTTCACCTTGGACAATGCATCTTTTGACAATTCCGTACTACCATCGCCAAATACGCCCTTTATATTTGCTTTAAGCATTTCATACACATCTTCTGTTGTTGCACGTTCCGCATGAAATGTATTTATTACATTTGCCAACTGCTTTTCCGCTACAGATTGTAAATAGGTGTGGCTGAATATAAGTTCGATTTCCATACCAGGTCTCAAACATGCGGTTAATGCATCTTGAAGTAAAATTGCAGACAACACCCATTCTTGTCTTTTATTCATAAATTCATCTATGATATTGGTATAGACCTCTGTAGAAAGACCGAAATCCTTAGCATTTGCGTCACAATTGTTCTTTAACAGCAAACTTAGACAATGTATGTACAGTTCACGTGTTTGGCAAAAATACCTTGCCATTAGCGATAACCTCAGATATTGTTTGAAATCATTTTCTCCATGTACTGTTATTGCTCTACTTCTTACGAAATCAGCAACATCTTCTTTCAAGTATTCTTTATTCCAATGTTCTGCGGCCATTCGGAAGTCTCCTATAGGAATATCTGGTACAGTTAATGAGATTAAATCTTTGAAAGAAATATGTCCCAATTCTTGATCAAAGAAGTAGTAGTCAAACGACCTTTTCCATGATAGATGCTTATAGCCGAACTGTTTATCTGTTACATCATGTGTTCCAGTAGTAGGAAACATTAGGTTTAAAATGCTTAAAGACTTTACATCTGACAATTCTACGACATCTTTCAAAGTAAAATTAGTGTCATATGAACCGCCAAATATATTTAGTTTGAAGTAGAAATGCTTATATAGCATATCATATTCTTGTGGGTATTTGTATTTTATTAATCCCAATAAGAGAAAGTCTCTTAATGCGACATTCTCTTGTATTTCCATAAAAGATGCCATGACCAACCCTATATAGCGTTTTATGTCGCGTGGCGTAGGTAGATAGCTATCTATGAATTTTACAACCGGCATCAATGCTTCATCAATTTGTCCTTGGGTCATATTCTTGATTATACCTTTAGCTAACAAGACATACAGGCGCTTTTGCAAATACCCGTTTTTATAGAATTGTTTTCTATCAGGAAGCCGCAATTCAAGATTAAAATACTTATCAGTATAGTCTCTATCTATCGTTTCATGGAAATAAGCTTTCAATACTTGATTAACATAATTCTTATCGTAAGCACTGACAAAGAAAGTCCTTTCAAATGAGCCATTATTACCTATAATTTTCAGAACCTCAACAATCTCTTCTCCAGTTAGTCTATCATAATCATCAATGATTACAACGATTTTCTTGTCAATGGAACGTATCATGCTCTCGACTTCACGTCTTGACTTATCTACATCTTTAGTTTGAAAGATGTCTAATACTTTCAACCAAAGTGTATCTTTTGCAAAAACACGCAACCCATTCATATAGTCAGACATAATATGCGTTGCTCCTGTATGATATTTCTTCAATGCAGAACAAATTGCGGTCAGGAAATCATGCTGTATATACTTCACTTCAGCAGATTCACGAGGATTGAAATCGACCATAATACACGATTCATCCTTCTCTATATATCGCTTAAGCAAGTTTAGCATTGATGTTTTACCAGCGCCCCAAATGCCTGTAACACCTAAGCTAAAAGATGACTTTTGAGTACTTTCTGTGATAGTTCGTGCAATTCGTTTTGCGAAAATTCCATATCGGAATTCGTCCTCAGACTCAGTCTGCACAGGCTCATCTTCAAGTAGTATTATTGGTGGTACATTCTCAAATTTGTTATTATTGCCACCTTTACGTTTGATGCGTTTGTAAAGCCAATGTGTCCCGACTCCTATAGGATAAGCAGAAAGCAATATACTCCAACAATCTATCCATAACCATACATTTATGTATTTCCACTGTTTATAGTATAGCACATACAGACCACATGCCAAAAGATACAAGCTGATGTGTTTCTTATCATATTTGCATATGTACATTTGCCAACCATTATACCCTATAATAATGGATATCAATGCAATAAACAGTAGCAATGTCTTACTATACTCCAAATTAAGGAAGCCCCATAACGGAGAAAGTAAATGATAATCAATAGGCTTGTCTAATAATGCTACTATCAGTACTATTAATATAGGTTTGATAGTCACATCTCTTAGCCATGTAAAGCATTCTCTTAACTTCATGTTAATTGTATGAGCCCACTTTTAAAAGTGGACTCAACTTTAAAAATCACAATACCATTTCCCCTATCACCTTCTCCACCTCTTCCAGCGGCACATTCAGCATGCGCGAGACGTAGAGCGGTGTAATGACCTCCATGCTTCCCGACTGGCGTTCCATGCCAATCAGATACTCGATGTTCTTTTTCAAATCACCGAGGCTGTTGGAGAAAGGCGCTGCAGTAGGCGAAGCCTGCTTCTTACTCTCCGCCTCCTTGGCCCTGAAGGCATCCAGCGTCTCGCTACCGTCCTCACCAAACTTTCCGTCCTTCGCCTCGAAGATGACAGAAGGCTCCAAGACCTCTACCGTGTGCCACGCCCCTTGCGGCACCACACAACCGTAGCTACCAGCGGTGGGATCAAGCAGGATGCGGTCCGTCTCGTTACCCTCATTGTCATAGACCACCTCCACCAACTTCCCACACAAGAGGAAAACGTTCTCCGTGCTCTGCGGATGACGGTGAATAGGCACAACCGTTCCTGGCAACAACGCATTGAGCATACGCTGCGAATGATCCCTCTCAGACGTACGCAAGTCATAATTCTGGCGCAAACGAGGATTCACTTGAGCCTGTTCAAAAAGCCCATCAATCAACTCTTTATTTATTTCCATAACCATATATAATCAAATAAAGGGCACACGCCTCCCCATCCCGTAAAGGAAGGCGGAAGCAGAATGCCCTAACAACTCTAATAGCAATATTGCGTTAATATCTGCGCAGCACCACTTGGAAAGCCTCAGCATACTTGCAGCCCCACTGACTGCCACGCATTGCCGCCAAGCCCGTGATATACTCCACACTGCGAGGATGAGGATACGGGCGCATCACACCGCGATACATCGACAGCGCCTTGCATTTCGCCTCCACACCGTCCTGACCTACCTCCACGTAGCAGTTCGGACGAAACAGATTCATGGCGTCGTTGATTGCCCACTCCGAGCACGAAGGCACCTCCATATACCAAAACTCCTTCACAGGCTTCACCGTCGGCTGG
>ULSZ01026319.1_pt1 | contig 16669 bp, 15 predicted proteins | sample 1957151 | NCBI WGS metagenome assembly ULSZ01 (sample SAMEA4835721, study PRJEB28245) | human gut metagenome | biome: gut microbiome; material: fecal sample | place: Denmark | collected 2008
ATATTTCGACATTTTATTATATTTAGTAAATAAAAAGAGAGCCTTTTTATTTAAGTTTAATACTTAATGAGATTTTTTTCACTTTGTATTATATCAAAAGGCTTAAAAAAATCAAGCGTTTTGAATGAATTTTTGGAATATATGAAATTGTATAAAAGATAGTAAATAAAAAACTACTGAAATATGCTAGAAATGAGGAAATATTTAATATCATCTTTTTCATTAAGTATTAAACTTAAAGTAGAAATGGAAAGGATGAAAAAGTAGTGAGAACAAAAGAAATAAAAGGAATAACGCTAGTGACACTAGCTATAACAATTGTAATTTTATTAATATTAGCAGGAGTAAGTGTAAGCTTAGTAATTGGAAATAACAATTTATTTGATAAAGCAAAAAGTACACAAAAAGTACAGACAATAGCTGGAATAAAAGAGGCATTGGAACTTGAAAAAGCAGATATTCAAGTTGAAAGCAAAACTGTAAATTTAGAAAATTATTTGGAGCAAATAAGTACAGGAAAGAAAAATTATGAGTTAAGTTCGAAAGAAAAGCTAGATGATAAAAATGCAGAAATTATTGTAAATGACCAATACAAATTTCTAGTAAAAGATAAAGAAAATGGAGACGTAGAAATAATATATGAAGGAGTGGCAGTATTAAGAGGCTTGACATTATCTTCTTATGAAGAAACGTATACATATCCCAATAATGGAACATTTACAGTGACTAACAATACTTCAGGGGGAAAGCTTTCAGTTGAATCAGACGCACCGAATATTGCAACAGCAAGTATTGAGGAAAATACAGTAACAGTAGTACCGGGAACAACGGCAGGTAAGGCAAATATAATAGTAAAAAGTGCAGCAAATGGAGATTATGCAGAGAACAAAGTAATACATGTAGCAACAGTAGAAAATGGAACAATAAAATTAAGTGTGACTCCATACACGGGAATATATGATGGACAAGAGCATAATGCATTTACGAGTATAAGTACAAACCCAGGCGATGCCAAATTAGAATATTCATTAGATGGAAACGAATATAATGAAGAAATGCCAACAATAACCAATAGTTCATCATTCACCGTAACAGTAAGAGCAAGTAAAGCTGGTTATAAAACACAAAGTACAACAGAAACAGTAAAAGTAAACAAAGCAGAGGGAAAATTAATGCTATCAGCAACAAGTGGTACATCGGAATATTCAAAAGATTTAACATTTACGGTAAGTGGAAATACAGGAACACTAAGCGTAGTGTCATCAAATACCAATATAGCAACAGCAAGTATAAGTGGTAATACAGTAACAGTGAAATCAGGAACAACATCAGGAACTGCAACGATAACAGTAAAGAGTGCTGCAAATACAAACTATAATGAAAAAACAGCAACATATACGGCAACAGTAAAAAATCTTGCATTTACAGAAGAGCCGGGAGTTGGATTATATGCAGATACAGATGGAGACGGAAAACCAGATGGAATAATATTTGAGGATTTTAAAATTGGTGGAAGTGGAACTTGGGGAACGGGTGACTATGGAAAATATACAATTCAAACAGTATCAAATATCAAAGATTATTATATAAGTCAAACAGATTATGAAGGCCCATTTGGAGTAAAAAGTGTATTGATGTCGAAAGGCTCTGGCAATGCAAGATTCTACGCAATGGCTTTGCAAGATTATAATGATAAAACATATGGATTTAGATCAGCTCAAAAAATAACGATATCTGGAAATTGGGTAATACCATCTATAAATGAGTTATCTGCATTTGGTGGAGAACTAGGAATAACAAGTTCAAATTATACTAAGTATGGCTTAAGGTATAGATATTGTTCCTCATCTAAGGATAATACCTCTCGAGGTGCTGGATGTTATATTAGTTTTAGTGAGGGAAAAACGGCTTATACAGCTGGAACACAAAAGTATTATATACGTCTAGCAATAAAATTTTAATTTTTATAAAGATATTGCCATGAATTGAGAGGTACTGTGAAGAGTATAAAGAAAAGGCTTTAATATATAACACAAAAGCCGAGAACTAAAAAAATGAAAAAAATCGTTGAAAGAAGCAAAATCCTGTGATAAAATTTACATGCAATAATATAAAATCAAGGAGGAATTTACATGAAAAAGTCGTATATTATTATAGGAGTGGTTGTAGTTGTAATGCTTGCTGCAATAGGAATTTATGCAGTTATAAACAGCAATTCTCAAAGCAAAAAACAATTGGAAGAAAATTCAACAAATATAGAAGGAACAACTAATACAGAAAATTCTACAAAGGAGAATAACACAGAGAATAAAGACGAATATATACAAAATAATCAAATAAGCAATGAAAGTGAGGAAAATAATATGTATAGTACAGGAAAACATCATGCTGAAATAGTTGTAAAAAACTATGGAACAATAGCACTAGAATTGGATGCAGATGTTGCACCAATTACAGTAGAAAATTTTGCTAATTTAGTAAATGAAGGATTTTATAATGGATTAACTTTCCATAGAATTATATCAGGATTTATGATTCAAGGAGGAGACCCTCTTGGAAATGGAACTGGAGGAAGTAGTAAAACTATAAAAGGTGAATTTGCTTCTAATGGAGTAAAAAATTCAATTTCTCATGTAAGAGGAACTATTTCAATGGCAAGATCTTCTATGCCAAACAGTGCAAGTTCACAATTCTTTATAGTTCATCAAGATAGCACATTCTTAGATGGACAATATGCTGCATTTGGAACTGTTACAAGTGGAATGGAAGTTGTTGATAAAATTTGCGCAGACACAGCTGTTGAAGATGATAATGGAACTGTTGCAAAAAATAATCAACCAGTAATTGAAAAAATAACAATAATAGATTAAAAGAGGATAAATTGTATGAACGAAGAAAATGCTCAAGTTATTTATGATTTACTTGATAGAATTAAGGTAACTGATGAAAATAGAGACAGAATGGAAAAAATCAGAAAATTCCTTAGTGAAAGTAAGTTTCAAGAGGCTTTAGATGAATTACAAATATTGCAAATGTCTGGAAATGTAGAATATGAGGATTATGCAGAGGTCAAGGAAAAGGAAAGAAAGATAAAAGAGAGAAAACAGGAAGAAGGTCTAGGATATCCTGTTGAATTAGCCGATACTGAACTTGAAAAGAGATATATTGGTTTGCTTTTAAATGATGTAAAACAGATTTCTGCATATTATTTCTTGCATAAAGATTGTCTATTCTTGGATGAACAGCTATTAGATGTATATAAAACAGTATTGTTTACAGATGGTGAAAAGTATGCACCAGAAATTGCAAAAGAAGGATTTAATTTTGCCAGAACAACTGATGAACTAATAGAATTCAAATATCAAATTCAAGTTGATTATGAAAATTCTAAATTCAAAATGGAAAAGACGTATACTGAGCTTAAAAAATTATTTACACTTAGAAGATGCTGTAGAGAAAATCCTGTAAAACATATACAAAAAGAGATTGCAGATATAAGAAATTACGAATTATATGATAAAATGACTGTTGAAGAAGTTGAAGGAGCTGTTGAACAGGTTACCGCAACAGAAAAATTTAAAAGGTCAGTTTTAAATGATGATTTAACTGGATTTTTGGTAAGAGGTGATAATACTTTAACAAATGGTTTATCAATTCCATTTAAAATTTTATCTAGTGTGTTCAAAGGAATAAGACAAGGTGAAACAATGGCTTTTGCAATGCCATCAAACTCTGGTAAGAGTAGATTTACAATTAACTTGGCAGCATATATTGCCTTGATACATAAAAAGAAAGTTTTATTAATTTCTAATGAGATGTCAGAAGAAAAGATGAAACTATGTCTAATAACAACAATAATAAATAACCCAGAAATACAAGAGCTACACGGTCAACATCTACATAAAACAGAAGGAGAGTTACTAGAGTTCAAGTTTAGACCAGATGACCCTACAGCTGTTAGAGTAGATGAAAATGGATATGTTGTTAAAGAAGATGATGAATCACAGGCTGAATTTGCAAGAAGACTTTCAAAAATATCAACAGAATTTACACAAACAATAAAAGTAACAAATTGGTTTAATAAACAGATAGAAAATTCTATATATTTTATAAATATAACAGATCATACGAATGATGAGTTAAAAAAGGTAATAATGAACTATTATTATAAAGAACATGTTGAATATGTATTTTATGACACACTGAAAACAGATATTGATAATATTGGAAATGGGGAAGAGTTAAAGAAAACGGCAACAATATTATCAAACTTAGCACAGAATTTTAATATGTTTATCGGCTCAACTTTACAACTTGCAGAAACAGTAACTGACCCAATTAACTTAAACATAAACGATTTAGCCGTTAGTAGAACGGTAAAGGAAGTATTAGATACACTTTGTTTATTTAAACAAATACACAAAGAAAATTATAAAAATTATGAATATTCATTAAATGAGGTAGACGATAAATTCTTTAATTTAAAGGATTACGATGACCCTGATGAAAGATACTATGCGTGCGTGGTTGATAAAAACAGAGCAGGTGCTAAACCTAAAGTATTATTCAATCTAAATTTAGCATATAATAGATGGGTAGAGCTTGGATATTTACGATTAAAAGATGCAGAATAATTTTTAACTTCGCCCAAAAGGGACGCCCCTTTTTGGGCGAAGTTTATTATAAAAAGTAATTTAAATTTAAATGTAAAAAGCTTAAATAATAGAGAAGAATAATTAAATGTATTTACAACTAAAGAAGGAGTGAAACAATGAAATACCAATTTGAAGTACCGGGGAAAATAGTAGGAAAGGAAAGACCAAGAGTAAATATGTATACTGGAAGAGTATATACTCCTGGAAAAACAAAAGACTACGAATTTTTAGTACAGCAATATTTTAAAATGAAATATCCAAGATACGAGATGCTAGAAGGAAGGCTTTCAATAAATATAATAGCTTATTTAAAAATTCCTAAAAGCACAAGTAAAGCAAAAGTAGAGGAAATGCTAGAAAATAAAATAAGTCCAACAAAGAAACCAGATGTTGATAACATAGCAAAATCTATACTTGATGCAATGAATAACTTCGTATTCAAAGATGATAATCAAGTAAGCAAAATAAACGTAGAAAAACGTTTTGCATTAGAAGAAAAAGCAGTGATAGAAGTAGAAGAATATTAAATTGTGAATTATTTGTGAAATTAGCACTCTGTTATTGACTTTGCTAAAATAAAGAATTATAATACGTTTTAGTATTAAAAATAGTGTGAAATAATATTAAAATTTTCAGGCTATTACGAAGGGAAGGAATGAATTTTATTATGGAAAACAAGCAATTTAAAGCAGAGTCTAAAAGGTTGTTAGACCTAATGATTAATTCAATTTATACTAATAAAGAAATCTTTTTAAGGGAGCTAATTTCAAATGCTAGTGATGCAATCGATAAGTTGTATTATCGTTCTCTTACAGACAAGAATGTAAAGGTTAATAAGGATGATTTATATATAAGAGTTACTCCAAACAAGGAAGCACGTACTTTAACTATTGAAGATAATGGTTGTGGTATGAGCAAGGAAGAGCTGGAAGAAAATCTTGGAACTATTGCAAAGAGTGGCTCTCTTGCATTTAAGGAGGCTGCTAAAGCAAAGGAAAATGCTGAAAAAGACGACGATGTAAATATTATAGGTCAATTTGGTGTTGGTTTCTATTCAGCATTTATGGTTGCATCTAAGGTAAGAGTTGAGAGTAAATGTTATGGTGCAGAAAAGGCATATGCATGGGAGTCAGAAGGTGCAGAAGGCTACACGATTGATGAGTGCGATAAATCAGACTTTGGAACAAAAATTATATTAACACTAAAGGCTGATACTGATGATGAAAAATATAGTGATTTTCTTGCTGAATACAAGATTGAGGAATTAATTAGAAAATATTCTGATTACATTCGCTATCCAATCAAGATGGAAGTGGAACATGAGCATGAGGTTGAACAACCAGAAGGCGAGAAGAAAGAGCCTAAATTTGAAAAAATAAGACATGATGAAATTTTAAATAGCATGATTCCAATTTGGAAAAAGAATAAATCAGAAGTTTCAGATGAAGATTACAATAATTTTTATCAAGAGAAATTTGGAGATTATCAAAAGCCTCTAAAAGTAATTCGTACATCCGTTGAGGGAGATGTAAGCTATACAGCATTATTGTACATTCCTTCACATACACCATATGATTATTACACAAAAGACTTCAAGAGGGGCCTTCAATTATATTCAAATGGCGTATTAATAATGGACAAGTGTGAAGATTTACTTCCAGATTGCTATGGTTTTGTAAGAGGATTGGTAGATAGCCCAGATTTATCACTTAACATTTCAAGAGAGATGTTACAACATGATAGACAATTAAAAATAATTGCTAAGAATTTGGATAAGAAAATAAAATCAGAATTATTAGACATGTTGCATAAGAATCGTGAAGATTATGAAAAATTCTTTACAACATTTGGTACGACACTAAAATTTGGAGTTTACAATGATTTTGGGTTAAATAAAGATAATCTAAAAGATTTATTAATGTTCCATTCTTCAACAGAAAATAAATTAGTAACACTTGATGAATATGTTGATAGAATGAAAGAAGGACAAGATAAAATATATTATGCATGTGGAGAAACTGTTGATAAAATAGAATTATTGCCACAGGTTGAAGCAGTAAAGGAAAAAGGCTACGAAATACTTTATTTAACAGAAAATATAGATGAATTTGTTGTACAAGTATTAATGGAGCATAAAGAAAAGAAATTTATAAATGTATGTGCAAACGATGTTGACCTAGACACTGACGAAGAAAAAGAAGCATTGAAAAAGGAAAACGAAGAAAATAAAGACATGTTTACATTAATGAAAGAAACAATAGGGGAAGGTGTGCAAGAAGTAAGATTTACACACAGACTAAAAAATCACCCAGTATGTTTAACAAGCGAAGGTGCATTATCAGTCGAAATGGAAAAAGTAATAAACTCAATGCCAAATGACCAAAAAGTAAAAGCACAAACAGCCCTAGAAATAAACGACTCACACCCAATAGCTCAAAAAATAAAAGACTTATATGTAAACGATAAAGAAGCACTAAAGAAATATACACAAGTTTTATATGCACAAGCAAGATTAATAGAAGGATTACCAGTAGAAAATCCAACACAAATAAGTAACTTAATTTGTGAAATAATAGCAAAATAAAATTTTCGCCCAATAGGGACGCCCCTTTTTGGGCGAGAATGTTTTAAGACGAAAAGTTATATAAAAAAATGATATTATTAAAAACAAGGTCGCGCTCGCCTTTTGAGAAGTCCGGAGGAGCTCCGACCAAGAGCAAAATAGCGAAGTTTTTATATAATATCATTTTTTCTTTTGGGTTGAAAAATTAGTCATTTATTCTTGGATAAAGTCCAATACTTATTAGTCCTGCTATACCAACTAGAACATAAATAATTCTGCTCATTACAGACATGGCTCCGAAAATTGTAGCAACTAGGTCAAAGTTAAATAAACCGATTAATAACCAGTTTATAGCGCCAATTATTACAAGAGTAAGAGCTATATAATAAAGTACTTTCATAACAAACCTCCATAAAAATTATTTTATAATAGTATAAGAAAAAAATAAAAAAATATTCGAAAAAAGTTGAAAATAACATTTCGAATATTTTTTTGAAATTTGGTTATTATATTAGTTAAAAAGTTGAATATTAATTTTGATATCCAAATTTATTCATTTGATGAAGATTAAAATTTATGTAAATATAACATTTTTATGATTAATAAAAAAAGATTTCGCCCCCAAAGGGGCGTCCCTCTTGGGCGAATCTTGGGCGAAGTTGCATGAATATTATTTTTTGAATTGTGAGTTGTACAAGTCTGCATAGAATCCGTTTTGAGCCATTAGCTCTTCGTGATTTCCGTGTTCTATTATGTTTCCTTCGTTCATAACCAATATCATGTCTGCATTTCTAATTGTAGAAAGTCTGTGTGCTATTATGAATGAGGTTCTGCCTTCTGTTAGTTTATCCATGGCTTGTTGTACAAGCTCTTCTGTACGTGTGTCTACACTACTGGTTGCTTCGTCTAGTATTAAGAATGGGTCATTTTTTACCATTCCACGTGCAATTGTAAGCAATTGTTTTTGACCTTGAGATATGCTCTCCGAATCGCCTAATGTGTAGTCTAGTCCACCAGGCAGTGTTTTTATAAATTTGTCTATTCCGACCGTTTTGCAAGCTTTCATTATGTCTTCGTCAGAGACTTCTTTGTTGTATTTTATGTTGTCTCTAACTGTTCCATTAAATAGCCAAGTGTCTTGTAATACCATTATGAACAGGTCGTGTATATTTTCACGAGATAGCTCTTTGGTTGAAACTCCGTCTATTGTAATGTTTCCGTCTGCTATGTTATAGAATTTCATAAGTAGGTTGACCATTGTTGTTTTTCCAGCTCCTGTTGGGCCAACTATTGCAACTTTTTGACCTTTTTTTACATCACAGCTGAAATCTTTTATAACTGTCTTTTTGCCATCATAAGAGAATTTTATGTGGTCAAATACAATGTTTCCTTCAACTTTTGCTGGATCAAGATGTTTAGTGATGTTTTTCTGTTCATCCATTTCAGGTTCTTCTAAAAATTCGAAAACTCTTTCTGAAGCAGCTGCTGTTGTCTGCAAGTTTGTCATACCTTGAGCAATTTGTGTTAAAGGTCCTGTGAATAAACGTATGTACATCATGAATGCTACTATAACACCAAATGTGATGTTTCCGTTCATTGTTAATATTGCACCAACAACACAAACAGCAACATAACTAAAGTTTCCAATAAAGCTCATTATAGGTTGGCTTAAGCCAGATAAGAATCTACTCTTTTTATTACATTCATACACACTTTGGTTTAATTTGTCAAAGGTCTCAGAAGCTTCTTTTTGACCATTGTAAGCATTTACAACATTATGGTTTGAATATATTTCTTCAATATGTCCATTTAATTTTCCAAGTTCAACTTGTCTTGCATTAAAGTATTTTTGAGATTTTGCCATTATAACAAACATTGCAACAAATCCAAGTAGGGAAGATACAATACCTGTTATGGCTAAAATCCAGTTTGTATAGAACATCATTATTATTGAACCTATAAATAATGTTATTGCTCCAACTAGTGTGCCTAAGCTTTGACTTAATGACATAGCAATTGTATCAACATCGTTTGTAACTCTTGATAATAAATCTCCATAGCTGTGTGTATCGAAATATCTAAGTGGAAGTTTATTAATCTTTTTAGATATTTGAGTACGCATTTTTTGAGCAAATTTATTTGCAACTGTTGCCATTATTATGCCTTGTAAAAAGTCAAATAGTGCACTTACAAGATAGATAATAAGAAGGAACAATGCTATAGAATTTATTGTATCAAAGTTCATTCCAGCAATTAATCCATTTGTAATTTCGTTTGTTAAATCACTCAATCTGTTTGGACCGATTATTGATAAAACAGAGCTAAAGCAAGAAAGTACTAGTGCAACTATTACTAATGGAAGTAATTTGTTTAAATAATGAACAAGTTTTTTTACTGCTGTTTTTAAATCTTTTGGCTTTTCAGCAGGAGCGTTTCTACCAAAGTTACGTGGCTTTTTCTTGTAATCTTCTTCGTTATCCATTTTCTAGTTCCTCCTTTGATAATTGTGAATATGCAATTTCCTGGTACACTTTGCAATTGCTTAAAAGCTCCTTATGTGTGCCCATTCCAATGCATTCTCCATTTTCTAATACTATAATTTTATCTGCATTTAATATAGTTCCGATTCTTTGTGCAACTATTATATTTGTAGAATCTTTAGTGTAATTTCTTAGTTCTTCTCTTAGAGTGTAATCTGTTTTGTAGTCTAATGCACTGAAAGAATCATCAAATATGTATATTTCTGGATTTCTTGCAATAGCTCTTGCAATAGCAAGTCTTTGCTTTTGACCACCAGATAAGTTTGTTCCACCTTGTGCAACATGAGCTTCATATTTTTCAGGCATCTTTTCAACGAATTCTTCTGCTTGTGCAATTTCTACAGCTTTCTTTATTGTGTCTTCTGAAATTTCACCTTTTCCATTGTCTCCATATGCCACATTGTAGTTAACCGAACCGCTAAACATTACAGCCTTTTGAGGAACATAGCCTAGCTTGTTGTGTAAAAATTCTTGGTTATAGTCTTTTACATCAACACCATCTACTAAAATTGTTCCTTCTGTTGCATCATAAAATCTTGGAATTAAGTTAATCATTGTTGTTTTTCCAGAACCTGTTGAGCCAATTATTGCAACTGTTTCACCTTGATGAGCCGTAAACGATATATTTTTTAATACATAATCATCTCCATCAGGATATTTGAATGAAACATTTTTAAATTCGATTTCGCCTTTTTTATCAGTCTCATCGCTATTTACTTTTCCATCTTTAATAGAAGGCTTTGTATCTAAAACTTCTGCAATTCTTTGAGCAGAAACCTGAGCTCTTGGGTACATTATAAATATCATTGCAAGCATTAAAAACGACATTATAACTTGCATTGCATAACTTGAAAATACTACCATGTCGGCGAAAAGTGGTAATTTATCCATCATACTTGCAGAATCTATTAATCTACTTCCAACAAAATAAATTGAAAGTGTTAAAGTATTCATTACCAAATAAATTACAGGAGACATTGCTGACATGGCTCTTTGGTTAAACATTTGAGTATTTGTAAGTTCTGTGTTTCCAACTTCAAATTTATCTTCTTGATATCCTTCTGCATTGAAAGCTCTTACGACTCTTATACCAGTAAGGTTTTCACGAGTAAGTTCGTTTATATTATCAATCATTTTTTGAACTTTCTTAAACCTTGGAAGTACCAATGCTACAAGAAGAGAAACGCAAGACATTAGAACCAAAACTGCAATTCCAGTAAGTGCACTCCATTGCCAGTTTTTATTTAAAATTTTAATAACTGCCCAAACGGCTGTAATAGGAGATTTAATCAAAAGTTGTAATCCCATAGATATTAGCATTTGAACATTTGTAATGTCATTTGTTGTTCTTGTAATTAAACTGCTAGTAGAAAATTTCTTAATTTCTTGCATACCAAAGTTTTCTACATTTTCAAATAATTTCTTTCTAACATGAAGCGTGAATGATGCAGAAAGTAGTGAAGTTAGGTAACCAACTACAATTGCTGCAATCAAACTGCCAAATGCACAAGCAAGCATATAGCCACCTTGCTTCAAAACATCAGACATTTGGCTTCCTTCTGTTTGAACAAGTTTTGTAATTTCAGACATATAATCTGGAAGTTTCAAATCTAGCCAAACTTGAAATATGATTAATAGCAAAGAAATTGCAACTATTAACCAATCTTTTTTAGTGAAGTTTTTTAATAATTTTAACATTTCTTTTTCCTTTCATTTGAATTTTTATTTGATAGTGGAGATAAAAATTTATCGTCTGTCATCATTTCTCGAATTTAATATTAAAATCAGTCTTAATAAATCTAATATAGATGAAAGTAAACTTGCAATATAAGTCATAGCAGCTGCACTTAAAACTTTTTTAGCTGACTTATTTTCATCATTATAAACAAGATTTAATTCTTCTAATTGAACCAATGCTCTTTTAGAAGCATCAATTTCAACTGGAAGTGTAACTAATTGAAATAACACTGTTGCTAGAAGAATTATTATAGATAATTTAATATATCCAGTCAATCCTCCTATAATAGAAATAAGTAATCCAAAGTATCCTAAATAAGATACAAAATTTACAACAGGAACTAGGGCAGATCTAATCTTGAAAAAAGTATAATTTTCTTTGTCTTGAATAGCATGCCCACATTCATGTGCTGCAACAGCAAGTGATGCTATTGAAGTTCCATTGTAAATATCTTTAGATAGATTAATAAGTTTTTTTGATGGATTATAATGGTCAGACAAATTTCCCGAAATTTCGTATATAGAGATTTGAGATAATCCATTAGAATCCAATATTTTTCTTGCCACATCTTGACCAGTTAATCCAGCAGAATTTTGAACTTTTCTATATTTATAATATGTGGTATTTATTTTAATTTGTGCAAATATCACAAGTAAAAATCCAATAACTGTAAGTAAAACTGTAAGTGGAGTTTCATACGTCATTAGCCAATAATTCATAATTAATCACGTTCCTTTCTTTAGGCGTAAATCTACTGGAAAAAATTAATTATTTTTCCATGTTTTTACGCAAAATATACAATTAATTATAAAATGGAAACAGTAGTCAAGTCAACAAAAAAATGTGAAAATTGTGTGAAATATTTAGAAAAAATGAATAATTTTTAATTGAAAACAAACAAAAGAAAAACTCCCTCCGAAGAGAGAGTAAAAAGATTAAATCTTTTTTGTTTAGTTGTTTGCCTTAGTCGGCAGACAACCAGCAGTGCCCATCCAAGTAGAGCCTCTAGAGTTGACTATTTTAGCTTCACTGTAATGCCGTGTGGCATGGAATTTATTAGTGAACACACCATTTGAAAAATACCAGCCTTCGGGAAAGTTAAATTGTCTCGGATTAGTATCAGTGACTATGGTTATATCATCTCCATATGTCACAAGGATAATTTTCCCACGGTTAAGGCTTTCAAGAACCCTAACTACTATGCTAAGGGGCAAGTCCGCTGTACGGACTATTTTGCTACTGTTCATTTTTTTCCTCTTTTTATAGGCTAATTAGCCTATTGTTTGTTAGTACTTGTTAATAGGAAGTTTGTACTTTTTCTCAAACCAGTTTGAGAGTTCATCACCATACTTCCAAGACTGAGAAAGAACTTCTACTGCTCGCCACAATGTTACGAAGTCAATGCTGTCCATGTGCCCGGACTTCATTGCATAGTTGGCAATGTCATAAATCGGCTTGTCACACTTGGTCATAAGATACTGCATCCATAATGCAAAACGCTTAGCAAATGGAATTACAGTAATATACAACCCTGCGTCTTCGGGATATTTAAGCAAATTTTCCCAATGTTGCCAAAGTACTTTTTCTTCCGAACTTTTGAAGACAAATTCTGTGGATTCAGAAATTTGATCTATCTTAGTTTGAACCACATATGCACGATAGGTTTTTCTTACAAATGCTTTTTTAGGTAGACCAAATATCAAACAATCACCACGAGGTAATTCTTCTATTGTCCGGATGATTTCACTTCTGGGCAAATTTTGTGCTGCATAATAACCTCCAATAAAATCTTTTTTGGAGTAATGGGTGATTAGGACAATGGTGCCCTTGTAAATAACCCGTAGTCCGATAAAGAGAGTATTAGAAGGAAGCTCAAAGGCTTGAAATAGAACTTTCTTAAAATTTGATTCTTTTTCAAAACAACCTTCAACCAAATTAGAGAGTGTTTCTAACGAGTTCACGGAATATGCGACCAAAGTTGCAATACCATTATGAAACTTGTAAATAAGGCATCTTTCTTTTTTGGGAGAAAAGTCGTTCCAAATTTCCAATACTGGAATAGGGGCAAAATGCTTATGAATTTTGCGAGCATAAATGAACTTTGCTCTTGTAACCATATAAAAAACCTCCTTTTGTATGGTTCACTAACAAAAAATATACGTACTATAAGATTATAACACTAATTTACATAATTATCAACTAGGGAATTATGCAATTTGATATTAAAAGTTGAATATAAAAAATGTGGTGTGAGTCTTATTAAAAACTCACACCATATTGATTAGGGGTTAGTCGATAAAATCTTCGGTTTTGGTTGTTTCTTCAACCACTATGCTATCTGCGGTTTTGTGCAACATATCTTTGCCATTGATGTTCTTATCTTCTTTGGAATTTTTTTCATCAAATTTTGAAAAACCAAAAAGTAAGTTGAACAAATAAGCAAATCCAAAAGCCTGCCCAAAATTAATCTGAGCCAACTCAACATTTAACAGCCGAGGAAGAATGTTATTCCAAGAATACATTGTAACTCCAACTGCAATAAGAATTGAGAGAATTTCAAATATTATGACGAGCAGAACCAAAACAACCTTTGCGATTTTTTTGTTTTGGAATTCTTCAAAGATTTTTTCCTTCTTAAGTTCTTCATATTCCGATTTTGCACGGTTATAGTAATCAGATCTAAGAGAACCGATTGTATAAGCAAGTACAAATGCCTGAAACATTGTTACTTTCGAGAAGCCGAACATTGTAGTCATAGCGGTATTCCAACACACTTGGAAAATGGCACCCGTTACTACGGCTACAATAGCAAGTGTAACAGTTACGAAAACAACACCTAAAAGAAGGATTGGAATAAAAGCTATTCCAAGACTTATTCCGTCCTTTACTTTCCGCCAACCGTTTTTAGATTTCTCACTCATAAAGATACCTCCTTGTTAATTTTTCAATACGGTTTGTGAGAAAACTTATTTTATATAAAATGGCTAAAAGCCATAAAACATTTTAATTTTAACATTTTTTTGCGTATTTTGCAATAAAATCAATATAAAAAAACTATGGTTCTATGTTTTAATATATTAATATCAAAAAATGTTAAGATATATGAACTATTTTTCATTGATTACGTAGCTTAAGCAAGAGAGCTGTTTATAAGATGATAATTGCTCACCCCTTCAAAAAGATTTCCTGTATGAAGAGGATGATAACCTTATACTTTGTATATTGATAAAATACAATTGTTTTATTAATATTCTAAGATTTTTTTATAAAATTATTGTGCTTCCATTATATAGAAAGTAGAAGAAAAAAGAGGTAGTAAATGGAGAGTATTGCCAATATAGTAAGATTTAAAAATGCAATTGTATAGAGGCTCATTTTGAACCTCTATTATTTATGATAAATTATAATTTTAATAACTAAAATAATAAGTAAAGTAAGAAATACAAACTTATATATATTTATAATTAAAGAAAACATAGACTCACTCATGCTAGTTCCATTATCTTTAAAATAATCGTGTATAATAGAATCTTTGTCTTGCATACTTACCACGACATCTTTTGATTTTCCATTTTCTAAATACCTAATTTTTAGTTTATAATTATGAAAATCAGGCATATATTCTACACTTTCTATATGTGCCTCATTGCTAATGGAAACCTCACCTATACTTGAATAATTTATCATTTCTAATATAGTACTAGTATTTTGTTGTTTATCATATTTTATAACTCTACCATGGAAAATTGTATATGAAAAAAATACAATAAAACTAACAACTGTAATTATAAGAGTTAATATATATACTTTTTTAAATGAATAATTTTGTTTATTACACATATCCAATCCTCCTAAATCTTCTTATTCTGAATAAAAATATATCCATTTCCGCTCTTTTTTAAAGTAACCTCATATTGATTTTCGGGGGTGTTTGCATCACAATAGATGATATGATATATTCCATTATTTACATTACCAGAAAGGCATTTTGCATTAATATGATGAGTGTCACTATAAGCATAGCAGTAAATATAATTTTCTTTCGTACCAATTTTGTTATTACTTGTATAAGATTTACAATATTTTAATTGTATATTTGGATTGCTATTTTGAGATATATCCAGACCTGTTTTTTCAAAATATAATATTTTAATATGCAATGGGTCAAATGTTAGAATATCTCCAGTGGGTGGAGTGCCATTGAAAACAGTATTAACTAAGTACTCATATTCAGGGGTGTTAGAATCGACTATGTTTCCAATATAAGTATTATAGTATAATATTTCTGAAATATCTATCATACTAGCGTCATCATAAGTGTGATTAATAAAACCATTATTTGCCACTTTATTAAAAAAATGTTCAATATCTAATAGAGTTTCAGAGTCTAAAGTAGAAGAGCGTTTTATAGAAAATTTTAAAATTGTATTAACTATAAATACTATAAACAATGAAATTAATATTATAAATGCTACTATTTTTAAATAGTTTATTTTTTTCATAATAAATCACCTCTAATAAATTTTATTTAAACTTGGTTATTTCAGTTGTGGATACATTTAGAGTGTATATCTGATTATTTAATATAGTTATTGAAAAATTTTGCTGATAACTATCCATATAGGTCAATAAATCTGTTTGTAAATCAGCTGTAATTTCATTATCATTCCAAGCTAGACTCTTCCCATGTCCCTTTTGATATAAAACGTAATATACTTTCTTGGTTAATATATCTATTTTGAGTTCTAAAGTACATACCTTATTTTTACCTGGAAATCCCTTATAAAAGTTCAAAATGATAATACCATTATTTTTGTCATAAAAAAAGTAATTAATTTCAGTTAATACTAAACCACTTTCATAAGTCTGTGCTATTTGAGTAGTTTCTGTTTTTAGTTGAGAAAGATTCAGTAAATCAGAAGAGAGGGAGTAATCTGTATAATACTCTTTTTCTGTATGCGGATAAAAATCGTCACTGTCATAAAAGAATATATATGCTAAAAAAATATTAAAAAATATAACTACTAATAATAAAAAACAAATAAAAATTTTTTTCTTTTTCATATGAACCTCCTAAATAACTAGATATTACAAATTGATAAAAAGTTGCAAAATTTTTATTTATTATATCAAATAATAAAAAAGAAGACAATTTGAAGATGGTAAAAGATTA
>ULSZ01024771.1_pt1 | contig 16292 bp, 16 predicted proteins | sample 1957151 | NCBI WGS metagenome assembly ULSZ01 (sample SAMEA4835721, study PRJEB28245) | human gut metagenome | biome: gut microbiome; material: fecal sample | place: Denmark | collected 2008
CCAGCTCGGGTATGTGCTTGAGGGATATGATGTGATCCGGCGTCACGACCAGGGACTTCATGTTCGGGATGACCTCCGAGCCCCCCGCCATGAGCAGTCCGTTCTCCTGATACCTGTCGATCAGCTCCATCGCCTCGTCTATCGTCGCCGGCTTGTAGAAGCAAAAATCATTGAGTATTTTTGACCGCATGCTCAATTACCTCTCTGAATGTGTATTAGTAAGCCGGTGTTGTACCGGTCGTACTTGGACTGATAGCACTTCGCGCCGGGGAACGGGCAGTTCCGGCAGTCCTTCATGCACTCGTAGTCCTCCGTTATGGGCTTGGAAAAATCGGCCGCCAAATTTGCCTTTGGCAGTCGCTCGCCTTCCCTCATAATCTGATACCACCTTTCCCGCCTTCCATCTCTGGCGCTTATAATTTAACACTTTATATTATGTTATAAGATAAATACCCTCAATAATAGCTTTGCCCCCCAGTTCACCCCGAGGGGCAAAGCATATAAAGGAGTGTGTCAGGTCTTGCTGACCGTGTTTTTCTTTATCTTACCAACGACCCAGACGCACGCTATGGCGCCGGCGGCAAGCAGGGCAACAGTCATGCCGAAAATCCACTTGTAGCCGTTCAGGCCGAAGTTGTCTATGAAGTAGCCACAGACGGCGGAGTAGAAGATGTCGCTGACGAAGCTGAACATTGAAATCGCACCGATCGCGCTGCCGGTGATGGCCATGGGGATGCCAATCTCCGTTACAGGCACGAACTGCAGCGCCCAGGTGGCCATTATGCACATGGCAGACATCATGTAGAAAACTATTGCCAGTGCAAGCAAGGTGCCGTTCTGGGGCATGAAGATAAAGCCGACGAAGCAGACTGCCGCCAATATCAGGGAAGTGCCCAATATCTTTGTAACGGGAACTTTGCGCTTCATAGCAATCCAGGTCATGATCGGCGCGGATACGAGCGCGCAGTTCTTCGCAATGACTGCGAAGGCAGAAGAAGTGGCGGCGCTGAGGTTGAATATGTCCGCCAGGTAAGGCTGCAGATAGGTCACGCCGGTGTTGGCCGTGTAGGCAGAGAATCCGATGAGGCCGATTACCCAGACTTCGGGGCGCTTTAGTGCCTGGCCGTATTCGCGCAGAGTTATACGCTTTTCTGCGCTCTTGGCCTGGGACTCGACAGGCTCATATGTGACTGCCGCTATTATGGCGCAGATTATCGCAAGTCCGCCGTACAGACAGAGGGTGACGCGCAGCGCCGTGGCCTCCTCCAGCAGCGCCAGCAGGCTGCTGCCCGCAAGGCTGATGACGAGGATGGGAAGCGTACGGCCATAAGAGCGCATGGTCTGTATTTTTGCCTGCTGGTCGTCGGTGCTTATCATACGCAGCACCTTCATCTGCGGGTTCCAGGCAATGAGAACCGCGAAAACGGCAAACGCGACGTACAGCAGCATCATCACAGGATAGCTGGGGAACAGCGCGACGAAGAAGCCCACAGCGCCCGCGCCGATTAGGCCTATAACGGTCAGTTTTATCGGGCTGAATCTGTCAGCCAGGAAGCCGCCCGGCAGATAGAGTATAGTGGAGGCAATGCCGAGCACGGTCAGCAGCAGTCCGAGCTGAGTGTTCGTGAAGCCGGTGGCAGTCTGAAAGGCCACGTAGTAGCTGGAGTATGCATACGCCACGGAAAAGCCGAAGTTCGATGAAGCAGCAATGCAAAACGCGCATATATAGGCCTTTTTTCCCACTTTTTTGTTCATGTTTTTCTCCTCTCTGTCTCAGACACGGAACCCGTACAGCACGGGGTCATCAGCGTCAAAGACGAAATGGTTAAATCCAGTGATGAAAGCCGAAGCAGTCAGTTCAGGGACAATCGCATCGTAGTCGCCAACCTTTGCCCGTGCAATGGGCTTGCCCTTGAACTTGGTGCAAATAACGGACTCATAGACGAAGTCGTCGCCTATGCCCAGCTTGCCCTTAGCCACAAGAGCCGCCATCTTGGCGCAGGTTCCCACGCCGCAGGGGGAGCGATCTATAGAGTGCCCGAATATGACGGCATCCTGATAGTCAGCGTCCGGGGACTTGGGCGGACCGTACACCTCCACCATCGCCGCACCGCGCACCTCCGGCATCAGCGGGTGTTTGACATCGAGGTTTTCGTTCACCCATGCGTTCAGAATTGCAGCCTTGTCTATGAGCACCGGGAGGTTTTCGGGGCAGATTTCCGCGCCCATGTACTTGGAGTCAATCAGAATTGCGAAGTTTCCTCCGTAGGCCACGTCGAAAACCACCTTGCCCAGACCCGGCACATCGGCCTCGACGTCGCCCATGAGCAGGAAGGACTCGACGTTTGTCATCGTGACGGACTTGGCTTTGCCGTTTTCCACCTCCACGCGCGCCTTGATAAGTCCCACCGGACACTCGAGGACTATGTCGGTGTACGGCTCATGAGCCTCCACCAGCCCTGTCTCAACGGCAACGCTGCAGGCGCCGATGGAGCCGTGGCCGCACATGTTCACGAAGCCGTCGCCCTCCATGAAGACAATGCCGAGGTCGGCCTCCGGGCTGCACGGCGGCAGGATTATGGAGCCGAACATGTCCCTGTGCCCTCTGGGCTCAAGCATAAGCCCCGTCCTGATGTGGTCGTAGTGCTGTTCCAGATAGTGTTTCTTTTCCATCATGGTTTTGCCGGGCACATTCGGGATGCCTCCTACGACTACTCGCGTCGGCTCGCCCATGGTGTGTGAGTCCACAGCATAGATGCTTTTGAAGAATCTCACGGTTTTTCCCCCTTCTCAGTTCAAGGTATTCTTTGCTTTATATTTTAAGTAGAATTTGCGTACAAACATAGCAGCCATGACAACTGCGCCGGCATAACCGGTTAATCCGAAAATGAAGTTTATCAGCACGTCCAGCGGGAAGAAGTAGGAGACTACCATTCCTCCGGCGATCAATGCAAGCGTTCCCAGCTTGTATTTCAGGGAGTGTTCGTCCTTGAACAGCTTGGAAGCCGTCCCCCACATCATGGGGCAGGCGGAGGAGTAGATGGCCAGGAGTATCATGACGGAGAACACCAGCGCCACACGCTCGTCCATGATCGTCGCGAGGGCGATATTCGGCACCATCTTGCCGCCGAGGACGTCCAGGTTGGCGAACATCGCAAACACCAGCGCCAGCAGAGCGAGGTGGAAGGCCAGGCAGCCTATCACACCCGCCGCAAGCGAGGTGCGCTTGTTCGGCGTCTGGGCGCTCATGCTCGGCAGAACCGGGGTAAGGGTCAGATACGAGAAGCACGGGTATATGATCCCCGAGATAAACCAGTTCGGCGCCGCCTTCATGAAGCCCATCTGCGGCAGGGTCTCGTCCACGTAGGCCAGATTGCCGGCGTTTTTGATGAGGGCGTAAAGGCCTATCACTATCGTGGCCACCACCAGCAGCGGGCCTATGGTTCCCATCACGTCCACCAGCTTTTTCAGCCCCAGGAGAACGGTCACGGCGCAGACCACTGCCATGAGTATGCTGCCGACCATGTTGGGCACGCCGAAGTACTGGTTGAGCGTCGCGCCCGCCCCGGAGAGCATGATGAAAAACACGCCGTAGATGTATATGGCGCAGAACCAGTCCAGAGCCGCGCCCGCCTTTTCGCCGAAATACGCCGTGAAAAACGCCCCGTGCCGCTCGGGCGGCATGTCCTTCCCGAACCGGAACAGCTCAGACGTGAACAGCGCGTAGATAAGGAACGAGACAACGGCCGCACCCACCGCGCCGGCAATGCCGTACACCGTGAAGAACTGAACCAGCTCCTGCCCCGAGGCAAAGCCGGAGCCTATTATCGTCGCTACAAAAGCCCCGCTAACTCTTATTGCTGATTTCCAGTGTATCCTTTTGTCATTTTCCACCGAGACCCTCCAATATCAGAATCGTGCCGAGCTCAGCAAAATGTTTAGGCGTCCGGAACACCCCTTGCAGCTGTGATAATAACTTATCGTGATTTTTGTGTCAAGACGATTAAAAAGTTGTGATGATAAATGCAAAGTCGAATTTGCCATTATTTGTGTAATATGTTGCTTTTCGTTCTTCGTTTTTGAATAGCGGAGTTGTTTTTCAAAAGTGATTTATAAGTTGTACTGATAATATCAAATTCACCGCAAAAGGCGTTAAAATTATAACGTGAATTAAATAACGCTCCCTGTCGCGCTCTGACCGGCCGCGAACCGGCGCTTTTCGCAGGCGCTTTTATGAGATAAATCGGACATTTATCACCCCGCGGCGGCGGGTTATCAAAAGAGCGCTGTTCCCCCGCGGAACAGCGCTCTTTCCTCGACTAAAGGCTGTAGAAATTTCAGTCCGATTTTTGTATCTTTTTAATAATTTCATCGGAAAAGCACTCTCGAAAGAGCAGTTTTATCACTCTTTCTCCCTCAGCCGCCACTTTTTGGTATTGCGTCACCAGACAACGCCCCGCCTCCGTGAGCTTTGAGCCGCCGCCCTTTACTCCGCCGGCCGAGCTTTCGATCAGCGAGGTGCCCAGCTCCTTCTCCAGCGATTTTATCAGACGCCAGCTGCGCGAATATGACATGTCCACGCACTCGCTGGCCGACTGGAGCGAGCCGGTATACTCCAGCATTTGAAGGAGGAGCACGAGCTGGCTGTCCACGACCACCTTGTTGACGGCCAGGACAAAGTCGCAGCGCAGGTGCAGCCTCCCGCTGCCGGACATGGCCGCCTCGTAATCCGATGCCTGTCCGTAGTCCTCCCTGGTATTCACGTCCATCAGGACGGCCCGGTCGTCTACCGGCACGGTCACGGCGTTGAGCAGCCCGCTCTCCATCATTCCTCGCAGGCCGTTCTCCCCTTCGTAGGCCAGCACTCTGTCAAAAGCCGCGCCGGAGAGCACGATAGGATGGCCGCTGAGCCCTGCGAATTCCGGCACGACGGCGTCTCCGGCCCGGCTGAGCAGTGTTTCCACAGTCTCCGGCTTTACCAGCGGCAAATCAGCCGGTATTATCACCGCCCTGTCGCAAAGCGGCTGTATCGCCTTCAGCCCCAGCTTCAGCGACTCGAGCATATCCGTCTTTGCATAGCGCCTGTTGTGTATGAACACGACCTGGCTCCCCGACAGGCAGCGCCTGACGGCCTCGTGCCTCTCGCCCAACACGGCGGCTATCGGGCCTGCCTTCAGCTGCATCAGCATATCCACTATCCTGCATATCATAGGCTGTCCGCCTATGCACATCATCGGCCTGAACTCCTTCATCTGCTGCGAGGAGCCCGCCGCAAGAATAACCGCACCGGTCTTGATATGGATCATCCCCTTCCTTGCCGCAAATTTATCATATGAGCTTCAAGGCAGCTTGTCAAGTGAATACAATTTATCAGTTTTGCTTATATCCTCTGCCGCATTTCTGGATACGGAACGCAAATATACGCTATTATGCGCATTTATGCGAAATAATATTCACTAGTCGGGCGTAAAAAAGCCCCCGGCTCAGCGGGGACTTGGGCTGTGTGTTTATGTTATCGCGGCGCCGCCGTCGGGCGGCGGGGCGCTCACTTAACTGTGTTCTCGAGCACGCCGATGCCGTCTATTTCGCAGCGCACAACGTCGCCGGATTTTAGGTACTTGGGCGGGGTGAAGCCCATGCCTACGCCTGCGGGGGTGCCCATGGCGATGATGGTGCCGGCCTTGAGCGTTATGCCGGCGGAGAGCTCGGCTATGACGTGCGCGGCGCCGTATATCTCATAGCGCGTATTGCTGTCCTGGCGCAGCTCGCCGTTGATGTAGCAGCGGATGGGCAGCTCCGGCTCCCAAGGGAACTCGTCGCGCGTGACTATCCAGGGGCCCATGGCCGTATGTGTATCGAGGCTCTTGCCGAAGTAGAACTGCTTGTGCGCGGTCTGGAGGTTGCGGGCGGACACGTCGTTGAGGACGCTGTAGCCCAGGACGTAGTCCGCCGCGTCCTCCTCGCTGACCCTGTACGCGTCGCGGCCGAGGATCACGGCCAGCTCAACCTCGTAGTCGAGCGAGTCGACTATGTCGAAGTGGCCGTCTATGTAATCGTCAGGGCCGATTATGTACGCGGCGCGCTTGGAGAAGTACACGGCCTTGCCGGCGTTCTTCTTGAACTCGGCTTCGCCGCCCCACTTCTCGGCCTCGGCGCTGTGCTCGACGTAGTTCATGCCCAGACAGACGACGTCCTGCGCAGGCTCCGGTATGGGCGAGAGCACGCGCACGTCGGCGAGCGCTATGCCCTCGCCGGCGAGCATGGACTCGTCCGGCAGCGCGCCGCCGAGCGACTTGATGAGCGTGAGCATGTCCGGCGCGGCCTCGTACACCAGCTTGCCGTCGCTGACGGCGGCGAAACGGCGTCCCTGATACTCACATGTGAGCAGTTTCATGTGTTGTGTCCTCCTGTCTTGTCTTATTTTCTCTCTCAGTTTATAGGGGTCAGTTTATAAGCGTGATCTCTCCGATCAGCGGTATGGGCTTGCGTTTGCCCTTGAGCGCGTTGCTCAGTCCGCAGAAGAAGCCCACTATGCAGAGTATGTTCAGCAGACCCACGAAGGGAATGAAGTCGAACATCCACACGATGACCTCCAGCAGGAACAGCACCAGACCCTGGTTCACATGGTAGCGCACAAAGCGGCTGCTGGGCTTTATTATCCACGACAGCAGGAACAGCGGTCCGAAATAGCACAGCGCGCCGAGCAGCTTGTTCTTCTTTGCGTCGCTGCGGTACTCGCCCTCATAGTCGCGCGTGCCCCGGCGGGACTTGTAGCTCTCACGTCCGCGCGGGCCGGAGTTCTCGTAGGCGTCTGCGTTGTCGTAAGTAAATGTACCGCCGTCCTTGCGCTTGGAGCCGTCATATCTGAACGCGCCCTTGTCGCCGGTGCCTTTGCGCGTCTTTGAGCCGGTTCCGGCGTCGCTCCAGCGGCTCTCCGCGTCGGAGGTCTTGCCGGCCTTCTTGTACGAATACCTGTATTCGCCGCTAGTGCTCTCGTCCGCCTGAGCCGTGGCCGAGGCTGAGGCCGAGGCCGCGCCGGACGCGCCGGCAGAAGCTTTTTTCTTCTCCGCACGCTTTTTGCTCTCCGCCTTCGGCTCTCCGCAGGCGGGGCACTCCTCCGCCCAGTCCGGCATATATGCGCCGCAGGATTTGCAGTAACTCATCTTCATCCCTCATGTGCATCATAAGATTTCTGTGAGGGTATTATATAACGCGACCGCACCTTTTGTAAAGCGGCACAAGCCTCAGTTTGCCGCCTCCGGAACGCGCGGCAGGCCGGCATGGCAGCCGGCCTGAACGTTCAAGCGCAAAAGCGGTGCTTTCCTATTGTGACTATCTCCTCGCGCGACCATATCCACGCATTCGTGGCCGTCTCGGGGTTGAAATAATATATCGCGCCGCCGCTGGGGTCAGACCCGGCCAGAGCCTCGCGCGCCGCCTGATAGGCGCTGTCCGCCACGGGCTCGTCCCACTGCCCGTCCAGCATACAGCTGAACGCACCCGGCTGGAATATGACCTCCGAGATGGTGTTGGGGAAGGACGGGTGCTCGACCCGGTTCAGGACCACCGCGCCCACCGCCACCTGGCCGGCGTACGGCTCTCCCCTGGCCTCGGCAGAGATCAGCCTCGCCAGCAGCGCCAGCTCGCCGGAGGCGTCCTCTCCCGGGGTATAGCTGCCGGACTGGATGCCCAGCGCCTCGAGCGTGGCGGGGCCGGCCTTGCCGTCCGCCGTGAGCCCGTTCGTGCTTTGGAAATACCTGACGGCCGACTCTGTCTCGCTGCCGTATATGCCGTCGACGCTGCCGTCGTAGTAGCCCCACTCCTTCAGCAGCGTCTGTATCTCCCGCACCGTGCCGCCGGAGTCGCCGCGCTGATAGGTCTCGGCTCTCGCCGCCTGCGCCAGAGCTATCGCCGCGATGTTGAGCGCAAAGAGCACCGCCACGGCCAAAATCAGCTTTCGCCTCTTTGTCATAAAAGGAATCGCCCCCTCGCACATAGAATACGAGGGGGCGGACAGGTTTATTCGAGTGAAAATTTTCTTACGCGGCCGCAACGGTGAGCGTGGCGCCGTCGTTGGCGGTGATGCTGAAGCCCTGGCCGGCGGTGACGTTCTCGCTGGAGCAGGCGTCGGCGCCGGTGACGTTCACGGCGCAGGCTATGGTCACGCTGCCGGAGACGTCGATGGCTGTGGCGTCCGTGGCGGAGACGGTCAGGCTGCCGTCGCCGGAGATGGTGAGGTTGTCGCCCTCGCCGCCGGTGATGACGGCGACGCCGCCGGAGGTGCTGAGCGCGCACTCGCCGGTTACGATGATCTCAAGGTCGCCGCCGGCGAAGTTGATGACCGGGGTCTGACCCTCGAGGTTGAGGGAGACGGCGTCGATGGTCAGGGTGCCTTCGGCGTAGGTGAAGCCGCGGTAGCCGGTGCCGGTTATCTGGCCGTTGTTCACGATGTGTATGCCGTTGACCTCGAGCGTGGTTATGGACTCGGGGTCGGGCGTGGGCGTGGGGTTGGACGAAGGCATCAGGTCGCTCGGCGTGGAGCCGTCATAGTTGGGCGAGGGGCTGGAAGCCGCGTCCCCGCCGCCGCAGGCGGCCAGGGCAAACACCATGCACAGCGCGAGCGCTATGCTCAATACTTTCTTCATCTGAACAGACTCTCCTTTCGGTTATTCTGCGAGGTCGAGTGCGCGGGTGCGTATCTCCTCAGTGATGTCCGCGACGAACTTGTCAAGAGCCACCGCTCCCTTGTCGCCGCCGGAGCGGGTACGGACGCTGACGGTGCCGTTCTCGCTCTCCTTGTCGCCTATTACGAGCATGTAGGGTATCTTCTTGCTCTGGGCTTCGCGTATCTTGTAGCCGATCTTCTCATTGCGGAAGTCGCACTCCACGCGGACGCCGTGGGCGTTCAGCTCGTCGGCGACCTTCTGCGCCCAGTCGCGGCTGCGGTCGGTGATGGGCATGACCTTGACCTGCACGGGGGCAAGCCAGGTCGGGAACGCTCCGCCGAAGTGCTCGGTGATGACGCCGATGAAGCGCTCGATGCTGCCGAGCAGCGCGCGGTGGATCATGATGGGACGGTGCTTGAGGCCGTCCTCGCCCACGTACTCGAGCTCGAAGCGCTCGGGCATCTGGTAGTCGAGCTGGATGGTGCCGCACTGCCAGGTGCGTCCCAGGCTGTCGGACAGGTGGAAGTCCAGCTTCGGGCCGTAGAAGGCGCCGTCGCCCTCGTTTATCTCGTAGGTCTTGCCCAGCTCCTCGATCGCGGCCTTGAGCGTGGCCTCGGCGCTGCGCCAGGTGGCCTCGTCGCCCATGTGATCCTCGGGCATGGTGGACAGCTCGATCTTGTAGGTCAGGGCAAAGGTGGAGTAGATCTCGTCAAAGATCTTCACGACGCCCTTGATCTCGTCCTTCATCTGCTCGGGGGTCATGAAGATGTGCGCGTCGTCCTGGGTGAAGCAGCGGACGCGGAACAGCCCGTGCAGAGCGCCGGACAGCTCGTGGCGGTGCACTATGCCCAGCTCCGCCATGCGCAGCGGCAAATCGCGGTAGGAGTGCGGCTCGTTCTTGTACACCAGCATTCCGCCGGGGCAGTTCATGGGCTTGACCGCGTAGTCCTCTCCGTCGATGACGGTGGTGTACATGTTGTCCTTGTAGTGATCCCAGTGGCCGCTGCGGTGCCAGAGCTCCTGGTTGAGTATGATGGGCGTGGACACCTCGACGTAGCCGTAGCGCTTGTGCACCTCGCGCCAGTAGTCGAGCAGAGTGTTCTTGAGCACCATGCCGTTGGGCAGGAAGAAGGGGAAGCCGGGTCCCTCGTCGGCCAGCATGAACAGGCCGAGCTCGCGCCCCAGCTTGCGGTGGTCGCGCTTCTTCGCTTCCTCTAGACGAGCGAGGTGGGCGTCAAGTTCCTCCTTTTTCATAAAGCAGGTGCCGTAGATGCGCTGGAGCATCTTGTTCTTGCTGTCGCCGCGCCAGTACGCGCCGGTGCAGTTCATCAGCTTGATGGCGTTGCCCTTGATGCGGCCGGTGCTGTCCAGGTGGGGGCCTGCGCACAGATCCACAAACTCGCCCTGCTTGTAGAAGCTTATGGTGGAGTCCTCGGGCAGGTCGTTTATCAGCTCGACCTTGTAAGGCTCATTGCGCTCCTCCATGAGCTTGAGCGCCTCGTCGCGGGGCAGCTCGAAGCGCTCGATGGGCAGCTTCTCCTTGCATATCTTGCGCATCTCGGCCTCGAGCTTTTCAAGAACCTCCGGCGTGAAGGTCACGTCGGAATCGATGTCGTAGTAGAAACCGTCGTCGATCGCGGGACCGATGGCCAGCTTTGCCTCTGGGTACAGGCGCTTTACAGCCTGGGCGAGGACGTGGCTGGTGGAATGACGGTAGGTGTCGCGGTATTCCTTGTTCTCAAACGTGTACAGGTTTTTCTTCTCGTCCATTTGCAATACCTCCAAAAATGCCTGCGCGGATGCGTGCAGCGTCCGCGGCGTGTCTTCTCTCAAAAATGAAAAGCACCCCGGCGCCTTGCGGCACAGGGGTGCGATTTCTCACACGGTTCCACCCTGAGTTTAACTCATATCGCCTTAACGCGGCGCAACGAGCGCGGATACTTTCTTCCCCGCGCCGGCTCCGGAGTGGTGGCGCACTGCGCAAAGCCGGCTCGCCTTGCAGCCTGGGGCGGGCTCTCTGTACGGCATGACCGCGCTGTACGCGTCTCCTTCAACGCTTTTTGACGGCGCTATATTATCACTATTATATGTATCTGTCAAGCCGAACATACTCCCGGAGTATTCGGCAGAGGCGAAATTTGGCGTTTGCCCTTGACATTCTAACAGTCGTTAGGTAAAATTGTATCTAACAACTGTTAGGTGGTGATACCATGCCGGACACGCGGGAGAGAATTCTCGAGGTGTCGCTGGAGCTGTTTTCCCTGCGCGGCACCGAGGCCGTGTCGATACGCGACATCTGTGCGCAGGTGGGGATAAAGGAGAGCTCGGTCTACTATCACTTCAAGAACAAGCAGGCGATAGTCGACGAGATATACGCGCGCTTTGAAGCCAGGGTCAACACCCTGATGGCCGAGCTGATGGGCGCGCTGGACGACGGAGCGAAGCCGGAGCCGTCCGGATTTTTGAACGTCTGCGCCAAATATTTCGACGAGTATCTGTGCGACAAGTTCTGCAACCGCGTGCTGCGCCTGCTGTCCATCGAGCAGCTCTCCAGCCGCCCCGCCCGCGCGCTCTACCGCCGCTGGACGTTCGACGAGCCGCTGGGATTTCAGACGCGGGTGTTCGCCGCGCTCACCGGCCGCGCCGACGCCAGTTACTTGGCCGTCAAGTTCTACGCGCCGATACACCTCTACGCTCAGCGCTGGCTTCTGACCGGCACGCTCTCCGAGGGCGACAAGGCCGCGTTCCGCTCGGACGCCTACAGGCACGTCCGCCGCTTCTTCGCCGAACTGGGGGTGTACCGTGGCTGACATACTCATTTGCGGCGCCAACGAAGGCATCGGCCTGCACATGGCGCTCGGCCTGCTGGACTCCGGCCACCGCGTGGCGGTGGCGGACATATGCCTCGACAACATAGGCGCGCTCACCGGGAGCTACGATGGCCGGCTGCTCTGCTATCAGGCCGATGTGCGGGATTTTGACGCGCTCAGCTCCGCGGTCAGCAGCGCTGCGGCGGCCTTCGGCGGGCTGGACGCCGCCGTTCAGAACGCCTGCCTCTGCCCTTTTACGCAGTTCGCGGACATGACGGACGAGGACTACAGCGCCACGTTTTATGTAAACTATCTTGGCGCCGTTCACCTCACCCGAGCCGCGCTTGCGCACAGCCGCCCGGGCGGACGGATACTGTTCACCAGCTCCGGCGTGGGCGTTACCGGCTTCCCTGGCCTGACGGCCTATGCCTCGACGAAGGGCGCACTCGAGTCGCTGGCCAAGTGCCTGCGGCTTGAATACGCCGAGCGCGATGTGAGCTTCCACATCCTGCACCCGCCGCTCACCCGCACGCGCTCAAGCGCACCGCTGCCCGTCCCGCCCGAGTTCATGGCCAGCCCCGAAACCATAGGCCGCTCCCTGGCCCGCCGCATCTTCTCCCACCGCTTCATCATCTGCCCCTCCCCCATGCAAAAACTCCAAACCCTCGCCTGCTATTACGCACCACTTAAGCTAGGCCGGCTGATGGCGGGGATGACAAATCGCACGCAGCGGCGCTATGTTCAACGCTAATCCTTGTCATACAAATACTGCAAACAGGCTCCGGCTGTTATGAACCGGAGCCTGTTTTATCTTTATAGTAGCACATTTCTTGCACGTCCCATTATCCTACCAGCGGGAAAAACAGCGGCGTAAGAGCAACAACAGAGATGCAGGCCATTATATTATATGGTAGTCCAACTTTAACATAATCTCCAAAGCGATATCCCGCCTGCATTGTCATCGTTATTACTGACGCGCCAATCGGAGTACTGAAAGGCATATTGGCTCCCCAAATAACACCTATAATGAAAGGCAGCGTGTTAAAGCCCATTGTATTTGCCGTAGCTATAGCTATAGGGGTCAGCACCATCGCTGTCGAAATGTTCGGCATTATATTGGTCATTACGGTTGCAAAAACTACGAACATCGCGAAATACACCATGGCCGGGGCTCCATCTCCGATAAGAGAAACCAACCAGCTTGCCGCCAGGTCACAGGCACCGCTGTTTTGCACTCCGGCCGCCATACCCACGCCCCCTGCTATGACAGCCAGTGTATTCCAATCAGTCGTTGCCCACATGCGCTTGACACTGATACTGCCGCACAGCACAACCAGTACCGCGCCCAATATGCCTATCACAGCTATATTAAGGGCTTCGGTGGCCGTAAGAACTATGCATACTATGAGAACTATCAGAGGCAGCCAGGTCTTCACGGGGTTCTGTACCTTTTGTCCTTCGTTCGCTTCGGCGTGAGCAGACTCAGTCTCCACAAAGTTAAAGTACTTGAGCTGGCGTTTGTACCCTATTGTCGCATAGTAGAGGACAAGCAGTATGACCACTCCAAGTCCAGGTCCCATGAAACAGAACATACTTAGCTGTTCCACACCGAGATCCGGCAGGATGGCGTTAATGCCAAGCTGAGTAGTGGAGCCTATAAGAGTGCAGCCTCCTCCGGCGACGGCAGCAAATCCCATTGCCATGTAGGTGTTCTTCTTAGTTATACGTCCTCCAGAGCTTGCAGCCATTGCAGCAGAAATGCTCATGAAAATGATTACCACGCTGGTGTTGCTCAGGAACATGGAAAACACCGATGCAACGATTATAAGTACCACCAACGTCCAGCGCTCGCTCAGTTTCACTCGAGACAGGATTGCTTTTCCGAGCAGCATAGTACTGCCTGTCTCGGACATCGCACTGCCCACCACGCCAAGCCCGAAGCAGAAAATAGTGACCGTGTTGGAAAACCCACTTGCAAACTCCGAAGGCGATGTTATTCCCACCAGGCACATTGCCAGTGATGACATCAATGCAGTTATCGGCGTAGGAACAATGCTCGTAGCGAACAAAACAAGAGTTATCAACAAGATTATCAGTGCGACTGCCGCCAATAGAGTCACCCCCAGTTTTTATCATTCAACTCCTCACAGAGTTTTTGCTTCATATTTTCACTCCATATTTTTCTACCACATTCCAATTTATTTCTACACCCATTCCCGGAGCTTCCGGCAGCAGCATCTGTCCATTGTCTATTTTCAGTCCACCACCGAGCAGCATACTCTCCGGGTACATACCTTTGGCAAAATAAGCCATTTCGCACGGTAAGCTCACTTGCTTGAATGCCGCGGCAAACTGTGCCCCGGCTGCGCAGCCCAAATCCATTTCACCCTGTGTACTTATCTGTACTGGCATATCATTTGTCTCAGCCATGTAAACTTGTTTTCTGGTCAGCGTAAAGCCCGTTCGTGGTATTTTCACTCCCAAACGCCGTATCGCTCCAAGCCGCATCTGCCTTGCTGTTTCCGGTACTGTGAAAGTGCTTTCATCTGAAAGCAGGGCTATTTCCGGGAATCTCTCTGCGAATTCCCGCCTAGCCATATCATCCCACACAGGCACCGGTTCTTCTATGGAATTTATGACTCCGCTGAGCTCTTTTCCTACTTTAGTCAGTTCCTCTCGCGTATAGCGCTGATTGGGATCAAGGTGTATTTGAACATCAGATGGACATATACTTCTGAGTTTTATGGCCAACTTTATGTCCTCCTCAAAGTGCCCAGCTTTGATCTTAAACGCCTTATATCCCTCATCGACTTTTTTCTGGGTCTCCCGCAGTATTTTCTCCGGTTCAAACCACGTTCCACCCGAAACCCAGCACAACGGAATTCTCCGTCTGTACGGGCCGCCCAGCATTTCAGCGCATGACAATCCCAGTATCTTCCCATTCAGGTCATGAATAGCCACATCAATTGCGCCTTTTGCCGCATAGTTAAACGGAAGCTCGTCCAAACGTTCCCATATTGCTTCAAGATTGAACGAATCCATACCCAAGATGCCAGGTATGACTATATCTTTCAGCGCATGATAAATCGACTCCTGTGTCTCACCATATATCCCCGGGCGTGGTATGGCTTCGGTTACTCCATACATTCCATTTTCAGCAATCACCTTGACCACTATGTGCCTGGCAACGCTCACGCGGCCGTTTGCCCAGTGCGTCTCGTATGTCTGTGGCATCTGTATGGGGTAAAGCTGTATATCCCGTATTTTCACGTTCCGCCTTCTTTCCCCGCAGAAGCAGCAGTATTCTTACAGCTCATTCATGAACTCTTCCAGAAGCGAGCACACTATCTCCGGTGCCTCCAGAATTATAAAGTGTCCATATCCGGGCACTGGCCTCCACAATACCTTTTTAGCGTTCACCAGGCCATCCATGGCCGTTTTCGCGTAGTGCTCAGGCACATTCCAATCGTCTTCGCCTCTAATTACCATCACGGGACAAGTTATTTTGTCCAAATCACCCGTGACATCGTAATTATTGTAGATGCTCAAATCTCCTTTTTTTGCTATACCACACTCTTGAGCTACTCCCCACATTATAAAATCCGCAGCGTCGGCCGGACAGTTCCTACCTATAAGGCTTTCCGAAAAGTCAAAATGTGAGTGCTGGCAACTCACATAGGGGTTGTCCAGCAGATCCACTGTCGCGCTGTAAGCGGTATTCATAGCCTTTATGCGCGCAGAACCCTGCATGGAAACGATAGCCGTAACAGGATACGTCTCAGCTATATGGTAAACCATGTTGCCGCCTATGGAGCAGCCTATCACGATGGGTTTTTCAATGTTCATCGCCTGGATAAACGCCCAGACAAATGCGCTGTATTCACGGTAATTATCAATGGCCTTATTTCCAGGCAGCGGCCAACTCTTGCCATGAGCAGGCATATCAAAGGCAATTACTTCGTATTTTTCATCAAAGATTTCCATAATGCCATGATACTGTCTGGTCTCGCGCCCCGCAGTGTGCAGGCATACGAAAGTGCCCTTATCCGATCTAGGCGCACTATTTTTCTCATAATAGGTCTTTACGCCATTTACCACTATATACCCGCCAGTAATCGCCATTTCTTCTTCCCCTTTCAAAAGAGCAGGAGCGCACTATTCGCCCATCATGACCTTTGCAATAACCCGCATCATCTGAGCAATGACGCTGTTGTTCTGCCTGTTATGCAAGGCACTGCCGAGACTCTTAAAGCAGAGCGGATTGTGTTTTATACTTGTAGCAAGCTGGAAATTACGGTGACGAAAAAAATCGTCCCACTGCTCTGATGACCCGCTTATGCCCACATAATAGCCATTTGCCGGCTGACCCATGTACACATCTATCACTTTACCCTGGTAGAGATACATATTGTACGGAATGCCGTCAAACACAAACGTCATATCGCCAGTAAAGAAGCGTCCGTCGTATCTCCCCTTAAACAGTTCTGCCTCTGAACCATTGATCCGGTTTTTAACTTCTTCAAATTTTTCCAAACGCTCCAGCTCAGTCATAATTCTACACTCCTGACGAAATATGTTACCGTTTTGCCCTTTTCAGCCACTCGAGCATGGCGTCGCAGGTTTGATCCATGTCGGCTACGATGCCGTAGTCGCAGTAGTTGAAGATGGGGGCGTTGGGGTCGGTATTGACGGCGACGAAGGTGCCGGCGTCGACGCCGGTGACGTGGTTCACGGCTCCGGAGATGCCGAAGCCTATGTACAGCTTGGGCTTTATCATCACGCCGCTTTGTCCCACCTGGAGCTTGTACGGCAGCAG